>Ga0335071_10005796_pt1 | contig 12800 bp, 13 predicted proteins | sample Lox_Sample_15_FD_206724 | JGI IMG/M metagenome (GOLD analysis project Ga0335071, IMG submission 206724) | Soil microbial communities from Loxahatchee National Wildlife Refuge, Florida, United States - Lox_Sample_1.5 | ecosystem: Environmental > Terrestrial > Soil > Wetlands | place: USA...
GCTCCGAACACACTGCCGAGCCTGGCAGATGGAGGCGTTCTGATTGCGGGTGTCATGGATGCGGTACCCGATGCGGACTGGAGCACAGTGCTGGCAGATACTTTTCTCGACATCTAATCGCGACATCCGCGCATGAACTGCGTCAGTGCGAGATTTCGTAGCGCTTGAGCTTATCGTAGAGCGTCGAACGGTCAATACCGAGTGCGGCTGACGCTTCCTTCACGTTTCCGCCTTTCCGCTCAAGAGCGGCGACGATGGCGCGACGCTCCAGCTCTCCGAGAGACACGTCCGGAACTTCCCACCCCTGGGCCGCGGCTGGCGTACGTTGCAGCCAGGAAAAATCCTGCTCATCGAGCGTGCCGTTGCGGCAGGTGACGATGGCGCGCTCAATCACGTTTTCCAATTCACGGACGTTGCCCGGCCAATCATGCGCCATCAGGACTTTTAACGCGGATCCGGAAATCCCGCCGATCTCGCGGCCTAGCTCAGACGATATCCGATGCACGAAGTGTTCGGCTAGAAGGGGGATGTCCTCGCGGCGTTCGCGCAAAGGCGGCAGCTGGATTTCGATGACATTCAGGCGGTAATAGAGATCCTCGCGAAACTTGCCCTGCCGTACTTCTTCCGGAAGATTCTTATTGGTCGCGGCGATCACTCGCGCATCGACCTCAACCTCCTGGGTTCCACCGACCCTGTAGAAGCGACGCTCCTGCAGCACTCGCAACAGATCGGCTTGCAGCTTGGGAGAAATGTCGCCGATTTCATCCAGGAAAATCGTCCCGCCGTTAGCGACCTCGAATTTGCCCTTGGCTTGTCCATTGGCTCCCGTGAACGCGCCTTTTTCATAACCGAATAGCTCGCTTTCGAGCAGCGTCTCTGTCAGGGCAGCGCAGCTTACGGTGATGAATGGCTTGTCGGCACGACTGCCGGAGTAGTGAATGGCTCGTGCCACCAGTTCCTTGCCGGTTCCGCTCTCGCCACGGATGAGTACGGTACTGCGGAGGCTCGCGATGTCCTGCGTCAAAGCCAGGATCTCCTGCATGCGAGGATTTTTCGTGATGATGTCGTGTTGGCGGTATTGACGGGTCAACTTCTTTCGCAGGATCGCATTTTCGCTCTGGAGCTTTTTGAGCTTGAGAATACGTGAGACGAGCATCGAAATTTCCTGAGGATTGCAGGGCTTCACAATGTACTCCTGCGCTCCCTCCTTCATCGCCTGAATCGCGGTATCGACCGTGGCGTAGGCCGTGATGATGATGACCGAGGCCTCAGGACGGATGCGGTGGATTTCCATCATGGTCTCGATGCCATCCATGCCGCCGGGCATCTTGAGATCGACAAAGCAGATGGCGTAATCGGTAGCCTTGGCCTGGTCCAGAGCGCGCTGCCCATTTTGCGCCGTGTCCACCAGATAGCCGTCTTCGCGGAGCCATGCGGCCATGGATTCGCACATGACCTCTTCGTCGTCCACAACCAGTATGGGCCAATTCTTTTTCATACTTCTTCCTCCGGCGATGCGAAACGCTCTACAAGTTGCAGACCGCAACGGGTGCAGTACTGCTCTTGTTTGGTGTCAACGAATTCAACGTGCGTTGCGAGGCTCATGACGCACTCCGGTTCTTTGCAGTGCACGAGGCCAAATGTATGCCCCAGTTCGTGCAGCGCTTCTTTGACGGTGCGCTCGCGTAGCACTTTGTCCTCTCCCGGGAGTCCGTAGAATTCCTGGCGCAGGCGGCACAACGAGATCAACGCCACAGGCCCGTCGAGTTGCGCTTGCCCGAACAGGAAGCTGAGCATTGGGATGGACAAATCGACCTCGGTCACGCCCAGGATGCGGGAAGCGTCGGACGGCCGAGATTGATCCAGCATCCTCATAAGTTCCACCGATTGATATTGCCGGCGCTTGGGGTCATAAGCATCAACGGGCGTCGGTAAATCGGCCAGGCGCCGTATAGGCAACGGGTACCACTCGGCGGCCGCGCTCTCGATCCAGTCCATTACGTGTGCCGGGACCTCTCCGATCGCGACGAGATAAAGAGCTCTCACACGGCATGTACCTGTTCTTCCTTGGGTGCGCCCTCGCCTTTGCGCGACTTGAGCGGGAGAGTGACTTTGAACGACGTTCCTTCATTGCGCTTGCTCGTGACCTCAACGTCGCCATCGTGCGCTTTAACGATTCCGTACAAAACGGCCAGGCCGAGGCCGACTCCCTTCGCCTCCGATTTAGTGGTGAAGAACGGATCGAAAATTTTCGAGAGGTTCTCAGGCGCGATGCCCTCTCCTGTGTCCTGGACCGAGAGTTCGGCGGTATCGGCATCCTCGAGGCGTGTACGAACCGTGAGGGTGCCGCTGCCCTTCGGCCGGATGGCTTCCGCGCCATTCAACAGCAGGTTCAGGATGACTTGCTGGATTTGCGACGAGTCGCATTCCACCATGGGCAGACTCTCTTGCAGCGCGAGGACAACCTGCGCGTTCATGAGGCGGAGCTTGTGATCGACCAGTCCTAGCGTAGTGCGAACAAGCTTGTTCAGGTTCGCGGGGGCATGTTGCGGCTTGGAGCGTCGGGAGAATGCCAGGAGGTCGGAAACGATGCGCCCGACCCGCGCGGTTTCAGTGGAGATCAAGTTGAGATATTTGCGAAATTCCGCCTCCCGTCCCGGCGGATAGTTCCCGCTCGCCATCAGGCGCTCCAGCAGCATGGAGAGATTCAGCACACCGGATACTGGGTTGTTGATCTCGTGGGCGACGCTGGCAGCGAGTTGCCCAAGTGACGCGAGCCGGTCAGCCTGGATCAGCTTCTTCTGCGCGGTCTGTAATTGCTGCGTTCGCTCTTCTACTTTGCTTTCGAGCGTCTGCTGCATGTCGTTGAGTTCGGTGATGGCGAGATTCAGGCGCTCGCGCATCTTGTTGAATGAGTCGACCAGCTCGTCGAGCTCCTGGCTGCGGCGGGAGATCTTGACGGTGCGATCCAGTTCCATAGCGCTGACCGCTTTAGTCGCGGCAATCAATTCCTGGATTGGAGACGCAACAAAGCGCCGGGTGAACAGGATCACGAAAGCCGCACCAACACCCACTTCGATGACTGTCCACAAAATCGTCTGAATTGTGATCGTCCCTGTTTGCCTCTGCACCGGATCGAGTCGTAGTGCGACGTCCAGGACCCCGAGAACTTTCGTCGAGGCCTGGTGAGCGTGGCAGGCTGCATTGCTGCACGAGGGCTCGTTGTAGATCGGCGTCACCATGCTGATCGTCTTGACCCCATCCGGCGAGGTGGAGTAGCGAACTCGAGCGTCATCCGTTGGTCGATTTCGGGCTGTCTGCTTGCTGTGGCAACTGGCGCACACTTCGTCTGACATGCTGGCTATCCCCGGAAGCTCCCGGGGGTTGCTGGAGAACACCAGGCGGCCTTCACGGTTGAACATGCGAATCCGGTCGACCCCCTGTTTGTCGGCGATGACCCGCATCATCTCGTAGGCCGCTTTCCGGTCATCATCGAGCATGGCGTGCCACGTCGCGCTCGCGATGCTCCGTGAGAGCTGATCGGCGCCGAGGATCATGGTGTCTACGAGCTGCCTTTTGTGGGTTCTCAGGCTGAGATATCCGCTCATGCTGCTGATGGCAACGATGAGGATCGTCAAGGACAGGATCAGCTTAGGACCAAGTTTTCGCGACATGGCGACGCAACCGGCAGAGTCTTCCCAAGACGGGAATCAGCCATCTAAAAGGCTATCCGGGGGGGAGGGAGGGGGAAGTGATTCTCGGTGCGCTCCGGCGTGATTGGGATCACGCCGCGTAACAGGCTGAGGCCGTGAAAGTTCGATCCGCGAAGATAAATCTTCGAATGCCGTGTTTTGAGCGCCAGGCATCCGCTCGCTTGGTCCGGTCCAGCGCAGAAGAATGGGGCGCCCGCCGGACTCGAGTGTGATTACTGAATGGCCAGTTGCTTCTGAATGTGCTCCAACGGAACGCCTTTGGTCTCGGGCACCATCAGCTTCACCCAGATCAATTGCAGGACCATCATCCCCGTGAAGAAAGAGAAAACGTATCCGGGGGGGAAGGCCGACACCATTTTGGGGAAGAAGGTGGTAAGCGCGGCGGCGAAGATCCAATGCGTGAAGCTGCCTAAGGTCTGGCCTTCCGCCCGATGCCGGTTGGGGAAAATCTCGGAAATGAATACCCAGATGACGGCGCCTTGCCCGATGGCGTGCGCAGCGATGAACGCGAAAATGCACCCCGGCACGATGGAGAAATGCTGGGTAAAAAACGCCCACGCTACCAGCCCAAGCGAGGTGATGTAGCCGAAGGATCCGATGTAGAGGAGTGTACGCCGCCCCAGGCGGTCAATTAGCCATAGGCCGACGAAGGTGAAGACAAGGTTCGTAATGCCGATTCCGACTGACTGCAGAAGCGCAGCCTGGGTCGCAAGGCCGGTCAATTCAAAGATACGAGGAGCGAAATACAAAATGGCGTTGATTCCAGACATCTGGTTGAAAAACGCGATCAGGATAGCGAGAAGAATGGGCTTCCGGAGACCGTAGCTCCAGAAGCGTCCTGAGGAGGCTTTCTCCGAGGAAGCACCGCTGATTTCGTTGGCTTCAGCTTCAATCTCAGCTTTCGAGGAGTCTGGTTGCGCTCGCTGCAAGACATCCAGGGCAGCGGCGCGATCGCCTTTGCGGCTCAATAGCCAGCGAGGGCTTTCGGGAAGGCCAAAACAAAACAGGGTATATAGCAGGGAAGGGAACGCGGCCACCCCGAGCATCCAGCGCCAGGCATTTTCGCCGATTCCGGCGAGCAATGCGTTGGAAACGAATGCGATGAGAATCCCGAAGACGATGTTGAACTGGAACATGCCCGCCAGCCGTCCGCGATGTTTCGGCGGCGCGATCTCAGAGATATACATCGGTGCGACCACGGTCGAGATGCCGATACCCAGTCCACCGATCACGCGCGCGAGGATGAAAGTGCCAACATTGGTCGCGAATCCCGATGCCACCGCCCCTATGAAATAGAGAACTCCAATCCAGAGCAGCGTAGCTTTACGGCCGAAGCGGTCGGCGGGCCATCCGCCGATGAGCGATCCCACTACTGTGCCGTAAAGTGCCGAGCCCATGGCGATCCCGTGCAGCCCGGGACTGAGGCCCCAAAGAGACTGGATCGTTTTTTCCGCGCCGGAGATCACAACTGTATCGAAGCCGAATAGGAATCCGGCCAGAGCCGAGGTGAGCGACCAGAAGAAGATGCGACCGTTCATAAGTAGTAAGCGCGGAGCTTACCACAGAATCAGTGCAATGCGAGGGTTTCCATTGTCTGAAGCAACCGGCATGCTGCCGTTTGAAACGGCTCGCCGCTAGTCTTTAACCAGCGGATATGCTTTTTCGCGCCATTCGCGGATGCCGCCATCCATCGAGATCACATTGGTGTACCCCATCTTCTGCAAATTGTCTGCCGCCAGAGCGGAGCGGAATCCGCCGCCACAGTAGAGGACCATTTCTGTTCCGAGTTCCGGAACGCGGCCTTCAATGTCACGTTCGATTACTCCCTTGCCCAGATGAATGGCTCCGGGAAGGTGATCTTTCGCGAACTCGCTTTCTTCTCGCACATCGACCAGAAGAAACTTGTCGCCCCGATCCATGCGGGACTTAACGGCGTCTACATTGGTTTCGCGGACGCGCGAACGGGCATCATCGACAATTTTCAGAAACCTGGGAGGATGCTGGTGAGCCATAGTGACCTCGTGTAGCGCTGAATGCTACCTGACAATACTCACATATTATCAATTCAGAGGTTCCATCTGGGCCGGTGAAGAAGCCGGCCATCGTAGGGGCGGCGTACGCATCAAAAGAGTGCTCGCCGGCAACTTGGGCGCTTCCAGCAAGTTTCATAGCTCCTGAGGAGCGCAAAGTGCGCGCTCCTCAGGATGACAGGGTGCTTGGTAGAACTTATCCCTTCACGCTGATTTTAGAGAAGGACAATACGGCTCGGCCCGGCGTGGGACGACCCATCGACAAGGCTGGACGAAATGTCGTGAAGATCAGCATCTGCTTGACGGCAGGCAGAACCTGTTTGGAAACGTCCGGATCAGACAAAATTTGATAGTCCTGAACCCGCCCATTGGCATCAACGTAAGCCTCAATTACAAGCGAGTCGGCGTTGATGGTATCAAGGGTGATGCCGAGTGAACTGGGCTGCAGTTCCGGCTGCGTGTTCACCATCACGAGCGGCACATCGTTATTGGCCTGTAGAGAGGAAGGCGCAACGAAGAACACCATGGCAATGCCGAAGATGATGAAGGCACTGAGAAACCCAGCGGTTGCGGGAACCATATGCGTGCGCAGGGAATTCTCCAGGCGCATCATCAATCCTTCGAACAAGGGGCGCCTGGCCTGGGCTGCTTCACGGGAGATGGCAACGCGAAGTCGTAGTCCGAGATCCTGCGGAACCTTGGGACGCCCTACGTTCATAAGCAACTGCTGCGAACGGCGCAGAGACTCGTAGTGCTCGCGGCAGCCGCTGCATTGCTGAAGGTGCAGCTGAAGCGCGAACATCTCGTTCCCGGTAACGGCTCCATCTAGATATGGCGAAAACAGACGCCTGGCCTGGGGGCACTTCAATCCCATGCTCGTTCCCGTGCCCGTCATGGCATCACCTCTGCCTTTCTCCCCCCTCCAGAAACATGAACGCGCTCGGGTTGCTCAACCGGCGCGGCCAACCCCAGTTCGTTGCCTACTTCCCGGACATATGGCGTGAGCCGCTGGCGCAAAGCTTCGCGGCCGCGAGTCAACCGCGACTTCACCGTGCCCAGCGAAACCTCCAGGATGTCGGCGATCTCCTCGTAGGACATTTCTTCCAGGTCGCGCAAAATCAGGGTTGTGCGATAGGGCTCGGCGATCTTTCCCAATTCCTCTTCCACCTTGTGCTGCACTTCGTGATGCGCCACATTGTCGAAGGGCGAGTCGCCGCGATCCGTCAGGGCGGCTTGAATCGCCGTCTCTCCGCATCCTGAACCGGAAATCTCAGGCTCGGCCGGCTCGATCGACGTCTCCCGAGCCTTATGCCGGAACCACCACCGCCGGCGGTTCGCGGCTTCATGCAAGGCGATGCGGTAAATCCAGGTCTTGAGGCTCGATTCACCGTTGAAATGCTTCATTCCGCGGAAGACCTTCAGGAACACTTCCTGGGTAGTATCAGCCGCGTCGGCGGAATCATTCACGATCCTATACACGAGCCCGTAAACTGGCTGCTGAAACTCCCCGATCAGCCAGACATAAGCCGATTCCGAGCCAGCCTTCAGCTCGGCAACGATCGCCGCTTCCTCTTGTGGCCGGACTGCTATCGCACTTGCGAGATCAGCCAAGGTGGTTACCCCGTATCCATTCAATTATAGGATTTTTCCACCCCGTTCCGAACTGAAATTCTGCGCGGAACCGATCGTCCTGAGAACTGGCCCCGAAAGCAGCCTTCAATGGCCATAGACTCCGGGAAGCTGTGTGAAGTTCCCAACCTGGCGGATTTTTGCGTACAGAGGATTACCTTTGTAAGTGCCTTGGTACTCTGGAGTTACAATCGCGCAGCGCTCAGAAGTGGGAGGCCTGTCCTTTGAGCCTTTTAAGGATTTCGGCGATTGCGGCAAGCAGCGGCCGACGTCCCGTATCCAAGGATAACTCCGACTTATCCAGGAACGCGTAGGCGCCATCCTGTTGCAGACGCTGGGCATTTTTTTGGGACAGCCCGGTAAACACGATCACCGGGATGGTGCTGGTTTCGGGGTCTCTTTTCAGTGACTTGAGGACCTCCGGTCCGCTGATTTTTGGCAAAAGCATGTCGAGCAATATGATATCTGGGTGGTAATCCCGGGCCGTAGAGAGCGCTTGTTCGCCATCCGTCGCGGCGCGAACGTCATAGCCGGCCCGGACCAGGGCTCGTTCGGTCGCGAGACGCAGGAACTTGCTGTCATCGACCAGCAGAATCTTCGTCATAGATTCTCTACTGTGAGCTTTATCGGCCGGGGAGCGATATTGGAACAGGTGACTTTCGGATGATAGGAATCTCGTTCGCAGATGATTCATGCCCCGCGCGCAAGACTCTGGTCTTCCGGAATCAGACTGCCGGCGGCTTTTGGGCCGCATTCTCGATCAGCGACTTCACGGCGGCACGAAATGCATTCCGCAATTCCTGTTCATGGCCGGCAATCGTGTTGTCGAGCAGCATCATGGTTGTGCCATGCGCCATTGACCAGAGGGCGAGCGCCAGTTGCGTGTATTCTTCCGGAGAACCACCCAATTGACTCGACAATCTCTGCTCCAGTAGCGCGAAATTTGGCCTGGACTCGCGCAGGGGCTTGCTTTCCGCGGAGCCTTTGCCCCGCGTCAGTTCCTTCGAGTAGGTATAGAAAAGACGGTATTCGTGGGGGTCTTCCAGCGCTTTCTGGATATAAACGTCGGTCATTTCTTCGACTGTTCTGCCTGCCTCGAACAACTTGGCGAAGCGGACCACTGTTCGCAGCAGCACTCCGCGAACAAGATCGCGCCGGTTCTTGAAGCGGCGGTACACGGCAGGCGTATTCGTCCGCGCGGCACGGGCCACGGCCCGCATCGTGAGGGCGCTATCTCCTCCACGCTTCCAGAGCGTCTGGGCTGCGTTCAAAATCCGATCTTCCAGCAGCGGGTCTGGCTGCCGAGGCATGTTTCATCTCCTCCCAACAGCATGCATGCATCGAATTATATTGACAATGTGCATATAACGCCGTATATAGAATCACAGAGTCCTCCCCCCATATAGGGCTTGTCAGAATAGCCGGGCGCAGCGAACTGCAGCCCGGCTTTCGTGTTTTCCGGGATTGTTCCTGCCTGCGCCGCCCTGGCTGGCGATAATGTATACATCGTTAACAAAACGTGGTATAAAGAATAGCAACCGTCCGGCGTTTCCCCTGCGATACTTCAATTAGGAGTCAGGTTTTTGGCTTATTCGAACCATGAATCGGAGCAAGCTTTCTCCGTCCTGCAACTGAATTCAGAGTTGCGCCACGCGCAAGTCGAACTTGTAAGCGCGCACTCGGCGGTCCACCAACTGCGGCTTCGCTACTCCATGGAACATCTTGTCCGCTTCGGACGGCGCGACGTGCTGCGGAAATCTGCGGAGGCCGCAGTCGCCCTGCACGAGTTTTATCTCGGCATCAGCGAGCGGATCTCGAAAACTGAGGCCAGGCACTCCCCGTCGCCGCCGCCAACCGAAGAATAGACGGGTCAGGGAGTTAGAATTCTCCGTTTAGGCTGCGACTTGTCACCCGGGCTCGCCGCATGCTAAGGTGCGCCGTTCCGATGTTTGGCATAAGCTAATCCAAGTAACCGAGACGAACGGAGTTCCATCCCACGCTCTAAAAGGATCTTTTCATGAGCACTCCCGCGACCGAACTTCCGGCCAAAAAAAAGCACGTTCCCTATGTTCCCGAAGGCATGGAAATGAAGGAATTTACCTTCCGTGCCCTGCTGATCGGGTTGGTGATGACCGCCATCCTGGGGTCGGCCAACGCCTATTTGGGATTGAAAGCAGGCATGACCATTGCCGCCACGTATCCTGCCGCTGTGATCGGCATGGCGCTGCTCCGGTTGATGAAGGGTTCGCTGCTCGAGGAGAACATCGCGCGAACCGTGGGATCGATCGGCGAGTCGGTGGCGGCGGGAGCGGTATTCACGATTCCGGCGTTTGTGATGGCCGGGCTTTGGAGCGGGCTCACCAGCGATCAGTACTGGAAAGCGGTTGCGTTGATGATGATCGGTGGCACGCTAGGCATTCTCTTTGTGACACTTCTCCGGCGCGTCATGGTCGAAGATCCTGAGCTGCCGTATCCGGAATCGGTGGCTGCGTCAGAGATCCATAAGGCAGGCCAGCAGGGTGCCAAAGCTGCCAAAATACTTTTCGCCAACATGGGATTCGGCGGGCTGATGTATCTGCTTGGTGCCGTGAACGTCTTTTCGGCGAGTAACACGTTTCCTGTCAGGATCAGCGACCTTGGCAAGAAGCTGCTACTCCGGACCGGCACGAATCCGAACGTCGCCACCACAGTTACGGGTGGTATGACCATGTTCACCGGACCGGATGTGAGTCCGGCGTATCTCGGAGTGGGCTATATTATTGGGCCGCGGCTTGCCGCCTTGAACTTTGCCGGGGGCGTTCTCGCCTGGGGATTGCTCGTCCCACTCCTAACTTTCACGATCGGGCCATACATTCAGGCGGCGCAGCCCGATGGACAGGCAATCGCGTGGCCGCTGCTGGCGGGCGCGATCTATTACTCGATCGTACGGCCGATTGCAGTTGGCGGGATGCTCGTCGGCGCAACCTATACGCTTTTCAAGATGCGGAAGCAGTTGGCGGTCGGCATGGGCCGAGCCGTTTCAGATTTGAAGAAATCGGCTTCGGCGCATGCAGCCACGAACCGCACGGAACGCGACTTGCCGTCAAAAGCGATCTTCGCGGGCGTCGGCGTTGTCTTCATCGCGATGATTTTGCTTTATTACTATTTCCTTAGTGCCGCGGGAGGACTCACCAGTTCAAAGATACTTTCGGGGGCGCTCGTAGCAGCTGGCGTGATGATTATTGTTGGTTTCTTTTTTGCCGCCGTGTCCGGAAATCTGGTTGGAATGATTGGTTCGTCAAACAACCCAGTTTCCGGGTTGACCCTGTGCACGCTGGTGATCGCGGCGCTCCTAATGGTGGCGCTCGGGGTGTCCGGAACCGGCGGAGTAGCGGCCGTTTTGGGGGTTGCGGCGGTCGTCTGTGTCTCGTCGGCTGTGGCGGGCGAGATGCTGCAAGACTTGAAGGTTGGTCATATCCTTGGAGGCACTCCCTCCAAGATGCAGATCGGAGACTTATTTGGGATCGTCGTTGCGTCCCTGGTGTTGTTTTTCCCACTCTACTATCTGGACAAGGCGTACCACTTCGGCACCAATGCGCTCCCGGCGCCGCAAGCCGGACTGATGGCCATGCTCTCGAAGGGCATCGTTGGCGGCGATATGGCGTGGCCGCTGGTTGTCGTCGGCATCCTGCTGGGTCTTTCGATGATCATGATCGAGGTCAAGAGCGTCATGCTGTTTTCCGTCGGAATGTATCTACCGCTGGGAACGACATTCGCAATCTTCGTTGGCGGCATTATTCGCTGGATTACTGACTCGTTGCGGGACCGTCGCGGCTTCAATGATGCGCAGAAGGCGCGCGTAGACAATGCAGGAGTGCTTACGTCTTCCGGGTTGATCGCTGGCGAGGCCCTGTGCGGGCTCATCATCGCCGGACTGGTCGGATCTGGCAAAGACGTTACGCTTGTGCACTGGACGCCATCCATCTGGACGGCGGTTGTGGCGCTGATCGTACTCATCGTTGTTATGGTACGGGTGCCACTTTCGAACGCCGGCAGCCCCGACGAACCCGCGCCTCCTACCGCGATCATGTAAGACTCTGGACCACGAAGGGCAGAGAAGTGTGAAGGCGATCCCTTCGCGTTGGTTCGTGAGCTTCCTGGTTTTCTTCTTTCTCATGGGAATTGCAGAGAACATTGCGGCTATTCATGAGCGGATGGAAGCGGCGGCGAAAAGGGCAGGGCGGTCTTTGAGCGACATCACCTTGATGGGCGTGACCAAGACTCATCCTCCAGACCGCATCCGCGAAGGCTATGTGGCGGGCCTGCGCGTTTTCGGGGAGAACCGGGTGCAGGAGTTCGCGTCGAAAGCCGGCGCCGTGGCAGATTTGCCTGAGGCTGAGTGGCACATGATCGGGCATCTGCAGACCAATAAAGCGGCGAAGTCAGTCGAGTTATTCAGTGGCGTGGATTCGGTTGATTCCGAGAAGCTTGCGGAAAGACTGAATGCAGCCGCGGTGAAGCTGGGCAAAAAAGTTAGCGTGCTCATTGAGATTAATGTTGGAGGAGAAGCGGCCAAGAGTGGAGTGGCAGCGGATTCGGGTGAACTGGAAGACCTGTTGTCTTCGGCGGGGCGCTTTGAGGCTTTAGATTTTAGCGGGTTGATGACTGTGCCTCCGTTTACCGAAGACGCGGAGGAAGCGCGGCCGTTCTTCCGCAGGCTTCGCGAGATGCGGGATGAGATTGCCTCGCGGCGGCTGGGGGGCATTCGCATGGATGTGCTTTCCATGGGGATGTCGCATGATTTCGAGGTGGCGATCGCAGAAGGGTCGACTTGCGTGCGGGTGGGGACGGCAATTTTTGGGAGGAGAGAAAAGGCTTAAGCACAGGGATACGAAGGAGCACAGGGAGGCGATGGATTCAAGTGTAGCCAAGCAGTTCCTCATCTCGCGGGTTGTGGAACAGGCACAATCGGAGCACGCGCCAATCTCGGAGATTGAGAGAAAGATGCTTTACTTCACGGAAGTCCGTCCGTCCTTACCCGATATATATGAAGTAAATGCGGAATTCGAGCGCACCTGCAATGCTGACGAATACGAGCACAAGATTCGAGATTTCCTGAAGAGAGCTCGGGATCGCGATGTGAAAGAGTCGGCTGCGCAAGGGCAACAGTGGCGAGAGGCGATTGACGCGCTCAAAAACGAAGACCATTACCTTTTGGTCATGGTGTATGCCGCATTTCCGGAATTCCGCAAAGCTATTCTGCCTACACACCGGGTTCGCGATTACTTGATTTATATAGCTGTGGGCATTGTCGTAGTAGTCGTTACTATCGTTGCAGCAATCTGGAGGCACTAGATCACTTGATTCCTGTATACGACAAGCCCGATGGTGTTACGTTTACGGTTCGCGTGCACCCACGTGCCAAGAGGGATGCGATCACGGGCGAACT
>Ga0335071_10005797_pt1 | contig 12800 bp, 11 predicted proteins | sample Lox_Sample_15_FD_206724 | JGI IMG/M metagenome (GOLD analysis project Ga0335071, IMG submission 206724) | Soil microbial communities from Loxahatchee National Wildlife Refuge, Florida, United States - Lox_Sample_1.5 | ecosystem: Environmental > Terrestrial > Soil > Wetlands | place: USA...
CGACTGAGTAGCCGAGCGACACCGGCAGCCATAACGCCCAGAGAAACAGGCCCACGGTCAGGTTCCGATTGAACCAGCCATCGAGCCGCCACTGCCCGTGCCAAACCCACATCGGGTCCCGGTTGAACGGGCCAAAATAGAAGATGGGCCACAGGTCTTCAGGCGCCGGGCCGCGCGAGCCAACGAAGTCGCAGAGCAGATGCAAGTGGAAGACCAGCAAGGCGAGCAGCGCCACGCGCCAGTGTCGGCGGGCAAAGCAAGCCAGCACAGCAGCGATCAGGATGCCGCCAAAGGCTCCGTGCAGGAGGTAATGATGGTAGCGCGCGTAAAACTGCGTCGGCCTCAAGCCGAAATGTCCACCGGCGAGGTCCACGATCAAGCCGAGGCCATCGAGGTCAGGCAGGATGCCCGCCAGCGTCACCAACCGGCAATCGCGCGGATTATCTGTCGTCTTCGCAGCGATGATCCAACTGGCCAGTAGATGGGTCTCGGGGGACACAGTTGATTGGATGCGAGTTGTGCGTCGAGCGTTGCGATTGGGCGCTCAGGGGGGCGCCATGCTACGCGATTCGTTCGTAAAGCGTGATCTGGGGCGGTTCGGCGACCAATTGGCCAACCCGGGCCAGCACGGCCTGTAACGCGGGCTTTTGCAGATGCTGGTCGAGTTGGGCTTTGCTCGTCCAGTTTTCGTGGAACAGGAAGAGCGCGGAGTTTTCCAGCCCCTGGTGCAAGTCGTAGTTGAGGCAACCGGCATCTTTGCGGCTCGGGGCGACGAGCGAGAGCAGTTCCTGCCGAAGCTGGCCTTCCTTGCCCGGCAGCGCTTTGAGCTGGGCGACGACGGTGAGCGATGTGGCGTTCATGGGGCCAATCATCGCGCCCCTCGACCGTGGGTGGCAATGCCGATCTTGCCGGTCTTAAGCCGCCGCGAGCGCCGGCGTGCGCCGGGCCGGCCGCTTGGCGGTGGCGCACGTGCCCAGCAATTGCTCCCGATAGCGCGTCGGCGACTGGCCAACGGTGTTCTTGAACACGCGGTTGAAGTGCGTGAGCGACTGGAACCCGACTTCGAACGCGATTTCACTCACCCGCAGTTGGGGGTTAAGCAGGAGGTTCCGGGCGCGCTCGATGCGGATGCGCGAGAGGTAATCGGTGAAGTTCAGGCCCGTGGCCTTCTTGAAGATCTTGCAGAAATAGAACGGGCTGGTGTGGACGGCCTTGGCGACCTCGCCGAGGCGCAGGCTGTCGGTCTGGTGTTCTTGGATGAAGGCTTTGGCCCGAGTGATGACGGGCGGCTCCGCGTTCCGTTGCTGCACCAGAATCTGGTTGCACAGGATCGAGAGGTGTTGCGCAAAGATGCTCAGCAGCTTGATCACAGACTCGTGCTGCCGGGCCGGCAGCACCCGCGTCGCGAAATAGGCCTGCCGCAACGCCGTCCGGTCCAGCGTAACGCCCCACTTCGCCAGCAGGCGGGTGGTGCGTTCGAACTGTTGCTTGGTCGGCGCCTTGGAAAAGACCTGCCCGGTTTGCAGAAAGCCAATCAGCCGGTCGCCCAGGCGCACCGGCACGATCGTCTCGCTCAAGCCGGCCGGGCAGACGGCGGTGGCGGATTCCCGGGCGGCTGAGCCGGCGAGCCGCTCCTGCATATCCAGACACGAGGCGCAGGTGCGGCTCCGCTCCGCCATGAGCGCACAGAAGGGACCCTCGTGCCGCTTGCCGTGGAGGGGAAGCTGCCAGGACTCCACCGGCCGCAGCGCGACCGGCAAGCCGGTCGCTTCCGTGAAGGCCCGCTCGTAGTCCTGGTAAATCTTCGAGCCGATGAGGGCCTCCAGCAAGCTCAGGTCTTTGTCGGCGCCGGGGTGGGCGGAGGACTCCGGCGCTTTGGCCGCGCCCGCATTGCCCCGGCCAGCGGCCGCAGGGGCTGCGGCTTTTTCCGCCGCGTTCGCCGGGGCAGCTACGCTCTGTGGGCCTGTGGCAGACTCGCCAATTCTTGTGTTCACTGCCGCAATATATGGGAACTGCCAATCAGACAGCAAGCTGTCTCCACCTTCAGTAAGCGCCGACGCACCGGTTGGTCCGGCGCCCGGAGCGGTTGAGGCGGATAGATAGATCGGTGCTCATGGGCAAGAAGCCAAAACGAGGCGGATTGACTCGCTTCGGCAAGCTATCCGTGGCACAACGAAGCGGTGAAACTCAGCAACTCAGCTCACATAATTCTCGCGCTGCTATCGGTCCCCCTCGCGGGATCGTTCGCAGCCCCGGCTCCGGGCACGCGGCTCACCTTCCGGGTCTTGAGCACCGAGACGGAAGTCCCGCCGCCCTTTGCGGTGGTGGACTTCATTTACGGTCCAAAGGAGCAAGCCGTCCGCCCCGATCACAGTGCGCCGGTCCAAGGCCAGTGGTGGCAGCTTGAGCTCCGCGCCGGTACCAACGCCGCTGCGCCGCCACTCTGCGCCGTGCGCGGGCTGACGGCCACCGACCCGCTGGCGGGGCGGGGCGAACTCCAGTTCGCCCGCTATCAATTGCGGCTACCCGAAACCGGCGAGGCCCTGGAATATGTGGACACCCACTCGGGCGCGGCCCTGCTTCCGCCGTGGGTGGATTTTGAAAAGCACTTCATTCCTGTGGCGGCGGAGGCGGGTCGCCCGGCGGGCGGCGCTCCCGAGACGTGCCTTTTTCTCGGGCAGGTGCTGAGCCTCCACGAGGTCGGCCACGACGCGGCGTGGACGGCATGGCCAGACCTGAAGCGCCTGGCACTCGATCGCGAGGTGCTGGTGGGCACGGGGCGGAATTTCAAGGATGTGGAAGGCCACCGCCTGCCGCAAACCGGCAAAGGCCGGGATTACACCTATACCAATTTCATTGCGGCGGACTATGCAACGATGATCGAGGCGGGGATGAACCTCTTTGACGCCGCCCCCGAGCAAGAGCAGTGGGTGCGGGACGAACCGGTGTTCTATTTGCGCAGTGTGGCAGGGACTCCGCGCTTGCGTTACCCGGCGGACCTTTACCGCGCCAATTACCTGGGGCCGGCCATGTTCATTGATGAACCGGCGTCCGTTATGACCTGGGACAAATACGTCGTTGGCGTGCTAACGCACTTTTCCGACGCGGCGGAATTGATCGAGCAGCGGACCGCGGCGGCCTTTGATTCGGAGCGTCACTATTGCGGCCGCTACTGGCTGGAGCGGCAGTGGCGGGACGCGGGCGTCAACCTCGGCAACCTGCGCCTGGGACAGCTCGAAGTGCCGGTCTGGGAGACCCATTACGACACCGCCTTCTATGAGATGAAAGGCGGCGGCAGCGGCATCGTGCACGAGGGGCGCTACCAGTTGAGCAAGTTCGACGACATCATAGCAGGGCTCGCAGGGGAAAAGTGCCAGCACACGACACAGGAGATGCTACGCTGGTATTACGCCTTTCTGCGGGGAGGGTCCCGATCGTTCGGCAAGTTCTGGGGGACGGCCATCTACGGTCAGTGCGATCCAGCGATTGCGCCGGTGGCCTTCACGACCGCCTATGACATGGGCGCGCGGTATTTCTGGTTCTGGACGTCCGATCGCGCGCATCACGTGCCGTGGCCGGAGCAACTGGCCCTGGCGCGCACGCTGAAACAATACGCGCAAGCGCACCCGCGGCCTTCCATTTACGCGGCCAGGCCAAAGACGGACCGGGTCATCCTGCTCCCGTACGGCTCCTTTGCGACCTACGCCAGGCCGGAGTGGCAACGTTGCCTGGACCCGGAGGGCAAGAGCCAGGAATCCCAAAAGCAGCAACGGCTCATGCGCCGTCTGGTCAAAGCGGTGGAGGAATGCACCCGGCGAGGCGAAGATTTCGACATCGCAGTGGATGACGGTCGGCCGGCGAAGGGCTACCGGCGCGTGCTGAAACTCAGCGCCGAACCGTAGAACGGCGTCCCTTACAGATCCGTCGCCACCAACGCCTGGAAGTAGAGCCAGTGGCCGAAGTCGTTGGGATGGTTGATGTCGTTGCCCAGCAAGTCCTCCGGCTTTTTGCGCGCGGCGATGCTCATCCAGAGGCCGTACACGTCGGCAAAAGCGCAATGCCCCTCCCGCGCAACGCGCTCGGTTGCCTCCGCATACGCTGCCATGTTATGCGAGCCGTAGTGCCATTTCGGGTTTGGTGGGAAGGCGGAGAACAGGAGAATTTCCGCCCCGGTGGCGGCGCGAATACGGCTGATCATCGTCCGCAGATTCGCGGCGAACGTGTCCAACGGCACACCGTATCCCTCCCGGTTGTGGTCGTTCATGCCGAAGCCGATCAAGACGAGGGCAGGCTGCTGCGAGAGCACTTTGGCCTGCAAGCGCTGCAAGCCCTGCACGGTGGTATCGCCGCCCGTCGCGCAATTGGTGGTCTCGATATGGGCGCGCGGATACCTGGCGCGCAGTGCCGCCGCCCAGCGTTCCCAGAAAATCAGATCCGGTGCCGAGGCCTCCCCGCCCGCCGTGATGCTGTCCCCGAACGCGACGATGCGCACCGTCTCGCCCGCCCGCAGCTTCTGGCGCGTCTTCGGCAGGCACGCCGCGCCGAGGCCGGCCTGCGCCGGCGGCCGCACCCACTTCTCCCGATGAGTGTAGTCCACATACACGAAGAATGGACCATTGCCGTAGCCCGGGAACTGGTCGTGGTGAAAATCCTCCTTGCCGTAAAGCACATTGGTGCCGAAGTCCGGGATGCGCGAACCGGGTGTGCGGCGGATCAGGCCGGTTGGCGCCAGCGCGTAATCGCGCCCCGGTTCGTAGTGCACCGTGCGCGGCAATCCATCCCGATACGTGCTGCGGACGGAGACCGGTTGGGAAAGCAACGGCGCGAAAGCAAGGTTGGCGGGCGCCTCTCCCGCCAGGACAACGGATTCGCCCGTCTGCGTTTCCAATCCACGGGACGCGCCCGGGCTGGCGCAACCATCCAGGAGAGCCGCCGCGACCAGCCCCAGCAACGCGGCAAGCCACCGGCATCGGCATCGGTCGGCCCCGGACGGAAGGCGGCGGAAGAGACCCATCCTCGCGTTAGAAGCCCAGCTTGCTTAGCTCCGCTTCCAGGGCGGCCTGGAAGGGCTCGACATCGGTGGCCGGGGGCCGATAGCCGGGCTGTGGCGCAACCAGGCCGAGCCGGCCCGTCTGATCAATCTGCCAGGAGGCCGTGGTGCCATCGCTGAACGTCACCTTCCCGCTGACCACCGCGCCGGGGTGCGCGAGTTGATCCACGGAAAGGGACACTCTGCCCGATCCGCCGGCAGGCGGAGCCGGTTTGGCTCCGGCGGGACCAGGCGGCTTTCCCGGGGCAGGAACTCCAGCGCCCGGCGGCACGATGGCCCCCGGCAGCGCTGACGCGGCGGGTTTGACCGGCTCCGGGTCTTTGGGGATCAGCTTCAAGTCATCCACCAGCATCCGGACCTCCATGTAGGTCATGGTAACTTTGAGTTCCGATATCAGCCGGTTTTGGATCTCGGACAGCTTCAAGCCCTGCGCGATCCACTCCGCCACTTTGCTCCGTTGTGCTTCATCCAGGTTCATAATTCGTATCACCCATTATTCGCGGTGAATGCCTCCCGGTTCAACTCTTGTTTCACAGTGAATCAGACTTAGCCATCAATGAACGCCGAAACCGGGTTGCGGCCACCCCGAGGCTTACCCTGAGCCACCCCTACCGCCTCCCCCCTGATGGCTAAGTCGCTGTGGTACAGAGATATACGCCTTGACTAGGGGCGCCAATTCCAGTCATGCCCTGAAATGCGTTGGTGCGCAGGAAGCAAAGCCAGTTCAATTAGTGTTTTTTATTGAACTGGGTTGGCGGGGCGGATCATGGCATGGGAAACAGGCCGAAATCAAGGGTCTGGCGTACCCCCCTTATGCCAATAGAGCACCACCAGAGTACCACCAGAGCACCAATAGGGCAGTGGGAGCCAGCCGGCCAAGGGTGTGCTGATAAGTTTTGATTAACTTTTCCGCCCGCGGCAACTACCTGCCAAAAGCACCCCCGGTGAACCTCTCGTCACGCGGCGGCCTTGTGGCGGCCGTTGACTTTGGCGCGGCGGGCAGCGACAGAGTAATCCACCGGCAACGCCGCCTTCTACCGCCTGAACTCCGCGGGCGTCAGAACGCTGTAGCGGAAGACTGGCGTTGATCGGAACCATTGGGCATGTGCGAAGCAAAGTCGCCGTTATGGCGTATGCCCAGGCAACTTGCTTTACGGCGTCAAAGCCCGGCTTGGAGACGACTGAGGAATGCCCGCGGCGTTAGAATCTGGATGCCAAAGGGCTTTTCCAAGTCGAGCAAATCCGGGTCGCGGGTGATAACGAACTCCGCCTGTGCCGCCAGAGCGCAAGCAAGATAAGGGTCATCGGCGGGGTCGCGGGAACGTTGTTTCCCCAGCGGCGCGGGCGAGACGAGTCGGGAAAGGCCAATCAGCCCATCCAAAGCGGGCCACGGGGAGCGCCGAAACTTCGCGCCTTTCAATTCCATCTTTGTGATGGTGGAGCGCCATTCCTCGATGATTGCTTGCGTGACGAAGGAGCGCAACCTCCGCCGGGCGACCAACACAACACACTGGTAAGGTTCAGCGGTCCAACCGCAAGCGGCCCCGACCACGCTGGCATCGAGGACAATTGGGATCACTTCCGGGCTTTCCTGCTCCTGGCCAGCAAATCGGCGCGGGCCTCTCGTTTGGCCGCCAGGATGAGGGCTTCCTCTTCCGGCGTGGTGTCTCGTTCCCAGGCGCCTTTGTGGTTCTTCTCAAGCGCCGCAACGTCGGCTTTGATGCGGCGGTCCAACCACTCTCGCAATGCCTGGCGCACCACCTCGCTGGCGGAAACGTATTGTCCGGAATCCACCTCCCGGGTCACCTGGGCCAACTGCTCTTTGCTCAGACTGACATTTAGTGTCGCGCTTGCCATACACCACGAAAATACGCGGTCCGCCAGGAATTGGCAAGAGATGGCTGGTAGATATGAACCGCCTGACGGAACAGCATTATTTCCGTCCCCTGATGAAGGGGCGGACCTCAATCAAGGTCGTCTGCGACGCGCGGTGGAAGACCAACCCGTCTTTGCGGGCGGCGTTTCCCGAATACGCGCGAGAGAAGGACGAAGAGAGCCTGAGTCCCTAACTAAGCGCCATTCGCTCGACGTTTGCCGGCCAGGTCGAGCGCTTTGTCATAATCCTCGGGCCGGTCAATATCCACCTCCAGTCCGGGATCGTCCGCTTCATAGAGGGCGACTTCGCTGGCTCTCGCGGCTAGGAACTCCTTCAGCGTCGTTGCCGTCGAGCCAGCTAGCTGGCGGAACACGGCTTCGGGCAGCAGGACGGGATGGCGTCCATGCCCACGCCGGGCGGGTTGGCAGACCTGGGTGGGGTGCGCGGCACTGAAAGCCAGGACGCGCCGCAGGGTCTGCGGCTGCAAGTGCGGTTGGTCGCCCAGCACGATCGCCCAGTGCGTGAGCGCCGGCTCCCAACCCGGCCATTGCGCCGCACCGCAAATCGAGTTGAACATGCCGCGCTCGGGAGTTGGATTATAAATCCGGTCCCGCTCCGTCAAGCCGAGGCGGTCTAACTCCGCCTGCACCTCCCGGTCGCCAACTGCGCAGACCACGGCAATTTGCTTCGTCCCCAAAGCCCGCCATTGCTCGAGCAGGTGGCCGAGCACGGAAGTCCCGCCCCAGGGCAGAAGCAATTTGGGCGTCCCCATACGCGCCGACCGGCCCGCCGCCAGCAGGACCACGCCGAGGGAAAACACGCGCTCAGCCGCCGGCCGTTTCATAAATCCTCAATGCCGCCGATTCGAGATGGCTGCGGCCTCAATCGTTGGAGCTGCCGCACAGGCTCATTTCGAGCTCCGCGCGCAGGGCCTCCCGGCTGGCCTCGCAAGCGTCACGCGGGACCAGAATCGGCTCTTTGAGAATCAGTTCGCACCGGGACAAGGGCAGCGGGATCTGAAAGCCATCCCAGCTCTTGGCGCATATCTTCCACTGGGTGTTGCAGGTGACCGGGATGATTGGCAGCCCGGTGACTTGAGCCAGTGCGATGACGCCCATTTGCACAACATAACGAGGCCCCTTGGGACCATCCGGCGTCACCGCAAGGTCATATCCCAGTTCCGCGAGGCTGGTCAGCTCCAGTAACGCCTGGGGCCCGCGCCGGCTGCTGGAGCCGCGCACCTGTTCGACGCCAAAAGTCCCCAGCACGGCGGCCAGAAGCGCCCCATCCCGGCTGGCGCTCACCAGGGCCGCGAGCTTCCGCGGAAAGCGCCGGTGCACGATCATCGAGATGGCCAGGCGATTATGCCACAAGCAGAAGATCACCGGCTGGCCGGGCGGCGACTCGGCCAGGCCGGAGTGGTCGCGCCATTGGCAGCGCAGGGAAGCAGTCACGGACCGTTCCACCAGGAACACGAGCCGGGCAACGAGGCGTTGCGAGAGCCTGGGAGTGTGCGGCACCACCACCCCGCCGCTGCGAGCCGGTCGGCTGGAATTATTCAGTGCTTGCATGACGAAATGGTTGCTCGTAACGCATTAAACCCGCGCCGGCTGGCTTGCGGCAACCTAATTTTGCGCCCCGAGCGGGCAGGCGCAAGGCATGACCCGGCGAGAACCCGCCCGATCCCGGGCGAGTGCGGCCCGCTGCGGCCCGGGCCCGCCCCCGCCAGGACCGCGTGCGGCTGCCGCTGGCGAAACGCCCTGGACGAAGTAGATTGCTCCCAACCATGAGCGCACCATTGCCAACCATTTACCTGGCGCGGCACGGGGAGACGGCCTGGAGTCTTTCCGGTCAGCACACTGGCGTGACGGATTTGCCGCTGACCGAGCGCGGCGAAGGCAACGCCCGGGCGCTGGGCAAGCGTTTGAGCGGGCTGCAGTTCGTGAAAGTGTTCACCAGCCCGTCGCGGCGCGCGCAGCAGACCTGCCGGCTGGCCGGCTTTGGCGCCCGGGCCGAGCTTGATCCCGCGCTCGTGGAGTGGAACTACGGCCAATACGAGGGGCTAACCAGCGCCGAGGTCATTCAGCAACGCCCGGGCTGGCAGTTGTTCCGGGACGGCTGTCCCGAGGGCGAGACCCCGGACCAGATTGGCGCCCGCGCTGACGGCGTCGTCCGCCGGCTGCGGGCGATCGGCGGCGACGTGCTGGTATTCTCCAGCGGGCATTTCCTGCGCGTGCTGGCGGCGCGCTGGCTCGGGCTGGAGCCGGCGGCGGGCAGGTTGTTCCGGTTGAGCACGGCGAGCCTGAGCGCGCTGAGCTACGAACACGACCTGTCGGAGCCGGTGCTGCACCTCTGGAACGAGACACAGCACGTGGGCCAGTAGGCCTCCCCGCGTCGCATTTGCCAGTCGAGGCAATGCATGGTAGAATTGGCGCTAATTCATCCATGAGAAGCTTTCGAGCGGGCTGCGCGACTGGCTCTTTGTTGTTTTTGCTGGTCGCGCCGGGTGCGGGCGTTGCCAACCAGGTGGCCGCCTGGGGGAACAACACCTACCAACAAACCAATCTGCCAGTCGCACTCACGAACCTGATTGCCACCGGGCCGACGATGGCGGCGGCGGACGCCGTAGGCGGCTCCGGACAAAGGTTCTATCGCGTGCTGCTGCCGTCGGCTGCGGGGCCGCAGCCGGTGATTCAGTCCATTCACCCGGCCAACGGGGTCGCCACGCTTAAGTGGAGTTCGGTCGCCGGCCAGACCAACCGCCTGCAATACAAGAGCAGCCTGGCGGACACCAACTGGCAGGACCTGCTGCTGGACGTGGTGGCGGTTTCGGCGGGCGGCTATCACAACCTGGCGCTCAAGGCCGGCGGCACGGTGGTGGCCTGGGGCGCCGGCGCCACGAACAGCAATGGCTCGTTCTTTGGCTACGGCCAATCGGTCGTGCCGGTGGGGCTGACGAACGCGGTCGCCGTCGCCGCCGGCCTTTACCATAGCCTGGCACTCAGGGCCGACGGCACCGTCGTTGGGTGGGGCGCGGGCAGCAACGGCACCATCACCGCCAACAGCTACGGCCAGGCCTTTGTGCCCGGCAGCTTGAGCAACGTGGCCGCGATTGCCGCCGGGGGATTTCACAGCCTGGCCCTCAAGACCGACGGCACCGTCGTCGCCTGGGGAGCCGGCACCAACAATACCGGTTCGCCCCCCGCCGCTGGTCAGTCCATTGTGCCCGCCGGATTGAGCAACGTCGTCGCCATTGCCGCCGGTGAATACCACAGCCTGGCGCTCAAGAGCGACGGCACCGTCGTGGCGTGGGGATTCAACTCATTCGCGCAGACCAACGTGCCCGCGGGCCTGAGCAACGTCACCGTCATTGCCGCCGGCTTCTTCCACAGCCTGGCCCTCAAGGCCGACGGCACCGTCGTCGCCTGGGGCAGTGTGGCGGAGACCAATGTGCCCGCGGGGCTGACCAATGTGCTGGCGATTGCGGGCGGCGGCACGCACAGCCTGGCGCTCAAAGCCGACTCGACCGTCGTCGCCTGGGGCACCGGCACCCAAACCAATGTGCCGACGACCTTGACGAACGTGACGGCCATCGCCGGCGGCTTCATGCACTGCCTGGCGCTGGCCGGCGGCGGACGGCCCTTCATTGTCTCACCCCCGGTTAGCCGCACGTTGCTGGATGGAAGCACCGTCTGGCTCAGCGCGGCGGTAACGGGCGGCAGTCCGCTCAGCTATCAATGGACGCTGAACGGGACCAACCTGCCGGGCGCGACCAGCGCCATCCTTATCTTGACCAATGTGCAATTCGCCGGGGCCGGCCAATACGCGCTGGTGGTGAGCAACGTCTTTGGCACCGCGGTCAGTGCCAGCGCGAGCCTGAGCGTGGCGCCGCTCTTTCTCACCCGCCAACCGCAACCCCAGTCCACCTTTTTGGGCGCCGCAGTGACCTTCGGGGTGGGGGTGGCCAGCGCCCTGCCCGTCAGTTACCAATGGCAGTTCAACGGCACCAACCTGGACGCGGGCACCGGCAGCACCCTGGTCTTGCCGCAGGCGCAGCTAAGCCAGGCGGGCCAATATTCGGTCACCGTAAGCAACGCTGCCGGCGGCCTGCGCAGCGCCAGCGTGGCCTTGTCGGTCGGGTTGGTGGCGGCCTGGGGCGACAACTCCTATGGCCAGACGAATCTGCCCGCGGGTCTGAGCAATGCCGTCGCGATTGCGGGCGGCGAGTACCACAACCTCGCTCTCAAGGCCGACGGGACGGTGCTCGCCTGGGGCGCGGGCACCAACAACACCGGCTCGTACCCGCGCTACGGACAGTCTCTCGTGCCCGCCGGCCTGAGCAACGTGGTCGCCATTGCGGCCGGCTATTATCACAGCCTGGCCCTCAAGGCCGATGGCACCCTGGCCGCCTGGGGCTCCAACGGGAGCGGCCAGACCAACGTGCCGGCGGGCCTGACCAATGTCGTGGCGATTGCGGGCGGGAGCGGTCACAGCCTCGCGCTGAAGGCGGATGCCACGGTGGCCGCCTGGGGGGACAACAGCTATGCGCAGACAACCATCCCCAGCGGCCTGGCCGACGTCGTCGCCATCGCGGCGGGTGAGTATCATAGCCTCGCGCTCAAGGCCGACGGCACCGTCGTTGGCTGGGGCAACAATGACTATGGCGAGGCCACCCCACCGCCGGGGCTGACCAACGTCATTGCCATCGCCGCCCAGGGCTCGGGAAGCATCGCGCTCCAGGCGGACGGCACCGTCGTCGCCTGGGGATACGATGGCTACGGCGAAACCAATGTGCTGCCGAGCTTGACCAACGCCCTCGCCATCGCGGCCGGCGGTGATCACTTCCTGGCCGTCCAGGCCGATGGCACCGTCGTCGCCTGGGGATACAATTCGAACGGCCAGACCAATGTGCCGCCGGGCCTGGCCAACGCCGTCGCCGTCGCGGGCGGCTTGTGGCACAGCGCGGCCTTGATTGGCAGCGGGCCGCCGTTCCTCTCTCCCTTCGCGCCGGCCCGGACGCTGGTCTATGGCTCCACCAACTGGCTCCGCGCCGCCGTCAGCGGTGCCGCGCCCCTCGTGTACCAATGGAGCTTCAACGGCACCAACCTGGCCGGCGCGACCAATGCCATTCTCGAGCTGGATGCCATCCAGTTGGGCCAGGCCGGCCGGTATGCCCTGACGGTCAGCAATGCGTTCGGCATGGTCACGCTCTCCAACGTGGCGGTGGCGGTGGCGCCGCTGATCATCCTCGCGCAGCCGCAAAGCCAGGCCACCTTCCTCGACGCGCCGGTGACCTTCAGCGTCGGCGTGGAATCCAGCCTGCCCGTTTTCTACCAATGGCATTTCAACGGTGTGGACTTGCCCGGCGCCACCGCCAGCTCGCTCAGCGTCGGGGCGGCGCAATTCAACCAGGCCGGAGTTTATTCCGTCACGGTCAGCAACGCCGCCGGCCCGGTTGCCAGCCTGGAGGCCAACCTATCGGTCGGCCTGCTCGCCGCCTGGGGCGACGATACGTATGGCCAGACCAACTTTCCCCCGGGCGTGACGAACATCGTGACGATTGCCTCCGGCTGGTATCACAACCTGGTGTTGCGCGCGGATGGCACGGTCGGGGCTTGGGGCGACAATGGTTCCGGCCAGACCAACGTCCCGGCCGGTCTGAGCAACGTCGTCGCGGTTTCGGCGGGCGCGGCGTTCAGCCTGGCGCTGACGACGAATGGCCTGGTGACGGCCTGGGGAGACAATAGTGATGGCCAGTGCCTCATCCCCGCCGGCTTGAGCAACGTGCTCGCCATTGCGGCGGGGGGATTCCACGGCCTGGCGCTCAAGGCGGACGGCACCGTCACCGCCTGGGGCGCGGGGACGAACAATCTT
>Ga0335071_10005799_pt1 | contig 12798 bp, 4 predicted proteins | sample Lox_Sample_15_FD_206724 | JGI IMG/M metagenome (GOLD analysis project Ga0335071, IMG submission 206724) | Soil microbial communities from Loxahatchee National Wildlife Refuge, Florida, United States - Lox_Sample_1.5 | ecosystem: Environmental > Terrestrial > Soil > Wetlands | place: USA: Florida...
TTCTGCATCTCCTCACGACGCTCGCCGCCGGCTCGGTGGGCCTGGCTTTCTTCTTCGGACGGCTGAGGGAGAATCACCGCTCCGAGTAATGTCGATGCAGGACGAGAGGTTCTGGAAATTGCTTAGAGAGGTAAGAGGGCGAATCGCGCATCCGGCCGCAGAGTCGGCGCCGCGAGGGCTCGGCCGGTCGGCCGTGATCGCGGCGGTTCTGCTCGGCTGTGCGGCGGCGTTCCCCGCGCATTCTCAGAAATCCCGCTCTTCTTACCTCTCCCGCTCTTCTCCGAAGCAGAAGTCTCTCTCCCCGTTCGCCGCTCTCGAGGCCGACTACATCCGGACGTTCCTGAACCGTTTCCCCGTCGTCGCGACGTATCTCGGCGCCGAGGGCCTCGATCCGGCGTACGCGGCGCTCGACGGGAAGCTGCGGGACTACGCCCCGGCCGCGCTCCTGGCCGAGAACGACGAGTGGCGCGCGTTCGAAGCGCGCCTCGCGAAGATCGGCGAAAAGAAGCTCTCCGAGCCCGAACGGATCGACGCGGCCGTGATGAGGTCCCAGCTCGCGTTCCTCGTCCACAGCCACGAACGCCGGGTCCACGAGAAGGCGCTCGACGCCTTTCTCGAGGAGCCGTTGCGCGGGATCGAGTGGACGCTCCAGGGCATGGAGCCTTCCTCCGGGGGCGGCCTCGGGACGAAGGCCGGGTGGGACGCGATCGCCGCCCGGGCAGCGTCGGTTCCGGCCTACCTGAAGACGGCACTCTCCAACGTCCGGCGCGGAGCCGCCGGCGACGCGATCCCGGACCGGCGCCTGATCAGGGCGTCGATCGAGGCCGCCGAGAGCACCGCGGTGTACTTCGAGAAGACGCTTCCGGAGCGCGCGAAGGACGCGGGCGCCGTCCTCGACGACGCGGGCCGCGCGTCTCTCCTCTCCGCGTCGGGCGCTGCCGCCGCGGCCTTCCGCGATTTCCGGAAGGGCCTCCTCGATCTCTACTTCAATCCCGACGGGAAAACGCTCAAACCCGCCTTCGACCGCGACCGCTACGCAGCCGGCGAAGCCGAGTACACGTGGGCGTTGACGAACAACCTCCACGTCTCCACGTCGACGCGAGAGCTCCACGGGCGCGGGAAGACGGCCGTCGCGGCGACGCTCGGCCAGATGACGTCGCTCGCGCGCCGGATCGCGGCCGCGCGGGGCTGGGAAGACGCATCCCTGCCGTCCGTTTTCGCCCGGCTCTCGGACGAGGCCCCGAAGACGGACGACGACATGCTCGCGTCGTACCGTGACGCCTGCCGGCGTCTCGTGGACTACGGACGGAAGACCGGGATGTTCGAGCTGCCGGCCGACTACCGGCTGGACGTCGTCTACACGCCGCCGCCGCTGCGCGACACGACGGACGCCGCGTATTACCCCGCGCCGCAGTTCAAGAAGGGCGGCGTCGGACAGTTCTACGTGACGCCGACCGGGAACGACGCCGCGGCGCTCCGCGAGCACGCCCGGGCCGCCGTCGCGTCTCTCGCGGCCCACGAGGGCTTTCCCGGCCACGACTGGTACTACCAGTTCGCGCGCGCGCGGTCCGCGTCGATCCCCGTCGTCCGCTGGCTCCTCCCCGGCGGCGTCGAGGACTCCACCTCGATGTGGCAGGACGCCCTGTCGGCCGAGGGATGGGCGCTCTACTGCGAACAGCTCGTCGGCGAGCCGCGCAACGGATTCCCCGAGGGGTTTTACACGCCCGAGGAGCGCCTCTTTCAGCTCCAGAACCAGCTCCTGCGCGACGCGCGCGTCGTCGTCGACACGGGGCTCCACTGCGGCTACATGTCGTTCGACGACGCCGCGACGTACCTCGCGCGCAACGTGGCGTTCGTCCTGGGCCCCGTTTCGACCGACCCGAAGGTGAACCCGAGCGCCGCCGAGCGCGCCGGCGTCGAGGCGATGCGCAAAGAGACGTACCGGTATTCGTTGTGGCCCACGCAGGCGATCACGTACTTTCTCGGAAAGGCCGAGATCCTCGCGCTGCGCGACGAGTGCCGGCGGATCGAAGGGCCGGGCTTCTCGGAGAAGAGGTTCCACGAGGAGTTCCTTTCCGAAGGCCAGATTCCGCCGGGGCTCTTCCGGGACCGTCTCCTCGCGCAAGCGCGCGCGCGCGTCGCGGCCCAGAGATGACGGCGGCCGGGGCGTCCGGGCCGATCGAGATCCGCCGGGCCTTCTCGATCGGGGACTTCGCGACGGCCCGCGCCCTCTTCGAGGAGTACCAGGAATCCCTCGGCTTTTCGCTCTGCTTCCAGAACTTCGACGCCGAGCTCGCGTCGCTGCCGGGCGCGTACGCGCCGCCCGGGGGGCGCCTGCTCCTCGCGTTCGCGGGCGCGGAGCCGGCTGGCTGCATCGCGCTCAGGAAGATCGGAGAAGAGATCTGCGAAATGAAGAGGCTGTGGGTCAAGCCCGGCTTTCGCGGGACGGGCCTCGGCCGGCGGCTCGCGGAGACTTTGATGACCGAGGCCCGCGCGATCGGGTATCGCGCGATCCGGCTCGACACGCTTCCTTCGATGCAGGCGGCGCAGGCCCTTTACGCGTCCCTCGGTTTCAAGGACATCCCGCCGTACAACGACCACCCCCTCGAGGGGACGCGGTTCCTGGAGGCGGCGCTGGTCTAGCCGGCGGACCGCCGCGCGGCGCGCAGAGTCGACCGGACCTTCTCGACGAGCCCGTCCGGCGTGAACGGCTTGCGCAGGAGAGGGTCGCTCTCCTCGACGCCGTCCTTCGCGTCGAAGTATCCCGATGTCAGGAGGACGGCCAGCCCTGGCCTCTCCGCTTTCAGGACGTCGGCGAGCTGGTGGCCGTTCATGCCGGGGAGGACGACGTCCGTCAGGAGGAGGTGGATCCGCTCCGAATGGGCTCGCGCGACCTCGAGAGCCTCCTCGGCCGTGTCCGCGACGAGGACCTGGTAGCCGCGGGCCCGGAGGACCGTCTGGGCGAGGCGGCGGACCGCGTCCTCGTCCTCGACGAGGAGGATCGTCTCGTGGCCCCGGACCGGCGCGGGCCGCGGGCTGACGTTGGACGGCGAGTCCGCCGGTCCATGCGCGCGTGGAAGGTAGATCCGGAACATCGCGCCCTGGCCGGCCGTGCTCGACGCATGAATGTAGCCGCCGCTTTGCTTCACGATGCCGTACACCGTTGCGAGGCCGAGGCCGGTCCCCTTCCCGCGTTCCTTCGTCGTGAAGAAAGGCTCGAACGCGTGCGCGAGAGTGGCGGCATCCATGCCGTGTCCCGTGTCCGAGACCTCGAGGAGAACGTAGGCGCCCGCACTCATCGGCACGCCGCCGATCTCGCCCGAGCCGAGCGTCACGTTCCGGGTCCGGATCGTGAGGGTGCCTCCCTCCGGCATCGCGTCGCTCGAATTCACGGCGAGGTTCATGAGGACCTGTTCGAGCTGGCCCGGGTCGGCCTTCGTGCGCCAGAGGTCGGCGCCGGGCTCGAACTCGATCTTCACGTTTTCGCGGAGGACGCGGTGAAGCATCGCGTCGAGGTTCTTCACGACGTCGTTGAGCTCCAGGATGCGCGGCTGGAGGACCTGCTTGCGGCTGAACGCGAGGAGCTGCCGCGTCAGGCCCGCCGCCCGGTCCGCGGCCTTGTGCACTTCCTCGACGTTCTGGCGGACGTCCTCGGGCGGATCGCCCGCGAGGACGAGGTCCGAGTAGCCGAGGATCGCAGTCAGGAGATTGTTGAAATCGTGGGCGACGCCGCCCGCGAGGCGGCCCACCGCCTCCATTTTCTGCGCTTGGCGGAGCTGGTCCTCGAGGAGGCGTCGCTCGGCGAGGTTCCGGACGAGGACGAAAACGACCGGCCGGCCGCCCTCATCGAACCGGAACGACTCCACGTCGACGCCGACGATGGTGCCGTCCTTCCTCCGGTAGCGGCGCTCTCCGAGGTGCAAAGCGGGCTCGACGGCGGCCCGCTCCACGTTCTTGTCGATCGTCGCGCGGTCCTCCGCGACGATGTCGAGCAGCGTCAGCGTGCGCAGCTCCGAGGCGGAGTAGCCGAGCATCTTCTCGAACGCCGGATTGGAGTCGAGGAGCCTCTTCGTCTCAGGCTCGAGGAGGAAGATCCCGTCCCGGAACTGCCGGAAAATGCCCCGGTACCTCTCCTCGGACTCGCGCAACGCATCGAGAGCACGCCGCGTGTCGCTCACGTCGAGAATCGTGCCCTCGATGAGCGGCGGGTCCGTCGCTCTCCAGGTGACGTACTCGAGCGTCCAGACGGGCTTTCCGTCCCGGCGCCGGTAACGGTGCTCGTGGTGGAGCAGCGTGCCGGCCTTCCGGAGCTCGTTCAGGAACACCTCGCGGTCCTCGGGTCTTTCGTAGAGGGCGCTCGCCGAGTCGTCCAGCATCTCGCGGCGGGACGCATAGCCGAAGATGCGGGCGAAGGCTTCGTTGCACTCGAGGATGCGGCCGTCCGCGGTCGTCCGGTAGATGCCCGCGAGGTTCTGCTCGAAGAGCCTCTGGTAGCGGCCCTCCGACTCGCGGAGCGAGTGCGTCATTTTCTCGGCGAGGTCGAACGCACGGCGGCGGGTCGTCGCGAGCGCCTGCACGATGCCGAAGAGGAGGGCGCTGATGCAGAGGCCTGCCGCAAGCGTCGCCGGCGGGCGGATGGTCCCGATCGACGCCGTGTACCCCGGTTTCGGCGAAACGACGAGCGCAAAGGCGCGCCCCGCGAGCGAGACGGGCGACCGGACGGGCTCGGGCCACGCGCTCCCCCCGTCCCCGGTCGTGAAGAGGGGAGTCGACGTGTCGGTCCCGTCGAAAAGGGAGACCGCGACCTCCGGGTCCGCGCCGTCGAGCGCCTCCTGCAGGAGCGGCTGGATCCGGACCATCATCGACATCCAGCCGCGGAACGTCCGCCCGCCGGAGCCCGTCACGAAAACGGGTGACTGGAGGGCGGCGCCGTGGTCCGCCGGGAACGCCCCGAGAGGAAGCGGCGCCGCGAGCCGGGCCTCGCCGGCCGCCCTTGCCGCCTCGAGGACGGCGCGATTCAGCTCGCTCGCGCCCGCGTTCAGGCCGACGGCCGTCCCGACGGCGGATGCGGGTTCGAACAGCCGGATCAGGAACGACTCCCCCGCCTCGGCCGCCTTGCGGACGTCGACCGCATCCCCGGCGCGGCGGCGAGCCTCGATCCACGCCGGGATGTCCTCGGCGCGCACGGGCTCGATGAACGCGAGGGAGACGAACGCGGGATCCCGCCTCGGAAAGTCCACCTGCTCGACGAACCGCCGGAACTCCGACGACGTGGCGCCGTCGCTTCCGGCGAGGAAGCCCGCCGCCGCCCGCATGAGGTCCTCGTACGACCTCATGCGCGAAGTCAGCGCCGCCTTCACCTGTCTCGACGCGCGCTCGAGCCGCCCGCCGGCTCGCCGGTCCATGGCGCCGCGCGCTTCCTGCCAGAGCACGGCCGTCGCCGAGAGGCACACCGCGAGAACGACCCACGGTGCGACACGCAGGGACCGGGACCACAACGACGATCGTCGGGCGGGGCCTTCGATCGGCGAATTCTACGCGGTCATTTCGCGCCGGCCACCGTGAGGGTGCTTCCCGCCGAATACGCGTTGAACTCCGGCGCGTACATCGACTGGACCGTGGCGGGGCCGACCCGGAACGTGCCCGCCATGTTCGCCCGCAGCCGGTATTTGAACGTGTATTCGCCGACCGGGAGGCGCTCGAAGAAGAAGTTCGTCGCCGAGTCGCGCGTCTCCTCGTACCAGGCGATCCCGAGGTCCCACTTCCACCTCGAGAGGACGTTCTCGGGCTCGAGGCCCGCGGCGCGCGGGTCGCGCAGGTGGACGTACTCGGCGTCGTGCTTCGTCCGGAGCGAGATCTGGACCTCGATCTCGTCCCCCGGCCGGATCGCGGCGCCCTCGGCGAGCGGCGTCAACGTGAACTCCTTCCCCACGTTTTCGCGCCGGAAGTACTTCCGCGAGACGTTGAAGAAGTCGCCCCGGTCCTCTGCCGGGAGCTTCTCGGTCGAGAAATGCCATGCGGCGGAGGCGAAGACGAAGCCCTTGCCTTCCTTTTCGACCACGACGGTCGAGGTCGTTTTCGCATCGACCTTGTCGCCAGGGATCACGACGCGATTGTTCTTGCCGGTGTATTTCTCCGGATCGAACGTGAACGTGACCCTCTGCGTCCCGACGGTCACCGTGGCGTCCTCCGGCGCGCCGAGCGCGCCCTCCTTCTTCAGGTAGTGAACGAGAGAGTAGATGACCTCGGCCGTCGCGCGAGTCGACTTCCACTGGTTGAGCTTCTTGTTCAGGAGGAGCCACTGAACGAGGCCGTCCATCTTCGCGTTGGCCGGGTCGAGCTCGAGGAGCGTCCGGAGGGCGAACGCGTGGGTCTCGATCGTGTCGTTGTACCAGAGCCACGAGCGGTCCTCGGGCGCCCAGAACGTCCCCTGCTCCTCGTTCGACTTCGCCGAGTCCATCACGGAGTCCCAGACGAGCGTCGCGTCCGCGGGCCTCCCCATCCGCTTGAGAGTGAGCGCGAGGTACCCCTTCAGGAACGGGGAGTGGTTCTTCCAGTGCCGGAAGGAGAAGTCGAGCATCTCCTTTCGCTCGGCGTCCGTGAAGGCGCCGCCGCCCCAGGACACGTCGGGATATGTCGAGAGGACGTAGTTCAGGAACGTGATGAACTCCCAGCAGCCGTCTCTCGCCATGCAGGCGCGCCACTCGCTTCGCCAGTGCTGCGCGACGTAGGTCCACGCTCGCCGGGTGACGTCCTTCGGGACGTCCACGCCGAACTCGAGGCCCTTCGCGAAGCCGTGGAGGATGTAGAGCGTCATGTACGGCGACGGCGGGCCGCCCGGGAACCACGGAAACGCGCCGAGAGAGGTCTGCGTCTTCTTGAGCCGCGCGAGGGCGGATTCCTGGTTCGCCTTCGCGACGCGCGGGTCGAGAACGTTGATCGAGCCGTCCTCGCCGGGCCGGTTCCCCTTCGCCGTCACGAGCCACGGCGTCTCCTCGAGGGCCATTTTTCGATTCGGGTCGGTCGCGTCCCACGACTCGAGAGGCGTCGTTCGCTTCGCCATCTCGGCTGCCATCTTCGCGACGGCGGGGTAGTCCCGGTAGACGCTCGAAACAATGCCTGTCGAGAGGAACCGGTTCAGCGTCTGCTCCGTGCACTCGTAGGGGTAGTTCACGAGGTAAGGGAGCGCCTGAAGGACCGTGTAGAAGAGCTGCGCGTCGACCGTCACGACCATTTGCTCGTTCACGAGGGTCGGGTCGTCGTTCCGCGCGAGGTCGGCGAACCGGAGCGTCTTCCTGTCCCTGTCTTTCAGCGTGACGAAGCGCGACTGGACGAGGTGCATCCGGCCCGGCAGGACGGGCAGCGGACGGACCTCGCCGTCGGAGAGGTCGCCCGCCGTCGCGATCGCCTTGAACGCGACCGTCGTGAGGCCCTTCGGCGCCGTGACGGGGAACGTCAGGTTCGTTCCGCCGCCGGCCGGCGCCGTGAACGGGCGCCTCGCGGCGTCCGCCGCGAGGCCGAACGCGGAGAGCAGGCTCTTCCCGGATGCGGGGTCCGTGATCTCGAACGCGAGCGTCCCGCTCAGCGGCCTGGCGGACGCGTTGTTCACGACGACCTTGATCTCGGCCTTGTCGCCCTCGCGCAGGAAGCGTGGGACGTACGGCCGGACCATGAGGTCCTTGACCGTCTTCGTCTCGGCGTCGACGGAGCCGGCGCGCAGGTCCTTCGTGAGCGCGTGGACGAACACCCTCCACGAGGTGACGGAGTCGGGCACCGTGAAGGTGATGGACGCCGAGCCGTCCGCGCCCGTCAGCAGCTGCGGCTGCCAGAACGCGGTCTCGGAGAAATTGCTTCGCAGCTCGGCGCCGGCCCGTGCGTCGCCGGCCGCGCCTGTGCGCATCGCAGCGTCGTCTCTTTCCTTCTTAGAAAGAAGATCGGCCTCTTCGGACCGTGCGTTCTGCGCGGCCACGCCCTGATCGACCGCAACGCTTTCGGCGACCACGGCCGCCTTGGCCGCGGGTGCCGGCGCCATCGGCGCCGCCTGGTTGTACGCGTGCCCGGCGACGCCGCCTCGGCGGCCCGGCCCGCCGATCCCGTATCCGCTCTCGAACTTCAGCCGGTCGCCAAGGAGGACCGGCGCCGGAGGAGGCGGCGGGAAGCCGCTCGACGTGAGCCAGAGCTGCGGGGCCTGCCCGAGCGTCGCCCGGCAAACGAGCGGCGTCGCCCGGTTCGGCAGCAGCGCGAGCGGGCTGGGCGGGTGGTGCGGCGCGAAGGCGTCGAGGCTCCGGTCGTACATGTACGCGAGGAGCTCGGCGGTTTCCCTCAGCGGGTGCGTGGGTGTCGCGCCCTTCACGGTCACCCGCCACGTCTCGGTCTGGCCGGGCCTCAGGCGGTCGCGGAACGTCGCGAAGGAGACCTTGAGCTCGCGGTCGTCCCAGGGGACGAAGACCGTCTGCGTCTGCTGGAGGAACTGGTGGTCGCGCACGACCGTCAGCGTGACGCCGATGCCGCCGCGGTCGTCCTCCGTGATCGTCCGCTCGATCACGACGGGTTCCGTCCCCGCCTTCAGGATCCGGCGCTCGATGGGCCGGCCCGCGCGCGCGACGTCGAGGAACATCGTCTGATCCCGCAGGCCGGACGCGACGAAGAAGCGCGCGACGCCGCCCACGGCCACCGAGGACGACTCGGCAAGGAGCACGGCCGGCAGCGCCGGCGCCGACTTGCCGCCCGCGACGAGGAAGTCCTGCGCCGTCTCGTACGGCGCGCCGAAGTCGTCCGTCGTCGCGTAGCGGATGCGATAGGCGCCCGCGGCAAGCGCGGGCAGCGCGAGCTTCGCCTCACCCTTCGCGTCGTGGACGAGCGCGCCGCCCGCCTCCTCGGCGCCGTCCTTCCATGCGTGCAGCCACTCGTCGACCGAGTACTCCGTCGACCACCGCGGGCGGAGGAGATCGCCGGGGGTCGTGAGAGAGGATGGGGATTCGGATTTCTTTGAAGGTGAAGAGACGGGGAATTCGGCCGGGAGGAAGGTCTTCTCGGGCGGGACGAGGTGGAGCAGCCGCCACGTCCCCTTCCCCGCCTTCGGCGTTCCGTCGAGATCGGTGCGGACGATCGTGGCGCACGCCGCGCCCTCGCTCCCGCCCCTCTTACCTTCTAAGAAAAAGCTCTTCTCCTTCTCCACCCTCGCCTGCACCGAGACGAACCCAAGGCGGAACGAGCGATCCGCCGAGCGCGTTTCGCCACCCTCGTCCGTGACGTCCGCCGAGACGCGGTAGCGGTACGTGAGGTCCTTGCCCGCGCGCTCGTCCGCACTCGGCGTGAACGTCACCGCGAACGTGCCGTCCTGCGCGAGCGACGCGTTGCCCGTCGCGACCGTCTCCGCTCCCGCCGCGCCGGCGGCGCCCCGCCAGCCCCACCACCACCAGAACGGATATTCAGGCTCGCGCGTCACGCGCCACGCAACCGTCCCGTTCGCGACGGGCAGGCCGAAGTAATAGCGGGCCTCGCCGCGGAAGGTCGCGGGTTTGTTGAGCCGGAGGGCGTCCTTCGCCTCGCCGAGCGTCGCCTCGAACGTCGGGCGCTTGTATTCCTCGACGCGGATCGACGCGGCGCCGCCCCGGTCGCACCGCACCGCCCAGGCTCCGAGCGCCCGGCCCGCCGGGAGCGCGAACTCGCCCGCGGCGGAACCCCAGGCGTTCGTCGTGACGGTTTTCGACTCGACGGCCTGGCCGTTCGCGTCGACGAGCGTCACGGAGACGGTCGCCCCCGGCGCGACGCGGAGTTTCGCCTCGTCGGAGCGGCCGCGGTAAAGGACCGCCTTCCAGAGCACCTTCTGGAGCGGCCGGTAGATGCTGCGGTCGGTGTAAACGAGGGCGGACGACGTCTCGCCGGACGGCGGGTGCGCCCAGAGCGACATATACGACGAGTCGAGCGCGACGTCCTCGCCGCGCCGGGCGATGAGGAAGGCCCCCGAACGCGACTCCGGCGAAGGGTCGAACGTCACGAGGCCGTCCGGGCCGGCCTTCGCCTCCGAAATCTTCCGGTGGCCCTTCTGCCAGTCGTACTGCCAGAGCGAGACGGTCGTGCCGGGCGCCGGGCGTCCCGTTCCCCCCGTGAGGGCGCGCGCCTCGACGCCGCCGTTTTCGGTCTGGCGGACGGCGAGGACGAGATCCGTCTCGATCATGCCGACGGCCCGGAGCGGCCCCTTGCCGGGCGCAAAGCCGGGATCGGCCGACGCGACCACGATGTGCAGTCCGCGGCCGAGCGCGGGGGGCGTCACGAACGTCCGGTGCGACTTGAAGTCCGCCGTGGGCGGGAGATCCGTCTCGAACGACGCGACCGGCTTCTCCTTCGCGACGAGGTCGTCGAGCTCCCGCCCCTGGGGGAGGAGGTTGTAGTCCTTCGCCCGCCCGACTCGGGCCTCGAGGTCGACCGCATAGGCGCGGAAATGCAGCGCGGGAAGGTTCCGGTGCGTGACCTCGATCGAGCGCTTCCCCGCGCCGTCCGCGGCCATCGCGGCCATCGACCACTCCGGCGCCTCGATCTGGCCGGCGATGGCGCGGGCGCGGTCGGCGCCGATGGACTTCGGATAGGCACGGATCGCCTCCAGCGCGAGCGCGCGCGCTCTGATGAAGTTTCCCGGCTTGTCCTCGCTGCGCGTGAAGTCCGCGAGTTGCGCCTTCCCCATCGAGAACCACGGAACGCCGGCGTAAGACGGGAGCTTCGCGGCGAGGTCCTTCCGGATCGCGGTCTTGTCGCCCGCGTCCGTGAGCGCCGCGTCGAGGCGGCGCAGGCGCTCGAGCCGCGCCTCGAGAGCCGCCTCCTGCTCCCCCGCGCCCGCGTGCCACGCCTCGAGATCGTCGAGGACGGCGCCGAGCTTGAGCAGCGGGTGGACGGCCGGGTCGTCGAGCCTGACCGACTTCGATCGCGCGGCGTCGCCGCCGATCAGCGCCTTCGCGTCGAGGGCGAAGACCCCGTTCGACTGCTCGGGCCGCCAGCCAGAGGTATCCGCAAGAAGCGCCGCGAACAGGTACGACGCGGCGTCGCGCAGCGTCCCGCGGACCTCCTTCGGATAGTTGCTGGGCTCGACGAACTCGGCGACCGCGTTCACCGGGACGCGCCCGAGCGCCTCGCGGTCCTTCCAGACGTCCGTGTACGCGCGCACGGCCTCGGCCTGGATCTCGTCCCGCGTCCACGCCTTGAGGTCGACCGGACTCGACGACGCCACGCGCTCGCGCTTTCCGATCTCCCACGAGTAGGCCTGCGCGTACGTGACGAGCGACTGCGCATAAAAAAGGCGCAGCGTCGTGCGCGGGAGCAGTCCCTGCGGCCACGGCTGGTCCTTCAGGAATCGGACGGACGTCTCGTAGCCGTGAAGCGCGGTCCGGAGCTGGACCTCGCGGACGAGCGCCTTCGCCTCGTCCGCCTCGTCGCCCGCGGCGCGCGCGGCCTCGCGAATTCTCCCGACCGTGGCGGCCGCCTCCTCGAACTTCTGCTCGGAGACGAGCCGCTCGACGTCCTTCCAGGTCCCCGGCCCCGTCACACGGGCACCGGCGGAGGTGAAGGCCACGCGGGCGGTTCCGGCGGCGAGAACGGCGGCGGCGGCGAGGAGAGCGAGGCGGCGAGCATGTGTCATGGCGTCTCCGTCGAGTCTATGACCCCGGAGACGGCGAGAGGTTCCCGGTCAGCGCATCAGCCGGAACGCGGCGACCGCCTCGAGCCTCCGGTCGGGACGCGCCGCGAGGACTTTTTTCGAGATGCGGCGGACGAGTCCGGCCCAGTCCGGCACCCGGCCCGTACGCGACGCCCGCGCGAGGAGCGCCGTCCAGTCCTCCGGCCGGATCCCGCGAGCCTCGGCCCGCCGCGCGACGATCGTCTCCGCCCACGCCGGCTGTTCGCGCCCGTCGAGCGACGCCGCGACGAACTCGCGGGCCGTCCCGCGCCGGAACGCGAAGAGGAGCCCCGCCGACGAGACGCCGGTCTTCTCGAGCGAGAGAAGCGCGACGCGCCCCCGCGGACCGTCCTCGAGCTCGCGGAAGATCCCCTCGACGAGCGCGTGCCCCGACGCGAAGAAGTCGAGATCCTCCTTCTCGACGGCCTCGCCGCGGTCAAACGTCCCGAGCCAGCGCGAGCCGGCGGAGACTCCCGGAAGGTGCTCGACGAGCGCGTCCGAGCCGAACTCGAGGTACCAAGTCCTGCGGCCCGCGCGCTCGGCGGTCTCGAAGCCGAAGAGGTCCACCGCCTCGAGGACGAACCGCTCCATGCGCGCGTCGAGGTCCGCCGGGACGCGCGCGAGGATCCCCGGCGCCGTCTCGGGCGCGAAGCCGTCGCGGTGGAGGTGGTGGTAGACCGCCTGCTGCCGCGCTTCGGCGGCGCGTGCCACCTGCGCGGCGAGCTCCTGGACCGGCAGGGGCTTCCCGAGCCTGCGGGCGCGGGCGATCGAGGCCTCGACGTCGGAGAGCGACCGCTCGAGGCCGCCGAGCGGCGACGTGAAGAGGCCGATGCGCTCGTAGAGCGTCGCGAGCTCGCGGCCGAACCCGTCCGGCGGGCGGAAGTAGACGATCTCGACGGGCGTCGTCCGGTTGATCCGGTCGAGGCGGCCGATCCGCTGCTCGACGGCCGCGGGGTCTGCCGGCAGATCGAAGAGGACGAGGCGCCGGCAGAACTCGAAGTTGCGCCCCTCGCCGCCGGCCTCGGTCGACACGAGGATCGACGGGCCGTCCGCGCGCCGGAACTCGGCCACCTCGACGTCGCCGCGCTCGGGCGTGAGCTCCTCGTGGAAGATCGCGACGCGCTTGCGCG
>Ga0335071_10005801_pt1 | contig 12797 bp, 13 predicted proteins | sample Lox_Sample_15_FD_206724 | JGI IMG/M metagenome (GOLD analysis project Ga0335071, IMG submission 206724) | Soil microbial communities from Loxahatchee National Wildlife Refuge, Florida, United States - Lox_Sample_1.5 | ecosystem: Environmental > Terrestrial > Soil > Wetlands | place: USA...
TCCAGAGGGAGGTAATCCCCATAGAGTTTCGCCACCTTTAACGGGGAATTTTCATTTATCGCGACCAGCTGTGTCAGCAGCCGCATCTTATCCGCATTGCTAGCAAATCTAATAAACTTCAAATCCAGGAGTAGTGTTTCAAGGTCTTTCCAGCGCTGGGCCTTGAAAAGGTGAATGGGCAGGTAGCTGATAAGGTATTGGGACCACCTATTGTTTTTATATTCTTCCCAGAGATGTTCAATGAGTAGCTTGTTACCATCATTTACATCAACATAATATGAATCCTGCTTCGTCTCATCGGTAAGCCAGTCCATGACGGACTTGTGGAATGGCTGTATACCATTATCAAAGGTGAATAGCGCTCCCAGTTCCCGCTGGAATTTCCGCTTATCCCTGATGTTCCACTTGAAAATAGAGGCGAGCACATCAATGCTCAACGGTTCCAGGGCGGCTGATATAACATCCAGGGCTGGCGCTATCGTGTTTTCCCATTCCTGCATGTCGGGGATCTGCCTCTCGAACAGTTTTAGGTATATCCCTCCCAGATTATGGGGGAACTCTTCGGGCCTGTCCAGCGAAAGATGGCCTCTTCCAATCTCGGCGGCGATCCACTCGGCATAAAGAAAAAGTCCACTACTTTTCTCCACAATAGCCTCGACATCCTGTAATCTTATGGTATTATTTGCCTGCCCCAGTTCCCTGATAAGGTATGCTTTGATATCCTCATTGTTCAGGGGGTTCGAGATATCAATAATGAAGGGCTTGTACGTCTGCAATGGCGCCATGACTTCCGGGTTGGGTCTGCTCGTTACGATCAGGCGTAGCCAGCCGGGAGTCCGTTCAAATGCAGTGGCGATCATGTTTGCAAACTCATTCTTCCCATCGACCGTGGCCTCGTCCAAAGCATCGATGAGGATGACAATCTTACGCCCCGGGCTGGGGTAATTGGCGTAGAAAGGCTGCATGATGAGCTTGTCGAACAACGTCCGGGCGTCCAATCCCTGCAAGTCATCCATGTTCACCCGGCGCAGCCTTTCCTCATAGTCCGGCAACTGCATGCTCAACTGATAAGCAATACTCATAACGGCTCGACGTGGATCTCGCTTCTCCACGTTGTCATAGCGGCAGAAATGCAATGCGGCAATCTCCGGACGATGTGAACATAGCCATGAGGATATCGCCGTTTTGCCCACGCCCGGGCCTCCTACGATCCAGAAGATACGAGACGCATTCTCAATCTTCAGCCAGCGGTCTATCTCCTCGAATACCCATTGACGGCCCGTGAACTTATCAACGTTATATCGGATCTCGGCATCGAAGGACAATGGCTTTAAAATGTTGAAAAGAATAGTCTCATAGCCCTCATAATCCCGCAAATCATGCTCCAGGGCTTCGACGAGCATATGGAACTTTACAGCATACCTTTCCCGTCTTTCTTCCAGAGGCAGGCAGTCCTGCATGTCCAGCCTCTGGATACGGCAAATGCTTAAAGGTGGTTCGCACGGCGCGAGCATGACGGGTATGATCTTGATCTTTTTCCTCAGCGCCATCGCCAATTCGTTTAGGCAGAACCCATCCGGCCTTCGCACCGAATGAGGAGTCATAATTAGGATTACGCGGCCGTTACCATCCCGGGAAGCCCAGTCCAGTCCATCCTCGATATAGCGTTCCCATTCCATGCCCGGCTTCAGCTTGTCCAGGTCGAACCACAACTCGTGGCCCCGGGCTAAAAGGTCTTCCTTTAACTTGACCGCGAAGTTGGCATGTTCATCATGGCCGTAGCTAATGAAGATGCGGAGATGAGAATCGCTCGACGAGTGGGCGACCATCAGTCAATCATCAAAGAAACAATCGTCATTTTAATATTTAGTTGTATTTAGAGATGGATAATAAGAGTATCAGTAATTTTGTTACTCAAGAAGACCGCTTATTCAGCAATAAATTTGGATTATTACCGAAATGTACCGGACATAAATTATTTATAGTGATGCCAGTATTAGTATGGTTGCAGCGTTTTTGTAACACCGTATAGCGGGGTGGGGTAGTCAGGAGATCCCGACGGGCTCATAACCCGTAGACCAATGGTTCAAATCCATTCCCCGCTACTTCTAAACAACGCCCTGGTTTTTTTTAAAAATTTTTTATGCCTGGCCTGACGGGTAAAAGAAGGGTATTCAAACAACCTAATTAATTACAATTTGAACGTTAACCTTTTATTATAATAGGATATTGACTAGGTGATGATGGAGTCCGGATTAAACGATTCTGATAAACTTAATAATGATCCATTAAAACCGCTTAACATCAATCACATTAAGACCTGCGATTGCGAGCCAAATCACCTTAATTGTATGACCGCTAAGGAATGGCTAAAAAGCCAGCTTGGCGTCTGGGAATTCTTTTATGAAGGGCGGGATATTCGGGATAAAGAGGTACACCCAGCGACTTTTCCTATATCCTTATCTAAAAAAGTAATAGAGCTTTTCACCCATAAGGGTGAGCTTGTGCTTGACCCTTTCGTGGGCAGCGGCACAACTCTGGTGGCGGCACAGGACCTGGACCGTAATGCCGTCGGATTTGATTTACAGGACAAGTACATTGCCCTGTGCAAACAAAGATTAATTAACTCTCGGCTATTCAATACGTCCCAGCAATTAGCGATTAAGGACGATGCCAGAAACATCCCGCAATATTTCAAGCCCGAGACGGTCAGTCTTATCTGGACTTCTCCCCCGTATGCGAACCTTCTTAACCGGAAGAGGAAGAACAAATCAAGAAGAAACCGGGATAACGGGCAGCTCGGAAAAATCGAACAGTATAGCCAGGATGAACGGGACTTAGGCACTAAATCGCTGGAAGACTATGCCATAGCGATGGGAGATATTTTCGAGGGCCTTTTACCGTTATTGAAACCCCGGGCTCATTGCGTTATAAACGTGCCGGATATGTGGTGGGAAAACCAGCGGATAACCATACACGTATCATTAATTGAGGAATTGAGAAAAAGGGGTTATGAGCTAAGAAATATTATAATCTGGGACCGGACCAACGTGGTTAATCAGATCGGCATTTTTGGATGGCCCTGTAATTACATTACAATGGGCGTGACCTTCGAGTACCTCCTGGATTTCTGGAAGCCGGAAAGTTCGGAGACCGGAAATAAAATTAAGAAGGATGGCAAAAAGAGTAAGACTGATGGTCTGATTGATGAAGGTTTACACAAAGGACGAACTGATAATAAAGTTAAAAGAAATTAAAAAAATGGGGTGGGTTGAGTGTACCCGTCCATCTAATGATGGATGTGTCGGTAATACTCTCGAAGACCTCCTCGGTATTGAAGAAAATAATATACCTTTAGCGGATAGCGGCGACTGGGAAATAAAATCCCGGAGGTCAACGACGGGCTCTTTAACTACTCTTTTACACTGGGAACCTTCACCACAAGCCGTAAGATTTGTGCCTGGCATATTGTTACCAAAATACGGCTGGCCACACGATACAATGCCCGCCGAATTGAGCTTTAGGCAGACGATAAAGGCAACCCAGAGAACCGATAGGGGCTTTACTATCATTGTCAACCATGAGCGTAAGCGTATCGAAGTATCCTTCGACGCAAAAGCAGTATCTCCCCGGCACAGCGAGTGGCTAAAAAGTGTTGAAAAGAGAGTCGGCCTGGGAGAATTAGATCCGCAACCATACTGGGGGTTTGATGACTTTTTCCAGAAGCTTGGTTTGAAGCTGCTTAATTGTGTCTATGTTAAAGCGGATGTGAAAAAGGGCGAAGCTTTATCAAAGACCAGGATTGACGGCCGTAGTTCAAACGTCGAATATTACAGGTATGATAATATCTTCATGTTGTCTAACCTGGATCAAGAAAAGATAATTAGCGCTGTCGAAGACGGTAAGATCTACGTGGATTTCGATGCAAGAACACACCATAATCACGGCACCAAGTTCCGAATGGTCCAGGATACATTACCTGAGCTCTATGGCAATGTGACTCAAATAAATTAAACAATTATTTTTTTATAACTACTCTCAAAGATATTTCATCGAGCGGTAAAATGACTTTGGATAAGAAGGTAACAGAATCCGGTGCAAAGGCGCATCAAAGGGATGACGAAGAGTGGAGAGTCAAGCCTTATTCCCTCTGGCATCGAAAATTAGACAAAAGCCTATACATGCTGGATGTGGATTTCGTCGAATGGCGATATAGAAAAGGCATACCTGTCGCTGTCGGCGTGATGGAAGTAACGAGAGTTGATAATGGTATTACGGTAAATGATCAGTACCTGGATGCTATTATCCGCAGGTTTGAAAGCAGGGACTTTCAAGCTACCGCAACGAGGATAGTCGCAGAATCTCTAAAAACGAAAGCTTATATTATATTATTCCGAGAGGATTGTAGTGAATTTTGGGTATACAATCTATCCGAGAGGAATGGATGGGTCGGCTATAATCCGGATGAGATGGAAGACTTCTTAAAAAGCCTGTGAGCGATAAATTTCTTAAGTACGCGTTCCCTTCATGCCTGAGACTCTATTTCAAAAAAGCTGCTGTATTGAATATACCCTTTTAAGTCTCAGATTGCCCTCCGTCTCTTAAAAAGCTTAAAATACGGGAGTAATTCAACACAGCAAAAAAAGCTAAAGCTACATTTTTCCGCTTCATTAAACAATCCTGGCCATCACTCGCGATTTATCTTATATTGTCGTCCTGTCTTTGTTCATAACTCCCATAAGCCTTATAAAAATATAAAAAAAAGCTAGGTGTTATGGGGATGTGACCAGTGAAGACAAGGTCAATAATACTTGTATTTCTCGTGGGCATTGTCACCCTGCTGTTAATCTATATGTCATTATCGGCCGGCGTTACGGCACAAAAAACGCCGATTACCAGCACCGGGACAGGGTTACGAACTTCCTGGCTGAATATCAACGATAAGATACCCGCCTTTGAAGCAGACGCTTTCTATAAGAACAATGTCACCAGGATCAATATCAGCGATTACAGGGGCAAATGGCTTGTCTTCATCTTCTACCCGGCCGACTTCACCTTCGTCTGCCCTACTGAATTGGAGGAGATGGCTTCCCTTTACAAAAACTTCACTGGCGAGGGCGCCGAAGTTTTCAGCGTCAGCCGCGACACGGTCTACGTCCATAAGGCATGGCATGACTCCGATCCCCGGATAAAAAAGGTCGAGTTCCCCATGCTCAGCGATACCATAGGCGACATCTGCCGGGCTTTCGGGACATATAACCAAAGCAGTGGCCTTTCACAGCGGGCGAGCTTTATCTTCGATCCCGACGGCAACCTCAGGGCGATGGAACTCCATGACGACGGCTTCGGCCGGAACACAAAAGAGCTACTGCGTGAGTTAGAGGCATTGAAGTTCGTCCGGGAGAACAAAGGGAAAGTGTGTCCTGCAGACTGGAAGCCCGGAGATGAAGCAATCCGGATCAGCTGAAAAATCTACTTTTTTCCTTTTATAATACTTATCGTGCCCACCATGAATGGTAGCTTGAGAGCCCCCGGGATAAATGGCTCATTATGCGTATCGATGAACTCGACATCGCTGATCCCCCAGCCCTTAATCGCATTGACGAGCTCTTCGGGCGTGCCATAAGCCCTTTTTATCAAGAACAGGTCCTGAAACGTGAATGTCCCGCCCTTCCTGAGAACGCGCAGCGCCTCCCGGATCAGCTCTTTCTTATCTTTCGCGTCCCGGACTTCGTGGAACGTGAGGTTGCTCACGATGGCATCGAACGTCTCGTCCTCGAAGGGCAGCTTTAAGGCGCTGGCCTGCTGGAACGTGATGCGGCCGTTCACGCCTTCAATGGCCGCGTTCTTTTCGCAGACTTTTTTAGAGTATTCCCAGCTCGCTCCCCAGTAATCGACGCCGGTGAGGCGGGCGTCCGGATATTTCTTCGCCAGCTTAATGGTGAGCGCACCGCTGCCGCAGCCTACGTCGAGCAGCCGGCCCTGGCCGTTCCAGTCGAGGTGTTCCAGCACAAGGCCGTAGACCTTATCCTGCACGTCGCCTCCCCGGGCGGAAAAAAGCCATCTCGCGTAAGCGAAATATGCCGCCATGAGCAAGAAAAGTGCGGCCAGGATGACGATCATAGGGAATAGCAGCGCCAGGATAAGTAATACCAGGCCTATCAGGGCCGGCAGGAATACCAGCCTCATCGAAACCCAGTTACCATAGTCCGGCTTCTCAGGCAAACGCATCACCGTATAATTCTTCGACAATTTAATATGCTCTGGCTTATATTATCTTTTGTTAAGATGGCGATATTGAGCGAAACGAAAAACCCGGGAAGCTCCTGATTGATAAGTGCGGCCACGAGCCGTGACGGGAAAGCTACGCACGGGGCCGGTTTTTTGGAATACTGGAAGAAGGGCTATCGAAGCAGGCCCCCTGCTACTCTTCCTCGATCCAGCCGGTGCTGTACTTCGCCTCGGTCCAGTCCTCTTCCACCAGCGTGACGCCCTTTTCGTTGACGATCCTCACGGCGTCGTTGAACTCGTCGGCCAGCGTCTCGACGATCCACCGGTCCACGTCCGCAGGCGCGCTTTTTTGCTTCTTGAGGTCGTCCAGGGCGTCCGTGAGCTCCTCTTCGGCGCCGTTTAGCTCGATTATCGTGTAGGCCATGATGCCGGCGCTGCCGTACTGCAGGGGGCCGTAAAAGATGATGTTGTAGGAGGCGCCGCAGGAGCCGCATGTGACCGTCAGGAGCTCCGAGCCCCTGAGGTGAGTGGGCATGCCATCAGGCGTCTTGACCACGATCCGGAAGTTGTTGTCCTCAGGTATCCGGGTGACGGTGCCCTCGAGCATTAATCTCTTACAGCGGCGGCAGGTCCTGCCGAGAAGGTAGTCGTCGTAGTTGACGCCGCTCCGGTTGATGACGATCTCGGTCAGTATCCGCAGTCCGCACTTGTCGAGTTTCATGGTGAATTTAAACATATGACGGTTGGATTTATCTCTTTTATGGTGCTACATTTTTTTATGCCTAAATTCGAGGATATGCCGGCGCTGGGGTGCGGCGACTGCCCCATGAAAAAATTGTGCCTCGGGGGCTGGGCCGACTTCCGGAATGTAGTATGTGCCTCTTGTGGAAAGGAATTTCTCACCGACATACCGGATAAGACGATGTGCTTCGACTGCGAGAGGAAAAGATGAGCAGAGTTTAATATCGACGGGCGATAATTAACAATTGCATTTCCGGGTGGAATATGATGCCTGACGGCCTGTGCGCGGAGAACATCGAGGACCTGCTGCCCATGCTATCGAAGTCGGTCATGGACCGCAGCGGAGACATGCGCCTGCCCTATAAAGTGAACGTGGACCCGGAGTGCAGCTTTTGTAAAAAGAATAAACAGATATACCTGACGGACCACGAGTATGAGCACCCCGAGCCGACCTTCATCAAGCGCCTGCCGGCCAGCGTCGCCGCTCTCAGCTATGAGCAGGACTACCCTGGCCGCTCGGTGCTCGTCCTGCGGGACCACGAGACCAGCCTGACCTATTTACTGGAGCATAAGTTCTTATTGTATATCGCCTTCATGGAGGACGTTTCGGCTGTGTCCGAGGCCATCTACAGGACGCTGAAGCCGGTGAAAATTAACTATATGGTCCTCATGAACCAGAACGACCACTTCCACATGCACCTCGTACCCCGCTACAAGTACGAGGGCGATAAGGTGCTTACGCCGCCCGTGTTCCGGGGCACTTCGGAGCTGCAGTCGGACTTCGACTACCGCTCGCTGGCGCTGAGGATCCGGCACAACCTGCCCAGAAAACAGTCCGAGTTCGGCGAGTGCATCGAGGAATTGATAAATTCGGGGCTGCCTCCATGAGGTGTCACCATGGACCCATATAAACATGAACATACAGGTACCATAGAGCTTTCCTGGGCACAGCTCGGCGATATCCTGACGGCCATGGCGGAAACGATAGGAAAGGAATGGCGCCCAGACATCGTGATCGGCATTGCTAAAGGAGGCGTGGTCCCCGGCATTTTTCTTAGCTCCGCGTTCCTGGTCGACTTCTTCCCTATCAAGCTCTCGTCCCGCCATAACGAGCAGGTCGTGGGGGAAGAGCCAGAATGGTACGTCCGTCCGACTGAACATGTTAAGGGTAAGAAAGTGCTGCTGGTGGACGATATCTGCATTGCCCGGCAGGACATTTGGCAGGGCAGTTCCGGAATTGAACGAGATAGGTGTCGCCGAGGTCAGGACTGCGGCGATAGCTGTCCACAGCGGCAGTGTCCGCCCAGATTTTGTCGGAATCGTTACTGACGAATGCATTGTCTGGCCGTGGGACCATAAAATACTCCTGAAAGACGGCCGGTGGGCAGTCAATCCCGAGTATATGGAAGAAATTAAGAAGTCGAGGCCTCAGTCTTCGTAGACCAGCTTCGGCGGCGGCACGAGCTCGGGGAACGCCTCGGCGATCTTCTTCGGGTCACAGTCGATGGCGCAGAGCGCCTTCAGCATGCGGGCGGCCTCGCCAGAGTCCGCGTTTTCCTTAAGGCGGGCGACGATGGTGCACCTCTCCTTATCCAGGTCATAGGCCCGGCATTCACGGTCGCAGGTCCGGTCCTTTTCAAAATAGCATCTATTGGGCGTGGGCCTCTTATTAAAAAATTTAAACATTTTCACTCCACCATGAGCTTCACATAAATGTCCTCGAGGGCCGACTCCTTCATCGACATGTCCACGAGCGCCCAGTTGTGCTCGGAAATGTCCTTGAGCAGGGTGGCGATCTCGCCGACGTCGGCCGTACGGTAAATATAGTTGCCGTCCTTCATTTCGTAGTCCAGCCGCTCGCCAGTCATGAACTTGACCTCGTACTCCCGGTTACCCAGGTCCTTTCTTATCTTATCCATCGTATCGCAGACCAGCAGCCTGCCATTCTTCAGGATGGCCACCCGGTCGCAGACGTACTCGACGTGGAACAGGTTGTGGGCACTCAGCACGATGGTCTTGCCCTCTTTTTTCAGGCTCCGCAGGTAGTCGACGATGAAGAACGAGGTCAGCGGGTCCAGGCCCGAGCTGGGCTCGTCCAGCACCAGCACCTTCGGGTCGTGGAGTAAAGCCCTGGCGATGGCGACCTTTCTTTTCATGCCTTTGGAGAGCTCGCCGCACAGCTTATTCCGCTCTGGGAGCTTCAGCGAGTCCAGCAGCAGTTTTATGCGCTCGCTCGCCTTCGCCGGGGGCATGTCGTACAATTCAGAAAAAAACCGCAGGTACTCGCTCACGGTCATGTTCTCGTAGAGGGGGCTCTCCTCAGGAAGGTATCCCAGGTAACGCTTCACGTAAGTGCCGTCCTTTTCCATGTCCCGGCCCATGATTACCACTTTGCCCGAGGTGGGGCTGATCAGGCCTACCATCATCTTGAGCGTGGTGCTCTTGCCGGCGCCGTTGTGGCCGATAATGCCCAGGATCTCCCCGTCCTGCACCTCGAGGTTCAGGTCCTTTACGGCCTCAAAATCTTTATATAACTTGCTCACGCCAGTCAGTTTAATCATTAAGGCTCCATATGACCGGGGAGTAAAATAGCTTTTCATGGCCACGATGAAAAAAATATTGCAGTTAGCGAAAAGGGAGGTAGGCCGGTTCAGAACGCGGTTCAGCGGAGGCTCCACGCTTGTCATCCTGCTCCTGCTCGCCGTTACTCTTATGATCTCCTATTTCGTGGCCCAGCAGGGCCTCGTGCTGGGCAAGGATATTTACTACATCGGCGTCTCACCCGGAGGCCCGTCCATTGACGATAGCCGCTTCCATGTCCAGGTCCTGGACTATGCGGATGGCGTAAAAATGCTTAACAGCCGGTCCATCGACCTGTATCTTTATAACGAGACGGCCATTACCCGTAACGATGACCGCTCCAGATACGCGGAGGGGGCGCTCAAGCAATACCTGACGAAGGCGGAGACTACCCGGATGATCGTCGATTACGACATCAACCAGTCGTTCCCTCTCAGAGTCGAGGTGATCAAGGGCACATCGCCGGCGGCCACGCCGGCCGCCACGTCCATCGCGGCCACGCCGACGCCCGCCCCGTCGGTAGACACAAGCTCGGCTGTGCTTCAGCAGATCAGCGAAGCGCAGAACGGCAGCAGCACGAAGTTCAAGGCCGAGTTCGTCTCCGATAACGAGATCATTGTACCGTCCCTCATGACCTCGCCCATGCCCCTCTCGCAGGTCGTGCTAGCCTTCCTCTATGTCGTGCCCATGCTGTTCATGGGTATTTTCTTTAACAGCAGCTTCATGGAGGAAAAGACCAACCGCAAGCTGAATATCCTGATGTCCGCGCCGGTCACGCCTCTGGACATCATCTCGGGCAAGATGCTCCCCTATGTCGGCTTCTCGCTCGTCGTCGTCGTGATCCTGACACTAATACTGGGAGGCGACGTGCTGCTTGCGCTGGCCATCTTCCTGCCGGTCATCCTCTTCATCTTCTCCATTTACCTGATCGTATCGCTGGTCTATCGCACGTTCAAGGACCAGACCTTCTTTTCCATGGCCGCCATCACCTTCGTCACCGGGTACCTGGTGCTCCCGGCGCTGCTCACCGGCATCAACAACGTGAGCTACATATCTCCGCTCACGCTTGCCGTCCAGATGTACCGGGGCGAAAGCTTCGGCATCAGCGAGTACTTACTGTCCACTGTGCCGATGTACCTGGTGTTCGGGCTATCGCTGTTCGTGGGGACGCGGATCTTCAACGAGGAGTACCTGATGAGCTTCGGCCCGCTCTACCGTAAGGTCGGGGACGCCCTGTACCTGGCCATCGATCGGGCTCACCCGTACATTTCCATCGGGCTGCTGGGATTATTCGCGATCCCGATCGTCTTCATGGTCCAGATGATCATCGCGATACTCTCGCTCATCATACCCGTGAGCATGCCGACCATGGTCTATTTGGCCATACTGCTCGCGCTCTGCGTCATCGTGGAGGAGGTGGCCAAGTCGGCGGGCATCGCCACGCTGCTCGAGAATAAGAAGGTGGCCTCCACGAAGATGCTCATCGGCCTCGCCGCCGCCTCGGCGCTGGGCTTCTTCATCGGCGAGAAGCTGTTACTTTACGTCTCGCTGAGCGTGGTCTCGAACGTCGTGCTCATCGAGGCCCTCGGGAGCGCGGGATTATTGATAATCCCTCTCGTTGCCCATTTCGTGTTCACCTCCACCGTATGCCTGGCCACGCAGAAGCTGGGCGTCAAGTACTATCCCCTGGCTATTTTCGCGGGCTCCATCCTGCATTTCCTGTATAACTTCGTCATTCTCGCGCAGCAGATGGGGATGGTCTGATGCCCGGGCTTAAGGCGATATTCAAGAAGGAGCTAATATCGGTGATGAAGGAGAAGACCATCGTGCTGGCCATCCTCATCCAGCTTCTCATCGCCTCCTTCTCCTCGGTCATCCTCATCGGGCTGATGTCGTATTACGACCCGGAGTCCATCGGCCAGAACAGCGCGCTGCACCTGACGGCGGGCGTCGTAGGCGAATCTCCCCTCTCGGGATACCTTCGGGACGCAGGCATCGCCGTGGTACAGTATGACTCCACAGGAGAGGCGCAGGCGGCCATGAGCGCCGGCAGGATCGACTTCATCGCGGCCCTGAGCCCGGCGGAGGGCGGCATCGAGAACATGCAGCTCTACCTCCCCGCCTCGGACTCCAGGTCCACGGTCATCACCATGATGATCAAGGACCCGCTGTCAAAATACGAGAACTACCTGCGGGAGCAGAACGGCATCCACGTCCAGTACACGAGCCTCAAGGGGCGGCAGTCAACGACCTACGAGTTTTTATATACATTAATCGTTCCCATGCTCATGTTCTTCCCGGCCTTCATCTCGGGCAGCATGATCATCGACTCGCTGTCCGAGGAGGTGGAGAACAAGACCATGGACACGCTCATGGCGTCGCCGGTATCGCTGAACGCCGTGCTGTTCGGGAAGGTCGGCGCGGCGATCTTTTTAGCTATCATCCAGTGCGTCATGTGGGCGCTACTGCTGGCGCTGAACCGCCTGTATATCCAGAACGTCGTGCTGGTGCTGCTTCTGGCCCTCATCATTACGGCCTTCGTCACCTTCGGCTCTGGCCTCATATCCATGTACTTCAAGGACCGCGAGCGCTCGCAGTTCGTCTACTCCATCCTGATCATGGCAGCCGCCGGCGCCAGCCTGTTCTTCAACCCGTCGCCGATCAGCCTTATGGCCCGCCTCGCCATGGGCGAAGCCCACGTGGGCATCCTGGACGTGGCGCTGTTCACGCTGCCCCTCATCGTGCTCATCGCGGTCTTTTTCCTGGCCTCGCGGCGGCTGCTGGCGATGAAGGCATAAGTTACTATCCTATGCCGCCTTAGCGACGCACGTATATCCTCCCTGTTTTTCAACACGAAACCACGAAAGTTTATTTAGTCCCACGTAAGGGGCACTAAAACACCAAGGCTCATGCCTGGCGCTTAAAACACGAAACAACCTCCCGAATGAACACCAAACCACAAAAGGATTGAACCACGAGGACGGCATGACCCTTATGCTTTATTTAATATGCTTTCTCTAGTGTTTCAATTAATTTAGTGAGGTTCGCGCATTCGGGAGGTTGTTTGGTGTTTTGACGCCAAAGCATCCACTTTAGTGTGGTTCGTGCCCTTACGTGGGATAAAAAAAAGAATTCGTGTTTTTGTGTTGAAAAACCTGGGGCGCTCGCTCCACAGGAAACATGGTGCAGGATAAGGCGTTTATAACCGCTATTTAATAAATCGCTCAAGTGTAGAATCCTTTTCC
>Ga0335071_10005802_pt1 | contig 12793 bp, 9 predicted proteins | sample Lox_Sample_15_FD_206724 | JGI IMG/M metagenome (GOLD analysis project Ga0335071, IMG submission 206724) | Soil microbial communities from Loxahatchee National Wildlife Refuge, Florida, United States - Lox_Sample_1.5 | ecosystem: Environmental > Terrestrial > Soil > Wetlands | place: USA: Florida...
CGATTACCCCGAGGACGCGCCCGCGCTCGCGCGGTGGGCCGCGCGCTCGGGGCGGCCGGCGCCGCCTTCGTTCCACGCGCTGCTCGAGGCGGCGCTGGCGTGGCGCGCGGGCGCCGTGGCGCCGCCCGAGGCGGCGGCGGCACGCGCGGAGTGGCGGACGGCCGCGGCGGCCTGGGTGGCCGGCTGGCGCGCGCTGGCCGGCCCCGGCTACGCGGACGCGCTGCGCGCCGCGCGCCGCGCGCCCCTGCGCCGCCGCCTGCGCCGCGCCTGGTCCTGGCCGACGCGCAGCGGGCTCGGACCGTCGCGCGCCGCGCGCCTGCGCTGGGCACTGCGCGGCACGCCGCAGCACCGCGTCAACGCCGCCGCCGCGATCCTGCTGCTGGCCGCCGCGGACGCACGGGTGGGGGACGCGCCGGCGCTGTCCGCCGGGGCCGCGTCCGCACTGGCGGCGCTCGGCGTGCCCGGGACGGGCGCGGACTGGAGCGCGGCGGCGCGTGCCGTGACCGTCGCGTGGGACCGATGGGTGCTCGACGGCCAGCGCACCGCGGAGCCGGCGTGAGACGGCGCCTGGTCGTGCTGCTGGTGGACGCGCTCGGCCACGAGCTGGCGGGACGCGTCCCCGGTTTCGCGGCGGCGCTGCCGCACCGGCGGCGGCTCGAGACCATCCTCGGCTTCAGCTCCGGCGCGCTGCCGACCCTCTTCACGGGCCGGCTGCCGCGCGAGCACGGCCGCTGGCTGATGTACCGGCGCGCGGGCGCGGCCGGCACGCCGTTCCGCGGCTTCCGGCTGCTCGGGTTCCTGCCGGCGCGGCTGCGCCGCAGCTGGAAGCTCTCGGTGCTGCTCACCCGGCTGGTGGCGCGGCGCGGCGTGCGCGGCTACTTCAGCCTCTACCAGGTCCCGCGCGAGCTGCTGGAGGAGTTCGACCTGGCCGAGCGCGACGACATCTTCGCGCCCGGCGGGTTGCCGGGCGACTCGCTCTGGGACGCGGCGCAGCGTTCCGGCGTGCGCTGGCGGGGCTGGAACTGGCGCACGGACGAGGAGACGGCCCTCGCCGCGGTGGCCGAGGCGCTCGAGCGCGGGCCCGAGGACTTCCTGTTCTGCTACACTCCCGGCCTCGACGCGGCGCTGCACCGGGAGGGCTCGGCGGGCGCGGAGGTGCGTGCGCGGCTGGCGCGCTACGACGCCTGGCTCGCGCGGCTCGCCGACGCCGGGCGGCGGCGCGGAGAGGAGCTGTGGCTGGTGCTGCTCTCCGACCACGGCATGGTGGACGTGCGTGCGACCCTGGACGTGATGGGCGCGCTCGCGCGGCTCTCCTGCCGCTGGCCGCGGGACTACGTGCCGTTCTTCGACTCGACCTTCGCGCGCTTCTGGTGGCGGTCCGCCGCCGCGCGCGGGGAAGTGCGCGCCGCGCTGGAGGCCCTGCGCGGCGGCCGCTGGCTCGCCGACGACGAGCTGGAGCGGGCCGGCGCGCTCTTCCCCGCGCGCGAATACGGGGAGGACATCTTCCTGCTCGACCCGGGCGTCCTGATGGTGCCCTCCTTCATGGGCTCGCGGCCGCTCGCGGCCATGCACGGCTACGACGCGGGCGATCCGGCGATGGCGGCGCTGCTCTGCGCCAGCCACCCCATCCCGGACGAGGTCCGCCGCCTCCAGGACGTGCGCGCCTACCTCGAGGCCGCGCTGGCCTGGCTCCAGGAGGCGCGGTGAGACCCGGCGAGGTCGCCCAGAGCTTCTCGCGCGGCGCCTTCTGGCTGGCGCTCGAGAAGGTGGCGGCGCTGCTCTCGGGGGTGGCCTACTCGGTGCTGCTGCTGCGCTGGCTGGGCCCCACCAAGTTCGGCATCATGACGATCGCGCTGGCCTGCACCGGGTTCGCCACGTCGGCCACCGGCAACTTCGAGATGTACCTGGAGCGCTACGCCGCCGAGTACGAGGCCCGCCGCCTGCGGCGCACGCTGCGGCGCGCGCACCTGCTGGCGCTGGGGGTCAAGCTCGCGCTCGGCCTGCTGGCGAGCGCCGTGCTGCTCGCCCTGGCCCCGCGGCTGGCGGGCTTCTTCCACACCCCCGAGCTGAGCGTGCTGGTGCCGCTGCTGACGCTGACCGTGGCGTTCGACGGGTTCTCGACCACCGGGCGCGCCACGCTCTACGGCACGCAGCGGTTCCGCCCGCTGTCGCTGATGGCCATCCTCTTCCACGTCGCCAAGACGGTGCTGGTGGGGATGCTGTGGTGGACCCGCCAGGGGCTGTTCGCCCTGGCCCTGGGGCTGTCGCTGCTGACCGTGGCCCTGGCGCTGGCGCAGACCGTGGTGCCCCTGTGGTTCCTGCGGCGCGCGCAGGACGTCGAGCCGCCCGCGCCCGAGCGCGCCTGGCGCGGGCTGCTGCACGACATGTTCGGCTACTGCCTGCCGCTGCTCGGAGCGCGCATCACGTTCATGTCGGGGCAGAACCTGGGCAAGATCATCCTCGGCCGGCTCTTCGACGCCACGCTGCTGGGCTACTTCACCTTCGCCTACCAGACCATCGAGCGCTTCAACGACCTGGTGAACACCGTGCCCACGTCGCTGCTGCCCTCGCTCACCCGCCTGGTGGCCCGCGGCGAGCGCGAGCGGCTGCGGCTGGTCTTCGACCAGGCGCTGCGGCTGGTCCAGACCCTGGCCTGCGCTCTCTCCTTCATGCTCTTCGTGTTCGCCCGCGAGCTGACGCTGCTGATCGGCAGCCCGCTGTTCGAGCCGGCGATCCCGATGCTGCGCGTGCTCGCGCTGGTGCCGGTGGCGCGCACCGCGCAGCAGCCGCTGACCATGCTGTTCCAGTCGCTGCGGCGGCCCGGCACGGTCCTGGCCCTGTCGCTGGTCAAGTTCGTGACCGAGTTCGGCACCTACTTCCTGCTGGTGCTGCCGCTGGGCATCATCGGGGCGGCCTGGGCCAACCTGGCCGGCGCGGTGGCCTCCTACGTCGTCGCGATGGTGCTGCTCGCGCGGCTGGTGCCGGAGGGCGCGGAGCAGCGCGCCCGGACCGGGCTCGTCGCCGTCGGCCTGCTGCTGCCGCTGATCGGCGCCGCGCTGCTGATCGACTGGCGCCTGCACGGCGCGCTGCGCGTGGTGGCCCACGCCCTGCTGGTGCTGCCGGCGGGGGCGGGGATGTTCGCGCTCGGGCTGGTCCGCCGCCAGGACCTCGACAAGCTCGCCACCGTGCCGCTGGAGCGGCCGTGGACGCGGGTGGTGCGCGGCAGCGTGCTGCTCACGCTCGGCTTCTTCGCGCGCCTGGCGGGCGTGCGGAGGACGGCGTGAGCGGTCCGCGCGTGCTGGTGATCATCCCGGCGCTGGACGAGCAGGCGAGCCTGCCCCGCACGCTGGACGAGCTGCGCGCGGCCGCGCCGGGGCTGGACGTGCTGGTGGTGGACGACGGCTCGCGCGACGGCACGGCCCGGGTGGCCCGCGAGCGCGGCGTGAGCGTGCTGCGCCATCCCTTCAACCAGGGCGTGGGCGCGGCTCTGCAGACCGGCTTCCGCTGGGCGGTCGAACACGGCTACGACGTGGGCGTGCAGCTCGACGCCGACGGCCAGCACGACCCCGCGGGGCTCGAGGCGCTGCTGGCGCCGCTGCGCGCCGGGCGTTGCGACCTGAGCATCGGCTCGCGCTACGTGCGGCGCTCCGGCTACCGGGCCCCGCTCGCGCGCCGCGTCGTCATGGTGCTGTTCTCCGGCCTGGTGAGCGCGGCGCTGCGCACGCGCATCACCGACACGACCTCCGGCTTCCGCGCCTACTCCCGCCCGGTCATGGAGGTGTGCCAGCACGACTTCCCGCGGGACTTCCCGGACGCGCCGCTGCTGATCGCGCTCGCGCGCCGGGGCTTCCGCATGGAGGAGGTGCCGGTCGAGATGCGCGAGCGCCGCGCCGGGCGGTCCTTCTACACCCTCGGCAAGTCCCTCTACTACCCCTACAAGAACCTGCTGGCCTCGCTGATGGCCCTGTTCCAGCGGCCGGCGCAGCCCTGAGGAGTCCGCCATGACCTTCCTCTCCCGGACCCAGGTCATCGCCGCGTTCGGCGCGGTCCTGCTCGCCCTCTACGTGCTGGACCTGGTCCGGCGCCGCAAGCTGTCCGAGGAGTACGCGCTGCTCTGGGTGCTCACCACCGTGGTCGTCGCGGTGCTGGGGTTCTCGACGCCGGTGCTGGTCTGGGTGAGCCGCGAGCTCGGCATCGTGCAGGAGGTCTCGACCGTCTTCGCCTTCGGGCTGGCGTTCAGCCTGGCGATGCTGCTGCACCTGTCGGTGCGGCTCTCGCGGCTGGGCCAGGAGAGCCAGGCGCTGGCGCGCGAGATCGCCCTGCTGCGCCACGAGCTCGAGGGGCTGCGCGCCGGCGGGCCGCCGGCGGGCGCGGGCCGCGGATGAAGCGGACGCTCCAGCTGTTCCTGGGCGTCGCCATCTCGGTGGCCGCGGTGTGGTTCTCGATGCGCGGCGTCAGCGTGCCGGCGGTGTGGCGGGCGCTGAGCCATTCGAACCTGCTGCTGTTCGTCGCCGTGATGGCGCTGGCGCTGGGGAGCTTCTGGTTCCGCGCGCTGCGCTGGCGCTCGCTGCTCTCCGCCGACCGGGCCTGGTCGCTCGACAGCCTGCTCAGCGCCACCATGATCGGCTTCATGGCCAACAACGTCCTGCCCTTCCGGCTCGGCGAGTTCGTGCGGGCCTGGGCGCTGGCCCGCCGCGAGCGCTGCTCGACCACGATGGTGCTGGCGACCGTCGTGGTCGAGCGCGTGGTGGACATGCTCGCGCTGCTCGGGATCCTGGGCGTCACCATGCTGGTGCACCCGATCCGGCCCGGGACCAGGGCCGCCGAGGTCACCCAGGCGGGCGCCACCTCGCTCATCGTCATCACCATCGCGCTCACCGTGCTGCTGGTCGTGCTCGAGCGCACCCCCGGCCTGGCGCACGCGCTGGTCCAGCGCGTCGCCTCGCGGCTGCCCGAGCGTCAGCGCGACCGCGTGATCGCGGCGCTCGACCACTTCGTCGAGGGCCTGGGCCTGTTCCGCGACCTGCCCCGGTTGCTCTGGGTCTTCGCGCTCTCCCTCGTGATGTTCTCGTGCTTCGCGGTGGCGCAGCAGCTCAGCATGGAGGCGTTCGGCATCCACCTGCCGTGGTACGCGGGGTTCACGGTGCTGGTCATCTCGGCGTTCGCGATCATGGCGCCGGCGGCGCCGGGCTACGTCGGCGTCATGAACCTGGCGTGCGTGGCGGGTCTCGCGCTCTTCGGCGTGACCAACCCGGAGCTGACCAGCTCGTTCGCGTGGTTCTACTGGGCGGGACAGTGGCTGCCGGTGACGGTCGCCGGGCTGATCTACCTGCGCCGGGAGGGACTCTCGCTGCGCTCGCTCGAGCAGGCCCGGGGATCCGCCTCGTGAGTCCGCGGGCCGGGCGGCCCGGGGCGCGCTCAGCGCCGGTAGTGCCCGACGACCTTGCGCACCGCCGCGACGACGTCGTCGACGTCGCGCGGGGTCATGTCCGGGAACAGCGGCAGGGTGACGGCGCGGCGGTACGCCTCCTCGGCGACCGGGAAGTCGCCGGGCCCGGTGCCCAGTTGCGCGCGGAAGTAGGGGTGCAGGTGGATCGGGATGAAGTGCACCGAGGCGCCGATGTTCTCGGCGCGCAGCTCCTCGATGAAGCGCGCCCGGTCGCAGCCGAGCCGCTCGAGCTCCAGCGCGACCGGGTAGAGGTGCCAGGCGTGCGTCACGCCGGGGCGCGCCCGCGGCCCGCGCACCTCCGCCACGTCGGCGAGCCCGGCGTCGTAGCGCGCGACCAGCTCGCGGCGGCGCTGCTGCATCGCCGCGAAACGCTCGAGCTGCGCCACGCCGATGGCGGCCAGCACGTCGCTCAGGTGGTACTTGTAGCCTGGCGTGGTCACCTCGTAGTACCACGAGCCGGTGTCGCTGTAGCGCTTCCAGGCGTCCCGGTTCATGCCGTGCAGCGAGAGCAGGTTCATGCGCCCGGCCAGGTCGTCGTCGTCGGTGACCGCCGCGCCGCCCTCGCCGGTGGTGAGGTTCTTGGTGGCGTAGAACGAGAACGCCGTGACGTCGGCCAGCGACCCGACCGGGCGGCCGCCGACCGCGGCCCCGAGCGCGTGGGCCGCGTCCTCGACGACGCGGGCGCCGCGCGCGCGGGCCCGGGCGCCGATGGCGTCGAGGTCGCAGGGGTGGCCGCCGTAGTCCACCGGCATGACGACCCGGGTCCGCGGCCCGAGCACGCGCTCGAGCGAGCGCGGGTCGAGGCAGAGCGTGTCGGGCTCGACGTCGGCGAGCACCGGCCGCGCGCCGACGTGCTCGATGACGTTGACGCAGGCCGCGAAGGTGTAGGTCGAGGTGACCACCTCGTCGCCGGGACCGACGCCCAGCGCGACCAGCGCGAGGTGCAGGGCGCCGGTCGCCGAGTTCACCGCCAGTCCGTGCCGCGCGCCGGCCAGCTCCGCGACGCGCCGGCCCAGCTCCTGGGCGCGCGGGCCGGTGGTGATCCAGCCCGACTCGAGCGTCTCGAGCACCAGCTGCTTCTCGCGCGCCCCGATCGAGGGCCGGGAGAAGGGCAGGTAGGTCGCGCGCACCGGCGTGCCGCCACGCGAGGCCAGGGTCTCGGGCGCGGGGCTCACGGACGGGTTCGCCGGATGGGAGCGGGGGCGGGCATCAGGCGGGGGATTCTAGGGCACGGCGCGCCCGCGCACCAACGGCCCCGGGGGGCGGCGCCGTGAGCCGGCGCTTCGTGCGCGACACCGCGGGCCTGGCGACCAGCCAGTACCTGGCCCGCGGCGTGCTGCTGGCGCGCGGCCTGTTGTCCGCCGCGGCGCTGGGGCCGGCGGGCTTCGGCGCCTGGAACGCGCTCAACCTCATCCTCGACTACGGCGGCTACGCGCCGGCCGGCGCGCTGCAGGGCCTCGACCTGCGGCTGCCCGCGGCCACCGCGCGCGGCGACGCGGCCGGCGCCCGCGAACTGCTGGCCGGCGCCTGGGGCATGGTGGTCGCGGGCGGGACGCTGTTCGCGCTGCTGGTGGTCGCCCTCGTCGCCAGCGGGCGCCCGGCGCTGATCGCCGGGCTCGGCTGGACCGCGCCGCTCCTCGTGCTCGCCGCCGCGCTGCTCCAGCTCGCGCTGCAATACCACGGCTCGGCGCTGCGCGCGCGCGGGCGCTTCGGCGTGGTGAGCGGCTCGGCCGCAGCACAGGCGCTGCTCGGCGGCGGGCTCGGGCTCGTCCTGGTCTGGCAGCACGGCATCCCCGGACTGCTGTGGGGCTGGCTGGCGGGGACGCTGGTGGCGCTGGCCTGGGTGCGGATCGCGGCGCCCGACGTGCCGCTGCGGCCCGGCGCGCCGGCGGGCGGACTCGCGCTGGTGCGCGGCGGCTTCGTGGTCTTCGCCTTCTTCTTCGTCTCGCTGGTGCTGCGCTCGGTGGACCGCCTGGCGCTGATCCACTATGGCGCGCCCGCGGACCTCGGCTCCTACAGCCTCGGTCTGATGGCCGCCGGGCTGGTGCTCTACGTGCCCGAGGCCGCGGCCGCGGTGCTCTATCCGCGCATCGTCGCGGCGGCCGCCGGCGCGCGCGACCCGGCGCTCACGCGCGAGCAGGTGGCGCGCGCCCAGCGGGCGCTGGCGCTGCTGCTGCCGCTCGCCGTGGCCGTGGCGATGGTGTGGGTGGCGCCGGCGCTGGCCTGGTGGCTGCCGCGCTACCGCGGCTCGGCCGAGGCCGTGCGGCTGCTGGCGCTGGGGGCGCTGCTGCTCTCGGCCTCGACCCTGCCGGGCTACTGGCTGCTGGGCCGCGGCCGCGGCTGGACGCTGCTCGCCGCGGGGCTGGGGTGCGCGGCCGTCGCCGCGCTGCTGGTCTTCTCGGTCGCGGCGCGGGCGCCACGGCCCGCCCCGGTGGCGGCCGCGTCGTGCGCCGGCTACGGCCTGTTCGCCGCGGCCATCGCGCTGCTCGCGGCGCGCGACCTGCGCCCCGGCCGCGGCGGCCGCGCGGCCTTCCTGCTGGCGAGCTTCCTGCCCGCGCGGTGGACCGGAGGGGTCGCGATCGCGGCCTGCCGGGTCGGCGCGGCGGAGGCGGTGGGCGCCGCCGCCGCGCGCACCGCGGTCGTGGCGCTGGCCCATGTCCCGGTGCTCGCGGCGCTGGGGCGCGGCCTCGGCCTGCGATCGCTCGCGCGTCCGGGGGCGGGCGCGGAGCCCGGCGCATGACGCGCGCGCGCGCCATCGGCGTGGCCGCCGCCGGCCTCGCCCTGCAGGCGCTGCTCCTGGGCGGCGCGGCGGCGGCGCTGCCCGGGCCCGCCCGGCTCGCGCTCGCCTTCGCGCTCGTGGTCGTGCTCCCGGGCTCGGCGTTCGTGGCGCTCGGCGCGCGGCCGGCCGGGGGCGGCTGGCTGGCGGCGGGCTGGGCCCTCGGCCTGGGGCTCGCCTGGGACGCCGCGCTGCTGCTGGGCACGCGCGCCGCGGGGCTCCCGTTCCTGGCGCTCCTGCCCTGGACGCCGCTCGCCGGCGTGCTGCCGTGGGGGCTGGTCATCGCCCGTCCGCCGGCGGGCCGCCCGGAGCCGGGGCCGGCGCTCGCGCGCTGGGCGACGGTGGCGATCCTGCTGGCGGCGGCCTTTGCGACCCTGCACGTCGCGCGCTTCGGGCCGCCGATGGGCTTCAGCAGCGACTCTCCGGACCACGTCGGCACGCTGCGGCGCATGCTCCAGAGCGGGGACCTGTTCCCGGCCGACGCCTTCTTCCGGGACGCGGGCAGCGCGGGGGCCGATCCGCGCAAGGGCCTCTGGCACGGCGTCGTCGCGCTGCTGGCGCGCGCGGCGGCGCTCGATCCGCTCGAGACCTGGCGCTGGCTCGGCGCGCTGCTCGCGCCGTTCTTCGTGCTCAACGTGGCCTTGCTCGGATTCCTCTGCCGCGGGCCCGCGGGCGCGGCGCTCGCCGCCTGGGCGCTGGTGCTGACCTACGGCGGCGGCGTGGCGCAGGGCCCGGTGCGCCAGGCGGTCTTCGCCACGCGGGTCGCCGACCAGCTGGCGGTGGCGGCGGCGGTCGCGGTGCTCTCGGACCTGGCGCGGCGCTCGCGCGGCACGCGCCTGGCCGCCGTGGGCCTCGGCTTCGCGGCGGTGGCGGCGCACGCCTTCGCCGCCCTGCAGCTGGCGCTCACGCTCCCCGCGCTCGCGCTCGGCCTGCTGGCGAGCGGGCGTCGCCCGGGCGGCGAGCTACGCCGGCTCGCCGGGACCGCGCTGCTGATGGCGGCCGCCTGCCTGCCCTACCTGCTGCTCCGCGCGGGACAGGCCTACGCGCCGGCCAACCCGATCCACACCGAGCCGCAGGGGCTGACCTGGCTGGCCGGATCGCTGCGCGTGGTCTCGATCGGGCAGCTGTGGGACTGGATGGGCCCGGCCTGGGTGCTGGTGCCGCTGGCGTGGCCCTGGCTGTGGGCGCGCGGGCGCGGCAACCCGGCGGCGCTCTACCTGCTGACGGCGTCGCTGGCGGTGGCCCTGACGGTCTACGACCCGCCGGTGGTGGCGCTGCTCCAGCCGCGGCTCGGCTACCTGCTGATGCGGGCGGTCTGGATCGTGCCGTTCGCGGCGCTGGTGGGCTGGCTGCTGCCGGAACTGGCCGCGGCGGCGCGCGCGCGCGGCCCCGCGGCGGTCCGGGTGGCGGCCGGCGCGCTGCTGGCGCTGGCGCTGGCGCTGCTCGCCCCGGCGGTGCGCGAGGCGGCCGAGGCGCTGCGTCGGCCCGGCCTGGTGGCGGCGGCGGACCGCCGGGAGGACCCGGCGCGCTGGCGGTCGGAGTTCGAGTGGATGCGGCGCAGCCTCGCGCCCGGTTGCGTCGTGCTGTCGGACCCGGCGACGTCCTACCTCGTGCCGATGTGCACCGGGCTCCCCGTCGTGACGCTGGCGGACCAGCACAGCTCGCCCGACGATCCGCACGCGCTCGAGCGCATCCTCGAGAGCCGCGACGCGCTCGATCCCCACGGGAGCTGGGAGCGCACGCGCGCGGTGCTGCGCGGCCGCGGCGTGGGCGCGGTGGTGCTCGACGACCGCTTCGTCGAGCCGCCGCGGCTCGACTACTGGAGGCCGGACCACCGCTGGTTCGTCGCGGCGCGCGCGCGCTTCGACGCGCACCCGGATGCCTTCCCGCCGCTGCTCGATGCCGGCGACTTCGTGGTCTACGGCGTGCGCGACGCCGCGCTCGATGCCCTGCGCGGCCCCGCGGCGCCGCGGCCCGAGGTCGAGCCGTGGCGGCCCGGGACCGTCGTGGCGGATGTCCCGGGCGATCCCGCGGAGCACCTGCCCGGGCTCGCCGGGCTCGCGCTCTCGGGCCGCGTGGCGGCGCCGGGCGAGAGCCTCGACGCGGTGGCGCGCTGGCACGCCGCACGGCCCGCGCGGCCCGGCGCCTACCAGGTGGTGGTGCGCTTCGATCGCGACCTGCCGGCCGGGTTCGCGCCACCCGCGTTCCTCGCCAAGCCCGCGCGCAAGCTGCTCGAGCGGCTGCGGCACGAGCGCTACCGCTTCCGGGCCGACCACCTCCCGGCCGGCGGGGCCTACGGCGTCGACCTCTGGAGGCCGGACGAGCTGGTGCGCGATTCCTTCGGGCTGCGCGTGCCGGCCGACGCAGCCGAGGGCACCTACCGCGTCGAGGTGCGCATGCTGCGCCAGCCGCACTACCCGAACCTCCGCCTCGGCGACTGGTTCTTCGACCGTGACTCCTACTCGGGGGCGCCGGCCGGGACGCTCGTGGTGCGCCGTGGCGCGCGCGCCGGGGGGGAGGGCGCGCCGGGTGGGCCGCGCTGACGCTCCCCGGTCTGGCCCTGCGCGCGCGTGGCCGCTACTATGTCCCGGACCCGCGCCGGGTGGCCGGGGCGCGCCGCGGGAATCGTGCCGCGCCGTCCGCCGGTCCCGCCGGCGCCGGGAGCGGGCCCGCCGCCGCGAAGGGCGGGCCGCATGTCCGCGCCACGCCATGGGAGCCACCGGATTGTCCATCCCCCGCTGCGCCGTGACCGAGCCGCGACCCGTGTCGGAGCCGGGTCGCCGGGCGCCGGTCCTCGTCGCGCGACCCGCGCCGGAGCCGGGTCGCCGGGCACCGGTCCTCGTCCGGCGTCCGGGGTCGGAGCCGGGCCGCGGCGCGCCGGCCCGCGTCCCGCGCCCCGGATCGCTGCAGGTGGCGCGGTGAGCCGCCGCCGCGTCGTCTGCGTGGCGGGCGTGCGCCCCAACTTCATGAAGGTGTCCGCGCTGCTGCGCGCGCTGCGCGGGCACGCGACGCTGGAGGGCCTGCTGGTCCACACCGGCCAGCACTACGACGCCAGCATGTCCGACTCGTTCCTGCGCGACCTCGAGCTGCCCGAGCCGGTCGCCCACCTGCGGATCGGCCCGGACCTGCCGACGCGCCAGACCGCCCGCATGATGGAGGCGTTCGAGCAGGCGCTGGCGGGACTGGCCGCCGACCTCGTGCTGGTGGTGGGCGACGCCAACTCGACGCTGGCCTGCGGGCTCGCGGCGGTGAAGTGCCGCGTCCCGCTGGTGCACGTGGAGGCCGGGCTGCGCAGCTTCGACCGCGCCATGCCCGAGGAGATCAACCGCATCCTCGTGGACCAGATGGCCGACCTGCTGTTCGTGACCGAGCGGAGCGGCATGGACAACCTCCGCCGCGAGGGCATCCCGGACCGGCGCGCCCACCTCACCGGCAACACCATGATCGACACGCTGGTGCACCTGATGCCGCGCATCGACGCGGCGCGCACCCCGCAGGGCCTGGGCCTCGAGGCCGGCGGCTACGCCCTGGTCACCCTCCATCGCCCGAGCAACGTGGACGAGCCGGAGCGGCTCGCCGCGCTGGTGGACCTGCTGCTCGAACTGGCGGCCCGGCTGCCGGTGGTGTTCCCGGTCCACCCGCGCACGCGCGGCACGCTCGAGACCAGCGGGCTCCTGGCGCGGCTGGCCGGCGCGCCGGCGCTGCGCGTCCTCGGCCCGCAGCCCTACTTCGACTTCCTGTCGCTGATGAAGCACAGCCGCTTCGTGCTGACCGACTCGGGGGGCATCCAGGAGGAGACGACGTTCCTCGGGGTGCCGTGCGTCACCGCCCGCACCTCGACGGAGCGTCCGGTCACCACCGAGATCGGCACGAACATCCTGGTCGGGGACGACTTCACGCGCTCGCGCGAGGCCATCGGCCGCATCCTCGCCGGTGAGGCGCGGCGCGGCGAGGTCCCCCCGCTGTGGGACGGCCACTCCGCCGAGCGGACGGTGGCCATCCTGGCGCAGCGGCCGGCGTGAGCGCCCGGCCGGCGGGCCTGTTCCTCCTCGCGGACCAGCTCGAGTCGCCGCCGCGGCTCGGCTACCAGATCCACCTGCTCGCCCTGCTCCGTGCCGCCGGGGCGCACGTGCCCGCCCGCGGCCTGTGCTGGGCCGCGCCCGCCCCGGATCTGCCGCGGGGCCTGGTCGCGCTCGATCCCGCCGACGCCCCGCGCGGCAATCTCGCGCGCAAGCGCCGCTACGTCGCGCGCGCCCTCGAGCTCATGGACCGCGAGGCGGGGCCGGGCTCGGTGGCCTGGGTGCGGAACTACTCCACCGCCCTGCTGGCGCTGCCCGGCCTGCGGCGCCGCCGCTCCGCGGGGCTCACCACCGTCTACGACGCCTCGAGCTTCCAGCGGCTCGAGGCGCCGCACTCGCGGGACCGTCTTGCCACCGCGCTGCGCGGCGCGGCCGAGGAGCTCCTGTGGCCGCACTTCGACCGGGTGCGCACCCTGAACGGGCCGATGCGCGACTTCCTGGTCGAGCGCGGGATCCCGGCCGAGCGCATCCTGGTGATCCCGGTGGGCG
>Ga0335071_10005804_pt1 | contig 12790 bp, 6 predicted proteins | sample Lox_Sample_15_FD_206724 | JGI IMG/M metagenome (GOLD analysis project Ga0335071, IMG submission 206724) | Soil microbial communities from Loxahatchee National Wildlife Refuge, Florida, United States - Lox_Sample_1.5 | ecosystem: Environmental > Terrestrial > Soil > Wetlands | place: USA: Florida...
ACCCGGATTCATGATGGGTGTTCTTTCCATAGAGGTGATTCTCGGAGCGCTGACTTTTACGGGAAGCTTGATGGCCGCCGGAAAATTGCAAGAGGTCCTGCCGCAAAGGCCAATCACCTACAAGGGCCAGAACTTCGTCAACCTCGGCATGCTAGCGGTGGCGATCGGAATCGCCGCGATTCTGGTCATGCATCCGGAAAAGATGTCGCTGTTCCCCCTGATCATCATCATTCCTTTGATCTTTGGCGTGATGATGATCATCCCGATCGGCGGCGCTGATATGCCCACGGTCATCTCTCTCTTGAATTCCTATGCGGGCTTGTCGGCTGCCATGATGGGATTTGTGCTCGGGAGCAAGCTGCTGATTATTGCAGGCGCTCTGGACGGCGCATCCGGGTTCATCCTCTCGGTGAATATGTCGAAGGCGATGAATCGCTCCTTCACCAACGTGCTGTTTGGCGCATTCGGGCAAGAGCAGACGACCGTGGCGGCCGGCGCCAAGGAAGTACGGCCCGTGCGGAGCGCTTCGCCTGAAGAAGCCGCACAGATCTTGGCCGCAGCAAGCAAAGTGGTGGTTGTGCCGGGGTACGGAATGGCGGTCGCCCAGGCGCAGCACAAGGTTCGCGAGATGTACGATGCCCTGACGAAAAGAGGCGTGGACGTGAAGTTCGGCATCCACCCGGTGGCCGGGCGCATGCCGGGACACATGAACGTGTTGCTGGCGGAAGCGGACATCCCGTACGACAAGTTGATTGAGATGGACGATATCAACGGAGAATTTCCGCAAACCGACGTGGCCCTGATTATTGGAGCCAATGACGTGACCAATCCGGCGGCGCGGGAAGACACCTCCAGCCCCATCTTTGGTATGCCGATTCTGGATGTCGACAAAGCGCATACCGTGATGGTGATCAAACGCGGCATGGGCGCCGGCTTCGCGGGAATCGAGAATCCCCTGTACTACCTGGACAAAACCCTCATGTTGTTTGGCGATGCCAAGAACTTCGTCGGCTCGATCGTGCGCGAGCTTTCGGGTGGGCACGGATAAGCAACACTTCCTCATTCAAAGAAGGAAACGGCAGGTGCGGAGACTGGAAACTGCACCCGCCGTTTGTTTTTGGGGCTAAGACTAGAGAGTTCAGGGCCGAGAGGGACTCTCAAGTGCCTTCCACACACCGACACCGGTGGCGCCGCCAATCAGGGCTGCGGAAATCACCAGAAAGCGACTGCTCCCTGCAGCCACCGGGCCTTTGCCATTTGCCCAATTCACAGGCGCGGCGCACTCGTGGTGCTGATGATGATTGTGGTAGTCGCTAGCGTCGGGCGAGACGTACTGGCGATAGTCGACTTCGTTCAGGGCACGCACGCGGTACGCCTTGCCTTCTTCCACGAGATGCGAATCCGATCCCACCTGGGCGTTGGCCGTGCCTCGCTGGCTATACACCGTTAGGTTGCAGGGATCGTCGATGCTCACGCGGCCAAAATCCGGCATGCCGAGCGCTGGCGTGACGCGGACGTCGGAGGCAACAATGACGAGGTTCATTTGCGAACCCGGCGTGATGTAGCGCACGGCGCCGCGGTCGAGCTCGACAACCGCTCCGTAGGGAGCAGTGTAAATGTGTGCCGACGAAGATCCCTCAAGCTGAAGCGAAAGCGCACCGACACGCACAAGCAGCGTGCCGTTATCGTTGGTGGAGAGATAGTCGCCGGAATACACCGTCGAACCTTCGGTCACGCCGGCGTTGCCGATGCTGCCGCCGGTAGACTGGGCGACGATTCCGAGCGCCGGGCTCGACTGCGCCTGGGCGCTGAAAGGCACGATGCAAGCCACGGCAATCAGAAACAGAATCACAATCGCAAAACGATAGACGCTCATCCCCCTACTCCTTCCGTGCACAAATTCTGGACGGCCCACAAGGTGAATTCCCGTGAACCGGACGACCCGCATTGTCCTGGGTGACCGAAACGGATGACGCGGGCGACGGCTTGAAGTGCAGCCTCATGGACGGATCGCCGAACAAAATCCACGTGCGCCGGACATCGTTGTTGGTCGTGCCCGATTTGGCGTTCAGAACGATGCGGCCGATCGGTTCGTTGGGCCGCAGCGCCAGTTCATGTAAGAACGCCAGGTTCATCGAGACTTGAGGCATCTGGTCCGTGAATCCCGAGGAAGCCCAGACGGCCACCGCGCCGCCATGCGGGGCCAGAATCAGCGATTCGGCGAGGCTCTGTTCGTACACGTCCTGGAACAGTCCGTTGAGGCAGTCGATCAAGAGGTAGACGGGCAAGCGACCACCGTTGGCAAGAGCCGCGGCATCATTGATGTCGAACATATTCGAGAAGGACCACTGCTGCTCGGCGCCGTGACCGTTGTAGTTCACCAGCAACGCGCCATTGTTGAGCGAATCGAGAATCTGAGAGTGTGCCGTCGACGGGTCCAATCCGTCAGTCAATAGCTGCGTCGATTGCAGCGAAACCGGCAAAGCCCCGGCCGCCAACGCGACGGCGGAACTGAAATTGGCATCGACATTCTGATCCGCAATCAACACCGCCTGGGAATTCCACGGACCCGCGTCGCGGCCTTGTTCGTAGCCGACGATCTTGGAAACCAAGAGATCGACGTCCGCGGTCGTACGAACCGGCAAACGGCCTGTGGGAATGGTGGCGTAACCGGTTTCCTGGAAATCCGTAAGCCAGTCGTCGGAAGCCGTTTTGAAGGCGGCGGTCTCGATAATTCGCGTGGGCACGAAATCGAAATCGCCAAGGCCGAGGTAGTCCCGGGGATCGAGCGAAGCATCGCCAACTAACAGGACAGCTTGCGGTTTGCGAGACCAGTGCTGCGCGGCATCCTGCAAGTAGCTGCGCACCGCAAATGGGCTGTGTTCGCCGAAATTGTATTGATCGTAAATCTGATCCGTACCGACAACGGCGACGCGGTAGCCTTGCGACTCGCGCAGGCGCACCAGTGGTTCGAGACTGGCGGCAAAGTCGGGATGCGAGATCATGACGATGTCGACATCGGCGCGTCTGCTCGCAACCGGCACATGGTGCGCGAGCGACACCGGCGTAGCCAGTTGGCCTTGTGCGAATACGAGGATCGAGCGGGTGTACGGCGACCCGGCAGGGAGAGCTGCGGTAATCGCGTAGGAACCGTCCTCGGCACTCACTTTCCCGACAAGCTCGAGAATGTTCAGTGGATCCGTGATGTCAAACATCCGCACTTGAGACGCGGAGAAGCCGGAAACATGAACAGTCGAACCAGCATCGGCGGTCGCGCGGAGCCAGTCGGAATCGGCCACATAGGTGTGCGGATAGTGGAGCTGAACCGATTGGATAATGCTGACGTCGTTGTCGCCGTTGAGCGCGGTAAGCGTGACGGAGTTCGTTCCATCGACCACGAGCGATGGGTCGACCGGCAGTGATTGCTTGAACAGGATCTGACCGAAGAACTCTACGGTTCCGATGGGGTTTCCGTTGAATTCAACGGAGACGGAATGTGACTGAGCATCCGTTACGCCTTGCAGGGCCAGGTCAAGCGTCAGGGGCCGCGCCACCGATGTATCTCGATGCGCGACACTCAGCGTCTCGGCGACCGGATCGGACGTGACCACATCACCGAAAAAATTGTCGCTGTTTTCGCCGTTGAGAAGCGCGGCGAAATACGTCGTGCGGTCTTCGCGGATAACCGTGAAGGGGAAACTCGCCGCCGACGGGGCCGAGGAGCCGGATGCGGGCGCAGTCAGGATACGTTTTGCGTAGCCACCCTCTCGAACGAGCCAGTACACCCTGGTGCCGGAGAAAGGTGTGTCGATTCCCGTGCCGTAGAATTCGATGGCGTCGGTCGGAGAAGCAACGCCACTCGAACGATTCGTGAGCAAAAGCGGCTGCTCGACTCCCTCCGCATACAGGTGCAGAGCGCGCACGTCCGTGTTCGGGTCCAGACCGCTTGTGAAAAGCTGAGCAAACGGAATGTGGTACCAACCCTCATGATCGACCGAAATTCTGACCGCGGGATAAGCCGCGGCATTGAAAAGCGGCGCATTTGCGGGTGGTCTTGGAAGAACCGGGCGCGGCATGCTTAAGAGCGGTTGAGCAACAAGTGCGGGTGTGCGGTTGCTGTGCAGTTGGCGCAGTGAAGGCGAGGCTTCGTCTGCTACCCGGACGAATACCTGAGCGTGAGCCTGCGCTTGAGTCACTGTCGACGCGGGCTCCGCGTAGGCCGGGCCATGAAGTGTGCGTGTGCCATTGATATCGACATCCTCAATCCAATAGACCGCGTTGGGTACGGGATGGACATCGATCCACGAATAGGACTTTGCCGCGTGCTGTGGCTTTGCTCCGGGTATCAACAGGGCAGAGCCGGCAATCATGCTGCTGTCCACGCGTTGGCGGCCTGCGGCTCCCTCTCGATAGATGTGGAAGCCGAGATTGCGCGACTCTTCATGAGTGCGCCAGGCGAGGCGAACGGTGCCATCTTCTTGAACCAAAGCGCTAAAGGCGGACAGGTCTACGGCCGTCGGAGCTTGGATCGTTGAGTCAAACGAGGACGTATTGTTTGAGGAATTGGGATCGGAGGTAGAAGTTGTGACGCTAGCAGTGTTGGTCGAGAGCGAACTGGAGCTGAAGGTGGCCGCGGTTGCATTGATCGTGACGATCGCGGTGCTGCCGACACTGAGACTCCCCAGACTGCAGGTGACCGTGGTCGTCGCGGACGCGTAGACGCATGAGCCGACCGTGGCAAAGGAAGACGCGTAGGAAACCTGCGCCGGAATCACGTCAGTGACGACGACGTTCTGCGCGATCGCCGGTCCTCCGTTTTTTACAGTAAGCGTGTAAGCGAGATTCGTCCCCTGATTGACGGGTTCGGGAGAAGCGGTTTTGACGATGCTCACATCGGCCTGCGTAGGTGAAGCAACCAGCGTGGTCACGGTCACGGTGTTGTTGGCGCTATTGGGATCGGAGACGGAGCTGGCGATGCTCGGCGAATTTGTGATCGTAGTTCCGGGAGTGGTTCCATTACTGACTTTGACGACCAGAGGGAAATTCACAACGGCGCCAACGGCCAGTGTCTGACCTGAGTTGAGAGTGCACGTCAACGTCCCGGTGCCACCCACCGCAATGCTGTTGCAAGTCCATCCCGTTGGCGCAGTGAAGACCGCTGCGAGCGTGGTATTTGTGGGAATCACGTCGGTAAACGTGACCGTTGTAGTGCCTGATGCCGTGATGGCCGTCGGGCCGTTGTTTGTGATCGCCTGCGTATATGTAATGTTGTTGCCGGGCGTGATAGGGTCCGGCGAATCCGTGCTCGTGACACCGAGGTCGACCTGCCCGGCGGTGGCGATAACCGTGGAGGCGGTAGCGTGATTGTTGCCGTAATTCGGATCGGTCACCGCCGAAACCACGTTCGCGGTGCCTAAAAGAACCGTGCCGGCAGGACCCGATGGAGCTGTCTCGGTGATCGTAATGGTGCCAGCCGAGGCGCCGGCGGCCAAAGAAGAAAGCGCGCACGTCAGCGTGGTAGTGCCGTCCGCATTCAGGAAAGTGGAGCAAGAAGACCAGCCGGGCGCGGACACGGAGACAAAAGTTGCGTTAATGGTCGGGGGCGTCCCGCCGTTGTTGGCGATGTTTTCGGTGAAGGTCAGATTGGTGGCTGCCGCCGGACCGTTGTTAGTGACAACGGAAGACATGGTGAAGTTGGAGCTGGCTGCGACCGTGGGTGCAGAGACAATGTTGGTAACCGACAGATCGGCTTGGGAAGCCAGTCCGACGGTAGTGATCGCGGTGGCGCTATTGTTCGCCAGGTTGGGGTCGCTGGTTCCGGAAATAATGTTGTCAACGTCGACGATCTGCGTGCCAGGTTGCGTGCCGGCGGCCACTTGCACGGCAACCGCGTACGTGATGGAGCCGCCAGACGCAAAATTCGGGTTGGTGCAGGTAATTGTGCCGGTGCCTCCGACGACGGGAGTCACACACGTCCATCCCGCGTTCGTAGAAATCGATTGGAACGTCGTATTCGCCGGAATGCTTTCGCTGAACACGGTGTTGAGCGCGGCCAATGGGCCGTTGTTGGTCACAGTCTGCGTGTAGGTGATTGTTCCGCCGGGGGCCACGATGGCCGGCAACGCGGAATTCGTGACCGAGACGTCGGCTGCGGCACAATAGGCACCGGATTGTGTGCCGGGCGTTTCTGTAATGACGTGCGTATTGACTACGACTCCCGCTGAGCCCGGCGTCGCACCATAGGAATCTTGAACCGTCGTCGTGTTGCCATTGGAGCCAGCATTAACAGTGGCATTTGCTGGAGCTGCGGTCAGAAAAATGACTCCGCCCCCACCGCCTCCGCCCGGTCCATGGCGCTGGCCCGGAAACGTGCCCGGTGCTTGATTCGGCCAGGCGTTGCCACCGGTGCCGCCGTTCGCGTTTACCGTAAGACCACCCAGTCCGCCGCTGTTAGCGAAAACAAGGATAGAGCCGCCTGCGCCGCCGCCACCGGTGCTGTCATTCAGCGTGCTCATCGTGTTCTGGCCATTGGCTGTGATCGTGCCGGTGCCCGCAACACTGCCGGCATGAACGATCACGATGCCGCCACCGGCGCCGCCGCTGCTGAAAATGCCGTTGCCGGCGCCATTGTTGGTGCCCGACACGTAATAGGTGCCGTTGTTCGTCGTGCCGGCGCCACCGCTCCCGCCCATCACCAGCGCGCTCGTCGATGAAGGGAAAATGGAGCCGCCAAAACCGCCGTCAGTCGAGTTTGTGGCAGCCATGCTGTTCCAGCCGTAGCCGCCCTGGCCCCCGGCACCGCCATTCCCACCCGCGCCGCCACCGGAGTTGTAATCGTTGCCTGCAGGATCACCGTCGGTTCCACCGCCACCTGCGTTTCCGGGAGCGCCGCGCGCCATGCTCCCCCCGGGCAATGTGTCATTCGGAGTACCGCCCGTCGTATCCGTGGCTGTGCTGGCAGTCGTGATGGCCAGAGGAGCGACGTAACGTGGCGAGCCGGCAATGCCCTCGCCTTTCGAGGCATTGGCGTTGACGGTCGCGGAAGTCACATAATCCGTCGCGGCACCCGCTCCGCCACCAAGCTGACGGCCCGCTCCGCCGCGGAAGCCCTGCGCGTCGGCGGAAACCGTTCCGCCAAGTGTGAGTTGTGAGGCGACGTCAATGGCCAGAACTCCGCCAACTTTCCCGGTCCAACCTAGCGGCACAAGACCGGAACTCAGTGTCGCCGAGGTGTACTGCGGAACCCGGATCACCTGGTACGTTTGCTGTGCTTGCGTGGTCGTAGCTGCCACGTTCGAATAGCTATTGAGCAGACCGCCCGTTGGACCAGAGCCCGTGAAGTTCAGCGTTCCTCCGGTCGTGGCCACCGCGCTCTTTGCGGTAACAAACTCAAACAAGCCTGAGCTGCCGACACTGCTGAAACCCGTTGCTGGGTCACCGGGCAAACCGTCTCCATACGAACTGCTGTTCGTGCTGTTGATCGTTGCACCCTGCATCTGGATGATCAGAAGAAGATCGCCCGCAGCGATGGCGGTCGATGCCCCGCTTGCGGCACCGAGCACCACGGAAGTAGCTCCGGAAGCGAGCGCACCGGGATTCGCGGGTGGATAGTAGGCATTGACCACGCCGGTCAGCGTTCCGCCGGCTCCATCGCGGCCAGGCGAGGCGCACACCAGCGGCTGAACGACGGTGTATGTCGCTGCCGAATTGTTGGTGGAGTTCGGATCGCTTGCCAGGTTCACGGTTGCGGTGTTCGTCAAAGTCGTGGCGGTGCCAGGCGCGGTCGCCGTGATCGAAATCGTGGCTGTCGAACCCATCGGCATGGGAGAAGTGATCGAGCAAGACACCGTGGTGGTGCCGGTGCAAGACCAACCCGCCGAAGCGGTGGCTGAAACAAATGTGGTGCCCGTCGGAAGCGTGTCTGCAAGGACGTTGCTTGTCGCTGGGATGGTGGCTTGTCCCAGGTTCTGAACCTGAATGTTGTAAGTAAGGTTCGAAAAGATGAAGACCGGAGTAGGCGCGACCGACATCGAAAGCGCCAGGTCCGAGCCCGTGGTGGGCTCAACATAGATGGACGACAAACTGGTGTTGTTCGTAGGATTGTTGTCTACGATCGTGGACGTGACCGTCGCCGAGTTCTGAATCGTGGTTCCCGCGGCCGTTCCTGAAACAATTTGGAATGCTGGCGTGAGCGTCGCGGCCGTCGCACCGCTCGCGAGAGTCGCATTGTACGTGCAGATAATCGGGCCCGTGGCGCCGGCCGCGGGAGTCGTACAAGACCAGTTTGTGCCAGAGTAATACTCGAAAACGGTGTTGGGCGGCGTCTGCATGTAAACCGTAATCGCGCCGGACGCGACAGTCGCCGTCGACGAGACGTTGGTGACCACTTCCGAATAGGTGTACGTTGTGGGAACGCTACCCGTGCCGTTGGTCGTCGACGTAATCGGGCCGATCGTGCCGGTTCCACTCGTCGTTGATGCCGACGGATTCACCGTTCCTGTGCCACGGGCTGTAGAGGCCCCTGGATTGGATGGATAAGCAACCTGAACTTGGCCGCCTCCAGGCAGGGCAATGATTGGAGCATTGGTGACGTTGTACGCGGCCGGTGCGAATCCAGTCGTTGTCAATAGATTCCCGACAACCACGTACGAAGGCAGGGGCGTTGGGAACGTGAAGGTGAGATGGTTCGTTCCGGTTCCTGAATAGGTCGCCGCACTGGCCGTGCCGAGAGACTGGTTCGGCAAAGAGACCGAAATAGTTCCTGCCGCCGTGTTGACGTTAGTGATCGTGGCGTTGGTGACGTTGTAAGCGGCGGGAACGAATCCCGTGGTCGTGAGCGTGGCGCCGACTGCCGCGTTCGAAGGCAAAGGTGTTGGAAAAGTGAACGTAGCGACGCCAGCGGCCCACGTCGCCGTGCCTGTCCCCGCGGACTGAGCCGGAAGCGCGACTGTGACCACGCCCGTGCCGGTATTGATGGACGTGATGGTCGCGTTCGTGACGTTGTATGACGAGGGGGTAAAGCCAGTGGTGGTCAACGGCGCTCCGACAAATACTCCCGCCGGTAGTGGTGTCGAGAAATCGAAAGACGCAACACCGCCGGACCATGTGACTGTGGAGGCCGTGCCAAGAGATTGCGCGGCTGTGCTCGTCGCCACTGCCGTTGCGGATGGTGTCTGCGTCAGTTGCAGGTCGGCGGTTTGCCCGCGGACCACTGGCGCCAGGCAGAAGAAGCTCGCCACCAGGAGCATTCCGAACAGCGAAGGCCACAACCGCCGGAGCCGCAGTCCGGCGGCAGTGCGCGCGCGGTGCGCGAATGTTCGGGCTGGATGGGCATAGCGGGTCCGCCATGCGGCAAAAACTTCCTCCTGGCGCTGATGCCGGCGCAGCGAGACTCGACCGTAGACCTGCGTCGCAGGGGCATCCGGAGCATGTGCCGTGTCGCTCTTCACCGTAACTTGACCAGACTTGTCGTCAGCCCCAACGACGCGGTGAAGCAGCAACCCGTCGTCATTCCGAACCAGCGCGACGTCGCCATGGTGCAAGTCGCCCGCACTGGCAGGCGTAACAACCACGGTGTCGCCATCAGCGAGATTGGGGCTCATGCTTTGCCCGTTGACGCGGAATTGAACCGCATTGCCGCGACGCAACAGTGCTTCACACAACTCCTCGAACAATCGCGAATCCTTGCGGACCTGAGGCTCAGACCCGGGCATGACGAATCGCCTCCACAGCACTCGCTGTCGGTGTGAATCGAAACGTGGAACAGGGCACGGAGCGGGTGACTTGGTCCAGAAATCCCAATGAGAATTGAATGCCGCTCTTCAGATAGAACGGCACAAATGTGCGCGCGAACAGTTCCGCCGCTGCTTGTGATTGGCCCATCGGCCGTAGTTCATCGACCGGAGCTTGCTCCAGCAGCAAGATCCGTGAAAGCCGGGCGCGGCTGGGCGAAGCGATGCCTGCATCGCCATGCCACGGTGTGCCGTACATCCAGAACTCGCCGTCGTGCTCGCGAATGATAATTCGGTCGTCGCTCAGCAGATGAACGCCGGGCTGCGAGAGCCAAAGTCTGGCCGTCGTGCTCTTCCCTGCACCGGAATGGCCCAGAAATAGATAGCCCCTTCCATCGTCGTCGGCCAAACCCAGCGCGTGCACTTCCACGCCTTCGCCCAGGGCAAGGCGGTGCATCATCACAAGTTCATCGAGCGGATATTCCAGCGGATAGACCTGTTGTCCGACGGGTATCGCCAAGCGATTCAGAACGATGTGGCCGCGCTCAAAGCGGGAGTCGAACCATGCGGCTTTGTATGGTCCAGGACCAATCGCGGGACTCGAAAAATAAAACTTCGTGCCGACCGAAGATACGTATGCCGACCACAAACCGCCCGAAGTGAACGAAGGTTCGCCCGCAGGCTGTTCCAGGCTAAGCGCCCAGGAAAAATCCAATTCGATGTCGCAGGCCTGATGCTGCGCTTCACCTCGAAGGACAAATGGTGCGTGCTCGGAGTCCAAACCAACCGGCATGTCGCCTGCGCACCACATCCCAAACGAGAAACCGCCGATCCCTACTGCCATGCGAGTTGACCGGGTCAGGTTTGCTTCCAGATTTGCCACCGCGTGTGCCATGGTCTTTCTTTCGGTCCTCGCGTCAGGAGCCCAGCGTCCTGCAGAACAACTTGCTGCACGACTGCGCCGAAATCGGTCCGGCCATCCCCGCAGTCTTGCAATGCCCCAGAACCGCCTCTTCTGGACGCAGGCTGACGCGCGTCACCTGGGGAGACTGGTACTGCGCCTTGTCGCTACGCTCGCTGTTCTTCTTGTCGTTCATGGCCGTAAACACTGTCCCGTCTGTTACCGGAAATTCCCGCCGCACGAAGTGCAACCGCCAGACGAGCAACTCTCGCCTGAACCCAGCACTGGGAGCAGCGGGTCGGTTTTTGGTATCGCAACAACTTTGGGCAGATGGGCGAAATCCTGGTTCACGCGCTCGGCCGCTTGGCGCAACGAATCGTGTTGACTGCCACCGGCACAGCAAGCGCAGTCGCCGTGCTCGGGCACTTCCACACCCAGGGCATAGGCACGCAAATGCGCTACCTGGCATAGGAAATCGACTGGTTTCTCGGCATCGCCGTTTTCCAACTCACCATTGGCGGCGCACATGCTGCAGAGAGAGGTAATTCGGCAATTCGTGCAGATGGTGTCGCGCTCTGTCCGTGTGTTGCGAATCTCGCGGAGCCGCGTGTTCCATCCTTCCGCGAACGAACCGGAACGCAGTTCGTAGCCATCGCGATGAGACAGAATGCATATCGTCATTCGACCCGTCGGATCAATCGCGCATCCGTTGTGCCCGCCGCCGCACGTGTAACGCTTCGCGCTGCGCTCGTGAGACATCCCCTGTTCTCGCTGCACCAACCGAGCGAACTCGGCGCGTCGCGAGGGATCGCAGAAATCCAGCGCCACCGCATGCTCTGGCTTCAACCGGACTGCCAGCGGGCTCTGCGAACAATCCGTTCGAGGATTCACCAGGGGATCGAACTTGAATTCCACCCCCAGGCTCTCCGCGAAACGCTTCATTTCATAAACTTCGTGATAGTTAATCGTCGTCGGGACTGTTTTCAGCTTGAGTGGCAATCCGCGTTCGATCAGAAGCTGAATTCCCTTCATGCAGCGGTCGAAAGAGCCCGGGATCTTGGTTAACGCTTCGTAGGTTTCGCGCGTCGCGCCGTACAAGGTAATCTCAATCGCAAACGGCCGGTACTCCGCCAGATAATCCGCGATCCGCGGCGTGATCATCGTCCCGTTCGTAAACAGGGTCACCAGGAATCCGCGCTTCTTTGCTTCGGTGTAGATTTGCAGGAAATCTCTCCGCGCGAAAATCTCTCCTCCCGTGTACAGGATCCAGAAGCAGCCGAGTTCCGCAAGCTCATCCAGCAACCGCACATGCTCTTCGAGCGACAATTCGCGTTTTCGCGCATCTTGGTCGCCCATCGGCAGGTTGTTGTAGCAGTGTTGGCACTCCAGAGGACAGCGATGTGTCACTTCGATGGACACTTCCATGGGCACACGGCGCCCTTGATACCGCTCGTGGAGCAGTGTCGAAAACTCACCGTAGGTGGCTGTCTCTACCAACGTCGGGCCTTTCTGGCGATCTAGGCGACAGACTGGACCAGTTGCTCTTGCACCAGCGAATCGAGGAAACCCTCGATGTCGCGTTGGGCCTGTGACGCCGTCACGTCGAATTCATCGCACACCCGTTCAATCATTTCGCCGATGGTGTGGCCCTCGGTCATGAAATCCCACAACACGGCGCCAACGGAATTGAGTGTGTAGAGGGAGTTCAAATCGCCGACACCACGGCGGATCGGCACGATGATCAATTCACCCTGAATCTTGCGAGCTACGACGTCCTGATTGCGAATGAAACGCACGTCTACTGAGATCATAAAAATTCCCCAAACAGCGTTCGGAGACCCTGAAATCGACCCGGATTTCCTATGGCTAGTTTGGGGTACTAGACGTACTGTGTCATGCCCTGAAACAAGGGCTGTACCGTAATGGTACCTAGTTATACTTTACTCATAGTTCCACGCCAGGTATTACTTTTGGCCCATGGCGGAAGCGCGGAAAAAACGATATTTCTTTCGCAGTTCCGGCATCAGGACTTTGCCGTGCGAGCCTGCGCAACCGCAGCGACAAGAGCCTTCGCCATTTCAACGACCTTCGAGCCTTCATTTCTTCTAAGTGCCTTTACATCAACAAGATCAGCCCCAATTCCCAGCGCAAATGCGCC
>Ga0335071_10005805_pt1 | contig 12789 bp, 7 predicted proteins | sample Lox_Sample_15_FD_206724 | JGI IMG/M metagenome (GOLD analysis project Ga0335071, IMG submission 206724) | Soil microbial communities from Loxahatchee National Wildlife Refuge, Florida, United States - Lox_Sample_1.5 | ecosystem: Environmental > Terrestrial > Soil > Wetlands | place: USA: Florida...
TCCCCGCAGGATCTGAGCAAGGCAGATCTCGCCCCCAACAAACCTCAAATACAAAAGAAAGCCGAGGCAGAGAGAGCGAAAAAAGATAAGGCCAAATCAGAGGTTGACTCGAGAGCAAAGGCGAAGCAAAAGAAACCGGCCGCCAAATTACCGGAGACCGACACAACTCCAACCATCGGCCTGCGTGTAGTTTCAGTTGCTCCCTTACCGCTCGATGGCGCATGGAAGCATATTTTTTTCACCTACGACGGGTCCGGTCACGCCTCAGGAATAAAAATTTTTGTCGATGGAGAGCCGGTCGCCACCGCCATCGTCGCCGACAACCTGGGCCCAGCGCCGATTCGCACTTCAGCTCCCATGCAACTTGGATGGCGCGATCCAGAGGAGCATCCTGCCAAAGAAGCCAGGTACCAGGATGTCCGGCTCTACTCGCGTTCTCTCAGCGCAGATGAAGTCGCACAACTTCCCTTCGAAGACTACGCCGCGGAGATCACCACTCATCCGCAGTCTCAATGGACCGCAGACCAGTGGCACATCATGAGCGAGTTTTATCTCAATCATGTCGATGCCTCTTACCAGGCAATTCAACGTGAGCTCAGCCCGCTCGACGCAGAGCTCGACAAGCTTTCGGCTGGCGGAGACCTCACACAAGTCTCCTGGGAGAAGCCATCCCTCGCTTATGCGAATGTGCTGACACGCGGCGTCTATACGGCGCGCACCGAACGCGTCGAGGCCGACACGCCACATTTTCTTCCGCCATTGCCGCCCGGCGAACCTCGAAATCGCCTTGCATTGGCAAAGTGGACCGTCAGCCCTGAGAATCCGCTGACTGCGCGTGTCACGGTGAACCGGATGTGGTACGAACTTTTCGGAACCGGCATCGTCGAAACGACTGAAGACTTCGGCATCATGGGCCAGAGGCCCACCCATCCTGAATTGCTCGACTGGCTTGCTGTCGAATTTCGTGACAGCGGATGGAACGTGAAGCACATGTACAAGCTCATGGTGATGTCGGCCACGTACCGCCAGAGTGCCAAATCCAATCCTCAGCAACTGGCCAAGGATCCAAAGAACGTGCTGTTGTCCCATGGCCCTCGCTTCCGTATGGATGCCGAGATGCTCCGCGATATCGCACTTCAATCAAGCGGGCTACTAGTAAATAAACTCGGCGGCCCCAGCGTCAAGCCCTACCAACCGCCGAATATCTGGGAGCAGGTGAGCTATCCAACAAGCGATACTGTCGATTACGTGCAGGATCATGGCGACGCGCTTTATCGGCGCAGCATGTATACCTACGTGAAGCGTATGGCGTCCCCGCCGAGCATGGATACATTCGATGCGCCTATGCGCGATGTGGTATGCACGCGCCGCCAGCGCACCGACACGCCTTTGCAGGCGCTCGTCACGATGAACGATGTGCAGTGGGTAGAAGCCGCCCGAGCATTGGCGCAGCGAGTGATTCACGAGACCGGACCCGATCCCAGCCGGCGCGTGGCTCGCATGGGCGAAATCTTGCTTGCTCACGATCCGCCGCCAATCATGGCTGACGCTCTCGCGAATTCTTTGCACAGCATGCAACAGCACTACGCCAGAGATCCAAAAGCTGCCCATTTGTTAGTACAGACAGGTGAACGAAGACCGGACCGTTCGATTCCGGAGCCAGAGCTAGCCGCATGGACTATGGTGGCCAGCGAAATGCTGAATCTCGATGAGACGCTCAACAAATAGCAGGAATTGACATGAAGCAACATCCACTTTGCACCGACTGCGAGAATTCTTTCACTCCTCTGGGCTTGCCTATTCCAGCGGCTGCGAAGCATCAATGGGCTGCAATCGAGACGCGACGGCGCTTCCTCGGGCGGTCCGGGAAGGTATTAGGATGGGCGGCACTCGCGGCATTATTCGGAGATATGGGTGTGTCGACGCGTCTAGAGGGAGCAGACGTCACATCAGCACCGGCGCACTCTGGCAATTCCCTTGGTCTTCCCCACTTTGCCCCGCGAGCAAAGCGGGCGATCTACCTTTTCATGTCCGGCGGCCCGCCACAAATGGACCTCTTCGATTACAAGCCGAATCTGGCTGCTCAATTCAATAAAGATATGCCGGATTCGATTCGCGGCAATCAACAGCTGACCGGCATGACCGCCGGCCAGGCGCACTTCCCGATCGCGCCCTCCCACTGGCCCTTTGCCCAGCACGGGCAGACGGCTTCTTGGGTGAGCACTCTGTTGCCCTACACCGCCCGTATGGTCGATGACCTCACGCTCATCAAAACGATGAACACTGACGCGATCAATCATGAACCTGCGATCATGCTGATGAACACAGGCAACATGAATGCCGGCAAACCATGTTTGGGTGCATGGTTGGCCTACGGCTTGGGAAGCATGAACGACAATTTGCCGACCTTCATCGTTCTGCAGACAAAAACCAATCCCAAGGAAAACAACCAGCCGGTCTCATCCCGTTTGTGGAGCAGCGGTTTTCTCTCTTCTGAATATGCGGGCGTCGGACTGCGTTCGGGTACCGATCCAGTGCTCTATCTCGCCGACCCGGCGGGCGTCGATCGTGCAGTCCGCCGCAACATGCTCGACACTGTGGAAGCGATCAACCGGCAGACTCTGGCAGAGGTCGGTGATCCGGAAACCAACGCACGCATCGGCCAGTACGAGATGGCGTTTCGGATGCAGGCCTCGGTCCCGGAACTGGTCGATCTCAGCAAGGAACCGCAGTCTACTTGGGACCTCTACGGTCCAGATGCGCGGCAGCCGGGAACTTTTGCATACAACTGCCTGCTCGCTCGCCGAATGGCTGAGCGCGGCGTGCGCTTCACGCAAATCTATAAGCGAGGTTGGGACGTTCACGGTGATGTTGTCGGAGTGTTGCCCGTACTCTGCGGGGAAACGGATCGGGCCGCTTACGCGCTGGTCACAGACCTCAAACGCCGCGGACTGCTCGATGACACGCTTGTGATCTGGGCTGGCGAGTTCGGCCGCACCGTGTACAGTCAGGGCGGACTTTCTCAGGAAAACTATGGCCGCGATCACCACCCGCGATGCTTTACCGCCTGGATGACTGGTGGAGGTGTGCGGCCGGGCATCACGTTTGGCGAAACGGATGACTACAGCTACAACGTCGTCAAGGATCCCGTGCATGTCCGCGACTTCAACGCTACCATCCTGCACTGTCTGGGAATCGATCACAGCCGGTTCACTTACAAATTTCAGGGCCTCGATCAGAAGTTGACCAGCCCTGTCCCAGCCCACGTGGTACAGGGATTGTTGGCGTGATCTCTGGGCAAAGTCCCCCTGCGGAACGCAATCCGGCCATCGGAACCGCCAGATCCCGCTGGCTCTGGATCGCCCTCTCCAGCGTCTTGTTGCTGATCCTCCCCTTCGCAATTCCCCTGAATGGAGAAAGCCATGCCGAGCTGATTCGATTCCTGGGCCACTTCCATCCTTTACTCGTGCATTTGCCCATCGGCCTGCTGCTGTTGCTCGCAATTCTCGAATTTGCCGGAACATCGCGGATCAGTTTCCGCGAAACCGCGGGGTTTGTGCTGTACCTGACACTGGCTACAGGTGCGATAACTCTTTTCTTCGGACTCTTTCTCGCGTACGGCGACGGCGTGACCGGCCGGACCGTTACGCGTCACATGTGGGGCGGCATTGCGCTGCTCATTGCATTGGTTTTGTGTGCTGGGGTCCGGCCTGCCTGGATTTCAGGGCAGCAGACGCGCGTGTATCCCGCCCTACTCAGCGTAAGTTTGCTGATTCTCGCTTGGACCGCCCATCAAGGTGGATCCCTTACTTACGGCAGTGACTACCTGACCCGCTACATGCCCGGACCCCTGAAACGCATCTTCCCATCTTCGGCTTCTGACGCTCGCTACACCGGCTCCTTTTATTTACAGTCGATTCATCCAGTCCTCGATGCAAAGTGCGTCGCCTGTCATGGAGCGCAAAAAGAGAAGGCCGGGCTGCGCCTCGACTTCTATGACCTGCTTATAAAGGGAGGAAAAGACGGACCTGTTATTGTGCCGAAAAATCCTGACCGCAGTTTGCTGCTCGCAAGGGTTACACTTTCCCCAACTGATCGCCACTTCATGCCTGCTGAAGGGCGAACACCCTTGACCGCAGACGAGATAGCAACAATCCGTGCCTGGATACTCTCTGGCGCTTCCCCAACAGAAAAGAGCGTGCCAGGATTTTCTCGCCTCGCAGAGAACACAGACTTCAACTTTCCGCCGGTCGGAGACTACAGCAATCTGCTGAACGAAATTCAAGCCCTGCAGAATTCCGACGGCGCAAAGCTTGTCGCGGTATCATCCAAGGCATCTGATGGTCTGATCCTTCGCACTGTTGATGTGGCATCAAAATTTGATGACGCTCAACTCGCCCATTTCGAGCCCTTCGCTCCCTTTATCGTGGAAGTCGAACTCGGCCGAACTGCAGTTACCGACGCTTCTTTTGACACGTTAGCCAAATTCACCAACTTGCGCGCTCTTCACCTCGAAGAAACGGCCGTGACTGGACGCAGTTTCGCAAAGCTGTCTTCGCTCTCTCACCTGAACTACCTGAACCTCAGCGGGAGTAAAGTCACCAGTGATGCGCTAGCTCTCCTGAAGGCTATGCCAAACCTGCATCACATCTACTTGTTCAACACGCCGGCTGAATCAGCGTTGCAAGCTTCCAAGGACATTCCCAGGAGCACACAATGACAAAAATCCATAGGCGAACCTTTCTTGCTGTCGCAGGACTGACAACCCTCACTCCGAAGTGTGCCCTGTTCGGCTCTTCTCATCCCTCTTCCGCCCCAGTTCAACTCACCGGTAACGGAGAGTGGACCTATAACGTGGTCTCCGAATGGGGCGCATTGCCCAGCGGCACAACCTTCGGCGGTACGCATGGAGCAATCGCGCAGGACCGCGTCGGACATATCTATGTCAGCACGCAAAGCAACACTGGCGTTCTGGTCTACAGCCCAGAAGGCCGTCTCATAAGGAGAATCGCGCCCGAGTATCCCGAGATCCATTCAATGGTCTTCGCAACTGAAAGTGGGAATGAATACATCTACGCGACCGTTCAGAAGGGCACTCCGCAAGAGAATTGGCTGTTCTTAAAGATGAAGGCTGACGGTACCGTTGTGCTGAAAATCACGGCTCCCCAGGAGGCCGGCTTTAAATCCCCGAATGAATGGCGCATTACGGCAGCCCTGCCCAGTCCCGATGGATCCATTTTTATTGCCAATGGCTATGGCGATTCGCGCATCTTTCGCTTTGACAAAAACGGAAACTACAAAGCGAGCTACTCGAAAAAAGGCAGCGGCGAGGGTGAACTCGATTGCAGCCACGGTCTTACGCTTGACACCCGCTACGATCAACCGCTTCTACTGGTTTGCGATCGCGAGAACCGCCGTCTTTGCCACTTCGATCTCGATGGGCGCTATGTGGGAACCGTGACACAGCACCTGCGCAGGCCTTGCCAGGTAAGCTTTCACGGAGACTATGCAGTTGTTTCTGAGTTGGAAGGACGCACAACCATCATCGATCGCGACAACGTTCCAGTTGCGTTTCTTGGTGACAATCCAGAGAAAAAACAATGGGCGAACTATGAACTGGATCCTCTGGCGATCAACACCGCCATGTTCAGCGCAGCCCATGGATGCTTCATCGATTCCAAAGCCAACATCTACGTTTCTGATTGGAACCAGACCGGACGCGTCACCAAGCTTTCCAGAGTCATGCAGAGCTGATTGAACAACCCGCGCCAAATAATCTTCTATTGCCGCTGGTAGCAGCCGATATCTATCTTTCCGGACTTTACTCGTGGTGAGCCGTCAAGATCGTGTTCTCCCACTGCCACGTTGTCAGTTATGCCGGCACCGACGCCGGGAGAATCGGATTGCAGATGGAAGTCAGCCTTCCCCGGATCAACAAAATGCGGGTCCGAAAAATGGGAACTGCGATCGTTCCCTGTAGCCTCAACATATTTGTCGAATCCCGTCAGGGTGTTCGACGCCTCTGCCCATGTGCTCGCCTGCGCTCCGGAGGGACAATAATAAAGATTGTGATCGATGATCGCGGGCGGTCTGTTTTTATCGAGCTCAGATTTGTTCAGCATCATAAGGCAGCGTGGCCCCGCATAGACGATGTTGTTCTCGAAAACATTGTCCGCCATATTCCACTGCATCTGAAATTCACCTGAGCCGGTTGCCGACGTATCGTTTCCGTACAAAGTGTTGTTGACCACAATGCAGTGATCGGTATGTCCGCGGTCAGGCGCATAGCCTCCAATGGAAACTCCCGCAGTATGGCTGTGATAGATCAGGTTGTTCCGCGCAGTAATGTAGCTGGTGGCACGGTCCTTGTGCTCGCTGGCCAGTTCGATTCCGAAGTCCACATCGTGCATGACGTTCTGTTCGATCAGGATTCTGGTACCACCGTCGACGTAGATGCCATCGGAAGATTCATCATTCTGATATGCGGGATTCCCTTTCGACGTAATGTTGTAAACCAGGTTGTTGCTCACCACGCCATCACGCGCTTGATCGACGGCGGGGTCGGGGGCCGTACGCTCAAAGCCGATGACGTCGATTCCGATGTTGTTGTTGTCGTGGACAACGTTGTGCGTGATGCGGAAGTTTGTGACATTCCCGTTCACAACCAGCGACTCGCTCGACCCGGTCTTGAGATGATGCACCTCATTACCGTCGATAACCAGATCCGTGATCGGAGTCTTGGCGTCGGTTCCATAGACGGCGATGCCAAATCCGTTGCCACCGCTTCCGGGCTTGTCCCGGCCTGGAAACGTCTGCTGAATGTGATGGACGTTATTCTTCAAAAGGTCGATGTGCGAACCCGCTCCCATCACGCTTATGCCCAACGGGGCCAACCGATGTTCGGCAGTATGAAAGTTTCGGATTTCAAAGCCCTCGATCCTCACGTAACTCTGATTGTGGATGGTGAGTACGGCCTGCCTTCCCGAGGGAGTGAAGTGCTCTGCGTCGAGGATCGCCTTTTCCCCAGGATAACTTCTGAATGTAATGAATCCATCGCTAGCGTTGCCGGACGCATTGATGCTGACGAGCTCTTCATAGACGCCACCGCGCACGTTGACTGTGCTTCCCGCACGAGCTGTATCGGCGGCGTGTTGAACGGTTCGCCAGGGCGCGGTTTCCGTGCCGGGATTTGAATCGCTGCCAGCAGTTGACACGTAATACGAGGTATTCACTTGGCCGGAAGCATGTCCCGCACATGCTAGTAACAAAACAAGAATGGAATATTTCATACTCCCTTTCTCATCAAAGCATTCGATCGAGTCGCCTACACCAATGGCTGCTCAGGCTTGTAATTGTGGCGCAGCGTCAACGATCCATCGGAGTTGACCTTCTGGCGGCACGCCCAACGGACCGGATAACGAACCCCTTTCACTTCGAGTTCGCCTTTCAGCCGTAGTCCCTCCCATTGCGCGCCTGCGGGCAGCATAAGCATGACTTGATGAACGCCGGTTGGCTTCGGGTATCCAGCGTCAACGCAGCCGGAGACATTGATCTTTTGATCCTCGCTGAACACGCTCAGTCGAAGCACGCCGGGAACGGGAGCGATGCCGTCGTTCGCAAGTCCGATTACGAGGCCGGTTACTCCATCGCGTGTAAATGTCCAGATGAACGAGGGGCGAATGCGATAGCCGATCTGGCGAGCGATCTGGTCGATGGGCTCGGGATACTTTTCGTAGTAGCTGAGAATGTTGGCGGCGGACTGCTTGTGCCAACTCCAAAGCGACAGGTAGTTCACGCCGACATCTGCCGCGTGGGTGATGATCTGCTCGTTATAAGTGATCCCGTCTTCGTCAATCTGGAGTTCTTTCGGATCGCCCGTTGTAAAGCCAACTTCACAGATCGCAGCCGCCCACGGCGGACGATAACTGAGCGCCTCAATCTGTGTGTTCTCAATGAAGATCGTGTCGGTACGCAGCCAATTCCCCGTCCGCATCGTCCGATCCACCAGATCGGAGTTTCCAACGTTGCTGAAGTCTGGCTGCGTGTTTGTAGCCAGCGGAACCTTCGTCCAATGTTCAAGTTGCATTTCAAACATGGACGACCACGTCCGCTCCGCAACCAACTGGCTCGAAAAAGGATTGCCCTCGAACGGCCATGTATGCCCTTCGCCCCAAAAGCCGTACATCATCGTGTCCATGAATTCGACTTGCGGATGGCCGTTGAGTTCGTCGGCCAGCAACGCATTCAATTCGCGAAATGCAGCTTGATACGCCGGGTGATCGTATTGCGGCACTCGATTATCTTTCCGATAGCGCATTTCCGCAGGATTGCCCTTCCATTCGCCTTTGAGCTTTACGTAAGGAACCTTGTTCAATAGAAAATCCGGCATCCCCGGATCGGGAAAATCTGGATTCTCCAGCATGACTCGGAACCCGATGCGCTTGTTGTAGCGCCGAGCCAGATCGAAGGTGATCTTCCACGACTCGGGAAACTCGAGCCGCCCCGGTTGTTTCTGCACATCACGCCAATTGGGACGGATATAGATCTTCTGCGCGAACGGCAGCTTGATCAGGTCTTCGAGCGTGCGTTCCTGCGTTTGACCAGGAATACGGAGTGGACCAGTATCATCCGACACATAAACGATGAGCCCCATCCCATAGTTGCTGACGATGTCCTTCGAAGGCGAAGTGATCATCGAGACATCGCTGTCCGGAACTACAGCGCCCGGCCCATACTGCGGAAACGGTCCTTGATACAGCCGGTCAGAAACCGGAGGCCCCGCTCCCCAATCATATTTGTCCCAGTTATGTTCCGGGACGTAGGCCTTGGCAGCCGCACTATACAAGCCAACCGAGAGTCCCGCGGCAGTCGCGGACTTCAAGAACATGCGTCGGTGCATGAGTGCTCCTGAAACGCAAAACCACATTGTCTTCGCCGGGCAACTTGCAAAATCCTGCTACTGCGGAGTCGCCTCCAGCAAAAGATGTTTCGAAAAATCCGCCGACAGGTGCGCGACCGGCCCCTGAACGATCCCGAAATCTCTCCCGTCCACATAGTCGACAACGTGATACGCACGATCATCCAAGCCGCGCAACTCAACGCTGCCATTCCATTGGCCGGCGAAGAACGCGTAATACATCTTGCTGTCTTTGCGGATGACGTGAGCTTCCGGCCGATCAAATCCAATATCGTAGAGCGTACCCAGATACTGACCGCGCGAAAGCCCCTTCTCCTGGTAAAGCTGCAGCCATTTCTGGAAACTATCCGCACGTTCCGGCGTCAGATCGAAGCGGCCATGTTTCTCCACGAGTGAGGGCAGTACGAACTGCGTCCCCACAACTCCTCCAATACCAAGCGTCGATGCGAAATCGTCGTGATTGTCGCTGAGTTCCACGTGATCACCGAAATAAGGGACGTCGTCGCCCATCAGCCCTTTGATGGTCTTGCCCTTCGTGCGCACTTGGAACGAACCTTTCGGATCGGAAGCCACCGACATATTGAAGTGCGGCATAGTGAAAAAGGAAAACGCAGTGCCGCACGGGCAGAATTCCACCAGTGCTCCAGGCTTGGCTTGTTGTGCGGCGTCGTAGATTTCACGGAAGAAATCCGGCAAAGCTTCCACCGAGTCCTCGGGGCGCTTGTGATGGTGGGCAGGGTTGTAGCAGCCAGGGACGCCGTTCATGTGCTGCCCGTCGAGTTTGAGCCCGTCAAATCCCCAATCGACAAGGATCTTGCGCACAAGTTCCTTGTGATACTCCACCACCCGCGAGTTGGCGGGACAGAGATAGTAAGAGTCCCACCATGAAATCTTGCGCGGGGAACCGTCCTGATTTTCCAGGATCAAATCAGGTTCATCCTTGAGCAACTTTGAATTTGGCACCGCGCTGAGTGGCGACCACCAAAGCTGCGCCTTGAATCCCTCCTGGTGGATCCGTTCAACCATTGCCCTGATATCGGCGTCGCCGTGCGGAAATTTTTTCGGATCGAGTTGCCAATCACCGTAGTCATTCTGCCAGCCGTCGTCCAGCGTGACCCAGGTGAATCCCATGCGCTTGACTGTTGGCAGCGTGTCATACACCTGTTGAGGCTTGAAGTTGCGCCCGTATCCCCAAGCACACCAAATGGCTCCAAACGCGCTGTCAGGAGCTTTGGCCATCTGGAACCCCTGCTTCAACATGAACCGGCGGTAGGTCAGCAGCGTCTGGTAATAGTCTCCGTTGTGCACCGTAACAAACGTGCGAAAAGTGCGTAAACTTTCGCCGGGCGACAACGACTGTTCGTGACGATACTGCACCCCGACCTGGGCCTGGCGTGCATTGGGCATGGAGACTGGCAGACAAACCAGACGCGGTCTCGCTTCGAGGTGGCCGACTCCAATGCCTGCATCTCGGCGCCACACGTCAACAATCGGCGTGCCGCCCCCGTAGTCGCTCGCGTTCATCCCGAGATAGTTCTCTTGGGAGAAGCCAGTCTTCAGTGGAACGATCCAATCCGGACGGCGCTCGTAAGACCCACTCTGAAACGACCAAAACGGCACTCCCGTCGCCCTCTGCTGTGCGTCAATCGTGTAGCGATTGTTCGTCCACTGCAGAATCTTCAGTTGTGATTTCCCGGTATTCGTATAGCTGACATCGAACACCGCCAGGTTTGGAAATTCGTCATAAATCGTAACGGAGACATTTTTTCTCAGCACGCCCGACGTCCCCGCAAGGTTGAGTTTCTCTCCCGCACCATAAGCATCCGTGACGCGCTCGTGCGTCTGAGAACTCAAAGCGAAGTCGTACCACGAACGCTCACTGCTCTTAACGGTCTCAGAAGCGGAAAACGCTCCTAACGAAATCTCCTTCGCCCCGAATCGCGCAATCACACGGCTCCGCATGTTCTTGTCAAACTCGACGCGCAGACTCGGGCTCTGGATTTGAGCCACGGTCGCGTGCCGGACTAAAGATTGATTTGGTTTCCCTGCAGGCTGCGCCGCGACCGACAATGCCGCGAAGATGAGCAATGAAGAAAAAGCTTTGATCATAATTACCTCTACAAACCGTGGTGAAGGTTCGAACGCAGTGTAAGCGAACCGTCCTCGTTGAGCTTCTGGTGACAAGCCCATTGGACCGGATAACGCATGCCTTTCACCTCAATCTCCGCTCGAAGTTTCAACCCTGCGAATTTCGTCCCCTTGGGCAGCACAAGCTGAGCCTGACGCAGTTTCCCCGGCAGCGGATAGCCGGCATCGAGGCATCCGCTCGCCAGGGTCTTGCCATCTTCGCTTTCGACCGTCACCCGAAGCACGCCCGGAACACCGGCAATGCCGTCGTTTGCAAACGCGATGATCAGTCCCAGATAACCCGCGTCCTCATAACTCCAGATCATCGACGGCCTCACGCGATAGCCGATTCGACGATTGATCTGGTCAAACGCCTTAGGGAAAGCTTGGTAATAACTCTGCAGATTCTTGGCGCTGATCGCATGAAAATTCCACAGCGACCAGTAGTTCGCGCCGACGTCGATCACGTGCGCAATCATGTTCTCCGCCGGGGACAGGCCTTCCTCCAACGGAAACGAGTCCGGGCTCTTCGCCGGAATCCCTTGTTCGAGCGCTGCGGCGACCCAAGGCGGGCGATTACTCAACGTTTCGATTTGCTCGTTCTCAATAAAGATGGTGTCGCTGCGAATCCAGTTGTAGCTGCGGATGGTACGGTCGAGCACTTCGGAGTTGCCGACGCGGCTGTAGTCGGGTTGCGTATTGGTCATCAGCGGAGTCTTGGTGAAGTGCTCCTGCTGAACTTCGAACATTTTGACCCAGGTCCTCTCCGCCGTCTGATAGTCGGGGAACGGAGTGTTCACGAAGGGCCAGGTGTGCCCTTCACCCCAGAACCCGTATAGAAATGTGTCGACAAACTCCACGATCGGATTGCCGTTAAATTCCGCAGCTAAGAGCCCAACCAGTTCAGCGAATGCCTGCTGAAAAAAAGGATGGTCAAACCGCGGCTGATACTTCGAATATTGATTCTCGATAAAACGCGCGGCCGCCTTCTTTTCTTTCTCGTCAGGAATAAGATCAACGGTGGGGACTTTGTCGAGAACGAAGTCGGGAAGCGCGGGCTGCTTCTTATAGTCAGGCGCGCTCATCTGAATGCGAAGTCCAACCCGCTTCTTGTTCTTCTTGGCTAGATCGAAAATCAGCTTCACATAATCCGGCAGCACGAGTTGTCCAGGCCGCGGCTGCACCTCACGCCAGGTCGGCCGTATGTAAAGCTGTTGTCCCAACGGAAATCGCACCAGGTCTTCGATCGCCTGCGGAATGTTGTCCGATTTAATTTCGTCTGTCCCGCTATCTGCCGTGATGTACGTGATCAGCCCTTTGCCATAGTTCGGCACGACTTCTTCTGAGGGAGTCGTGGTCATCACCACATCATCCGTAGGAATCAGCGCCTCCGGCGGATACTGCGGAAAGGGCCCCTGATTGAGCCGGTCGGCGACCTGCGGCCCGGAACCAAAGTCGTATTTGTCCCAGTTGTGCGCAGGAACGAACCCGTGCGCTTTCGTTGTTCCAAGTTCAGCGGCAACGGCTAACGCAACACTGCTTTTCAAAAAATCTCGACGCTGCATCGCAGTTGTGTCCTCTCTGTACCCTCCGGTTCCGCCACCGCAGGGACGTTCGTGCTTTCGACATGTTTCTCTTTATATCGTTCTATTTCGTTTGTCCAGCGTTAAATGAAGACTTTCCATTGACTGAGAACAATTCGGGTCTCAGTTTCCCGCTGATCTTGGTGAAGTCCGGCTGTTGCG
>Ga0335071_10005806_pt1 | contig 12788 bp, 9 predicted proteins | sample Lox_Sample_15_FD_206724 | JGI IMG/M metagenome (GOLD analysis project Ga0335071, IMG submission 206724) | Soil microbial communities from Loxahatchee National Wildlife Refuge, Florida, United States - Lox_Sample_1.5 | ecosystem: Environmental > Terrestrial > Soil > Wetlands | place: USA: Florida...
AGACTCCGCTCGTTCTGGACGGTGGCGTTTTGTACATGCTGGCGAGAGGAGACGAGCGACTCCGGGTCTCGCCTCGCCCCGGGCTCGGACGGATCAGGTGCGTGTGAGCACGCGGCCGGGCAGCTCGCCGGTGACGTCGCCGTCGTCCAGCACCGGCACCCCGTCGACGAGGACGAGGTCGATGCCCTCCGGCGAGGCGTGGGGGATGTTCTCGAACGGGAACGCGTGTGGGTACAGGTTGGTCGCGCGGTCGTGCACACGCTCCAGGTCGAAGAGGACGAGATCCGCCTTGAGGCCCGGACGCAGGACGCCCCGGTCGAACAGGCGGAAGCGCTGCGCCGGGAAGGAGGTCATCTTGCGGATGGCCTCCTCGAGGCGCAGCACCGGCTCCTCGCGCACGTAGCGCTCGAGCACGCCCGGGTATTCACCGTAGCTGCACGGCCAGTACACGGAGGGGTCGTCCAGCTCCTCCGGCGGCTGCATGACCAGGCCGTCCGACGAGACCATGGCGACCGGGCTGCGCAGCAGCGCGCGGATGTTCTTCTCCTCGATGTAGTCGAAGAGACCGATGATGTCGTCGTCCTCCTCGACGATGAGGTCGAGGAAGGTGTCCCACGGGTCGGCGCCACGGTCGGCGGCGATGGCGGCGACGGACCGGCCGCGCAGCTCCGGGTGGAGCCCGGCGTGGAGCACCACGATGCGCTCGAAGCGGCCGTGCCGGACCAGGCCCGCGTAGCCGGCACCGGGAAGCGTGTCCTCCAGCACCTCCTTGCGCAGAGTCGCGCGGGCCTCCCGGTCCGAGAGCAGGGCGATGAGCGCGTCGTGGTCCAGGTCGAGCACCGGCTGCGGCAGCGCCCGGCTGAGGCGGGGCGCGAGGTCGGTGTGCACGTCGTTGTCGGTGGTCGCGTCCTGGCCGCCGCGGCGGGCCTCCTCTATCAGTCCGAGGTTGGCTGCCGCGTCTTCGGGCGCGCCCCACTTGGGGGCGTTGTGCGAGACCTCGACGGGGCACCCTGCCGCGCGCCCGAGCTCGAGCGCCTCGGCGACCGCCTGCAGGATCGTCTCGCGCTCGCCGCGCACGTGCGACGTGTAGATGCCGTGATACCGCGCGACCACTCTGCACAAGCCCATGAGCTCGTCGGTGCTCGCGAAACAGCCGGGCGGGTACACGAGGCCGCTGGACATGCCGTGCGCGCCGGCGCGCATGCCGGCGTCCAGCAACCGTTCCATACGCGCCAGCTCACGCTCCGTCACGGCGCGCTCGGCGAAGCCGACCACGGCCAGTCGCAGCGCGCCGTGGCCGACGAGCGGCACGAGGTTGATCGCGCTGCCGCCGCGGCGTAGCGCGCCGAGATACTGGCCGAAGGTGCGCCAGTCCCAGGCCACGTCCTCGAGCCCCCAGGCGTAGTGGGCCCAGTTGCGCACCGTGTCGGCGCGATGCCGCTCCGTGAGCGGCGCCGCCGACATGCCGCAGTTGCCGATGACGTGCGTGGTGACGCCCTGCCTGACCGCCGTCTCCGCGCGTGGATGCAGCAGGATGGTCAGGTCCGAGTGCGTGTGCGGGTCGATGAATCCGGGGGCGACGTAGCGGTCGTCGGCGTCAACGACGCGCCGGCCGCGCAGTGTCCCCGGCGCTGCGATGGCGGCGATGCGGCCGCCGCGGACCGCGAGGTCGCCGCGATACCACGGGTTGCCGCAGCCGTCGACGACCCGTGCGTTGGCGACGACCAGGTCGTGGAGGCTCACCGATCCCCCATCTCGAACACCTGGTACTCGTTGTCGCACGGCGGCCCTGCGCAGGCATACAGCCGCCGCTCGTCCAGGTCGCAGATGATGCTGCCGACGGTCATGCCCTGCTCGGGCGGGGGCAGACTCGTGTCCGGGTGCCCGCAGATGCAGTCGTCGGGCGACGGCTCGTGCGTGCGCAGGACGCGGGCGACGAGCCCCAGCGGATCCTCGCCCGCGGCCATGCCGGCGGCCAGCAGACGCTCGGCGGTCGTGAGCCTGACCTGCGACTCCCCGCCGCCGTACCCTTCGTACGCCTGCATGGCTGGCGCAGCGTAGTGGTTGGTGTGCGCCATGAAGCAGGCGGCAGTGTGGTCGGCGAGGTCGTGGGCCGTGGCCGACGTCTCGAGGTCCCACAGCCGGCCGCCGGTGTCGGCGAAGAACTGGTTGGTGCCGCGGGCGCGGGCGGCCAGCAGGCCCTTGTCCCGCGCCTCCTCCAGCGTCCGGGCCTCGAGCGTGGACCGGCGCACGAAGACGTTGGGCACGCCGACGCGGTTGTCGTTGGAGTGCACCGAGTTGCTCACGTTGCCGATCCCGTGGCTGTTCATGCCGAGCATGAGCAGGTACGGCGCCCCGGCCAGGCCCATGACCCGCGTCCCGTCCGGCGTGGTGAGGTCGAACAGGACGTTGTTGACCGCGTCGATTGTGTACCAGTCCATGTTGTGACCGACGATGTGACGGCCGCCCTGGACGACGGCGACCGCGGTGCACCGGTCGCCGGAGCGCGGCGTGCGCACCGGAGTCGGCGCGGTCGGCTCGTCGGCGGTGAACTCCTCGCCGCAGTTGAGGACGAGCAGACGCGAGAACGGCACGCCGGAGCCCTCCGCGACGCCCTCGAGCTCTTCCACATGCTGGGGCAGCCAGCGCCGGGCCTCCTGGGCGTAGGCCGGCGCCTGCCGCTCCGCCTCCGCGAAGGTGAGCCGCCCGTTGGTCATGGCCGTGAAGTCAGCACGGAAGAACTCGACCGACGCCTGCACCTGGTCACGTGCCGCCTCGCCGACGGCGCGGCCGAGTTCGCGATGGGTGCCCCTGGCCTGGACGTGCACGAACGGGATGGCCATGACGGCAGTCTACAGCCCGAGCACGCGGCGCGGGTCGGGGTGGCCGCCGATACCGAGTTCCGCTGCGCAGCGGTCGATGAGCCCGATGAGCTCGCCCAGCACGTCATCGGGCAGGCCGGCCGGCTCGCGGTCGACCAGCTCTGCGACGCGGTCCGCGGCGAGGTCGGCGACGCCGGAACGTCCTGCCGCCAGCCAGTCGCCCAGCCCGCCGCGGTAGCTCAGCGAGGGGCTCACGAATTCAGAGCGGATGTAGCGGCGCGTGTGCTTGGTCCCGAGGAACCCGCGCCCGGAGAGCACGCCATCCACCATGGCCTCGCTGTCGAGGGTGTCGGGGTCCCAGGGGCGTGGAGTGATCGCGTAGAACGCGTTGTTCAGCACCTCGTCGTCGATGACGAGCACCTCGAGACAGCTGGCGACGCCCGCCTGGATCTCGCCGATGCCGCTGAGCAGGCGCGGGCGCGGCGCGAGCCCCAGCAAGGCATTGACGGCGCGCTCGTACCCGAACTGCGCGTCCACCACCTTGCTGTCGCTGCAGGGGCCGTAGCAGTCGCAGGCCAGGCCGCAGCGGCGCGCCAGCAGGACGGCCGCCACGGAGGCCACGCCTGTCTCCGGCGTGCCGCTGACGACGACGCCGCTCCGCGGGTCGACGGCGCTGAGGCGTGGCCCGTAATAGACCGGCGTGCCCGGAGCGGCCACTTGCGTCAGCACGACGCCGGCGAGCACCTCGGCGTGCTGCTGCGCGATCGCCGGCGAGAGGGCGCCGGGCGCCGTGGTCGCGGCCGCGGGGCACGGGAGGATCTCCACCGCCACGCCGCCGCGGCGCACCTGCTCCACGAGCGCGTCGGAGACGTCGCCGCCGAGGATCAGCGGGCTCACCGGCGAGAAGGCGAGGTCGACCGGGTAGACCCCGTCGCCGCCGTCCGCGCCGGTGACGGCCACGGCCATCTCCTGGAGGTAGAGCGCCTGGAAGGGATAGGAGATCCCGGGACCGCCGATGGCCTTGTCGGTCTCGTGCGCGAGGATCAGGTACGAGTAGAGCGGCTCGAGCAGGTCGGGCACGTCTTCCGGCTGCCAGAGGGACGTGACCTGGTGCTGGTGGGTGAGCTGGTGCATGACCCGTGTGGCGAGCATCTGGTCGTGCAGCGTGGCGCGGCGGCCGGCCCCGGTGCGCGGGTCGACGACGTCACGCGCGCCGCCCAGGTTGTGCACATAGGTCTGTGCGGGATCGGGGTCCATGACGAGCGAGCGCTCGGGGTCGCGCGCGGCGATCACGTACTCGCGCGGGCACGCGGCGAGCGCCTCCTCGACGACGCCGGCGGGAATGCTCACACGGTCCTGCGCCACGAAGGTGCAGCCGGCCGCGAGCAACAGCTCCCGCGCGGCCGGCGACTCGACCCTCACGCCTGCACGTGCGAGCAGGGAGAGCGCCGCGAGGTGCATCGCCTCGATCGCTTCGTCGGGCCAGAGAGCGGCGAGCTCGGTCATGCGGATCCCCTCCTCGCGGCGCGCTGAGCGCCGGTCCTTATGCGTGCCGCGCCGGCGTGTATCGGCGGCGAGCCGGTCATGCGTCCTCGGTCGTCCTGGGGCGCCGGCGCACCACCGCGAACCCCACGGCCGCGACGGCGACCCCAACGGCCACCAGGCTCCACATCCAGGCCCCGGAGGACTCCGTCATCGGCTGCTCCGGGCGCACTGGCCGCAGGGAGACGTACGTGTTGCGCAACTGGTCGAAGAACGGCGCGCCGCCCCGGCCCGGCGCCGTCACGTAGCCCGCCCAGCGATCGGTGCGGAAGGCCTGCAGGTTCACGTTGTACCAGAGCACGGCGTAGGGATCGTCGCGGTACAGGACCTTCTGCATCGCCACGACGAGATCCCGGCGGTGCTTCGTGTCCTGGGGGTCGGCAGGGTCGACCGCCTGGGACTGCAGCTGGTACAGGCGGTCGTACACGGGGTCCGAGTACTGACTGTCGCTCCAGCTCATGATCTGGCGCGTGGTGAAGGTGCTGAGGATGAAGCTTGGGTCGATGTCGCCTCCCCAGCTCCAGACGAACAGGTCGTAGTCGGCGTGGTCGTAGATGTGGTCGCTGAACGCGGCCTCGCTCATCACCTGCAGGTGCAGGTCGATGCCCACGTCGCGGCACCAGCCGACGATCATGCGGGCGGCCTCCTGGTCGGCCGGGTACTCGGTGAGCGCGACCAGGCGGAACGAGAGCTTGCGGCCGGCGGCGTCCTCACGCACGCCGTCGGCGTCGCGGTCGCTGTAGCCGGCATCCTCGAGGATCTGTTTGGCGCGTTGCGGGTCGTACGTGTACTGCGCGTCCTTGGGGACCTCCCAGAACCACTCGCCTTGCGCCGGCGAGATGACGGAGCCTCCGGGGACGGCAAGCCCCGCCATCGCGGTGGCGACGATCTTCTGGTCGTCGATGGCCCAGTGGACGGCGCGGCGGATGGATGCGTCGCGCAGCAGCGGGTTTCCCTTGCTCGTCGTGCTCTGCCAGCAGTTGAACCCCAGCTCATGGAACCCGATGGCCGGCGCGGCCACCGTCCGGGAGCCGCGCACCCCGGCGTAGGCGGGCTGCAGGGTGGCCGGGAAGTCGGTCACGGCGTCGAGCTTCCCGGCCCGGTAGTCCTCGAGCAGCGAGGCGGAGTCGCGGCCGATCACGAACGTCAGCTTCGTGAGCGCCGGCGGCCCGCCCAGCGCCTGCGGGTAGGCGGGGTTGGGCTCCAGCGTGACGTCGCGTCCGCCCTGGAGCCCACTCACGCGGAACGGCCCCGACCCGACGAACGGCAGGTTGGTGAACTCGCTCAGGCGATCGGGGTCCACCTTCTTCCAGATGTGCTCCGGCAGGATCGGGATGCCGATGGCCAGCATGTCCGCCTTGGGCCGCCGCGTGGTGATCACCACCGTGGCGTCGTCGGGGGCCTCGACGCTCCTGACCCCGGAGAGGTACTGGATGTAGGCGGGTTGCCGGGTCTTGAGCACGAGGTCATAGGTGAACACCACGTCCCGCGCCGTGAGCGGCACCCCGTCCTGCCACTCCATGCCGTCGCGCAGGTGGAAGGTCCAGGTGAGCCCGTCCGCGGACGCCTGCCAGCTCGTGGCGATGTCCGGCGCAGGCCGGTAGTCGGTGTCGTACCACGTGAGGAAGTCGTACCCGAGGCGGAAGCACTCCCAGGAGACGGAGCTCCAGGAGCGGAACGGGTTCACACCGTCGCACTCCTGTGAGGTGCCGATGCGGTACTCGAGCTGGGCGGCCGGCGGCGAGGCGGGCGGCGAGGCGGCGGCCGGGTGCGTCGCCACGAGCAGCAGGACGGTCGCGGAGAGCAGTGTCAGCGCCGCGGCCGTCGAGACGGCGCGGGCAGGCCACCGGCCCGTCCGCGACGGCCCTCCCTCGCTGCGTGTCGTCTGCGCGTCGTGTCTCATGGCTCCGCACGCGGACCGGCCGGGGCGGCGTGGACGCCCGACGGCGCCGCCGCCCCGGCCGGTCCTCTCGCTACGTGATCTTCAGGCAGGCGGCGTAGTGGCTGCCGCGGATGTGGACGTCCTCGGGGTCGGTCTCTTTGCACTCGTCCGTCGCCTCGGGACACCGCGGGTGGAAGCGGCAGCCCGTGGGGATGTCGACGGGGTTGGGCGTCTCCCCCTTGAGGATGACGTGCTCGCGCTTGGCCAGCGGGTCCGGCACCGGGATGACGCTGATGAGCGCCTTGGTGTACGGATGCTTGGGGTTGGCCACGACCTCCTCGGTGTCGCCGATCTCGACGATGCGCCCCAGGTACATCACGGCGATGCGGTCGCTGATCACCCAGGCGAGTGAGAGGTCGTGGGTGATGAAGATATAGGTGACGCCGAGCTTCTCCTTCTCCTCGACCATCAGCTTGAGGATGTCGTTGCGGATGGAGACGTCGAGCGAGGCGACCGGCTCGTCGGCGACGATCACGTCGGGGTCGAGCACGGTGGCGCCGGCGATGCACACACGCTGCCGCTGCCCGCCCGAGAGCTCGTGCGGGTAGCGGTACAGGTACTCCGTCGCCGGCCTCAGGCCCGCCTCGTTGATGGCGGTGATGACCTTGTCTTCCTTCTCCCGCTCGCTCGAGCAGATGTTGTTGACCTCGAGCGGCTCCGCGACGATGTCGAAGATCGTCTGCTTGGGATTGATGGAGTTGTACGGGTCCTGGAAGATGATCTGCGCCTTCTTGCGGTAGTCGCGCAGCTCCTTGCCGGAGAACTTGTTGACCGGCTTGCCCTTGTAGAGCACATCGCCGCCGGTGGCGTCCTCCAGGCGCAGGAGGGTGCGGCCGGTCGTCGTCTTGCCGCACCCCGACTCGCCCACCAGGGCGAGGATCTCGCCCTTTCTGATCTGGAACGTGATGTGATCGACCGCCCGCACGAACTTCTTCTCGCTCGAGACCATGCTCTTGAAGAAGCCCTGGTGGATGGGGAAGTAGACCTCGAGGTCCCTGATGTCGAACAGGACCTCGCCCGCCTCGGGGGCGAGCTTCAGGTCCGGGCGATCCGCCTGCTCCGTGGCCATCGTCACACCCCCTTCGGCCGGGCGTGGACGCAGCGTACGAAGTGCCCCGTCGCGACCTCGGTGAGGCCGAAGTGCTCGGTCTCGCACTCCGGCACCCTCTCGTCGCAGCGCGGACAGAAGAAGCAGCCCGCCGGCGGGTTGATGAGGTTGGGCGGGTCGCCCTTGATGGAGCGCACCATCTCCCGCTTCTCGTGGATGTTGGGGAAGCTCCTGATGAGCTGCTTCGTATAGGGATGCTGGGCGTCGTTGAAGATGTCGGCGGTGGTGCCGCTCTCCACGACCTCGCCGGCGTACATCACGACGCCCTTGTCGCAGGTCTCGGCCATGACCGAGAGGTCATGGCTGATGAGGATGAACGAGAGGTCGAGCTCCCTGCGCAGGCGCCCGATCAGCTCGAGGATCTGCGCCTGCACCATGACGTCGAGCGCCGTGGTGGGCTCGTCGCCGATGACGAGCTTCGGGTTGCACGCCAGCGCCATGGCGATCATCGCGCGCTGGCGCATGCCGCCTGAGAGCTGGTGCGGGAAGTCCATGACCCGCTTGGGGTTGATGCCCACCAGGTCGAACAGCTCCCTTACCCGCACCATGGCCGTCTTCTCGCTGAGCCCCTCGTGCAGCTGGATGGGCTCGGCGATCTGCTTGCCGGTCTCCTTGACCGGGTTCAGCGCGTTCATGGCCCCCTGGAAGATGATGCTGATCTCCTTCCAGCGGATCTTGCTCATGCCGTACTCGGTGCGCTTGGCGAGGTTCTTGCCGTCGAAGAGGATCTCGCCGCTCACGATGCGGCCGTTCTCCGGCAGCAGCTTGAGCAGGCTCAGAGCCGCCGTCGTCTTGCCGCAGCCGGACTCGCCGGCGAGGCCGAGACTCTCTCCGGGCTTGAGCGTGAAGCTCACGTCCTGCACGGCCCTGACGTCGCCGACGCCGAGCTTGAAGTACGTGGTGAGCCCGCGGACGTCGAGCAGCCCCTCGTGCTCGATGCGCTCGACGGGCTTCTTGTCGGAGGCGGGCTTCGCTTTGGTGGCCTGGGCCATCACTCGCCTCCCTTCTCGTCATCCTGGATGTGGCCGCCGACCCAGCCGCCGCCCTCGGGCCGGCCGATGGAGCCGCCGGCCGGCTTGTTGAAGTCGGGCATGGCGTCGTCGGTCTGCTGGCCCGGCGTGAACACGGCGGCGCCTCCGCCGAGGCCGGCGCCGCCGGCCACGGCCACCGCCGGCTCACCGCGAGCGGCGAAGCGGCTCTCGCCGGTGCTCTCCTCGCGCTTGCGCAGCTTGGGATCGAGCACCTCGTCGTAGGCCGTGCCGATGAAGGTGAACGCGAGCACCACCAGGATGATGGCGATGCCCGGCGGCAGCAGGTACCACCACGCGGGCAGGCCGGCGGCGCCGTTGACCCACGCGTAGTGGAGCATGGTGCCCCAGCTGAAGTTGAGCGGGTCGCCGAGACCCAGGAACGACAGGGTCGTCTCCGAGAGGATCGCGATGGCGACCACGAGCACCAGGTTGGCGAAGATCAGCGGCATCACGTTGGGCAGCACGTGCTTGCTCATGATGTGGCCGTTCTTGGAGCCGATGGCCTTGGCGCGCTCGATGAAGCTCAGCTCACGCACGCGCAGCACGTCGGAGCGGACGACGCGCGCCGTCCCCGGCCAGCTGGTGATGCCGATGATGATGATGATCATGTAGTAGTTCTGGCCCCAGGCGGCCGCGAGCACCATCGCCAGCGGCAGCCACGGGATGACCAGGAACGCGTCTGTTAACCGCATCCAGGCCTCGCCTTGCCACCCCCCGTAGAAGCCCGCGGCGATGCCGATACCGGCGCCGAGGACGGTGGACATGAAGGCGGCCAGCAGACCGACCATGAGCGAGATGCGAGCGCTCCAGATGAACTGGGCGAGCACGCTCTGCCCCACCTGGTCGGTGCCGAACCAGTTGTAGTAGTAGGCGGTCGGCGGGTGGTATGGGCCGTACAGCTGGCCCGTGTGGGGGTCCTTGATCTGCGCGTTGGGATCGAGCAGCCCGTGATCGGCCAGGAACGGCGCCAGCAGCGCCATGGCGATGAACACGACGAGGATGGTCAGACCGACCATGCCCTGCCAGTTGCCGCGGTAGAGCTTCCACACCTGGTGCGTGTTCCACGTGGTGAGCTCGGCGCGCTCCGGGTTGCCGGCCGCCCAGAACCAGACGGTCACGCCACCGAGCACGACGGCCACCGTCTGGATGGCCCAGTTGTAGGAGATCTCGTTGACGCCGGCGGACCAGCCGCCCAGCCCGCCGCCGGCGAGCACGCCCCAGACGACGAACACGACGCCCTCGACCAGGAGCAGGACGTTGAAGGTCACGGCCTTGCTTCGGCGGACCAGGCCGACGACGCCGCCGGCGAAGCAGCCGACGGCGATGAGGATCATGAGCCACGCGGGATAGTCGCCGACGCTGGCCGAGAAGAACCCCTTGATCACCGCCGAGAAGCCGCTGGTGATCGGGACCGTCTTCGGATACGTGAGCAGTTCGAGGACGACCCACACCATGATCGTCCAGAAGATGACCCAGTTGCGGAAGCGGCGGGGCACGCCCTGCGTTGCCGCTGGAGTGTTCGCCTGGCCGCGGAGTGGTGCACCTCCGGCGCCCCCCTCGTTACCCTCGCTACGTTGGGTATTCATGCCTGCACCCTCGGGTCGAGGTAGTAGTACATGATATCGGCGATGAGGTTGGCCACGATCACCGCGACGCTGGCGATCAGGAACACCGCCTGCATGACGGGATAGTCGCGTTTCTGCATCGAGTCGTAGGACAGGAGCCCCAGACCCGGCCAGTTGAACACGCTCTCCGCGAGGATGGCGCCCGACATCACGAACCCGAGGTTCATCATCACGATGGTCACCGTGGGCAGCATCGCGTTCGGCACCACGTGGCGCCAGAGGACGTTGTTCTCATTGAGTCCCTTGGCGCGCGCGGTGAGGGCGAAGTCCTCCTTCATCACGCCGGTGATGGAGCTGCGCATGATGAGGTGGTACTCGCCCACGTAGGCGATGGCGAAGGTGAACGCCGGCAGGAAGAGGTGCTTCATCAGCGACTGGAAGGCGGCGAAGCCGCTCAGCTCCACGCCCGGCTCCTCCATCCGGCCCGTGGGGAACCAGCGGAGCTTCGTCGCGAACAGCATGATCATCAGGAGGCCGAACCAGAAGGTCGGCATGGAGTACAGGACCATCCCTAAGTTGGTGGAGACGATGTCGTAGGTGCCGTTGCGTCTCCACCCCGCGTAGACACCTGTGATCAAGCCGATGATGGTGGCGAAGATCGTGCCCACCCCCACGAGCAGGAGAGTGGGCCAGATGCGTTCGGCCACGACCTGGGTGACGGGGCGCTTCTCGGAGAACGACATGCCGAACTTGCCCTGCACCGTGTCGCGCCAGTAGTAGATGAACTGCTGCCACATGGGCTTGTCGAGGTTGAAGGTCTTGCGCTGGCGCTCGATGACCGACGGGTCGGTCTTCCCCTTGGGGAGCAGGAGCCGGGCCGGATCGCCCGGGAGGATGCGGAAGAGCGCGAAGTTGAACGAGGCTACGAGGACGATCGTCAGTACTGCGTTCAGGATCTTCCGGATGAAGTACCTGCGTTTGTCCACTGCATTGCGGGTCCCCCTACGCTCCCGTGGAACGCTGCGGACCCTTACCCCCTTCTCACATCCGTCGTTGCCGGACCCCTGATGACACCTGTCGTGCCGTGCCACATGAACGGCCCTGGAGAGGGCCTCGGGTGGTTAGACGGAGGCCGCTCCCGGTTCCGTCGGCTGAGGAAGTCAGAATAAGCGCGCCAGGGAGGCGCGGCAAGGTGAGTGCGCCCGCACGCCCGGCCGTCGGCGCCGACCGCGCGGGTCAGCCGCCGGGCAGCCGCGCGTCGCGGCCGGCGAGCCGCAACGACTCGACCAGGCGGTCGAGGGGCAGCTCGTAGACGGCGTTGCCGGCACGGCCGACGGTCGTCCGGGCGGCCGTGAGCGAGTTGCAGACGGCCTCGGCCGTGGCGTCCACAGCCGCCTCGAACAGCTCGTACACCTGGTCGTTGGTCACGGCCGTGACGGTGAACAGCCCGTCGGCCTTGCGCGGCACGCGGAAGGCGGTGGAGAAGGCCACCATGATCTCGCCGCTGCCGTCGGAGGCGTACGAGCCCGTGGCCGCGAGGCCGAACGCGCAGCGCTTGGCCATGCGCTCGCACTGGCGCGCCGTCAGCGGCGCGTCGGTGGCGAGGACCACGATGCATGAGCCCTCGCGGTTCTCGAGCGGCATGAGGTCGGTGATGTCACGGCCCACGGGCACGCCGTCGACTTGGAGACGGTGGCGCACGCCGAAGTTGGTCAGCGCCAACACCCCGACCGTCCAGGGCCGGCCATGGGCCGTGACCAGGCGGGACGAGGTGCCGATGCCGCCCTTGAAGTCGAAGCAGGTCATGCCGGTGCCGGCCCCGACGCAGCCTTCGGCCACGGGGCCGGCCAGCGCGCCGTCGAGCGCGGCGCGGACGTGCTCCTCCAGCACGTGCATGCCGCGCAGGTCGTTGAGGAACCCGTCGTCGCACTCGCCGACGACCGGCATGACGGCGTCGTCCACGCCCGCGTGGGGCTCGCGCTCGCAGATCCAGCGCACGGCGGTGTCGTACACGGCGCCGGCGCTCTGCGAGTTGGTGAGCAGGATGGGCGTCTCGATGACGCCCCACTCCCGGATGGCGCTGATGCCGATGACCTCGCCCACCCCGTTGGCCGCGTGGGCGCCGGCGACGACGCGCCCGTTCCAGAGATCGCCGTCGTGCGGGAGGATGGCCGTGACGCCCGTGCGGGCGGGCCCGCTGCCTGCAGGCAGATCGGGCCCGCCCCACGAGACGGTGGAGTGACCGACGCGCACGCCGGGCACGTCGGTGATGGCGTTGAGCGGCCCGGCCGGCAGTCTGCCTACGGCGATACCGAGGTCGCGCAGGCGGCAGCGTCCCGGGCCGTCCACGTCCTACTCCAGGATGCCGGCGCGGTGAGCCTTGAGGTACGAACCGCAGAAGTTGTCCTCGCCGCGGAGCGCCTCGATGGACTTGATGGTCGCCATCATCTGCTTGTTGCGCACGTCGACGATCAGGCCGTCGAGCCCGAGGCCGGCGCACATGGCGACGAAGGTGCGGTTGAGCAGGGCGCGGTTCGGCAGGCCGAAGCTCACGTTGCTGAGACCGCCGGTGGTCCTGCTCGGCAGGCGGTCTTTGACCAGCCTGAGGGTGTCCATGGTGACGCCCGGCGCGCTGGGGTCGGCCGAGACGGCCATGACCAGCGGGTCGATCCAGAGATCCTCGGCCGGCAGACCGGCGCCGGTGCACAGATCGAAGATCTGCTTGGCGACGGCGAAGCGGTCCTCGGCGGTCGGCGGGATGCCCTCGTCGCTGAGACA
>Ga0335071_10005807_pt1 | contig 12786 bp, 11 predicted proteins | sample Lox_Sample_15_FD_206724 | JGI IMG/M metagenome (GOLD analysis project Ga0335071, IMG submission 206724) | Soil microbial communities from Loxahatchee National Wildlife Refuge, Florida, United States - Lox_Sample_1.5 | ecosystem: Environmental > Terrestrial > Soil > Wetlands | place: USA...
GCGCACACCGGTCGGCATCTACCATGTCACGGCCAGCCTGCCGCGCCAGAAGCTCTCCGACTTCTACGGCTCGGGCGCCTTTCCGATCAGCTATCCCAACGACTGGGACCGCCGCATGGGCCGCAATGGCCACGGCATCTGGCTGCACGGCACGCCATCGGACACGTTCTCGCGGCCGCCGCAGGCCTCCGACGGTTGCGTCGTGCTGGCAAACGAGGATCTCGACGCGCTCGGCCGCAACCTGCAGATTGGCCTGACGCCGGTCATCATCAGCAACAGCATCGAATGGCTCTCGCTCGACGACTGGCAGGCCGAGCGCAAGTCGCTGCTGGCGATGATCCAGGAATGGCGCCAGGATTGGGAAAGCCGCGACGTCGACCGCTACGCCCGCCACTACTCGCGCAAGTTCCAGTCCGACGGACTCGACTACCGGGGCTGGATGGAGCACAAGCGCGAGGTCAATGCCGGCAAGAGCTGGATCCGGGTCGGCACAGGCGACATCAGCATGTTCCGCAATCCGGGCAAGGAAGAGTACGTTGTCGTCACGTTCGAGCAGGACTACCGCAGCAGCAACCTCAGCAACGTGATGAAGAAGCGCCAGTACTGGATCAAGGAAGACGGCCGCTGGAAGATCGTCAGCGAAGGCGCCGCCTGAGCGTTTCCCTGCGTTTCATCGCGCACCACCCCAAGGAGAACTCTATGAGAAAGCTGCTTGCCGCGCTGGCCGCACTCGTCGTTGCCCTGCCGGCCTGGGCCGCCAACCCGGTCGTCGAGATGAAGACCAGTTACGGCGCCGTCACCATCGAACTGTATCCGGACAAGGCGCCCAAGACCGTTGCCAACTTTCTGCAGTACGTGAAGGACGGCTTCTACGACGGCACCATCTTCCATCGCGTCATCGACGGCTTCATGATCCAGGGCGGCGGCATGCAGCCGGGCATGAAGGAGAAGAAGACGCGCGCACCGATCGAGAACGAGGCCAACAACGGCCTCAAGAACGTCACCGGCACGCTCGCCATGGCGCGCACTTCGGCGCCGCATTCGGCGAGCGCGCAGTTCTTCATCAACCTGAAGGATAATGCCTTCCTCGACTACCCGGGCCGTGACGGCTGGGGCTACTGTGTGTTCGGCAAGGTCACGCAGGGCATCGACGTCGTGAACAAGATCGCCAAGGTCGCCACCGGCACGGTCGGCATGCATCAGGACGTGCCCAACACGCCCGTCGTCATCGAATCCGTCAAGCTCATCGAAACCAAATAGGGAACCCTACGTGATCAAGCTCACCACCAACCACGGCACCATCGTGCTCGAACTCGACGCCGACAAGGCGCCCAAGACCGTCGAGAACTTCATCGCCTATGTCGAAGCCGGCCATTACGACAACACCATCTTCCATCGCGTCATCGACGGCTTCATGATCCAGGGCGGCGGCTTCGAGTCCGGCATGAAGCAGAAGCCGACCCGCGAACCGGTCGAGAACGAAGCCAGGAACGGCCTGAAGAACGCGCGCGGCAGCATCGCCATGGCACGCACGTCCGACCCGCACTCGGCCAGCGCACAGTTCTTCATCAACCTCGCCGACAACGCCTTCCTCGACTACCCCGGCCAGGACGGCTGGGGCTACTGCGTGTTCGGCCGCGTCACCGAAGGGATGGACGTCGTCGACAAGATCAGGAACGTGAAGACGGGCCGCAGCGGCTTCCACCAGGACGTGCCGGTCGAGGACGTCGTCATCGAGCGCGCGGAAGTTTGCTGATACTTTTCATTTCCGACCTGCACCTCTCCTCGCGCAGGCCGGAAACGGCGGCACTGTTCGAGCGCTTTCTCGCCGGCCCGGCGCGGCAGGCGAACAGCCTCTACATCCTCGGCGACTTGTTTGACGCCTGGGCCGGCGACGATGATCTCGCCGACCCGTTCAACGCGCGCATCAGCGGCGCGCTGGCGGACCTGGCCGCAAGCGGCTGCCGCACCCATTTCCTGGCCGGCAACCGCGACTTCCTGATCGCCGACCGGTTTGGCGTGTCATCGCGGCTGACTTTCATCGCCGAACGCACGGTCGTCGATCTCGCCAGCACGCCGACGCTGCTCCTGCACGGCGACACGCTATGCACCGACGACGCCGACTACCTGGCCTTTCGCGCCGTCGTGCGCACGCCGGCCTGGCGCGACGAATTCCTCGCACTGCCGCTGGCCGAGCGCAAGAAGAGAATCGAGGGATTGCGCGAACGAAGCGAAACGGCAAAGAGCGGCAAGCCCCATGCGTTGATGGACACCAATGCCGGCGCGGTGGCCGAGGCGTTCCACCGCAGCAATGTCAGTCGCATGATCCACGGTCACACGCACCGGCAGGCAAGACACGAACTGGTGGTCGACGGCCGCAATTGCGAACGCTGGGTGCTGGGTGACTGGCATGCGACCGGAAACGCGCTCGCCGTCGACGACACCGGCTGGCGCTGGCTGCGCATCGACTGAAAGTCAGTCTTCGTGGTACGCCGCGCGGGAACCGCAGAGGCTACAGAACCGCGTCGCGCTCGATGCCGGCGTGCATCAACTGCCGGCGCAGCTGGCCCAGCGCTTCGAGCTGGATCTGGCGCACACGCTCGCGCGTGACGCCGAGGTCGTTGGCCAGGGTCTCAAGCGTGGCAACGTCGGTGCCATTGAGGCCGTAGCGGCGTTCGATCACGTGGCGCTGCTTGTCCGACAGCCGTGCCACCCACTCCGCAATGCGACGCTCGAGCTCGGCCTGTTCCAGCCGGTAGTCGGGTGCGGCCGTGCCGTCGTCGGCAATCGCGTCGGCCACTGACAGGTCGGGATCGACTTCCAGCGGCGCGTCGAGCGAGGCGGTGCGTTCGTTGTAGGACAACAGGTGCCGCACTTCCTCGACCGGCCGGTCGATCAGGCGCGATACGGCGATCGCGTCGCCGTGATGATCGGGGGCCTCGGCCGACTCCAGGTGGCGCAGGGCGCGCAACACCAGGTTGAGTTCCTTCACCACGTGCACCGGCAGGCGGATGGTGCGCGACTGGTTCATGATGGCGCGCTCGACGTTCTGGCGCACCCACCAGGTCGCGTAGGTCGAGAAGCGGAAGCCGCGCTCGGGATCGAATTTCTCCAGCGCGTGGATCAGGCCGAGGTTACCCTCTTCGATCAGGTCGTCGAGCGGAATGCCGCGATGCTGGTAGTGCTTGGCGATGCTCACGACCAAGCGTAGGTTCGCCTCGATCATGCGCTGCCTGGCCGTGAAATCGCCGGCGCGCATCGCCCGCGACAGCCTCAGTTCCTCCCTCGGCGACAGCAGCGGGTTCGCGCCGAGTTCGTTCAGGTAGAGCTGCGTGACGTCGTCGATGAACTCGACTTCGCCGCCATCGCCGCCAGCCTCTTCGACTTCGGCGATGTCGGGATCGACCGGGAAGGCATCGTCATTCATTGGCGCGCGGGCAGCAGTGTCAGTGGATCCACAGGGTTGCTGTCCTGCCGGATTTCGAAGTGCAGCCTGGGCCGGTCGGCATCGGAACTGCCGATCTCGGCGATCTTCTGGCCGCGCGTCACGGTCTGGTCCTTCTTGACCAGGATCTTGCTCGTGTGTGCATAGACCGAGATGTAGCGGCTGTTGTGGCGCACGACCAGGAAGTCGCCATAGCCGCGCAGGCTGCCGACATAGGTTACGGTTCCAGCCGCGGCCGCGTAGATCGGCTCGCCCATGCGCCCGGTAACGTCGATGCCCTTGTTGCTCTCCTTGCCCGCGCCGCCATCGACGAAGCCGCCGATGACCTTGCCCGCGGCCGGCCACGTCCAGTCCAGGCTGTCCGCAGATGGGGCCGGGGCCGGCGTTGGAGCGGGTGCGGGCACGGGCGCAGGTGCGGGAGCAGGCGCAACGGCCGGCGCAGGTGCTTCAATCGGCCTCGCCGGCGCGACGCCGCCGTCCATCTCGCGCACCTGGGACAGCGCCGTGTCGGAGTACGCCAGCGTGCCGCCTTTCGGGTCGCGCTTCAGGGCATCACCCATACCGCCGGTAGGCGTCGGCGGGGTCTCGCCGACGGCAACGAGCGGCGCCGGCGCGGCGATCGGCTTCACTTCGACGGCGCCCTCGGGCAGGGCGACGCGCAGTTCCTGGCCAACTTCGATCTTCGTCGCATCGGGGAGATTGTTCCAGGCAACGAGATCCTGCGGCTCCACGCCGTTATTCTTGGCGATACGGTAGAGCGTGTCGCCCTTCTTGACCACGTAGTAGCCCTCGCGGGGCGCAGCCGGCGGCGCGGTCGCCGCCGAGGCGGCGCGTCCGCGTTCCAGGACGACGGGACTGCCGTCCGTCACCGGGGCTGGCGTTCGACTCGCGCAACCGGTCAGCGCCAACAACGCCAACAGACAAAGATATCGCCACATCTCACTCGACTCCCGGCAACAACGGCACGAAGCGCACCGGATCAAATCGCGTTTCGACAAATCCCTTGTCGGTATTCTCGAATAGACACAGGGTCTGGTCCCGGATTCCCAGCGGCAACATCAACCGCCCTCCCGGCGCCAACTGGTCCAGCAACGCCTGGGGCACGCCCGGCGCGGCGGCTGCCACGATGATGGTATCAAAGGGCGCGGCTTCGGGCAGTCCGCCCATGCCATCGGCGTGCTTCAGACGAACGTGTGACAGTTTCGCCTGCCGCAGGTTCTCGCGCGCCTGCGCAAGCAGCGGCGCCAGGCGCTCGACCGCGAACACCTGTTTCGTCAGGGTGCCGAGCACGGCCGCCTGGTAACCGCAGCCGGCGCCCACCTCCAGCGTCTTGCCCAGCGAGGCGCGCCCGGCCAGCGCCAGTTCAATCATGCGCGCGACGACATACGGTTGCGAAATGGTCTGGCCGAGCACCAGCGGCAGCGCCGTGTCCTCGTAGGCCCGATGGGCAAGCGCCGCACCGACGAAAACATGGCGCGGCACCGCAGCCATGGCCGTCAGTACCCGCTCGTCCTTGATGCCCTGCTCGCGTAGCCGTTCGATCATGCGCCCGCGCGTGCGCTGCGACGTCATGCCGATGCCTTGCAGCACCGTCATCGGGTCAACCAGCTTTCGACTGTGCCGATCTGCCCCGCATGGGTAAGATCAATCTGCAGCGGCGTAATCGACACGAAACCGTTGGCGACTGCATGGAAATCAGTGCCCTCACCCGCATCCGCGGCCTCGCCAGCGGCGCCGACCCAGTACACGGTCTCGCCGCGCGGCGTCACCTGCGGCACGGCCTTCTCGGCGCGGTGCCGGCGGCCAAGCCGCGTCACGCGCAGGCCGTGCACATCGGTCTCATCGGGCACATTGACGTTCAGGAGCACCGGCTGGCCGAACTCCTGGCGCTGGAAACGCTCCACCAACCCGCGCGCGATACGCGCGGCCGTGGCGAAATGGGCGCCGCGCTTGCTTGCCAGCGACACGGCGATCGATGGCACGCCGAGCAGATAGCCTTCCATCGCCGCCGCGACGGTGCCCGAGTAGATCGTGTCGTCGCCCATGTTGGCGCCAAGGTTGATGCCGGACACCACCATGTCGGGTGCATAGTCGAGCATACCGGTGACCGCCAGATGCACACAGTCGGTCGGCGTGCCGTTGACGAAGTAGAAGCCGTTGGCCGAACGCCGCAGGCGTAGCGGCCTGTCCAGCGTCAGGGAGTTGCTGGCCCCGCTGTGGTCGCGCTCGGGAGCCACTACCGTCACTTCGGCGATCGGCGCCAGCGCGGCCGCAAGCGCCTCGAGCCCGGGAGCGAAATAGCCGTCGTCGTTGCTCAGCAGGATGCGCATGGGGTAATAGGCGTGAAGGCGATGGCGAATGGCGGATACAAGGTTGCAAGTATAACGAATCTGTCCGGCCGGCCCGCGCCGCCCGGCTGCGGCGAGCCTGTCGCCAGGGCTTGCGTTCGCCAAATTTCATACGTATGATTGAAACGTTCGTTTGAATCTTCGACCATGGACACAAAAGTCACTACCGACAACCGCGACACGCGCGAGCGCATCCTCGACGCCGCAGAAGCCGCCTTCATGACCTGCGGCTACGACGGCGCCTCGATGCGCCAGATCACCGGCGACGCCAGCGTCAACCTCGCCGCCGGCCACTACCACTTCGGCAGCAAGGAAGCACTGTTCCACGCCGTCCTCAACCGCCGCCTGCAGGTGCTCAACCACGAGCGTCTGCGCGTCCTCGACGAGCTTGAGGCCAAGGCCGACGGCGCGCCGCTCAAGGCATCGCAGATCCTCGACGCCTTCTTCGGCACGCTGCTGCGCATGGCCGTCGCCCACGGCGAGCGCGGCCGTACCTTCCTGCGCCTGATCGGCCGTACGCTCACCGAGCCCGCCGAGTTCATCCGCACGGTGCTGTCCAAGGAATTCGCCCACGTGCTCGAGCGCTACAAGGCCGCGCTGTTCCGCGCCCTGCCCGACGTGCCGAAAGAGGAGATCGTCTGGCGCTTTCACTTCATGCTCGGCGCCACCTCCTACGCGATCGCCGGCATCGACACGCTGCGGCTGGTCACCGACTGGGAGACCGGCGAGATCAACAACGACGACCTCGAACGCCTGCTGCCGCGCCTGATGTCTTTCCTGCTTGGCGGACTGCGCGCGCCGCTGCCCACCACCACACCCGTTCCCCAACCTCGCGGCAACGGCCGCAACCGGAGGAAGAAGCCATGACCGTTTCCATGATCCTGCTTGGCGTACTGGCAGCACTGACTTTCGTGCTGATCGTCCGGCCCGTCCGCCGCGCCTTGATCACCCGCCACATCTACGCGTTGTTCAAGCGCATCCTGCCGACGATGTCCGATACGGAACGCGAGGCGCTGGAAGCCGGCTCGGTCTGGTGGGAAGGCGAACTCTTCCGCGGCAATCCCGATTGGCGGAAGCTGCTCGCCTACCCGACGCCGATGTTGACGGCCAGGGAGCAATCCTTCCTCGACAACGAGGTGACCGAGGCCTGCCGCCTGGTCAACGACTGGAACGTGTCGCACGAGCGCTACGACATGTCGCCGGAGGCATGGAAGTACATCAAGGACGCCGGCTTCCTGGGCATGATCATCCCGAAGAAATACGGCGGCCTCGAGTTCTCCGCCTACGCGCATTCTCAAGTCGTCACCAAGCTATCAACCCGCTCATCGGCCCTCGCGGTTTCGGTGATGGTCCCCAACTCGCTCGGCCCGGCCGAACTGCTCCTCCACTACGGCACCGACGAGCAGAAGAACCACTACCTGCCGCGGCTCGCCAAGGGCCTGGAAATCCCGGCCTTCGCGCTCACCTCGCCCTGGGCCGGTTCCGATGCCGCCGCCATTCCCGACAGCGGCATCGTCTGCAAAGGCATGTACCAGGGCAAGGAAGTCCTCGGCATGCGCGTCACCTGGGACAAGCGCTACATCACGCTGGCGCCGGTATGCACGATCCTCGGCCTCGCCATCCGCCTGTTCGATCCGGACGGGCTGCTCGGCAACAACAAGGACATCGGCATCACGTGCGCGCTGGTGCCCTACGACCACCCGGGCGTAGACACCGGCAACCGCCACCTGCCGCTCAATGCTGTCTTCTGCACCGGACCGACGCGCGGCAAGGATGTCTTCATGCCGCTCGACTTCATCATCGGCGGGCCTGCCATGGCCGGCCAGGGCTGGCGCATGCTGATGGAATGCCTGGCCGCCGGCCGCTCGATCTCCCTGCCCGGCTCCAACACCGGCATGGCCAAGATGACCGCGCGCGCAGTCGGCGCCTACGCCCGTGTGCGCAACCAGTTCAACCTCGCCATCGGCCGCTTCGAAGGCGTCGAGGAGCCGCTGACGCGCATCGGCGCCTACACCTACCTGATGGACGCTACGCGCGTCATGACGGCCGGCGCCGTGGATCTCGGCGAGAAGCCTTCGGTGGTCTCGGCGATCGCCAAGTACCACGTCACCGAGCGCGCGCGCCAGGTGGTGATGGACGGCATGGACATCATCGGCGGCAAGGGCATCTGCCTCGGGCCGTCCAACTTCCTCGGCCGCGCCTACCAGCAGCTGCCGATCGGCATCACCGTCGAAGGCGCGAACATCCTCACGCGCAGCTTGATCATCTTCGGCCAGGGCGCCGTGCGCTGCCATCCCTACGTGCTGCCCGAAATGCATGCCGTCAATCACGCCGATCCGAAGCAAGGACTGGTCGATTTCGACGCCGCGCTGTTCGGCCACGTCGCCTACACGGTACGCAATGCACTGCGCACGCTCTGGTACGGCATCACGGGATCGCACACCGTTTCCGTGCCCGACGTGGCGCCGGAAACGCGTCGCTACTACCAGCAGCTGACGCGCTTCTCGGCGGCCTTTGCCTACATCGCCGACATTTCCATGATGGTGATGGGCGGCGACCTCAAGCGCAAGGAAAAGCTCTCCGCGCGCCTCGGCGACGTGCTGGCGCAGATGTACCTGATGTCTGCGACGCTCAAGCGTTACGAGGCGGAAGGCCGCCAGCAGGGGGACGCGCCGCTGATGCACTGGGCGGTGTGGGACTGCATGTACAAGGCGCAGGAGGCCTTCGAAGGCGTCATCGCCAACTACCCGAACCGCTTCTTCGCCTACTGGCTGCGCAAGGTCATCTTCCCGTTTGGCCATCCCTACGTCGTGCCGTCGGACAAGGTCGGCCATCAGGTCGCGAAAGTGCTGATCTCACCCTGCGCGGCGCGCGACCGCCTGACCGCCGACTGCCACCTGCCCGCATCCAGTGACGAGCCGGTCGGCGCCATCGAACAGGCCCTGGCTGCGACCATCGAAGCCGAGCCGATCGAGGCGAAGATTCGCAAGGCCGATCGCGAAGGCCGTTTCGAGAACAACCCGAAAGCCAACGTGCGCGACATCGCCACGGCGGCGTTCGAGGCCGGCGTAATCACAGCGCCCGAGTACGAGGTCATGCGCCGCCGCAATGCCTTGCGCGACATCGTCATCCGCGTGGACGACTTTCCCTATGACTTCGGCATTGCCAGCGCGGCGAAGCCGGCCGAGCAAAGGCGGGCCGCCTGATGGCCGCGCCGTCCTCCCCCGTCTATGTGGTCGATGGCGCGCGCACGCCGTTCCTGAAGTCGCAGAACACGCCCGGACCGTTCGCCGCATCCGACCTGGCCGTCCAGGCGGGGCGTGCGCTGCTGCTGCGCCAGCCTTTCGCGCCGACCGATCTCGACGAGGTGATCCTCGGCTGCGCCGCACCCTCGCCGGACGAGGTGAACATCGGCCGCGTCCTCGCACTGCGACTCGGCTGCGGCGAGAAGGTGCCCGGCTGGACCGTGATGCGCAACTGCGCCAGCGGCATGCAGGCGCTCGATTCGGCGATCGCCAACATCCAGTGCGGCCGCTCGAACCTCGTCCTCGCCGGTGGCACCGACGCGCTCTCGCGCGCGCCGCTGCTGTTTTCCGACGCCATGGTGCGCTGGTTGTCGGGCTGGTACGCGACGAAGACGGTCGGCCAGAAGATCGCCGCCCTGCGCGGCTTCAAGCTTGGCTTCCTGGCGCCCGTACTCGGCATCGTCAAGGGGCTCACCGACCCGGTGGTCGGTCTGATGATGGGCCAGACGGCGGAAAACCTGGCCTGGAAGTTCGGCATTTCGCGGCGAAAAATGGACGAGTTTTCCGCCGAGAGCCACCTCCGCGTCATCGCTGGCAGGGCTGCTGGCCACTACAACGAAATCGTGCCACTGGTGGACGACAAGGGCACCGTCTACGCCGGGGATGACGGCGTACGCACCGACTCGACGCCCGACAAGCTGGGCAAGCTGAGGCCGGTGTTCGACAAGCCCTACGGCAGCATCACCGCCGGCAACAGTTCACAGATCACCGACGGCGCGGCGCTGCTGCTGCTCGCCTCGGAAGAGGCGTTGAAGCGCTGGAACCTCACTCCGCTGGGCAAAATCACCGACAGCCAGTGGGCCGGCCTCGACCCGGCGCAGATGGGCCTCGGGCCCGTGCATGCGTCGACGCCGATCCTGCAGCGCCACGGACTCGGCCTCAACGACCTCGACGCCTGGGAGATAAATGAAGCCTTTGCAGCGCAGGTGCTCGGCTGCATCGCCGCATGGGAAGACGAAACCTATTGCCGCGAACAGCTCGGCCTCGACCATGCGATGGGCGCGCTCGACCGCGCGAAGCTCAACGCCGACGGCGGCGCCATCGCGCTCGGCCACCCGGTCGGCGCCTCGGGCGCCCGCATCGTCCTGCATCTGTTGCACCGTCTGCAATCCGGCCAGAAGGGCATCGCCACGATCTGCATCGGCGGCGGCCTCGGCGGCGCCATGCTGGTAGAAAGATCATGAACCTGAACCACTGGAAACTCGAACGCGACGCCGACGGTATCGCCTGGGCGACGCTGGACAAGGCGGGCGCCTCCACGAACGTGCTCTCCGCGGAGATCATGGCGGAACTGGGCCGGTTGCTCGACGAACTCGACCGGAATCCGCCCAAGGGCCTGATCTTCCGCTCCGGCAAGGCGGCGGGCTTCATCGCCGGCGCCGACATCGAAGAGTTCGCACGTCTCGACAGCGCGGAATCCGCGCGGGCGCTGGTCGCGCGGGGCTGGGACCTTTACAACCGCCTGGCTGCGGTGCGCTATCCGACACTGGCGCTCGTGCGCGGCCACTGCATGGGCGGAGGCACGGAACTCTCGCTCGCCTGCCGCTACATTGTCGTCGTCGACGAGCCGTCGACCAAGATGGCGCTGCCCGAAGTGATGCTGGGCATCTTCCCCGGCTGGGGCGGCATGAAGCGGCTGCCGGAGCGCGTCTCGCCGCCCGAGGCGCTGGACATGATGCTCTCCGGCCGCAACATCGACGCCCGCAAGGCGAAGCGCATGGGCCTCGCCGACGAATGCGTGCCGCCGCGCGTGGCCGAACTGACCGCCCGCGGGCTCGTGCTTTCCGGCAAACCACGCCGCCGGCGGCCGCTGCTGCATCGCCTGCTGAACGGACCGCTGAAATCGTACGTCGCCGCGCAAGCGACGAAGCAGGTCGCCAGACGCGCACGGCCCGAGCACTACCCGGCGCCGTACGCCATCATCGACTGCTGGGCGAAACACGACGGCAACGCGCTGGCAACTCCGGACTTCGTCGATCGCATCGTTCGTTCGCCAACCGCTCAGAACCTCGTGCGCGTCTTCTTCCTGCAGGATCGGCTGAAGAGCCTCGGCAAAGAGTCAGCCTTCGTGGCACGCCGAGTGCACGTCGTCGGCGCCGGCGTCATGGGCGGCGAAATCGCGGCCTGGGCTGCCATGCGCGGACTGACCGTGACGCTGCAGGACACATCGATGGAACGCGTCGCCGCAGCCATCGGCCGCGCCGGCAGCCTCTACGAGAAGCGCATCAAGGACAAGCTACTGCGTCGCGCCACGCTTGATCGCCTGATCCCCGATCCCGAAGGCAACGGCGCCGCCAATGCCAACGTGGTGATCGAGGCGATCTACGAGAATCTCGAAGCCAAGCGCAATCTCCTCGCGGCGCTCGAGGCGAAGATGAGGCCGGACGCCGTGCTCGCCAGCAACACGTCGAGCCTGCGCCTCGAGGACATCGCCACGACGATGAAGAATCCGGCGCGCCTCGTCGGCATCCATTTCTTCAACCCGGTGGCGAAGATGCCGCTGGTCGAAGTGGTCGAGGCCAAGGGCGCCGACCGCGAGATGCTCGCGCGCGCCGCCGCCTTCGTGCGCCAGATAGACAAGTTGCCGCTGCCGGTGAAAAGCGCCCCCGGCTTCCTGGTGAACGCCGTGCTTGGCCCCTACATGCTGGAAGCGATGCGCTGCGTCGATGAAGGCATCGCGCCGGAAACGGTCGACGAGGCGATGCTCGCCTTCGGCATGCCGATGGGACCCATCGAGCTGGCCGACACGGTGGGTCTAGACATTGCCATGGCGGCGGGCAAGCAGCTCGCGGCTGGCGCCGAGCCGCCGCGCTGCCTCGCGGAACGGGTCGGCCACAACGATCTCGGCAGGAAGACCGGCAAGGGTTTCTATGCCTGGACGAACGGCAAACCGGCCAAGGCCGCCGCGGAGCGGGTAGAGCCGGGTCTCGCCAAACGCTTGGTAACACCACTGGTCGAACGGGCGAAAGCATTGGTCGCCGACGGCATCGTCGCCGACACCGATTTAGCCGACGCAGGCGTAATATTCGGCACGGGATTCGCGCCCTTCACCGGCGGGCCGCTTCACGACTCGGCCGGAAAGAACTTCGGGGGCGAATTCATGCACTGAACCGCGAACTGCTTTGCCACGGGTCGACGACCACAATCAACAAGAGGAGGAAACATGAAACCAAGTTCTACCCTACGGCTGGTCCCGGCCGCCCTGATCGGCCTCTGGGCCGGTACCGCCGGCGCGTCCGGCTTCCAACTGCTCGAGCAGAACGCCAGCGGCATCGGCAATGCCTTCGCGGGTTCAGCCGCTGTCGCCGAGAACGCCAGCACGGTCTTCTTCAACCCTGCCGGCATGACGCAACTGGAAGGCCGCAACGTGTCGTTTGGTGCGGCCGCAATCAATACAAGCTACAAGTTCAGCAATCGCTCGTCAAACGTCGCCACCGGCCTGACGACGGCGGGTGATGGCGGCGACGGCGGCGGACTTGGCGTCGTGCCGAACGGCTATTTCAGCATGGCCGTAACCAAAGACCTGTATTTCGGCCTGGGCATCGGCGCGCCGTTCGGCCTCAAGACCGAATACGACAATCCGTGGATGGGTGCCGCCCAATCGCTCAAGTTCGACGTCCAGACCCTCAACGTCAATCCGTCTGTCGCCTATCGTGTCAACGACACGGTATCGCTAGGCTTCGGTCTC
>Ga0335071_10005809_pt1 | contig 12785 bp, 8 predicted proteins | sample Lox_Sample_15_FD_206724 | JGI IMG/M metagenome (GOLD analysis project Ga0335071, IMG submission 206724) | Soil microbial communities from Loxahatchee National Wildlife Refuge, Florida, United States - Lox_Sample_1.5 | ecosystem: Environmental > Terrestrial > Soil > Wetlands | place: USA: Florida...
TCGACGAGTGCACCCGGGTCATCGGCCTGGGGAGCGGTATGCCCCAGGTGTTCAACGACGAGAGCATCATCCCCGCCCTGGAGGCGCAGGGGATCACCCACCACGACGCGGTGAACTACGCCATCGTCGGCTGCGTGGAGCTCACCACCCAAGGCAACAACCTGGGGTGGAGCGACGCGGCCATGTTCAACCTTCCCAAGGCGCTGGAGCTGGCCCTGAACGACGGCAAGTGCCTGCTCACCGGCGCCCAGCTCGGGCCGCACACCGGCACCCTCACCGACCACGCCGGCTACGCCGAGGTGGAGAAGGCCTTCGCTGCCCAGATCGACTACTTCTTCGAGAAGATGATCTCCGCCTGCGAGAAGGTGGAGGAGATCCACCAGCGGCTCCTCCCCACCGCGCTCCTCTCCTCGGTGATCGACGACTGCTTCGAGAAGGGGCTCGACGTCACCCGCGGCGGCGCCCACTACAACCTCTCCGGCATCCAGGCCATCCAGGTGGCCAACGTGGCCGACAGCCTGGCGGCCATCGACGAGCTGGTCTACCGGCAGGAGGTGGTGAGCAGGGAGCGGCTGCTCCAGGCCCTGCGCACCGGCTTCGCCCAGGACGAGGACCTCCGCCAGATCCTCCTCAACAAGGCCCCCAAGTACGGCAACGACGTGGAGTGGGTCGACCGCCTGGGCGATCGCTGGGTGGCCTACTTCTCCGACAAGTTCCGGGGGCGGGTGAACTACCGCGGCGGTCGCTACCACACCGGCCTCTACACCGTCAGTGCCCACGTCCCCATGGGTGCCAACGTCGGGGCCGGCCCCGACGGGCGGCTCCCCGGGTCCCCGCTGGCCGACGGTGGCATGTCGGCGGTGTACGGGCGCGATCGGCGCGGCCCCACCGCCCTGCTCCAGTCGGTGGCCCGGATCGACTCGCGGCGCGGCAGCAACGGCACCCTGCTCAACATGAAGTTCCTCCCCAGCACCTTCCGCACGCCCGACGGGGCCAAGGCCTTCGCCGCCATGCTGCGGGCCTTCGTCCGGCTGCACATCAACCACGTCCAGTTCAACGTGGTCCGCAGGGAGGACCTGCTCGCCGCCCAGAAGAACCCGGACGCCTACCGGAACCTGACCATCCGTGTGGCCGGCTACACCGCCTACTTCACCGAGCTGGCCGCCGAACTGCAGAACGAGATCATCGCCCGCACCAGCTTCGAGGACGCCTGACCGATGGGCCGGGTGTTCGACGTCCAGCGCTTCTCGGTCCACGACGGGCCGGGCATCCGCACCACCCTCTTCCTCAAGGGATGCCCGCTGCGCTGCGCCTGGTGCCAGAACCCGGAGGGGCTCGAGGGCGCCATCCACCTCTGGCACTTCCCCAACCTGTGCGCCTCCTGCGGCACCTGCGTGAAGGCCTGCTCCCGCGGGGCCATCTCGCTGGGCGAGGCCGGCTGGAAGCTCGATCGCGCCCGCTGCGACCTGTGCGGCGACTGCCTCACCGCCTGCCCGCGCAACGCCCTGGGGCTCGACGGGCGCGACCTGGAGGTGGACGAGGCGGTGAACCAGCTTTCCGCCGACCGGGTCTTCTACGACGTCTCCGGCGGCGGGGTGACCTTCTCCGGCGGCGACCCCCTCCTTCAGGCACCCTTCGTGGCCGAGGTGGCCCGCGGCGTCAAGGCCTTGGGCATCCACACCGCCCTGGAAACCTCCCTGCAGGCGCCCTGGGAGACGGTGGAGAGCCTGCTCCCCCTCATCGACCTGTTCCTGGTGGACGTGAAGCTGGCCGACCCCGAGCGCCACGCCCGCGCCACCGGCCAGGACGGTTCGACCATCCGCGAGAACCTCCGCCGCCTGGTGCGGACCCTCGACGGCGCCGCCGCCCAGCGGCTGCGGCTGCGGGTGCCGCTCGTCCCCGGCTTCACCGCCGATCCAGAGAACCTCGCCGCGGTGGCCGACCTCATCGCCTCCCTCGACCGGTCGCTCTCGGTCGAGCTCATGAACTTCAACCCGCTGGCGGCGGCCAAGTACCGGCGCATGGGCAAGGACCACGCCCTGGCGGACCGCACCACCTCCTACAGCGAGCAGGAGCTGGCCGGCTTCCGTGCCGTCCTGGTCGGGCGCGGCCTCTCCGTGGTGTGACCCCCTTCCCCGCCGCGACCCGGAGGAACCGTGAAGGCACCGACCCGAGAGCTCGTCACCGCCGCCCAGGCGGGCGAGACCGTCTACATCGGCGAGGTGCGCCGGCGCTTCGCCGCGCTCGGCCCTGCCGCCTCGTTCACCGTCCGCTGCACCTTCCGCGACCTCGACGGCGCACCCCGTCCCTACGATCTGACCCTGCCCCGCTTCGAGGGGCTGGCCGAGCCGGAGAGGGGCCTGGCGATCGAGTACTTCCTGGCCAGCCTCTACAACATCGTCTCCACCATCGGCGGCGAGGAGCTCCGGCTCCAGGCGGCCGGCGACCCGCCCGAGCTCGGCTTGCTCGCCGACGCCTTCGTGCGCGAGTTCGGCCTGGAGCGTTCCCGCCGCGACCGGAGCGGCTATGGCCGGGCCATCAACGTGGCCGAGCGGATGATCGAGTCGCTTTCCGGCCGCGGGGCCACGCCGGGCCGCCGATTCCGCTGCACCCTGGACCGCGCCGCACCCGCGGCACCCCCGCCCCCCCCGGCGCCGGCGGCAGCGGCGGCGGGCGGCATCCTCGAGGTGTGCCGCGACGCGGTCCAGGGGCTCGAGCGCAAGATCCTGTGTGGCATCGACGTGGGCGGCACCGACATCAAGCTGGCGCTGGCGGTGCGCGGCAAGGTCGTGCGCTTCATGGAGTACGACTGGTTCCCGGCCTCCTTCACCGCCATCGACCAGCTGATCCACCCCATCGTGGTCCTGACGCGGCTCATGCGGCTCGAGGCCCTCCGCGCCGCCGACGCCGGCGCCGCGGCCGCGCTGGGCGACGCCCTGGAGCCAGCCTTCGCGCCGGGCGCCGAGATCTCCCGCATCGCGCAGGCGGTCGAGGCCGGGGAGCGCAGGGCCCCGGGGGCCGGCTTCCGGCTGGACGGGATCGGGCTCTGCTTCCCGGACGTTGTGGTGCGGGACAAGATCGTGGGCGGCGAGGTCTACAAGACCCGCGGCATCCGCGAGAACCCGGCCATCGACTACGAGCGGGAGTTCCGCAAGCTCTCGCACCTCGACGAGGAGCTCCGGGCCTGGGTCGGGTCCGAGGGCGTGGTGGGCATCGTCAACGACGGGCCCATGGCCGCCTTCACCGCCGCGGTGGAGGCGGCGGCCGCCGATCCGCGCTCGGTGGAGAGCGGGGTCTTCGCCCACACCCTGGGAACGGAGCTGGGCACCGGCTGGGTCACCGAGGCCGGGGCCATCCCCGACATCCCCCTCGAGGTGTACAACTGCGTCATCGACCTGGGGAGCTACCCCGAGCGCCGCTTCGAGCCGGACGATGCCCGGAGCGTGAACAACTTCAACACCCGGCTGCCCGGCACGCTCCAGAAGTACACCAGCCAGAGCGGCGTCTTCCGCCTGGCGGCCAAGTACCTTCCTCGGGAGAGCCCGGCGCTCTGGCGCGAGATCCGGGAGCGCGGATTCCTGGTCGAGGAGGGCGACTCGCTGAAGGTCCCCACCGCCCCGAAGGACCTGCGCAAGCCGTTCCTGGAGTTCCTGATGCGCATCCCGGAGCGCGGCGGCGAGCCGGCGGTGGACCGCATCTTCCGGGAGATGGGCGAGTTCCTGGCCGTGGCCTTTCGGGAGACCGAGTTCCTCCTGGCGCCGCGTGCCCGGGAGCGGATCCTCTTCGGGCGGCTGGTGAAGCACCGCCCCTGCTTCGCGCTCATGCTCGAGGGGGCGCGGCGGATCGAGCCCTCACTGGTGCTGGGGGTGGCCGACGACGAGCTGGCCAACACCCGGTTCATGCAGGAGCTGGAGGGAAACCCCCACCACACCGTGGCCCAGTTCGCCCAGGCCATCGGCGCCATCCACTACGCCAACCACCGCCACCGGGAGGCGGCACGCCGGGCGGGGCGGGCGGCGGGGTGATGGGAGGCCGGGACCTGCGCCGAGGAGCTTCGTGGAGGGGAAGGACAGAGGAGAGAGGCCGATGCAGGAGTGGATGAAGGACCCCGCCGCGGCGGTGGTGCGCGTGAAGCAGGAGCTGACCCGCCGGATCCCGGACCGCGAGGCCCGGTTCCGGACCCTCTCGACCCTGGTGGAGAAGGAGGTGGCCGCGGTCGCCCGCGAGGAGCGGGAGGGCGGCGCCGTGCCGGAGATCCCGTACCGCGACCTGGCCGCAGGCGAGGTCCCGGCCGCGCTCGCCGACCGGGTCCGCCGGCGCGGCTGCGCCGTCGTCCGGGGCGTCTTCCCGGCCGAGCGGATCGCCGCCTGGAACGGCCAGATCGGCGAGTACATCGAGCGGAGCCGCTATCTGGAGAAGCAGAGGAGCCGGGTCGGCCTCGACAAGTACTTCGCCACCCTGGGCGCCGCCTCACCGCAGATCTACAGCCTCTACTGGTCGAAGCCCCAGGTGCAGGCGCGTCAGAGCGAGGAGCTGGCCCGCGTGCGCGCCGCGCTCAACCGGCTCTGGCGGCAGCCGGCCTCCGGCCCTGCCTTCGACTCCGGCCGCGAGTGCAGCTACGCCGACCGGCTCCGGCGGCGGCAGCCCGGCGACACCACCCTGGGGCTCTCTCCCCACGCCGACGGGGGCTCGGTGGAGCGCTGGTGCGACCCGAGCTACCAGCAGGTCTACGGCGAGGTCTTCTTCGGCGACCCGACCCGCTACGATCCGTTCGACGCCACCCACCGGGTCACCACCGAGGAGATCCCCTCCCCGGCCGTCTGCTCCGTCTTCCGGACCTTCCAGGGCTGGACCGCCATGTCGGAGCAGGGCCCCGGCGACGGCACCCTGCAGCTCATCCCCATCGCCAACCTGATGGGCTGGCTGCTCCTGCGGGCGCTGCAGCCAGACGTGGCCCCGGACGACCTCTGCGGCGCCAAGGCCGGCAAGGCGCTGCCGTTCGACGCGCGCTGGCACGAGGCCGCCTCCTCGGCGCTGGTCTCCATCCCGCGGGTGCGGCCGGGCGACACCGTCTGGTGGCACAGCGATCTCATCCACGCCGTGGAGCGCGAGCACAAGGGCAAGGGCTCGAGCAACGTCATCTACATCGGGGCCGCGCCCTGGTGCGAGAAGAACGCCGCCTTCCTGCCGCGCCAGGCCCAGGCCTTCCTGGAGGGCCGCTCCTGCCCCGACTTCGCCGCCGAGGACTACGAGGTCGACGTCGAGGGACGGGCCACCGTCGACGACCTCACGCCGCTGGGGAAGCACCAGATGGGCCTCGCCCCCTGGTGAACCCTCCCTGGCGCCCTGGGGCGGCCGCGGAGGAGCACGGCCTCCGCGCCTGCCCGGCGAGCGTCAGCCCCCCGTGGTAGCCGTCTGGGCGGATGACCCGCCCCGCCGGAAAGGCCCGCACCGCCTACGCCTGCCAGGAGTGCGGCCACCAGAGCCCCAAGTGGCTGGGGCAGTGCCCTTCCTGCCGGCAGTGGAATACGCTGCACGAGGAGGTGCTGGCCCCGGAGCCGCGCGACGGCGCGGTGCCGCGGGGCTGGAACGGCGGGGCCCGGGCGCTCCCGCTCCTGGAGGTGGAGGCGAGCGAGGAGGAGCGACGGCGGACCGGGATCGGCGAGCTGGACCGGGTGCTCGGGGGCGGGGTGGTGCCGGGGGCGCTGGTGCTCCTGGGCGGCGATCCGGGCATCGGCAAGTCGACCCTGCTCCTGACCGCGCTCGACCGGCTGGCCCGGGGCGCCGGCGACCGCCCGGTGCTCTACGTTTCCGGCGAGGAGTCGGCGCGCCAGGTGAAGCTTCGCGCCGACCGCCTGCAGGTGACTGCGCGGAACCTCCACGTCCTGGCCGAGACCGACGCCCAGAAGATCCTCCGGGTGGCGGAGGGGCTCTCGCCGGCGGTGGTGGCCATCGACTCCATCCAGACGCAGTACCTGCCCGAGCTGCCCAGCGCGCCCGGGACCGTGACCCAGATCCGCGAGGTGGCAGGCCGCTTCCTGGCCTACGCCAAGACCACCGAGACCCCGGTGTTCCTGGTCGGCCACGTCACCAAGGACGGCGCCATCGCCGGCCCCCGCGTCCTCGAGCACATGGTGGACACCGTCCTCTACTTCGAGGGCGGCGGCGCCCACCCCTATCGCGTGCTCCGCGCCCACAAGAACCGGTTCGGCTCGGCCAGCGAGATCGGCGTCTTCGAGATGAAGGCCAGCGGCCTGGCCGAGGTGCCCAACCCCTCGGCCCTGTTCCTGGCCGAGCGCCCCGAGGGGGCCCCCGGCAGCGCCGTGACCGCGGTCCTCTCCGGAACGCGGACAGTGCTGGTGGAGGTCCAGGCCCTGGTGGCGAGCGCCGGGCTGGGCACGCCCCGGCGGACCGCGCTGGGGATCGACAGCAACCGGGTCGCCCTCCTCGCCGCGGTGCTGGAGAAGAAGGTCGGTCTCGAGATCCTGGGCAGCGACATCTTCGTGAACGTGGCCGGCGGCCTGGAGGTCGACGATCCCGCCGCCGACCTGGCCGCGGTGCTCTCGCTCGCCTCCAGCTTCCGCGACCGTGCGCTCCCCGCCCGGACCCTGTTCCTCGGCGAGGTCGGCCTGGCCGGCGAGGTCCGTGCCGTCTCCCAGCCCGAGGCCCGCCTGGCCGAGGCCGCCCGCCTCGGCTTCACCCGCGCCCTTCTCCCCGCCGCCAGCGCCCGCCACTGCCAGCCGCCCGCCGGCCTGGCCATCGACGGCGTCGCCTCGGTGGCGGAGGCGCTGGACGTGATCGGCTGAGGGGCGTGGCTGCGAGCCGGCCCGGCTCCCGGGGCCGACCGCCGCCCGGAGACGCGCCTGCGGCCCGAGAGCCGCGCGCCGGTCAGCCCGAGCTGACCACTGCCAACATCCGCGACGGCGACTCCCCCAGGCCCCGGAAGAGGTGCGGGTGCGAGGACTCGAGGTAGGCGCAGTCGCCCGGCCGGAGGGTCACCCGGTCGTCGTCGTAGCTGAGCTCGATCTCCCCCTCCAGCACGTACACGAACTCCTGGCCGTCGTGGGCGATCGGCCTGGCGTCGGTGACCGCCGGATCGAAGGTGAGGAGGAAGGGCTCCATCTGGTGACCCGGGGTGCCGGGCCGGGTCAGGGTCCGGTAGGTGTAGCCCTGCTCCGTCTCGCCGTACTCGTACCCGGTGGGCCGCGCGCCGCGGTGCACGGTGAGCGAGGGCGAGGTCACCTCCCCCCCCTCCCGCCCCAGGATCAGCCCCTCCATCCGCGAGCCCAGGACGCGCGACAGCTTGATCACCACGCCGATCGAGGGCACCTCCCGCCCCTCCTCGAAGGCCGCCAGCCGCTCGGTGGACACCCCCGCCAGGCGGCTCACCTCCTCGCGCGAGAGCGCCTGCGCCTCGCGCATCCTCCGGATCCGCTCGCCGATGTCCTTCTGCATGCGGCCTCCTACCTGGCCCGCTCCGCCGGCACGATGCGGCCGCTCCTGGCCCGTAGCTCCCGCCAGTGCCGGTCGATGGAGGGCCTCAGGTCCGCGGCCGATAGGCCCGATCTCTGGAAGCGGCGCTGCAGGGACAGGTACAGCTCCAGCGCCTCCATGGAGAAGTCCGGCTCTACGCTCACCCTCAGCCGACGCCCCTCCTCGATCTCCAGCACCGGGAAGAGCCCGGACCGCACCGCCAGCCGCACCAGCTCGATCCCCAACGCCGGCTCCGACTTCCAGCCGGTGGGGCAGGGGCAGAGGAGGTGGAGGAAGCGGAAGCCGCCGAGGTCCAGGGCCCGCCGCATCTTGCGCAGGCCATCGTCGGCGTGGGCCAGCGAGATCGAGGCCGCGTAGGGGATCCGGTGCGCGGCCAGGATGCCGAGGATGTCCTTCTTCTCCTCCCGCTTCCCGCCCGGCGTGCTGGTGGTCGAGGCCCCCGCGGGCGTGGCCGAGGAGCGCTGGCCGCCGGTGTTGCCGTAGACCTCGTTGTCGTAGCAGACGTAGAGCACGTCCTCGTTCCGCTCGGCGGCGGCGGAGAGCGTGGCCATGCCGATGTCGTAGGTACCGCCGTCACCCGCCCAGCACACCACCCGTGTCGCCTCGCCGTTCATCCTGGCCACCCGGGAGAGTCCGGTGGCCACCGCGGCGGCCGAGGCGAAGGTGCTGAGCAGGGTGGGCACGCCCAAGGCGGCGAAGGGGAAGGAGCCGGCCATCACCGCCCCGCAGCAGGCGGGGATGACCAGCTGCACCGGCCGCGCCTCCACCGCGCGTCCGAAGAGCTGCAGGGCGCTGGACATCCCGCAGCCGCCGCAGTTCGAGTTGCCGGGCCGGAGCACGGTGGTCACGCGCCTGCCTCCAGGATCACCGGGTCGCCCGGGGCCTCCCGCCGCGAGAGGTCGCCCAGGATCTCCTCCACATGGGCCGGCCGCGGGTCGCCACCGCCCAGACCCACCACGTAGCCCTGCACCAGCGCCCCGCGCGGCGCCGTGGCCCGCGCCTCGCCCCAGAGCACGCCGCCCAGCCCCAGGCTGATGTCGCGGTCGATCACCGCCACCCGGGTCGCCTGGCGGAGGAGCCGCTCCAGGTCCGCCGACGGGAACGGCCGCAGCATCCGCACCCGCAACGAGCCCACCCGCCCGCCCCGGGCCCGGGCCGCGTCCACCACCCGGTCCACGGTCGAGGCGATGGTGCCCATGGAGACCACCACCGTCTCCGCGTCCTCGACCCGGTGCGCCACCACCGGGTCAGCCGGGCGGCGGCCGAAGGCCGCCCGGAAGGCCTCCTGCACCTCGCCGTAGACCGCGCGGGCCCGGGCCATGGCCTGGTGGTGCTGGGCCCGGTGGGCCTCGGTCACGTGGGGCGTGTCGATGCCGCCCATGACCCGCGCCTCGCCGCGGAGGCGGGAGGCGAGCTCCAGCGGCGGCAGGAAGCGGTCCACCAGCGCCTGGTCCGGCACCTCGGTCTGGGCCACGGTGTGGGAGAGGACGAACCCCTCCTGGCAGACCATCACCGGGAGGAGCACCCGCGGATCCTCGGCCAGGCGGTAGGCACAGAGCACGCTGTCCAGCACCTCCTGGTTGTCGGCGCAGTAGAGCTGGACCCAGCCGGAATCGCGAAGCAGCAGGCTGTCGCCGTGGTCGGCCCACACGTTCCAGGGCGGCCCCAGCGTGCGGTTGGCCACCACCATCACCACCGGCAGGCGCAGCAGGGCCGCGGTGATCGCGTTCTCGGCCATGTAGACCAGGCCGTTGGCCGAGGTGGCGGTGAAGGTGCGCGCCCCGGCCGCGGCGGCGCCGATGCACACCGCCATGGCGCTGTGCTCGCTCTCCACCCGCACCACCGCTCCCTTGGGGAGATCCTGGGCGCAGAGCAGCTCCATGCACTCGGTCGAGGGGGTGATGGGGTAGAGGCCGCTGGCGAAGCCCCGGCCGGCGCGGTTGGCGCGGGCGGCCAGCGCGGCGGCGGTGGCGGCGGCGTGGTTGCCGGAGAGGAGCTCGACGCTCACGGGCTGGCCCTCCCCTCGGGGGAGATCTCCATGGCCTGCCGCGGGCACTCGGCCACGCACATCCCGCACCCCTTGCAGTAGCGCTCGTCGATGGCGTAGCCGCCCTCGACCCTCCGGACGATCCCCTCCGGGCAAGCGAGGAGGCAGGTGTCACAGCGGGTGCAGGTCCCGCAGGAGAAGCACCGGCGCGCCTCCTCCGGGCCGCGCAGCCCGCCGTTCACCTCCGCCCAGCCCGCGCGCCGCTCCGCGGGCGCGAGCAGCCGCTCCCGGTGCGGCCGGCTGGGCGCGAAGTCGGCGAAGCGGACATGGGCGGGCGTGACCACGTCCCCGGCCGGCCCGGCAGCGGGCGCCGGCCGCCCCTCGAGCCTGGCCAGCACCTCCTCGGCCACGCGGCGCCCGTGGCCCACGGCGTGGCTCACCGTCCCCGCGCCGGTGGCGAGGTCGCCGGCCCCCCACACCCCGCCGCCCGCGCCCTCGAGGACCAGGATCCGGTCCGGGCCCTGCCCCAGCGCCAGGATCAGGTGGTCGCAGGCGAGGAGCTCGCGCCCCGCGCCCATCACCGGCCGGCGCCGGCCGCTCGCGTCCCGCTCGCCCAGGGTCACCTCGGCCAGCTCCACGCCCTCGAGCCGCTCCGCGCCCGCCAGGCGCACCGGCTGGCGCAGCGGGAGGAGCGCCACCCCCTCCGCCAGCGCCTCGTCGATCTCGGCCTGGATGGCGGGCATCTCCGCGCGCCCGCGGCGGTAGGCGATGGTCACCCGCGTCGCACCGCAGCGGAGCGCGGTCCGGGCGCAGTCGACGGCGGTGTTGCCTCCGCCCACCACCACGGCGTGGCCGCGGAGGGCGGGGGCCCGGCCGGCGCGCACCTCGCGCAGGAAGTCCAGGCCCTGGCGCACGCCCGCGAGCCTCCCCGGATCCTCGGCACCGTCGAGCCCGGAGGGGACGGGGAGCCCGGTGGCCACGATGACCGCGTCGCGCTCGGCCGCCAGCGCCCGCAGCTCCGCCGGCCCGATCCGCTCGTGGCAGCGCACCACAACCCCCAGGCCGGAGAGCCTCGACAGATCGCGCTCCAGCGCGGCCGCCGGGAGCCGGTAGGCGGGGATGGCGGTGCGGAGCACCCCGCCCAGCGCCGGCTCCGACTCCAGGATCAGCGCCTCGTGCCCGGCCCGGGCCAGCGCGAAGGCGGCCGAGATCCCCGCCGGGCCGCCGCCCACCACCGCCACCCGGAAGCGCCGCGCTGGCGCCGCCGGCCGCTCGACCCGCGTCCCGGAGTGGTCGCCGATCCAGCGCTCCAGGCCTCGGACGTGGACCGCGCCGTCATAGCTGGCCCGGTTGCAGGCCTCCATGCACGGCGCCGGGCAGACGCGCCCGCACACCGAGGGCAACGGCTGGGTGGCGAGCAGCAGCCGGGCCGCCGCCTCCACCCCCCCCTCCCGCAGTGCCCCGAGCACGCCGGCCACGTCGTTCCCGGCCGGGCAGGCCAGGTGGCAGGGCGCAGGGTGGGAGCGGTAGCGCGGGAGCTGGGTGCGCCACGATCCGGTCTGGGCCGGCGTGGGCAGGTCGCGGACGTGCTCGGTGATGGGGAGCACCGGGGCGGCGGGCGGCGCGGGCCGAACGGGCGGTGCGGCCGTCGACTGGGCCGGGCTGTCCGCCACCGCCTCGAACGCCTCGCGGGCCGCGTCCAGGTCGTCCTCCAGCTCGTGGCTGGCGTAGGTGCGCTGCACCGCCTCCCAGGGCAGGCCCACAACCCGCGCGTAGGCGCCGATGAGGGCGGTGTTGACGATCACCACGGCGCTGGTGCCGATGCCGTGGCGGCGAGCGATGGCCCCGGCGGCGACGGCGGCGACCTGCAGGTGCGGGAAGCGGCCGGCCAGGGCCGCGAGCGGCTCGGGGGTGTTGAGGAGGAGGAGCCCGCCCGGAGGCGCTCCCTCCAGCACCTCGTCGCTCATGAGCGTGGGGTCGAGCACCAGCAGGTGCCTGGGCGCGTAGACCTTGTTGCGATTGCTGATGGGGGCGGCGTCGACTCGGGTGAAGGCCCGTATCGGCGCGCCGGAGCGCTCCATGCCGTAGTCGCCGAAGCTCTGCACGAACAGGCCCAGGTCGGCGTAGAGGGTGGCCACCAGCTTGGCGCAGGTGACCCCGCCCTGACCTCCGCGCCCGTGGACGCGGATCTCCAGCGGCAGGAGGGCCGCCAGCGCCGGGGCCGGCCTTCCCGCCGCGGGATTCCCCGCCGGGTCCGCCACGGGCCGTAGGACCACGTCGGCCACCTTCGCCTCTCCTCCGGGCGCGGCCAACCGCCGGGCCGCGGACCGGGGCCTCCACCCGCGTCAGCTCGAGGGCTTGAGGATCACCCCCGCGCGCTTCCTCCCGTCCATCAGGACCCTGAGCGGTGCAGCGAGCTGGATGTGGCGGACCAGGGCGTGCTCGCGGAGGGCGGGCTGGGCCGAAAGCCACGCCCAGTCCACCATCCCACCGGCGGCCCCCAGCTGCTCGTTGACCGTGAAGTAGCCGACCTGGAACGAGGTCACGTTCTGGAAGAAGTGCGAGCCCTGCGACGGCTCGACGGCCATGTCCCGAAAGCCTGCCTCGACGATGACCCGGGCCCCGGCGATCTCGTCCCACTTCACCGGAACGCCCAACCACGGGTCGTTCGACCCCCAGCGCCCCACCCCGACGAGCACGTAGGGGACGCCGCGCGCCACCAGCTCGGCGTTGACCTGGGCCACCTCTCGCGCCGCCTGGGCGCTGCGAGCCCGGTCGAAACGCTCCCCGTCCACCACCACCAGGTCGCGGAGGGTGTCGAGGACGCCGTTCCCCAGCACCGCCTCGGAGCGGCACAGCAGCCGATCCGGCGGGTAGATCCCCAGGTCCAGCTCCCGGGTGTCGCGGGCCACCATGAGCGGCCGGATCTGCAGGAAGCCGAACTCCTTGGGCTCGCCCAGCGGTGCCTCCAGGCCCACCGCGAACTCGATCTCCACCGGCCCGGCCATGCCCTGCTCCCCCTCCTCCAGGACGGCCCGCGTCAGGTCGGCCAGCGGGAAGAAGCCGTGCTTGAGCATGGGGGCGAAGGTCACCAGCCGCACGCCCGGGCGGGCCAGGCCGTCGTAGACCGCGCCGTTCTCCGGGGAGAAGGTCGAGCCGGTGAGCCTCAGGGTGGCATCCTCCTCGGCCGCCGCCAGCGGGAACCGCTCCTCGCGCATCTCCTGGTCCGGGTCCATGCCCAGGTGGCCGCCGTGGAGGTCGAGGGCCCAGAACTCCCGCTGCGAGTTCTCCAGCATGTCCTTGA
>Ga0335071_10005810_pt1 | contig 12785 bp, 12 predicted proteins | sample Lox_Sample_15_FD_206724 | JGI IMG/M metagenome (GOLD analysis project Ga0335071, IMG submission 206724) | Soil microbial communities from Loxahatchee National Wildlife Refuge, Florida, United States - Lox_Sample_1.5 | ecosystem: Environmental > Terrestrial > Soil > Wetlands | place: USA...
TGCCGCTCTTCAGTTCCATATCAGGATTCGGAATAGAGACCTTAACAAGATACACCAACTTTACGCGCTCTTTCTTGGTCTGGATGATCTTGGGAGTAAACTCCCCTTCCGGCGAGATGAATGTAACCTTTCCCTTATAGACCTTATTGGGAAATGTATCGACCTTAACATCTATGTCCTGCCCCGGTTTGACCTTGGCGATTTCCGTCTCATCCACGAATATCTTGAGATCAACCGTAGAGAGGTCTGTAAGCGTAAGAACCTCGCGGCTCGCTGTCACCACTTCCCCCGGTTCGACATTGCGGCTGGTGATTACTCCGTTGTATGGCGCCAGCAGCCGGGTATAGTTGAGCTGAATATCCGCCTGCTCGAGAGCCGCTTTAGCCTGTCTTGTCTGGGAGACGGCCGCCTTATATTCTTCCTGCGTGGCATCTATCTTTTTCAGGCTGCTCTTTGCCTGTCTCAGAGCGGCTTCCGCGTCATCGAGTCTGGATTTTGCCGTATCATAATTTAGTTTGATGGCATCCCGTTCTTTTTCAGTCACTACGCCGCGTTTGAACAATTCCTCATAACGGCGATAATTCTTTTTGGCGTCATCCATTGTGTCTCTCGCGCTGGTGACATTGGCCTCGGACCTTACCACGTCTGCCGGAAGAGTGTTTTTGTATATGCCCAGAAGCGTTGCCAGTTGCTCCTGCATTTTGGCCGACCGATCCAGGTTTGCCGCCGCCTGTTCTTTTTTAGACTGAAGTTCCGAAGGGTCTATCTCTGCGAGTAGCTGATCCTTTTTTACCGCATAACCCTCCCGGACGAGCACGTTCACAACGCGGCCGCTTGTCTGGAATGCGAGATTTGAATTGGTTGCTTCAATTGTACCGGAATAATAGAGTTCACCGCGCTGCGACTGCCACTGCCCGAAATAGACCAGTGCACCGACACCGAGAAGGAGAACCAAAAAAACTACGATGATGATTCTTTTTTTCATGGCAGGGCCTCCCGGACTCCCATTGCCCTCTCCAGTCTGGCGATGCTTATGTTGTAATCGCTCAGGGCATTGAAGTAATCCGACTTTGCTCTTGTCAGGAGAGTCTGCGCGTCCACAACATCCGTCGCCGTGCCCACCTGCTCACGGTATCTTTCCTGCGTGATCCGGTAATTCTCCTCCGCCTGTTCAATGGCTTTTTGCGTGACAGCCACTTGCTTTCTGGATTCCTGTAGGCCAAGCCAGGCGTTCTTAACATCGAGGGCGACCTGATCTTTCAGATTCTCCAGGGCATATGTGGCCTGGTTCTCCCGGGCGCGGCTTGCATCGACCCTGTTTTTTGTCTTGCCCCATTCCCAGAAATTCCAGGAGGCTACTCCCATGACGTAAGAATTGTCCGCGTTTCTTAAAGGGCTTCCGTTTACGCTCGCATCATCCCCGTAGCGTTCGAAGTGGCCTACGACATTTACGGAGGGGTAGTATTCACTCTTTGCCACATCGACCAGCTTCCGCGATTGTTCGACCTTCTGGGTATATGACTTGATCTCCGTCCTGTTTTCCATGGCAAGCTTCCGGCACTCGTCGAGTGATTTTGGATAGTCTCTGAGAGAAAGGATATCCTCTACTTCTGTTGGCGTATTGATATCTCTCCTCAAGACCGTATTGAATCTCGCTTTTGCTATTTCAATGCCGTTTTCGGCCCGGACAAGGTTCTGCCTGCCGTTAGCCAGCTCCACTTCAGAGCGAAGCAGGTCATTTTTGGGAATCACTCCGGCATCGAAAAAATCCTGGGACATATTTCTGTGTGCCTCAAGCTGCTCCACCGACTGCTTTGCGACAGTAAGGTTCTTTTCTGCCTTCAGTACATTAAAATATGCTACGCGGACATCCTGGATTATATCCTGTACGGTCGATGATTCATCCATGGAGGCTATTTCCCGGCCGATCCTGTTTGCCTGGTAATTCGCCAGTATTCCACCGCCGGCAAAGATCGGTTGTTTTGCTTCTATTACCCATGAATAGTTATCTTTTGTTGATGTCGGCAAGAAGGAAGGAAAGCCCGGGACGTTGACAGAGAGGTTTTCCCCCGGTTCTTCATTATATCTTTGATAACTGTAGGAGGTACTGAACTTCGGCAAGAATCCGGTAAATGCTTCTTGTTTCTGGGCCTCCGCGCTCCTTACCCCTTCTCTTGCTGATTGGATGAGGACACTTTGCGAGAGGGCCAGATCGATGCTCTGCTGTAAGGTCAGTTTATCCGCGGATTGGGCATCGTTGGTAAAAATACAGAATAAGAATGACATCGTGAAAAATATTAAATTCAAAGTCTTGGTATGCATGTTCCTTTCCTTTCATCTCTTGGCGGCATTGCCGCTTGTTAACATTCCTATTGGATATTTTTACAAAGGCGTTATTTCTTGACAGCTTTTAAAATAAGCCTCTCTATCTCACCAGCAATATTGCCGGATACTTTATCATGCATGCTCCTTATGGTTTTAGGAATCCAGTCATACCTGGCCCTGATGGGGGCGCTCGTTTTAAAGGTTATCATGGCCCCGATAACCATTATGTGTATAAGGAAGGGGATGGTTTCAACAAATATTCCCTTTTCCACGCCCTCACTGATTATTTCCCTGAGCATATTCACGATACGAAATATGTCCCTTGCCACCACCTCCGGAAGATGCCTGCCGCCTGATGCTACCTCACGCATCATAATGGGGGCCACTTGGGGATTTTCGTCAAGATTGCGGGCAAATGAGCGGATATAGATTCTTAATTTTTCTTCAGGGTCTTGTACGTCTTTTATCTTGCGGGCTATTGTTTCCGCTGTATTGCCGATGACATTTTGAATGACTTCCGCATAGAGGGCGTCTTTATTGCCGATGTGATAATAAATCATGGCTTTATTAACACCTGCGCGTTCGGCAATCTCATCAACCCTGGCCCCTGAAAAACCGACCTCCGAAAAGACGCTTGCCGCGGCTTCAAGGATGCGTGTGATGGTGCCGTTTCCTTTTTCGACTGATGCAGTATCCATTTCTGTACCCCTACAAAAAACTATAAGGTTAAACTAACCAGTTATTTAAACTAATTAGTAAGTAACATGCATTAACCATTGCGTCAAGGATTTTTTGCAAAAAAAAGACCTTCTCCTTGACACACAAACTTGTCGTACCTTATACTTACGCTACGTGAATATAATCTCTTAGTATGTCAGCTCATCGGTTTCTCTGTTATTGCGGGGTTGTTTACATGACAGCACCTCCTGTCCAGAAAAAAGAATATAGTCTCCGTACGGAAGAGCGGGGGCAGGGAGACATGATTCTCTTTATCTCCGGCCGCATAGCAATTGATGAGTTAAATCAATTTGAGGCTGAGGTTAAAAACATCCTCGACAATAAGACCATACAGAAGCTCGAGATAAACCTCGGAGATGTCACATATCTGGACAGTGCGGGAGCTCTCGCCCTTTTCCAGCTTGAAGAAAAAAGCGCAACCCGGTCCGTCCCCGTAACATTCCATGACATAACTGATGAGATTAAAGGAATCTTGAACTTGCTTAATCAGAAGTCCCACCTGATTCCGCCCCCCGTTCCTACGAGAAAGGAACCGAATATTCTGGAGCAGGTTGGGGAAACTGCCCGATTGCTGTTGAATGATTTCTACCAGGTCGTCAGTTTTATTGGTGAGCTCCTCATTGCCCTAATTCATGTGGTCCTCAAACCCCGGTCGGTTCGCTGGAAAGACGTCCTGTTTTACATGAAGAGTGCCGGTGCGGACGGGCTTCCCATCGTCGGACTTATCAGCCTGCTCATGGGTATTATCATGGCTTTTATGTCTTCATTGCAGCTCAGACAATTCGGTGCAAATATATATGTGGCGTCCCTTGTGGCAATCGCCGTGGTGAAGGAGCTCGGGCCCATCATGACCGCTATCCTGGTGGCGGGTCGTTCGGGATCAGCCTTTGCAGCAGAGATCGGTACCATGATCGTGAATGACGAGGTCAATGCGTTGAAAACCATGGGATTTGAACCAACCCGTTTCCTTGCCGTTCCGAAGGTCCTGGCCGCTGTTTTTGTCGTACCGATCCTGACAATTTACGCCGATTTTTTTGCCATTCTGGGTGGATTAGTGGTAGGTGTGGTCGGGCTCGATCTTACCGCGTACACGTACATCCAGCAGAGCCGGAACAGCATACAGATCTTCGATATTGTGTCGAGCCTTATAAAATCTGTGGTCTTTGCCGTGTTGATCGCGGGAATCGGCTGCCAGAGAGGATTTCAGGTCAGGGGTGGGGCGGAGTCGGTCGGCACTTCGACAACCTCGGCGGTCGTATCGGCTATTTTTCTGATCATTGTAGCAGACTCAGCATTTGCCATTATACTTCATTATATCAGATAAGGGGTAAGACAGCACATTGGAGTACGGGAAGGAAAATGGATGGATAAAGATCCGATTATCGAGGTAGAAAATCTGACGACCCGCTACGGCGATACCACCATACTTGAAAATGTCAGTTTCCAGGTCCATCGGGGTGAGATGTTCATGATCCTGGGTGGAAGCGGGTGCGGCAAGTCCACTTTGCTGAAACATATAATAGGACTCTTAAATCCTTATTCAGGGCGGATTGTCGTCAACGGGACGGATATCACTGCCGCCGGCGAGGATGAACTGAGACAGGTACAGAAGGCAATCGGTGTTCTGTTCCAGGCTGATGCCCTCTTCGGTTCCATGACTCTGTTTGAGAACATTGCCCTCCCGCTTTCTGAATACACAGACCTGTCACCGGAAATGATCGATAAAATAGTGAAGATGAAACTGGCCCTTGTGAATCTGGCGGGATATGAGAATCATATGCCCGCTGAGCTGTCCGGCGGTATGCGCAAGAGGGCCGGCCTAGCCAGGGCCATGGCGCTTGACCCGCTGCTCCTTTTCTTCGACGAGCCCTGGGCGGGACTTGATCCGGTTACGGCTGCAGAGCTTGACATACTCATAAAAAGCATCAACGATGCCATGGGAACCACCATGGTGATTGTTACCCAGGAACTGGCATCCATATTCAGTCTTGCCCAGAGGATAATCATGCTGGATAAGAGTGCCCGTGGTATTATTGCAGAGGGAGAACCGAAATATCTTAAGGAACAATCCAGAGATCAAAGGGTCAATAATTTTTTCAACAGGAAAGCCTAAGGATAAACGAGGGAGGAATATAGCAGTGGCCAGGCAGGTATCCACTTTCATGATCGGGCTCTTTGTAGCAGTCGGCATAGTCATCGGTGTAAGCGTCATCGTGTGGATCGGAGCTTCACAGTATTTCGAAAAGGGCAGCATGTACGTTACGTATTTTGATGAATCAGTCCAGGGTCTCCAGAGGGATTCCAGCGTGAAATACCGTGGTGTGGATGTTGGCAGGATAGTAAAAATAAGTGTAGCTCCCGACAACAAGCTCGTTGAGGTAGTAATGAAAATCAATTTGAAGGACGATGTGGAAAAGAATTCTATTGCCCAGCTAAGAGCCGCGGGGATTACCGGCATTGTATTTGTCGAGTTGAGTCAGCGTGATCCCCATGCACCTGACCTGTCCCCAAAGATCAACTTCGCTACCGAATATCCTGTAATTCCGTCAAGACCTTCCGAAATCAGGCAAATTCTCACCGGCATATCTGAGGTCATAGATAAAGTACACGAGATAGATTTCCGGGGGATATCGGATCAAATCATAACGACGGCAAAGTCGGCAGACAATTTCCTGGCCGGCAGCAGGATGAAACAAATTCTGGCAAATATGGAGTCGTCTACAGCAGCGCTTAACAGGTCTATGACCCGGCTGGATAAAATAATTTCCGAAGGCAACCTGGAAGGAACCTTTTCGGATGCTAAGCAGGCACTGTCAGAGGCACGCTCCCTGATCGCCGGAGTGAAGAATGATCTGCAGACTATAAAACTATCGGATACGGCCGATAAGGCAAACCAGGTAGTGGATGTCTTGGACAGGACCGTTCGCACATCAGCGGTGGATATCCAAACGTCTACAGAAAACATAAGGCGGGCTTCCGATAATCTTGACCGATTACTGGAGAGGCTTGATGCTAATCCGTCTGAACTCATATTCGGCAGGAAGCCTGAGCAGAGGCGGTGATAGACTGAGAAGGGTATGGCCAGGACCCTGAACTATGAAAACTTTACTAAAGACGGAGGAATATAATGAGAGGTAAGAATCTGTTTATTCTTGTTCTGCTTCTGCTTGTTGTGGGCTGTGTCGGTGGGCAGGTTGCGAGTTCGATAGAATACTACATGCTCGATTACGCATCACCAATTATCAAGAGCTCAACACCGCTCAATGTATCTCTCAGGGTGGAAAGATTCTCGGTTGCCCAGCTCTTCAACAGTAATGCCATGCTGTACAGAACGGGGTCATTCAATCTAACCTCATTTTCCAATGACCGGTGGAGGGTGAACCCGGGGGACATCATAACAGATAGCCTGATCCGTGATTTCAGACATGCCGGTATTTTCCGGGGTGTCTTCTCATACCGGGATACGGAGGTGACCCGATTCGTCCTCGAAGGAAATGTGACGGAATTCCTTGCGGTCGAGGAAAAGGGCAGCCCGAAGGCGTTACTGACCATATACGTGACTCTGCTGGATCTGAAGCAGAAGGAAATTACCCGAAAGATAGTTTTTCAGAAAATGTATTCCCAATCGGCAGAGTGTAATGGGAGAAGTCCCGGAGAAATAGCTCAGGGGTTGAGCAAATCCATGGAGCAGTTGTCAGGACAAATTATAAGTGATGTCTATCAGGCCGTCAAGTCGGTTGATTCCGCTGCAAGTGATTAACCGGAGACACATCATTTAATACTCTCGGACCACATCTTGTATTAAATCCGGAAGCGACCGCAATCCCGGCAGCTTGCTGCGGAGAGCTTCAAATTATATTGACTTACAAGAGCGGTTCTCCTATACTCCACGCACCGGAATTCTAATCAAATACAAATGCTTAATTTGTTATTCCGGGCTTGACCCGGAATCCAGGCTTGTCCCCGCGAAGGCGGGGAACCATGAATAGCCATCCAGTCTCCCTTTTATAAAGGGAGATTTAGAGGGATTTTTGCAAAGAGAATAAAAAATCCCCCAGGCCCCCTTTATAAAAGGGGGTGTATAAATCTATTTTCGTAGTAATGACGGACGGCTCTTATAAAAAAATTTTTCTGTGTATTATTTGTTCAAAAAATTTACCAAACGGAGGGCGGTATGAAAAAAATATTGTTTTCGCTTGTTTTATGTGCATTCATGATTCTGTTCCTCGGCGCCTGCACCGAAAAAAGTAATACTATTAAAATTGGGGTGAACGCGGAAATGACGGGTGACATGCCCGCTGTCGGTGAGTCCTGTAAAAAAGCGGCGGAAATGGCGGTTAAGGAGGTGAACGACGCGGGCGGGATCGACATCGGCGGGCAGAAATACAAGGTCGATCTGTTTGTCGAAGATAACGCGGGCAAACCTGATCAGTCCGCTTCCGCTACCCAGAAGCTGATCACGCAGCAAAAGGTTCACGCCATCGTCGGCCCCAATGCCACACGCTATGCCCTCCCGGCCTCTGAGATTGCTGAAAGCTCAAAAGTCGTCCTCATCAGCCCCTGGTCGACAAATCCCAAAACGACGCTGGATGCAAAGACCAATGCACCGAAAAAATATGTTTTTCGCGCCTGTTTTATCGATCCTTTCCAGGGGCGCGTGGTAGCGAAATTCGCGCTGGATACCCTCAAGGCAAAGAAAGCGGCTGTGCTCTATGATGTCGCCTCCGAATACAATAAGGGTATTGCCGAGATATTCAAGGAGACTTTTGAGCAAAGCGGCGGCAAGGTTGTTGCCTTCGAGACATACACGACAAATGATAAAGACTTCTCCGGGCAGTTGACAAAAATCAAAAGCGCAGCCCCTGATATGATATTTTTGCCCAACTATTACAGTGAAATCCCTCTTCAGATTCAGCAGGCAAAACGGCTCGGCATTAAGGCGCCCTTTGTAGGCAGCGATTCATGGGGCTCACTGGAACTGCTGAAACTTTGCGGAAATGACTGTGAAGGTTATTACTTCAGCACCCATTATGCAGCCGACGTGGCAACACCCGCGGCAACCAAGTTTATCGAGGGGTTCAAGGCCAAATACGGGATCGTGCCTGATGATGTGGCGGCGCTTACCTACGACTCCTTCGGGCTTCTCTTCCAGGCGCTCAGGAGCGCAACGAAGCTTGACAGGCAGGCAATCCGGGACGCCCTTGCAAAAATTCCCAAGTATGAAGGTGTGACGGGAAATATGCAATTCAAGGAAGGCTCCGGCGATCCCACAAAAAGCGCTGTGATCGTGCAGATAAAGGGCGGTAAGTTTACATACTTTGCAACTGCAAATCCGTGATGATTTTTTAAATGACCTACGTCCTTCAGCAGCTACTGAATGCGCTTCAGGTCGGCAGCATCTATGCACTGATCGCCCTGGGCTACACCATGGTCTATGGCATACTGACCATGATAAATTTCGCCCATGGCGATCTTTTTATGGTAGGCGCCTTCTTATGCTTCCTCGCGGCATTATATCTTAAACTCCCTTTTGTCCCCGTACTGATAATTTCTATGATCGGTGTGGCGCTGCTTGGCGTCGTTATAGAGCGATTTGCGTATAAGCCGCTGCGCCAGGCGCCGCGCGTTTCCGCCATCATCACCGCCCTGGGCGTGGGTTTATTCCTGGAAAATTTTACACTGGCCTTAAGCCCTTATCCCAAGCAGGTTCCCCAACTCCTGGAGAACATGTCCTGGACATTCTTTGACGTTTCCATATCCTCGCTTCAGATATTCGTTATCATCCTGTCCCTGATTCTGATGTGGCTGCTTGACCTCATCGTGAGGCGCACGATGGTTGGTATGGCCATGCGCGCCATTTCGTGGGACAAGACGATAGTGCCTCTTATGGGAGTGCCGGTGAACCTGGTCATTTCCTTCACCTTCGCCATCGGCACCAGTCTGGGCGGGGCGGCGGGTGTGATGTACGGTCTGGCATACCCTGTGATTGACCCGTACATGGGCATCATGGTGGGATGGAAGGCATTCATAGCAGCGGTCGTCGGCGGGATAGGTAATATCCGGGGCGCGATGATCGGCGGCTATATCCTGGGTGCGGTGGAAATCCTGGTGGTTGCTTTCCTGCCTTCCACGTACCGGGATTTTATAGCCTTTGTTCTCTTGCTGGTACTGCTGATATTCCGTCCCTACGGGATACTCGGCCAACCACAGCCGCAGAAGGTGTGACATAATATTTCCCCCTTTTCCAAAGGGGGTCAGAGTCTATCCCCCGCTGGCGGGGGCTGGGGGTGGCAGAGGGCAGGCTCCGGCGGGAATCTAGTTTCCTGGCTGTCATTCCCGCCTCCTTCTTGTCATTCCCGCGAAGGCGGGAATCTAGTGATTTATGAAAGCATTTTATGTTTATATTCTTTGTAGCAAGCGTAACGGTACTCTGTATACTGGTGTCACATCGGATCTAGTCAAACGTGTCTATGAACATAAGAGCAATCTGATTGATGGATTCTCAAAAAAATACAATACCCACCATCTGGTCTGGTATGAATTGCACGAAACGGCTGAGGAAGCAATTATAAGAGAGAAACAGATAAAAAAATGGAACAGGCGGTGGAAATTAAGACTTATAGAAAGAGATAATCCCGAATGGAATGATCTATATGAGACTATTTGCTGATAAGGCCTGGATTCCCGCCTCTGCGGGAATGACAGGAAAAAGAGCAGTAATGACAAGAAAAAGATATGGCAAATAGGTACAGGGATGACTAGTGATAATTTACTGCCGTTGAATATTTTTGTCGGTGGTAGCAATCCAATTTTTCTGATGTCATTCCCGTGAAAACGGGAATCCAGATTTATATGGAACTTAATCTACTGTAACTCAAGCGGTGAATACATTGGGTGTAAAAAGACTTACAGACAAGCTGGAGCGTAAGCGATTGCTTCTGCCGGCCCTTTTAGGCTTTGTATTTGTGCTTTCCCTTGTCATCCAGCAGTTTGAGCTTCTCGATCCTTATGTACAGCTCATCATCATGTACATAGGCATCAACATCATTCTTACTTTGAGTCTTAACCTTATCAACGGCTACATGGGGGAATTTTCCGTCGGGCACGCCGGTTTCATGGCCATCGGCGCATACGTTGCATCATATCTCACCGTAAAGGTCTTCCCTGCGCACACAGTGACGTGGCTATTCCCTGTCGCCGTCATTGCCGGCGGTGCGGCCGCGGGAGTTATCGGTTTGGTCGTGGCGTTTCCCTCCTTCAAAACAAGGGGTGACTACCTTGCCATAGTGACTCTCGCCTTTGGGATGATTGTCAAATCAGCTATTGAAAATATCGATGCCCTCGGCGGCCCGCGCGGATTTTTGGGCATGGATAAACTGTCTACACTCCCCTGGGTTTTTTTCTGGGTTCTAGTTTCCGTGTGGGTCATACGCAACCTCATATATTCAAATTTCGGAAGAGGCGTGCTTTCAATACGTGAGGATGAGGTCGCCAGTGACCTGATGAGCGTAAACACCAATCATGTGAAGATACTGGCATTTACGGTTTCATCATTCTTTGCCGGTGTGGCGGGGGCGCTCTTCGCGCACCTCCTGCAGTTCATCAACCCCCGCGCCTTCGATATCATTAAATCCACGGACATACTGATAATGGTCTATCTCGGAGGTATAGGGTCCATCGCGGGCTCTGTGATCGGTGCGACAATTTATACGGTGCTCCTGGAAGTTCTGCGGCCTATGGGTATCTGGCGCATGGTCTTCATGCCCCTTGTGCTCGTACTGCTAATGATTTACCGGCCGAAAGGCATCATGGGTTTAAAGGAATTTCGCTGGTTCATTCCTGTGCGTGACCTTCTAGCAAGCAGGATCTGGCGTGAAAAGAAGGTGGTTACCTGATGCCTGTTTTAAAAGCCAGTAATGTAACCCACTACTTCGACGGACTCGCTGCCGTTTCCGGATTCAACCTGGACCTTGAGACATACGAGCTGGTGGGCATCATAGGCCCTAACGGTGCAGGGAAGACGACAATATTTAACCTCATTACGGGTGTCTATCAAGCTACATATGGGAACATCTTATTTGAGGAAACGGAGATCGTCGGGGAAACCCCCAGCCGAATCACTTCTCTCGGCATTGCCCGCACATTCCAGAATATCCGGCTTTTCAAAGAACTGTCCGTCCTCGATAATGTCCGCATCGCCCATTATGCGAGGGTGAGTTACGGTCCTGTCGAGGCTCTGCTCCACATGGGCCGCTTCCGCAAGGAAGAGGAAGAGATCATAGGGCATTCAATGGATCTTCTTGCCTTCCTGAAGCTGGAAAGCTATGCCGATGAAATCTCGAAAAACCTTCCCTACGGCTTGCAGAGAAGACTTGAGATTGCAAGGGCCCTGGCAACGAGACCCAAGCTTCTTTTGCTGGATGAGCCCGCCGCGGGCATGAACCCTAATGAAGTCGGTCAGCTCATGGAATTTATCCAATGGATCAGGAAAGAGTTCAATCTGACCATCCTCCTCATCGAGCATCAGATGCACCTGGTGATGAATATCTGCGAAAGGCTTCTGGTACTCGATTTCGGCGAGACGATTGCCGAGGGCGAGCCGCGAGACATACAGAACAACCCGCGCGTGCTTGAGGTATACCTTGGTGAGGTGCAGTGTTGATGAATGCGATGCTGCTGGTTGAAAATCTTACCGTAGCCTACGGAAACATAAAGGCGGTTGACAACATATCGTTTGAAGTTCACGAAGGCGAAATAGTGACCTTAATAGGCGCAAACGGCGCGGGCAAGTCGTCCACGCTGCGCGCCGTATCTGGCATTGTGCCTTCCAGCGGACGGATAACCTACAAACAGCAGAATTTGCGCAGTCTATCCGCCCATCAGATCGTTGCCATGGGCATAGCCCAGGTGCCGGAAGGGCGCGGCATTTTCGGAAACCTGACAGTAACGGAAAACCTCAAACTCGCGACCTGGCAGAGGAAAGACAAGGGTGAGATTACAAAGGACTATGAAAGCGTCTTCGGCATCTTCCCGCAGCTTGAAAAGCGGAAGGCTTCGCTTGGCGGCACACTCTCCGGCGGTGAACAGCAGATGCTCGCTGTCGCCCGCGCCCTCATGAGCAGGAGCAGGATGATGCTCCTTGACGAACCTTCGATGGGACTTGCCCCTGTGCTGGTGCGCGACATCTTCCATGTATTGTGCGACATCAACAGAGCTGGCACGACGATCCTCCTCGTAGAGCAGAACGCACACATGGCGCTCTCCATCGCGGCCCGAGCCTACGTGCTCGAAACAGGAAGGATCATCCTTTCGGGCACCGGCAAAGATCTTCTTGGTGACCCGCGTGTCAAAGAAGCCTACCTCGGCTAATATTAATTACCCCTTACCTTCTTTGTCATTCCCGACCCGATCGGGAATCCAAGAATCATTCACCCCCTGTCATTCCCGCCCCCGACAAAAACATTCGAGGGCAGGCTCCAGCGGGAATCCACAAATCAATTGTCCCTAGTCATTCCCTGCTTGATCGCGAATCCATGACTCATCAGAATCCAGGCCTTTATTTTCCCCTTGACAATCATACGCGAAAGCGTATCTTTCTCAATCAGTCCGTGGAGGTAACACAAGAGCAAAGCAATCATTTTTTTATCCCATCTTTAAAAACAAGGAGGAAACACCGTCTGAAACATAGCCCCGCATCTTGCTGTGAGAGCGGGGTTTTCCTT
>Ga0335071_10005811_pt1 | contig 12784 bp, 8 predicted proteins | sample Lox_Sample_15_FD_206724 | JGI IMG/M metagenome (GOLD analysis project Ga0335071, IMG submission 206724) | Soil microbial communities from Loxahatchee National Wildlife Refuge, Florida, United States - Lox_Sample_1.5 | ecosystem: Environmental > Terrestrial > Soil > Wetlands | place: USA: Florida...
GTCTGCGACAAACTCGCGACCCCGTAGCCGTACCGCTCATAGATCGTCGCCTCCGAGGCGCGCAGCGTCGCGACCACCTCCCCCCGCGCGGCGAAGTCGCGCAGCTGATGGCGGATCAGCTCGGTGGCGATGCCTTTGCGGGTGAACGACGGCAGCACCCCGATGTGTGTCACGGCGGCATGACCGACGACCGCCCCGCCGGGCAGCGTGAGCCCGCTCGTCACGGCGTCGGCCGTGCCGACCAGCTGACCGCCGGCGAAGGCGCCGACCGTGCGGCCGGGTTCGAGCAGCTTGCTGATCTGGCCGGGCGCCAGGTTCGACAGCGGCGGGAACCCGACCATCGCGGCGCGGAACACGTTGGCCGCGGCGATCAGCTCGTCCTCGCTGCCGAGGATGCGGATGTCGGTGCTCATGCCGCCATCATGTCGGGTGGCCCCGGCGGCGGTTCCGGCGCGGTGGCTAACGGATTTGCAGGCCGGTCACTGCCCGCGAAATGACCAGGCGCTGAATCTCGCTGGTGCCCTCGAAGATGGTGAAGATCTTTGCGTCGCGGTGCATCCGCTCCACGGGATAGTCGCGGGTGTACCCGTTGCCGCCCAGGATCTGGATTGCCTCGTCGGTGACGTAGACCGCCGTCTCGCTGGCCACCAGCTTGGCCATCGAGCCCTCCGCCGAGTCGAAGCTCTGGTTGTTGCGCGCCATCCAGCCGGCGCGCCACACCAGCATGCGTGCCGCGTCGATGCGGCTCTTCATGTCGGCCAGCTTGAAAGCGATGGCCTGGAATTCGCCGATCTTGCGGCCGAATTGCTCGCGTTGGCAGGCATAGTCGAGGGCGTATTCGTAGGCGGCCCGCGCCACGCCGACGGCCATCGCCCCGACCGTGGGCCGGGTGCGTTCGAAGGTCTTCATCGCGGCCTGTCCGCGCGACGAGGCGCCGGACTTGACCCGGGCGATGCGCTCCTCGAACTTCTCCCGGCCGCCGAGAATCGTGTCCTCGGGGAGCCGCACGTTGTCCAGCACCACCTCGGCGGTGTGTGACGCACGGATCCCGTGCTTCTTGAACTTTTGGCCCTGCGACATCCCGTGGGTGTCCGGCGGGATGACGAAGGTGGCCTGGCCGCGGGTGCCGAACTCGGGATAGACCGAGGCCACCACGATGTGCACGTTGGCGATGCCGCCGTTGGTCGCCCACGTCTTGGTGCCGTTGAGGACCCATTCGCCGGCCGCCTCGTCATAGCGTGCCCGGGTGCGGATGGCGCCGACGTCGGAACCCGCGTCCGGCTCCGACGAACAGAACGCCCCGAGTTTGGGTTCGTCTGCGGTGCCGAACATCTCGGGCAGCCAGCGGCCCAGCTGCTCGGGAGTTCCGTTGCCCGCCAGCGCCGCTGCGGCCAGCCCGGTGCCCAGGATGGACAGCGCGATGCCGGCGTCACCCCAAAACATCTCCTCGAACGTGGTGAGAAAGCCCAGACCCGTCGGCTCGGCCGCCTGCTGGGCAAAGAAGTCGGGCGAGTACAGGCCCACCTTGGCGGCCTCCTGAATCACCGGCCAGGGAGTTTCTTCCCGCTCGTCCCATTCCGACGCGGCGGGGCGGATCACTTCGGCCGCGAACTTGTGCACCCAGTCGCGCACCTCGATCACGTCGTCGCTCAGTTGCAGTGAGAATGTCACAGCTTGACTCCTGAAATAGATTGGTGGTTAACGGTTTCGGTATTGGGCGAGGACGCTCAGCGTCTGGTTGACCCACGCCTCGAAGTAACGGTCTTCGCCGATGTTGCCCGGCAAGCGCCCCGTAAGGGCTTGCAGCGTCGCGGCGTAGGACAGCGACCCGATCGCCACGGCCGCGGTCGCCTCGGGATCGGGTATGCGCGTGCGCCCGGACCGATTGGACGCGGCCAGCTCGTCGGCGAAACGCTGATACGCGTTGTCCGTGATGACCTGCCAGGTCTTCTCGTCCAGATCGCCGAGCTCGTCGGGCTCGCGCAGCATGACCTTGAGCAATTCCTCGCTCTGTTTGAGGTTGTCCCAGATCAGCCGGCCCGCGGTGCGCACCGCCTGCTCGACGCTGCCGGGTTCTCCGGCGTCGAACCGCTCCCGCGCCGCCACGATGCTGTCGATCCGGTAAGCGACCGCGGCCTCCAGCAGCTCGCGCTTGGAGCCGAAGTGCTTGTACAGCGCGCCGGAACCGGGTGCGAGGCCGGACGCGCGCTGGATGTCGGCCACCGAGGTCGCCGCGTAGCCCTTGGCGGCGAACAGCTTCAGTGCTTCGGCCAGCAGCCGGCCACGACCCGACGTCTGCATGGTGAGAGAGTACTCACTCACTATGGATGAACGCAAATGACCCGCGAGGAACTAGCATCCGAAGCGTGACTGACCGACACGACGTGGCCGAGGTCGATCGAGTGCTGAACATGCCGGGACAATCGTCTCGAGCCCGCGCTCGCGAATCGACGGAGGACAACTTCATGGAAAGTACCGCCCGCTATGGCGTTGGCGGTGCCAGTCCAGCGACGGCCGACGATATCCCGTTGCTCGGTCACGTACGGCTGCCGATGCGGGTGCTGTCGCTGCGCACCATCGTGATCGTCGCCGCCCTCGGGGTGATCGCCCTTGTCGTCCTGTTGGGGACCTGGGTCTGGGTCGGCGTCACCAACGACCAATACAGCCAGCTCGACCGCCGCCTGGATTCGGTGACCAGCCTGGGTGATATCAACACGCTGATCAACAACGGACAGCTCGCCACCTCCGACCGGCCCATGCCGGACGGCAACCTGATCCGTACCGCGCGCATCGGTGACGTGACGGTGTCCGTTCCCGGCAACATAGTGCTACCCCAACTGCCGAACGGATACGCGAACACCACCATCAACGGGGTGCAGTACCGGGTGCGCACCTTCACCGCCGGGCCGGCTTCGATCGCGCTCGCCGCGCCGTTGGCCGAGGCGCAGCATCGAATCAACGAGCTGCACCTGCGGGTGTTGTTGATCTGCGGCAGCGTCATCGGCGGTACCGTGCTCGTCGGCTGGGTGATCTCCTTGATCATGGTCAATCCTTTCCTGTTGCTGGCGCAGCAGGCCCGCGCCATCAACGCTCAGTCCAGTCCCGACGAGTTGCAGGTCCGGGGGGTACGCGAGGCCGTGGAGATCGCCGAAGCGGTCGAGGGCATGCTGGCCCGCATCGGCAACGAGCAACAGCGCACCAAGGCCGCGCTCGAGTCGGCCCGCGACTTCGCCGCCGTCGCCTCGCACGAGCTGCGCACCCCCCTGACGGCCATGCGCACCAACCTAGAAGTGTTGTCCACCTTGGAATTACCTCCCGAGCAGCGCCACGAGGTGCTCGGCGACGTCATCCGCACCCAGAGCCGGATCGAAGCGACGCTGACGGCGCTCGAACGCCTGGCGCAGGGGGAGCTGACCACGGTCGACGATTTCGTGCCCTTCGACATCACCGAACTGCTGGACCGCGCCGCGCACGACGCGCTTCGCATCTACCCCGGGGTGGACGTGTCACTGGTGCCGTCGCCCACGGTTCTGATGGTGGGACTGCCCACCGGGCTGCGGCTGGTGATCGACAACGCCATCGCCAATGCCGTCAAGCACGGTGGCGCCACCGAAATCCAGCTCAACGTGAGCAGTTCCGCTGAGGGCGTAGAGATCGCCGTCGACGACAACGGTACCGGCATCCCGGAGGACGAACGCACCGCCGTCTTCGCACGCTTCTCCCGGGGATCGACCGCATCGCGCGCGGGCTCCGGGTTGGGGCTGGCGCTCGTCGCGCAGCAGGCCGAATTGCACGGCGGCTCTGCCTCACTGCACGCCAGCCCGCTGGGGGGCACGCGTCTCCTGCTCAAGCTCGCCGGTGATGGCCGCGGCCCGGCGTAACGCCTTGCGCCGGGTCAGCCGGCTTGACATGTATCAGCCAGGTTGATATGCCCCATACACGCGGATTTCGCCCCGGCGTTGTTGGTGCTCAGGTTGTGTACGCCTACGACAACGCGATCGTCGGCAATTACATCGGGGTGGCCTGCTGGGCCAGGTTCAGCAGGACGTAGGCGACGCAGAAAAGGAAGTTCAGCACGACCAGGACCAAGCCGGCGAACATCAGTGACCGGGTGCCCTGGCGCTTGAGGCGCTTGACCCGCGCGCCGCGCGCCTCACGGTTCAGCTGCAACGCGATCAGAGCGAAATTGACATCCGTCACTTCGTCGTCTTTTACGGGCGCGCCCGCCACCATCTGTCGCAGCCGCTCGGGAGCGGTGTGGACGCCGACGCGCTCGAAGCGGTGACACAGCCGTCGCGCACGCCTTCGGCCGAGTGCCTGACATCGCATCTGTACCTGATGCACGAGTTGCCGCCGTTCGTGGCCCCAGCCGTCAGACGGACTCGTCACAAGCCGGGATTCTAATGCGCATATACCCGTTTTCGGGAGGCCTATGACCCCATTACGTCGGCACCTTTTGATCGCCGATCATCCGCTCGTCCCCGGGCAGCTCGAGGTTCCGATGCAGGTTGATCACTCGCCCTTCCTCGCTGGGCGAGCGCCAAGTGCGTGAAGCCGGGCTGGTGCAGGCCGCTCTGCGAGCTCCGCTCAGTGCCCTGACGGGGGCGCGATACGGCTGCGATCAATTTCGGGGATCAAACTCGACTTGCAGGGTGGTGGTGGGACCGCCGAGCGCGTTCACCGGTTTCCATGGAGCTGGGCCGGCGCGGCGGGCGTTGGGCATGCGCCGTGTCATGGCGGTCAGCGCTTCGGCCAACTCGAGGCGCGCGAGATTGGCCCCCAGGCAGTAGTGCATTCCGCCGCCGAATGTTTGGATCGGCGGGGTGCCCGTGCGGCGGATGTCCAGACGGTCGGGATCGTCGCAGACCGCGGGATCCCGGTTGGCCGCGCCGGTATTGACGACGACGATCGTGCCGGCAGGGATCATGACACCAGCGAGTTCGACATCCTCGATAGCGATGCGCAACGTGACGAACGTGATCGGTGAATGGCGGATGAGCTCGTGCACGGCATTCACCGCGAGCTCCGGGTGCCGGCCCAGGAGCGCCCATTGGTCGGGGTGATCGCACAGCACGTGCGCCGCGCCACCCAACTGGAGGCGGGTGGTGTCGGTGCCCGCCATCAGCAGCGAGGCGACGAGCATGCGAAGTTCGTCGGTGCTGAGGCGATCGCCTGGAAAATTTGGGTCTTCGGCGCGGATCAGCTCGGAGATCAGGTCATCAGTCAAGGTGTGGCGCCGGCGCGCGATCATGTCGTCGATGTAGGCATCAAGAGCTGCCCAGGATGCCAGGATCGTTGGTGTTTGGCTAGCCGCGTTCCAGCCGAAGGCCTCCAAGATGTGATCGGTCCAGTCGGAGAACAGTTCCCAGTCTTCGGGTGGGGCGCCGAGTAGTGCGCAGATGACCGGTATCGGGTATTGGCGCGCGATGTCGGTGACCACGTCGCAGTGCCCGCGGGCGCTGTGGCGGTCGACCAGTCCGGTGATGATGTCGACGATCGTCGTGCGCAGGCGAGCGGTGGCTTTGGGAGTGAACGTTTTACTGACCAGCCGGCGCAGCCGCTGGTGTTCTTCGCCGTCGAGGCTAAGGATGTTGACGGCGATCCGGTCCCACAGCGGCCCGGAGGTGATGCCTTGGGCGGCAAGGAACATCCCTTGGGGCACCCGGAATCGCGAATCGCGAAGCGCGGTGTGCACCAGATCGTAGGTGAGCAGTTCGGGACCGTATGGCCCGATCGCGATAGGCGCCTTCGCGCGGGCCTGGCTGATGATTGCGTGGGCTTCGTCGGGGTGCTGGGCATGTCCGTAGTTGATGGTCGGTAGACCAGCTTCGAAAACGGTGGTGGTCATGACTCGACTATGTGATTTCGGGAGCGTCAGACCATCGGGGAGAACTCTGAAATGAGCGATGGCCAGTCGTATCCGTGTTGCTGAGGGCGAGCTCGGCGGAAGCGTTGACTCTGCGGCTATGGCGAAAAAGTGCGAGAACCCCCCGCCCTCAGCGCAGTGTCAATGGCCTTGGTGCGCGCAGATGATTGACGATTTGCCCACCTCAGCGCGACAACCATGCGGGCACGTACGGGGTTTCCCTGATGTTTGCGGCTCGCCGCGCCGGGATGCTGGCTAGCATGACCGAAATTGATCCACGCGCGGAGTTGAACTGGAGCGACGTGCTTCCAACCGGAACGGTGACGCTGTTGCTCGCCGATGTCGAGGGCTCTACGCGGCTGTGGGAGACCCAACCCGAGGAGATGACGGCCGCCGTCGCGCGCCTGGATCGCGCGCTGGTCGACCTGCTGGCGGCCCACGGCGGGGTGCGGCCGGTTGAGCAAGGTGAGGGCGACAGCTTTGTGGTGGCGTTCGCCCGGGCGACCGGGGCTGTCGCATGCGCGCTGGAGTTGCAGCGTGCGCCGTTGGCGCCGATCCGGTTGCGTATCGGCGTGCACACCGGCGAGGTCCAGCTGCGCGATGAGGGCAACTACATCGGTCCGACGATCAACCGGACCGCGCGGCTGCGTGATCTCGCGCACGGTGGGCAGACGGTGCTGTCCGGCACCACTGAGGATCTGGTCGTCGACGCGCTTCCGCCCGACGCGTGGCTGACCGATCTCGGCAGGCATGAACTGCGCGGTGTCGCCCGTCCCGAACGAGTGGCGCAGCTCTGCCACCCGGACATTCGCAACGACTTCCCGCCGCTGAAAACGTCGAAATCGGTTGCCGCTCAACATTTGCCGGTGCAACTCACCAGTTTCGTCGGCCGCGGCGCGGAGCTTGACAACGTGCGCCAGCTCCTCACCGCCAATCGGCTGGTGACCTTGACCGGCGCCGGCGGTGTGGGCAAAACCCGGCTTGCCATACAGGTCGCGGACCGGATAGCCGACGAATTCGGCGATGGGGTCTGGTACGTCGATCTGACCCCGATCGCCGACCCCGGCCTTGTCCCGGTCGCGATGACGGATGCCCTCGGCTTGGCGGATCAACCGGGGCGCTCCACAATCGACACGCTCACTCGGTTCGTCGGAGACCGTCGCATGCTGGTAGTACTGGACAACTGCGAGCACCTCTTGGATGCTGTCGCCGAATTGGTTACCACGGTGCTGAGCGCCTGTCCCGGATTGATGTTGTTGGCAACGAGTCGGGAGCCGATCGGGTCGTCCGGCGAGGTGATTCGACGGGTGCCGTCCCTGTCGTTGGACGACGAGGCCATCGAGCTGTTCCTCGACCGCGCTCGCCGGGCGCGATCCGATTTCAATCTCACCGAGGCCGACACCCATACGGTGCGCGAGATCTGTCGTCGCATCGACGGCATGCCGCTGGCCATCGAACTGGCCGCGGCCCGGGTGCGGGCGTTGTCGCTGGACGAGATCGTCGGCAGTCTGAATGACCGGTTCCGACTGTTGACCGGCGGCGGCCGCAGGGCGGTGCGCCGCCAGCAGACGTTGCGGGCGTCGGTGGATTGGTCGCACGCGCTGTTGACCGAGTCCGAGCGGGTGTTGTTTCGCCGGCTTGCGGCGTTCATGGGCGGGTTCGACTTGTCCGCCGCCCGAGCCGTCGCCGGTGACACCGAGGTGGAGAGCTACCAGGTGCTGGATCAGCTCACGTTGCTCGTGGACAAATCGCTTGTGGTCGCGGATGATTCCGGCGGCCGGATGCGGTATCGGCTGCTGGAGACGGTGCGCCAGTACGCCCTGGAAAAGCTTGGTGAATCTGGTGACGCCGATACCGTGCGCGCTCGTCACCGCGACTACTACACCGCGCTGGCCGCCCAGCTCGATGCTCCCGCGGCCACAGGTCACCAGCAGCGGGTCGAGCAAATGGAAACCGAGATCGACAACCTACGCGCGGCGTTCGCCTGGAGCCGCGAAACCATGGATGTCGAGCGTGCATTGCAGCTCGCGTCGTCGCTTCAGCCGTTGTGGCTCACCCGCGGGCGCCTGCGCGAAGGGCTGAGCTGGCTCGACGAGGCACTGGCCGACCGTGACACCCTCGACCGCGAGGTGTCACCGGCGGTGCTGGCGCGGACGCTGGCCGACGCGGCGCTGATTGACGGCTGGATCGGGGTTCCGGAGCGCAGGGAGCAGGCCGCCGAAGCCTTGGTGATCGCTCGCCGACTCGATGATTCCGCCCTGCTGGTCCGCGCCCTCACCGCTTGCTGTGGTACCGGCGCGTTCAGCCCCGAAGATGCGGCAACATACTTTGGCGAGGCCATCGGGTTGGCGCGCGACGTGGGCGACAAATGGAGGCTGAGCCAGCTGCTGGGCTTCCAGGTGTACGGGGCCATCATGTCGGCTGGCGACGCGATAGCGGCGCGTGCGGTCGGCGAAGAAGGGCGCGAACTTGCCGACGCGATCGGTGACCGGTTCACCTCCGGCGTGTGTCGTGTGTGGGGTGTCGCCGGGGCGCGGGGCTTGCTTGGCGACCTGCGGGGCGGCGAAGCGATATTGCAGGACGTGATTGCCGATGCCGATGCGGCCGGCGACCCCTTGTGCAAGTTCAACGGCCTCCTCGTGCAGGCTATTTTCCTGGGGTGTCAGGGCAAGACGTCCGAGGCTCTCGCCGCTGCCGAAAGAGGCAGCGAATCCGCCGCCGAACTCGGCTCGGTCATCGAGGGCCTCGGACTTATGGGTTTGGGTGCTGCACACTTTGCCGCCGGCGACGTTGTCGCCGCGAACCTCGCTCTGGCACAGGGCCATAGCCTCATACCGGACGTCGCGTTTACGGCGTCGAACATGCGATATAGGGCCGAAACCGAGCTTGCCACAGGCGATCTGGCGGCGGCCCGATCGTGGGCCGACCAGGCCGTATCGCTAAATGCCGGATTTCACCGGATGTGGGCCCTGACCACTCGTGCCCGCGTGGCGCTCGCCGAAGGCGATGCAGAGGCCGCCGAGCGTGACGCACACGACGCACTCGTGTGTGCCGCCGATATCGAGGTGCAGCTGAACCTGCCCGATATTCTCGACCTCATTGCTCGGTTGGTCGCTCAGGCGGAGAGCTACCCCGAGGCGGCCCGCCTCTACGGCGCGGCCGAGGCCATCCGGCAACGCACCGGCGAAGTCCGGTATCGGATCTACCAAGCCGACTACGAAGCATTGGTGGCTGCGCTCCGGGATGCCATGGGCCAGAACGAGTTTGACACTGGTTACGCCGAGGGCGCGGCGCTGTCCACGCAAGAAGCGATCGCCTACGCGCGGCGCGGGCGCGGCGAACGCAAACGCCCGTCCACCGGCTGGGCTTCGCTCACCCCGGCCGAACTGGACGTCGTCGGGCTCGTCAGTGAGGGCTTGGGCAACAAGGACATCGCCACGCGGCTCTTCATATCGCCACGCACCGTCGAGACCCACCTCACCCACGTTTACAACAAGCTGGGCCTGGCGTCGCGCGTCCAACTTGCCCAAGAGGCGGCGCGTCACGCCTGAGTGGTCATCCGCTCGGACTCAGGAAGGTTGAGGTAGCGCTCGAGGTTGCGGTGCGTGTTGATCACGCGCCGTTCTTCGCTGGAGAGCACCAAGTGGGTGAAGCCGGGCTGGTGCAGGCCCCGCTGCAGGCCCGCGAGCAGCCGGATGTCCTGGGTGAGCACGACGCCGGGCTCGGCCTCGCCGGCTGTCGTGCGCATGTCCGCCGGCTTGGCGCGCGGCGCGCCCGGGGCCATCTGCGTCATCAGGAACATAACCAGCTCACCGTGATCCGGGTCCGGGCCGGGGCGCGAACACATGACGGTCAGGTGGTCGGCGTTGGCCAGCAGGGTCATGTTGGGGAACACGTTGTACTGGTGCAGCCGGGTGATCCGATCGGTGTCGGCCCAGTCGAGGTCCACGCCGCGGCCGGCCGCGAAGGCGCGCGTGCGCGCCGCGATCAAGTCGGCGACCGTCTCTCCGTGCCGGCGTTCATCGGCGGGGAACGGCGTGCCTTCGGCCGCACCCATCAGCGCGCCCTGCGTGTAGACGTAGGCCTCCCACACCTCTTCGTCGCTCAGCGCGCCGTCAAAGCGTGGGCTCTGCACCCCGTAGGGCTGGTCCGACTTGCCGGTGTGACCCCAAATCTGTTGTGGCGCATGAATATCGTCGACGCAGCGCAGCAACTCGGGATGCAGCGTCTGAATGTGGTACGTCTCGCTGAAGCCGTCGGCGATCGTCTTCCAGTTGGCGTCGACGTCGACGGTGAGGGTCGCGTAGCAGCGGAAGTCGCTCAAATGGCACCAGGCGATGTCATCGGGCACCGCCTCCAGGTACTCGGTCAACGGCATCGCGTCGATGTCGAGGTTGACGAAGACGAGCCCTTCCCAGGTGTCGACGCGGGCCGGAATCAGCGGGAAGTCCGACATTCGCAGCGAGCCGAAGCCCTTGCGGTCGGGCACCCGCTTGAGCGTGCCGGCCAGGTCCCACGTCCAGCCGTGGTAGCCGCACTTGAGCTCGCGCAGACCCGAGCCCGAGCCCGCGCACAGCGAGTTGCCGCGATGGCGGCACGCGTTCTGAAACGCGCGCAGCACCCCGTCGTCGCCGCGCACGATCAGCACCCCGTAGGGGCCGCAGCGGTACTCGAAGTAGTCGCCCGGCTCAGCGACGTGGTCGACCATGCAGGCGAGCTGCCACACCTTCGGCCACATCCGCTCGACCTCCAGCGCAGCGAATTCCGCAGAGTAATAGCGCGCGGCCGGCACCAGGGTTGGAGACTCGGGTGGGGTGCCGATCGCGTCCTCCTGGACGTGCGAGCGGGTGCGGGCCGGGTTGCCGGCGGCCGTCGTCATGCCCGGCCCTTAGCGCGCTCCGCGCACCAGGCGGCCCGGGCGGGCCCCGGTGTCGACATCGTTGCGCCGGGTCACCGTCCCGCTGACGATCGTCGCCGCATAGCCGCTTGCCCGCTGCAAGATCCGGTTTCCGCCCGCCGGCAGGTCCCAGGCCATCGCCGCGGGGTGCAGCCTCAGCGCCTCCACGTCGATCACGTTGATGTCGGCCTTCTTGCCGGGCTCGATGGTGCCGCGATCGGTGAGCCCGAAGAGGTGGGCGGTGTCGCGCGATTGCTTGCGGATCACGTACTCCAGCGACAACTTGTCGCCCCGGTGCCGATCGCGCGCCCAGTGCGTCAGCAGGAAGGTGGGATAGGAAGCGTCGCAGATCATTCCGCAGTGCGCGCCGCCGTCGGAGAGCCCCAGTACCCCGGCGGGGTGGAGCATCATTTCCCGGATCGCATCGCAGTTGCCGTCGGCGTAGTTGAACAGCGGCAGCATCAGCATGTTGGTGGCGTCGGACTCGAGCATGAGGTCGTAGAGGGTCGACAGCGGGTCCTCGCCGCGCGCCTCGGCGATCGCGGCGACGGTGCGGTCGGGCTCGGGCTCATAGTCGGGCGGATCCCCGAGCGCGTAGAGGCGGTGCAGCGAGTGCTGCACCAGGGCGAACATCCCGTCGAACAACAGGGTCGGGTCGGCGGGCAGGTCGTCCTCGGACAGGATCGCGGCCTTCACCGCGGGGTCGGCCAGGCGCTGCGTGAGTTCCTCGCGGCCGCATCCGGCCGCCAGCCGCCGATAGGTGGGCCGGTGGCTGAAGCCGTGGTGGCCCTGGAACCCGATCATCATGCCGAACGGGCGCGCGGCGATCTGTGGATACAACCGGCTGCCCGCCGCATGCGCGTCGGCGGACAGGTCCAGCATCTCGCGCCACAGCTTCGGGTCGGCGTCGACCTGGATGAGTGCGAACGACACCGGCCGGTCGATCTCACCGCCCAATCGCCGCATCCATTCGAGCTCTTTTTTGGGGGCGACGATGTCTTCGCCCGCGGCGCCCTGGGGGGCGAGCTCGAACACCGCCTGCCCACCGGCGGCCATGGCGCGGCCGAGGCCGAACAGTTCTTCTTCGGCGGCAAAGGTGCCGGGTACGGGCTCACCGTCCATCGCGCGGTGGCCCATCGTGCGGGACGTGGAAAACCCGAGCGCGCCGGCTTCGATCGCTTCGGTGACCAGCCGTGCCATCGCCGCGATGTCGTCGGGGGTGGCCGGCTCGTTGCGGGCGCCCCGCTCGCCCATCGCGTAGGCGCGGATGGCGCCGTGGGCGACCTGGCTACCCACGTCGATCGCGAACTCCTGCTTGCCGATCGCGTCGAGGTACTCGGGGTAGGTTTCCCAGCCCCAGGTGATGCCCTCGGTCAGGGCCGTGCCGGGGATGTCCTCGACGCCTTCCATCAACTCGATCAGCCACTGTTCGGTGCCGGGCCGCACCGGCGCGAAGCCGACACCGCAGTTGCCGGTGACCACCGTGGTGACTCCGTGACCGCTGGACGGCTCGAGCAGCCCGTCCCAACTCACCTGGCCGTCGTAGTGGGTGTGGATGTCGACAAAGCCGGGGGCCACCACATGCCCTGTGGCGTCGATGGTTTCGGCGGCCTCCCCCGACATCGCCGGGTCGTTGGCACCACGGCGCACGACGTCGACGATCTTGCCGTCCTTGATGCCGATGTCGGCCCGGTAGCGCTCCGCGCCCGTGCCGTCGACGACGGTGCCACCGGTGATCTTCAGGTCGAACATGAGGGCCTCTCCTTGTCGCCGGGCGGTGTCGTCGTCAGACACGCCGCATTACGCTACGCCGGGTAGCGTAAGTATGACGATATGCCTCCGGATAGTTCGAGTCAATGAACCTGGCGAACTTCGCGGCCGAACGCCGCGAGCATGCTCCCGCAGGAGGCTATAGAGAACTCTGCAGTGCCGCAACGGTTTCCAGGTCATCGAGGGCCGCCGCGCCGCGCCGCAGACCTTCCATGGCGATGCCTTCGACCTGCATTCCGCCCATCCCCGCG
>Ga0335071_10005812_pt1 | contig 12783 bp, 10 predicted proteins | sample Lox_Sample_15_FD_206724 | JGI IMG/M metagenome (GOLD analysis project Ga0335071, IMG submission 206724) | Soil microbial communities from Loxahatchee National Wildlife Refuge, Florida, United States - Lox_Sample_1.5 | ecosystem: Environmental > Terrestrial > Soil > Wetlands | place: USA...
TCACAGAAGCGGTCACGATGGCGTACCGGCGGTACCACAAGGTCGATACGCGCATTGTGCGCATCTTCAATACCTACGGACCGCGGATGCAGATTAACGACGGCCGCGTGGTGCCGAACTTTATGAAGCAGGCTCTTCGGGGCGAAGACCTCACCGTCTACGGGGATGGCAGTCAGACCCGCAGCTTCTGTTACGTGAGCGACGAGATCGACGGCTTCATGCGCCTGGCAAAGGCAGACGAGCCTCTGCCGGTGAATATCGGGAATCCCAATGAGTTCACGATCCTGGAGTGCGCCCAGGTTGTCCTCAAGGTGACGAATTCGAGCAGCAAGATTTGCTATGAAGCTCTGCCTCAGGACGATCCCAAGCAGCGACGTCCAGACATCACGAAGGCACGCCAGTTGCTCGGGTGGGAACCGAAGATTGACCTGGAGACTGGGCTTCGACTCTCGCTCGACTACTTCAAGAAAGCCTTACCCGAGGCCATAGCAGCGAAGTGACCTGGGCGGGAACCTCCTGATCCTCGAACTTCCGGGAATGCCCCGCACTCCCAGATGCACCTGAAGTTAGTTCGAGGGAGTGGTGTTGGCGGCAACGAAATCGGTCAGCTTCTTCACGTTCTCGATCTGCTCTTTCGTCTTGAGTTCGAACGCGATGCCCATGCCGTAGCCGGGATGCGAAGCCTGCACCGTTCCACGAAGATGCAACTTCATCTCGTGGGTACGCACTACGATCTCCACCGTTGCCCCCGAGGGGAATGGCAGCGGCACTTCCAGATAACATCCGCCGGAGCTGAGATCGGTGAGGCAGCAGTGGTTCGGTACGGGCGTTCCCGTACGATAGACTTCCGCACCGAGGCGGCAAGCGTAGCGCACCTGCGTGCGACGATTGTCCGGATCCGAACTCGACTCAGCCCCAGTACCGTAGTTCTTGATCTCCAGCTGTTGAGCCGTGGAACCGTGGGTTTCTTCTGCCACGGCCACCCCGGCCGGGATCAGTTCTTCCACTTCAACCGTGACGTCATTCACTTTCTGAATTTCGGTAGCGTAACCTTCGTCTCCGCGACCGTCGGATTCGCTGGGCAGGTTTGCCCCGAGGAAGTCCGTCAGTAACCGCCGCGAAGCCTTGGGAACATCCACGAATTGCACACCGGCCCGTCCGTTCCAGTCTTGCCAGATCACCTGCCCGGAGAGGCGCACACTCGATTTCTGTCCCGGCAACTGAAATTGAAAATAAACTTTGCCGGAAGGTGGAACCTTCTTTCCGAACCGCACCGACATCCCATCCTGTGCCAGGTTCACCAGCGTAGCCTTGTCTTGCAGAACGTCGGCGTAATCCACCGTGGCATGCGCATAAACGGCGGCGCGGGCGTTTTTCCGCTTTTCTTTGCGCATCACTGCGCGCGCTGCTCGCAGGCTGCTCAAAGCTCTCTCGTAAGCCACCGGTTTATAGAGTACGAAGTTGACGCCCAGCGAAAATAGCTCCCGAATGGTCTCCTGGCCGGAAACCACCGCGACCGCCAGTGTGGCGTCATTCAACCTGGAAACCCGTGTGTCGCGCAGCAGGCTCATGACTTCCCCGTTCGACTCTCCTTCGACGATCACTACGTCAAAACGGTCTTGCGCCAGACGGATCCCTGCCCGCCCGAAATCCGGACAGAACTCCACCTTGATGCTCAGTTCTTCCAGTACGCGGCGCAAGATAGGAGCAGCCGCCCGATCGTTGCACACCAACAGCGCGGAGAAGGTCATATTCCCCTTCATCCTAGGATTCCTCAGTTTCTACCTACAAGTTACCAGGGTCATGTGCGCAGCTCGCCTGCACTCGTGAGAGGCCTGCTTGGCAGCCCGTGACTCCGGTAACCTCCGCCGGTCACAAAAGGCCAATGATCCCTGCTTGGACTGTCGTGCTTTGACGGTCCTGCCGGGGCTTCCTACGATGACAGATGACGCGATGAAGGATCGCGCATTGCCTGCTATGTCCGACGGTCGGACGGCGCAGTTTGCGTCTCAGCAAGCCGGAACGCGTCAGACATCGTTCCTCCTCCACGAAAGAGAAGTTATGAGACCGAGAAAAACTCGCGGGTTCTCACTGCTGGAGTTGATGGTCGTCGTCGCCATCGGCTTCACCATGGCAGGCGTCGCCTTCATGTCCCTGATGCCCCTGTTCAAAAAGAATCATGTCGACCAGGCCTACGACACAACGCTTTCCGTAATACGCCAATACCGCAGTCTGTCGGTGACACAGAGTAAACGTTACGTCCTGCTGTTCACCGCTCCGCGCACTATCACCGTCCAGTACTGGGGAGTGGGAACGCCAGTCGCACCTGCTCCGGTTACCGTTGCGACCTACAGCTTGCCCCAGGACGTCAGTTTCGCAGTCCAGGCCGGTTTCCCTGCCGCTGCTCCTGACGGGTTCGGTACGGGCACGACTGCGATTGCCTTCAATGCCTGCGCGTCGGTGGAGGGTGGCAATCCCTGTCTGGTTTTCTATCCCGATGGCACCGGCCGTGACGATGCCGGCAATCCCGGGAACTACAACAATGGAATCGTCTACATGACCCAGCCGCAAAGCGACAAATACAGCTCGCGCGCGATCACCGTCTGGGGCGCCACCGGGCGGGTGAGGGGCTGGCGCATGGTCGGCGTCTCGAACGTCGCGAAATGGGTACAACAATGAAACCAAACAAATCGAAAAGCCAGGGCGGTTTCACCATCATCGAGACCATGATCGCGATTGCGATCATGAGTATCGGGATCCTTACCCTGATCGCCGCCTTCGCCACGGCCGTGAGCGTTACCCAGACGTCGGAAGAGAACCTGATTGCCCGGCAGAAAACGCTGGAGGCAATGGAAAGTATCTTCACGGCGCGCAACACCCAGCAGATTACCTTCTCGCAGATCGCGAACTTTCCGACCGGCATCTTCAGCACGGGAAACACGCAACTGACCTGCGCCGGGCCCGATGGACTGGCGAACACAACCGACGACGTTCCCTGCCCAGCGAACGGGCCTTGCGCCGCCGGGCCTGAGTGCGTGGTGTTGCCCGGCCCTGATGGCATTCTCGGCACCCCCGATGACGTTGGCATGAGCCTGGGAAATTTCCGGCGCCAGATCCTGATCGCGAATGCACTGAACGCAGACGGGACCGTAAACAACACATTGAAACAGATCACGGTGACCGTGAGTTACACGCCCAGCGGAGCGACAGTGCCGCGCACGTATACCGTCAACAGCCTGATTTCCTCGTTTCGCTAGAGGGCAAAGATGGGACGCATGAAGACAAACAAACAAGATTCGCGACTCGGATTCACGCTGCTCGAGCTGATGGTTTCCATGGCGCTGGGCCTGATCGTCATGGCCTCTCTGGCCAGTCTGTTTCGCACGGGCATGACCTCGACCATGTTGGTCACGCAGCGCGCGCAGACTCAGATGGATATGCGTGCCGCAATGGACCTCATGGTCCAAGACATCGGCATGGCCGGCGCCGGTTTGCCCACGGGTGGAATCCAGTTGCCGACTGGAACGGGCTCCTCCGCCTCGAAGTTCGGCTGCGAGTTGGGTGGAACCTGCCACGTGCCCAACTTCAACTATCCTGCCGGCAATTTCCTGTACGGAATCATTCCGGGATTCAGCAATGGTGTCGAGGGCAATGCCTCGATTCCTGCTGCACCCACACCTACCGTGAATGACAGCATTACGGTCATTTATGCGGACTACAACTTTCCCATCTGGGAGTACTGGGCGTGCTTCCCGACCGGATCGAACGGCGCTTCTCTCGCGCTGGCTGCGAACACGGCCTATAACCCGGCGCCCACCGCGATTAATGGGGCGGGCGGCATTCAGGCCGGGGATCTGATCATGGTTTCTGGTGGCGGACTCACGGCCATCGGCGAGGTCACCACGGCCCCGACCGTCAGCACTCTGACCTTCGCCAACCTGGACGGACTGAACATCAACCAGAGCGGCGCGGCCTCGGGAAACCTAAAGGCCATCCAGTCGGCGGTGGGCTCGTGCGTAGCGAATCCTCCGACGTCATCGGCAAATACGGTTGGCGTCTACCGGATTTTCGCGGTGACGTACTACCTGACTCTTCCGGGAGGCGGGCAGTCGCCCCGGCTGATGCGGCAGGTGAATGGCTTGGCCCCCGTTCCCGTTGCCGACGACATTATCAACCTGCAATTCGCGTACGACGTGTACAACGGCGGTGCCCTCGACGCCAATCAATCCAACCCCCTCGGCGCGGCGGAGTCCCCCAACAACATTCAGAAAGTGAACATCGTGGTGATGGGGCAAAGCATTACTCAGAACTCTAAGAACTCGCAAAACATGTATCTGGCGACTTCGGTCAGCGCGCGGAACATGACATTCCGCAACCGTTATCAATAAGGCTTAGGGGCAGGAGAGAGGAACCATGTTGAAGAGAAATAACAAATCGCGGGGCTTTACCCTGATTGCGGCGCTTCTGATTCTGGTGCTGCTTTCCGGCGTTGCGGCCGGCTTGCTGTACATGGTCAATAACGAAGCTCGCATGAGTTCCAACGACCAGGAAAGCAACCTGGCTTTCTACGGCGCCGAATCTGGCATGGAGAAGCTCGCGTCCGACATGGCCGCGCTCTATCAGCAGTACATGGTGCCGACCACCTCTCAGATTCAGGCGCTGAAGAATAGTCCGCCGCCGTCTTCTCTGGTCCCGGGCATGTCGTACAACATCACCATCTGCTTCCCCACAAGTACCGGCTGCCTGGCCACAAACGACACGACTTCTCCTCCCACCACGTGGAACACGGTGAGCGCCGGCGGCAATCAGGGTCTCTACGCCGAAATCGTACCGGTGAACCTGCAGGTGATCGCCACCCGTCCGGCAGGCGCCTCCGTCAATATCACTCGTAAGGTGGAAGTCGCACTGATCCCGGTCTTCCAGTTTGGTGTCTTCTGCGGATACGACTGCAGCTACTTCCCGGGCCCGAATTTCAGTTTCGGCGGCCGCGTTCATACCAACTCGAATCTTTTCCTCGCTGCTGGCGGCGACCTGGTTTTCAACGATAAGGTGCAGGCTTACAAGCAGGTAATCACCGATCGCCTGGAAAATGGCTGGCTTACGACCAGCAACTACGGGGGCACGATCTATGTTCCGAAAGTGGGCGGAGGATGTCCGCTCAACACATTCCCCCCGACTGGTTCCAATTGCGTCACTCTTCCTGGTCCTTCCACGATTCCTGGAGATGCCAGCTGGAGCGGCGGCTATCCCGGCATCGGAGGTGCGGCGAACAGCCTTTTCCCCACCATCTCGAACGGCACGTTCAACACTTACCTCGCGAACTCCCTGACGGGCGTCACCAACATGCAGCTGCCATTTGTGCAGAACAGTTGCGTCAGCAACCCGCCGCCTTGCACCGATCCGATCTCGATTGTACGCAAGCCGGTGGCGGGAGAATCGGCCAGCAGCACCCTCGGTTCAGAGCGCCTGTACAACAAGGCGCAGATTCGTATTCTCCTGTCGGATGATCCTTCCGATCTGCACCCCGAGCGCGGGGCTGCCCCCATGGATGCCGACGACGTGCAATTTCCCAACGCAACCGGCTTCAACAGTCCCGCAAGCGATCCTTTCTCGGGCGCTGCGGTCACGTTGACCGCGGGCGGCACGGAACCAGTCGGCTTTGCGACTGTAGGCTCGAATGGCTGGATCAACCCTTACACGGACAGCGGGCTGCGCAGCTGGACGGCCGCAAACCAGATCCCCCTCATCGGCGAACTCACAAATAATCCCGCGGCACCAACTAACATGAACGGCCCGTGGATTCGCGTCGAGTATAAAAACAACGCGGGAAACTGGGTTGGCGTCACGAGGGAGTGGTTGAAGCTGGGCTTCAGCCGCATCTTCAACAACCCGCCGACGACTCCGGGTTCCAACGCAATCGATCCCAACGCCATTCTCATTCTGCAGCAACTGCGTCCGCCTGTGGCACAGGCGGCGGCCTCCGCGCACGGTACCGTGGCGGCGGTGGGTGGCAACTTCTATCCCATCAACTTCTACGACACACGCGAAGGCGAGATGCGCGACAACAACGTCGCCAATACGAACACCGGCAGTGGTGCCAATGCCAAGACATACTCGTCCTGCTCGGTGAACGGCATCATGAACGCGGTCGAGCTGGATGTGGGCAACCTGGCGCGCTGGCTGAACGGCGGTATCGCCGGCAGCGGGGCCAACGTCAACTACACCCAGGAGAATGGATACGTCCTCTACTTCTCCGATCACCGGGGTATGATCCGAGATCCCAACAGCTCCAACGGAGGCCAGACACCTGCCAATATTTGGAGTGGGGAGTCGGGTCTGGAGGATGTCGTAAATTCGACCCAGAACCTGACTTCTACGAACACCGACGGCTCCATGGAGACCGCGACCTATTACACGTACTCTCCGGAGGACGTGGACCAGAACGGCATCCTGGATAACTGGGGCGAGAAAAATATCGGCTACGGATTTGGGATCAACACAAACACCGTTCCGCTGAACCCCTTCAAGCGAATCAACGTAGCCAATGCCGGCGCGGCGAACTCGATTGACTGCGCCAGCTATAACACTTCCAGCGGCGCGTTGCTGACTGGAGCCACCGATCAGGAAGGCATGGCGAACCCCGTCAGTGGCGCTCGCCACGTTCTGAAACTGGTTGACGGGGGCATGAGCGCGGCCTTGGCGAGCTACGTGCCAGTAATGCCGGCGGCCAGCGGCTGCGTCCAGAGTGCGGCCAACCCAACAGGATGCGGCGGGTTCACTGTTGCCTCCGAGAACCCGGTATATGTCCAGGGCAACTACAATACCCAGGCCAACGACCCCTTCTGGGGCACCGCCAATAACACCACGCCCACCCAGACACCTCACTCGGCGGCCTCGATTGTGGCCGACTCGGTGACGCTCCTCTCGAATACGTGGAGCGACATGGGCAGTTTGATGTTCCCCACAGTTCCCGGGAACCGTGCGCCGGCGGCCAACGCGTATTACCGCATGGCTGTTTCTGCGGGCAAGAACATCCCGTTCCCGCAACCGAACTGGACCGGAGTCTCGCAGGATTTCGGTACCGACGGCGGATTGCACAACTTCCTGCGCTACCTGGAGAACTGGGGCAACGTCAGCCTCTTCTACGACGGCTCGCTGGTCAGCATGTACTACTCGGAATACAACACCGGAGTGTTCAAGTGCTGCACCACGGTCTACAATCCTCCCACTCGTAAGTATTACTTTGACGTCTTGTTCCTGAACCCGAACAACCTGCCGCCGGCCACGCCGGAGTTCCAGGACGTCGTCAACCTCAGCTATCACCAGAACTACACACCACAGTAGGAACTCACGCGTCCACAAGACCCGGCCTGCAGAAAGCAGGCCGGGCTTTTTTGTTGGTAGAGTCGGCCATGATTCCTCCAGTGGGGCCGTCGGTCGCTGGTCATCGGTCGTCACACAAATACGATTTCGAAACTTGACTGACCAACCAACGACGGACAACAAACGACTCATACTGAAGTTCGGGAAAGCAAGCTCTCAGGCATTCTCATTCGCGATAAAATCGAGCGAAGCGCCACCAGACCTATTTGGGGATATCTACGGACAATGAAGCCTTCGGGAACTCGCTCTGTTTCCTGGATTATTTTTGCTGTATCGGCTCTCACCGCTATCGGGTTTTTCTTCGTCCCGGCGTTTGTCATCCGACCATTTCGGTACCAGAGTGTTTCCGCTTTGAACCTCGCCATGGCGGTGCGAGAGCATGCGCCCATCGTGAGCCTTGTCGCTGGCCTGGTTTGCCTGGTTTTCTTCTTGCTTCTCTGGCGGGGCGCCCGGATCTGGCGCAAGGTCGCACTTTCCTCCGTGATGCTGCTGGTCGCTTTTTCTGCCGTGATGTCTCGCCTCAACTACTTCGAGTGGATGTTCCATCCCGTGGACAGCCCGCAATTCCAGGCTGAGAGCGACAGCAAGCTCGATAAGAGTGAGATGGTTCTCGCAATTCAATTTGGGAACGCTTCGCGCGCCTATCCCATCAGCCAAATGGCGTATCACCATATCCTGAACGATGTCGTGGAAGGTGTCCCGGTGGCGGTCACTTATTGAACGCTCTGTCACACCGGTCTGGTGTGGAAACGTTCTGTGGATGGCAAGGTTCTGCACTTTTACCTGGCAGGGATCAACAACCAGAATTTCCTGATGCGGGACCGGGAAACCGGAACGTGGTGGCAGCAGATCACCGGGAAGGCGATATTCGGACCGATGAAGGGCTCGGTGCTCGAACTGGTTCCGAGTGACGAACTGACTTTTGGGGAATGGAAGACCGAGGTCGCGAACGGCAAGGTGCTCGCGCCTGTTCCCAAGTACGTCAAGGAGTACGACCCCAAGTGGGAGCCCGAAGTCGCCAAACTCCCCGTCGTGATCAACTTTCCGGGCACCGAACTCAAATCCCGCGATGTAGTGGTCGGCCTCACGCTCAATGGGGCCAGCCGCGCTTACCCCTGGGATTCGTTGGTGAAGCAATCGCCGGTCCTCGATCGAGTGAATGGCACTCCGCTGCTGGCCCTCGTTGGCCCTGACGGCAAATCATTCCGTATTTTCATCAGCCGCATCGATGGCAAGGATGCGGAGTTCTTTCTCAAAGGCGACGCGCAAGATGATTCTGCCGGCGGCAAAGAGTCGGGAACATCGCCGCAGGCGGATACCGCCAAGATCGGGACTTCAGCCAGCTCAAGCACGGCAGTCGCTGGCACCGCAAATCCCGATAAGCCGTCAGAAGCAGTTGCTTCGAAGTGGGCCTTGCTTGACACCTCCACGGCGAGTCAGTGGAATTTCCAAGGATGCGCGGTTTCCGGTCCGGCGCAGGGCAAATGCCTTGACCGCGTACCTGCCCTAAAAGATTATTGGTTCGACTGGCGCAACTACCACCCGGCCACCACGATTTACAGACACTAGGTGGCACTCCGTCCTCGCGTGACGCACCGGCGCGCAACCGCCTGTTTCTTGTGCGCCAACATACGCCACCGGCAGATCTCAGCCATCCCTCCCGCCGTTCACCGACCACCAGCGAAAACCCGCATGGATACTGGAGTTTCGTCACTTAAACACCGGTTCTTCCTCACAGATTTCCAAGTTGCTTAGAGTGAACCCTGTATTTAATACATTTGTCCGCTGTCCCAGTATCGCCTCAGCTTTCTTTCCATCAGGGAATTGCCAACTACCAGCCACTCAGGGGTCATCAATGAAGGATCGTTGGACTGAACTTTGCGAACAAGCCATCACGGAACTGGATCCTCAGAAATTTAGGGCGATTCTGCGCGAGCTAAACGAATTATTGGACGAAGAGGAAGAGTTCGCCTCTCCTCAGTCGGAATCATCCCCCACCCCAGTACATGCGATGGATCGTTCGCAGCAAGCCAGTGATCGAGCGGCCTGACGCGCGCAAGAGCGAATGCGATGAAAGCCAAGCGGCGTGCGCAATTGCGTGCGATGCCGGAGTCGCTACCGAGCGCTTCCCAACTGGCCAACCGCGGTGCCGCTTCGAGAATGCCAGATGACATTTCTGGCTTTGAGAGTCACCCAGGAACTGGCGTACCAACTTTACGAAAAGAGACGATGCGCCATCGGTCATGACTGGCAGGACTGGTTAGAGGCAGATCTACCTTGCGTAAACAAAGCAAACTTGGCGCTTAGTCCCTTTTTCCTGCCCGCGCTGTGAAGAAGCGGCCTTGGTGATTCAAGAGGCGCTTCTTCACTCCTGTTAACGATTTGCATGCTCGTCTGCTACCGCCGGGGTTGTATCCCGGCTAATCGAAGCGGGCTTGCCCGACAGGTGCGTTGCCCTTTGCGCGTTACGGACGGACGGCACCCCTTTTTCGACCGGATGGAGATTGAACGGCCAATTTGCGCCATCCGCTCGATCTCGCCGCGCAATACGGTAGATACCGTATTGTTCTCGGTGTTCTGAATATTTACCTTCTCCTCTGCTGGGACTGAGGAGTCCCCCTCTTCTACCGAGTAAACTAGAGCACAAAGGAACTACGCCCTCTTTTGCCATGGAAGAAGCTGACCACACCGCGCTACGCTAAGCCCCCCGCATGTCGCTGGTCATTTTAGACGGGAGGCATTTACTTCTTGCGGAAGACGCGGATTCTGGTTATCGATGATCACGAGCTCATTCGACGTAACATCTGCTGTCTCCTGGCCGCCCAGCCGGATTTTGATGTAATCGATGAGGCTGAGAATGGCACAGAGGCCATTCGGAAATCCGAAGAGTTGCAGCCGGATCTTGTACTGCTCGACATCAGCATCCCCGAACCGAATGGGTTGCGTGCTCTCCCCCATATCAAGAAAATCGCTCCCCGCGTGAAGGTTCTTATCGTGACCAATCACGACGAGCAGGTGTTCGTAGAGGAGGCCTTGCGGGCGGGAGCCGATGGCTTCTTGTCGAAAGCGCAGATCTGGACTCATCTCATCCCTACCGTCCGGCGGGTTCTGGGTGGAGAGATTCTCATCAGCGCGCCCGGTGCCTCCGAGCCGGGTTCAGAGCCGTCCAAGGCCTCTCCCACCGGGGCTGAGGCATAACGGGCTCATCTGCTTTCATTCAAGCGGCTCGAGGAATTCGAGTGCTCTGGTTTTTTCTCCGGCATCCAACTTGACATGACTCTAGGACGGCCGGAGAAGAAACATACCTTACCTGAGAACGGCGCCGGCAGAACAGCCGCGGGACAACCAGTTCGCAACTCCGTGTTGCTGCAGATTCCAGAAGAGGAGTTTCTCGATTTGAAAGCTTTGCTGGAATACCGGACTTTCGAGGCTGCAGCCCGCCTCGAAAACGAGCGGCGTCCCACCGAAGCCATCTACTTCCTCAATGAAGGTCTGGGCTCGATGATCATTGAGACCAATGACGGCCGAAGTGTCGAGGTGGGGATTGTCGGACGCGAGGCCATGATCGGGTCGTCTCTTGTCGGTGGACTCGAGGAAGTAACCTACAGCGTGGTGATGCAAGTCCCTGGCAACGGCTTTCGCGTCTCGGCCGAAGGTTTCAGGAAGTTGCTCCCTACGCTTCCGGTTCTCAATCAGTTGCTCACGCGAAGACTCGCGATCCGCTCCGTCGAACTGGCGCAAAACGCGGCATGCAACCGTCTCCACAACATCAAGCAGCGCCTCTCGCGCTGGCTGCTCCTGAGCCATGACCGGGTGGAGTCCGACTTCATCCTTATAACGCATGACTTCCTCTCCCGCATGGTCGGTACGGATCGCCCTACTGTCACCATAGCCTTGGCGGAACTGCAGCGAGACAGTATCGTCCAGCCAGGTCGCGGCTCTATCTTCATCCAGAACCGCGCCGGACTCGAGCAGGAGTCCTGTGAATGCTACGCGGTGTTCCATCGATTCAACACAGAACTGGGCTTGCGAGGATAACGCGGTCACAACTCCGCCGGACGGCAAGATCACTCCAGCAGCGGGGCCGCTCTTCGTCTACACTCAATCGATCCTCGGTTTCGGGAGGTATGTGCTTGCCTGCTATTCGCGCGCTCTTTTGGGATGTCGGAGGCGTTCTGCTGACGAACGCGTGGGATCACACCCAGCGCAGCGCTGCGCTCGAACATTTCCAGTTGGACCAGAAAGAATTTCATTCGCGCCACGAAATGGTGGTCTCATCGTTCGAGCGCGGCAAGATCACGCTTGACGAATACCTCGACCGCACCGTTTTCTACCGCGAGCGTCCTTTCGATCGCCAAACCTTCCGTGATTTCATGTTCTCGCTTTCTCGCCCGTTCCCAGATGTACTTGCCTTCGCTCAAGCCCTGACTGATTCACGGAAATACTTGATGAGCACGATCAACAACGAGTCCCGGGAACTGAACTACTATCGCATCGAGAAATTCGGGCTCCGTGGAATCTTTAGAATCTTCGTGAGCTCCTGCTTCGTGGGCATGCGTAAACCCGAGCGCGACATCTACCGGGTAGCTCTCGAATTGACACAAATTCCGGGCGAGGAATGCTGTTTTATTGACGACCGGCAGCTGAATCTGGAATGTGCTGCGCAGCTCGGGATGCACACGATCGAAATGAAGAGCTTGCCTGAACTGCAAGCGAGCCTTGGCAGGCTCGGGGTCAACTGCTAGCTCCACGTTGCTTATGCGTACTGAGCCGCGGCTCGCGCCTTCGTCACTTTATTTCCGCGGAGTTGTTGTCTTCACACCAGTGTTCGCAGGAATATCCGATTCGAGTATGCCGAGGGAAAGGTCGCTGGACCAGCAGTCGGCCGTCAGCTTCCAATCTCCGTTGCTCTGCCGCGAGCAGACCCACAGGTACTTCCCACGTTCCTCGCGCCGTTTCCCGGTTGCACTCGGTACCAGCGCTTTGCAGCGGCCTGCTTCGTATGCCAGATCGCCCATAACCTCCAGCCGCAGAGGCTCCACCTCGACCTCTCCGAGACCCGCTTCAAGAGCTCCGAAAAAAAACTCGCGCACGGCTGCCGCGCCCCGCACCGGGGGATAATTCGATCGCAAAACCAAGGCGTCAGCGGTATACAGTTCGAGCAGGTCGTCCAGATGTTTTGTATTGCAGGCAAGCACCCATTCCTGAGTAATGCGCCGGACGGCCGCCTCGGCCCGGCTCAAGTCGCCTCGCAGGGCCACATTCGGCCGCACTTTCTCTTCGCGAATCGGTTCGTTCGCACTACCGCGCGTTAACCCGCCTTCGTATCCGCTGGGAAAATAGTGGTGATGGTAGTGATGGTGATAATGGTGCGTTGCAAACCCCGTCGGACGCGTTCCG
>Ga0335071_10005813_pt1 | contig 12780 bp, 12 predicted proteins | sample Lox_Sample_15_FD_206724 | JGI IMG/M metagenome (GOLD analysis project Ga0335071, IMG submission 206724) | Soil microbial communities from Loxahatchee National Wildlife Refuge, Florida, United States - Lox_Sample_1.5 | ecosystem: Environmental > Terrestrial > Soil > Wetlands | place: USA...
GTTGTACTGGGACAACGCTTACACCGTGCATCACCTGACGAGCGAGCGCATTGAGGTGGCGAACATCCTGGAGCTTTGCGCGCGGCACGGTAACGCCAACCGGCCCTTTGTCTTCGGCTCGACTTCCAAGATCACTTTTCCGGGCGCTGGTCTGGCGATGTTTGCTGCGTCCAAGGAAAACGTGCAGTGGCTGCTGGCGAGATGCACCCCGCGGACGATCGGTCCCGACAAGATCAATCAACTGCGTCATGTGCGCTTTCTGAAAGACCACGCCGGTATTCTTCAACTCATGGACCAGCATCGCGCGCTGGTAGCGCCGAAATTCCAGAAAGTGCTGGACACGTTTGATCAATTGTTAGGCCAGGTGTGGGGCATTACCTGGACGCGGCCCAAGGGTGGGTACTTCATCAGTCTGGACGTACCGCAGGGCTGCGCGGCGCGCGTGGTTCAGCTTTCGAAAGAGGCCGGTGTGGAGTTGACACCAGCCGGTTCTACGTATCCCTATGGCAAGGATCCGGACGACCGCAACATTCGGATTGCGCCCACGTTTCCGGAATTGCCCGAGATCGCGCAAGCTGCGGAGGGCGTCGCATTGTGCGTGCGGTTGGCCATAGCAGAGAAGTTCCCGGCGCAGTCCCCCGCCCTGGTCAGCTAGTTGCGCTTTAAAAACTTGCGCTTCACGTCGGGCCAGAATTCGTAAAACGTGTTATATCCTAACCGGCCGAGAAAACCCAGGCCGATACGAGTGGCCGCATGATTGGCGTCCGCTTCGCTATCGGCGCGCCAGGTGTTGGATAAGAAATTGCTCCCGCCGATCGCAGCATAGCGAGCGTACGCCGGCACGATCTCACCCTCGCGATTGCGCGCCATAAAGACCATCTTGATGGCGTGGCCGGTTCGGTTTAACACCGGCCCTTCGCCGGCGCGGTTGTAGCGCGGATCTTCACCCCACACGGCGCCCAACCCCGCCTCCATGGTGTTGCTAACCGCAGTGGCTGTCAGGTGGATGCCAAAACGTTTGCCGAACCCCTTCAGACTGACGCCATATTCATGTGGCTCGTTGAAACCGGTGCCCCACGCAGCGTCGACGACTCCCATGCCGAAGCTGGGCAGGTTGATGGTGTTCATGATGGCCCATTCGAACCGGCCGCCACCGGTGATCGGCTGATAGGAGGAGGAACTGGTCCCAGGAGCAGGGCCGGTTTGGGCAGCGGCGATCGCTGCGAGCGGGAACAGCAGGGTGCGCGTCAGGAATCTCATGACCTCACGGGCCAAGGCCGCGCCCGCACTGTCCATTATCGACCCTCCCGGCCGCCGGCGTCTTTCCTCTTGATCCCAGACCGGCGGCGGGAACGGCGGCACGTTCCAGCGCTGGAAAGTGAATTGCTGAGAACTGGCGCATGGAACAACGCTTTCAAGACGCCCCGCGAACGGGCTGGATTGTGCGCATCGCATTAGCGGCCCTCGGTGTAATTCTGGCCGGCACTTCCCTTTATGCTCTGCGGGGTGTCTCGCGCGAGCGCCAACGCGCCGATGAACTCGCCAGTTCCAATCAATTGCTGCACGCATCTTTAATGCAGATGCAGAGCACGCTGCAATCGGTTTCACAAAGGCTGGACGCGCTCACGGCGCAGAACACAACGCCGGAGCAATCGGCGCCATCGCCGGCGCCACGCAAGCGTAAGCCCCGGCTCGTTACGGAGCGAGTCACCTTGGCCAACAACCAGGAACGCACCCCCGACGACCCGCGTTGGCGGCAGATGCAGTCCAGGATCAACGATCAGGATGAGCAGATCGCGAACACTCGCGACGAAGTGGCCAAGACCCGACAGGACTTGACCGATCAGCTCCACTCCTCCCACGACGAGCTCAACGGCTCCATCGCCAAGACCCACGATGAACTGGTTGTCTTGCAAAAGCGTGGGGAGCGCAATTACTACGAGTTCGATCTGAACAAGTCTAAGCAGTTCCGACACATCGGACCGGTCGGCTTGAGCCTGCGCAAAGCTGATACCAAGCACCAGCACTTCGACCTGGCGCTGATGGTGGACGATCAGCAACTGGAGAAGAAGCGCGTCGACCTTTATGAGCCGATGATGTTCCGGTTGGAGGACCGGCCTGAGCCGGTGGAAGTCGTGGTCAACAAGATTACTAAGGACGAGATCCGAGGGTATATCAGCGAGCCGAAGTACAAGCGCTCGGAACTGGCCATCACGACGGCTCCAGCCAGCCCGGCCGGACCCAAAGAATTGCAGCAACGCAGCACGCCGGCGCCGCTCACCAAGTAATTTCTGCCTGTAAAATTTGCAGCTACGCCGGAATGATCTGCTTGTGTCAAAATAGAGAGATAGGTGGACAGAACAGCGTCGGTTCTTTGGGTTGCGCTTGGGTGTCTGACGGCCTTCGAGGCTGGAAGGATCCGGCTGCATGCAGAGACGACGGCCTCTCCGGAACGCGCACTGATAAATCAGTACTGCGTCGTTTGTCATAACGAGAAGGCGAAAACCGCTGGCCTGATGCTGGACCAGGCCGACGTGGATCATCCCGCCGACCACGCCGAGGTCTGGGAGAAAGTTGTCCGCAAGCTGCGCAGCGGCATGATGCCGCCGCAGGGCATGCCGCGGCCGGATCAGTCGAAACTGGATGCCTTCATGGTTTCGCTGGAAACCTCGCTGGACAAGGCGGGGCTGGCGCATCCCGATCCGGGGCGCGCGCCGCTGCATCGCCTGAACCGCACCGAATACGCCAATGCGATTCGCGATCTGCTGGACCTGAAAGTTGATGTCGCGTCGCTGCTTCCGGCCGACGATGAGAGCAACGGCTTCGACAACATCGCCGAGGTCCTGCGGGTCTCGCCGTCCCTGATGGAAGCGTATCTGGGGGCATCGCGCGAGGTGAGCGGCCTGGCCGTCGGGGACCCGAAGATTGGCCCGATCAGTTTAAGCTTTCGCGTGCCGCCCGACATGGCGCAGAGCGAGCACATTGAGGGCCTGCCGCTGGGCACTCGCGGCGGCATCTTGATCCAGCATAATTTCCCGCTGGACGGCGACTACGAATTCAACGTCTTCCTTCTGCGGAACATCGTCGGATACCTGACGGGTCTCGAGTACGCTCACCAACTGGAGATCAGCATCGATGGCGAGCGTGTATTCCTGGCGCCGGTGGGCGGCGAGGAAGATAACAAGCTGTCGGACAGCAATCTGGCGCTCGCGGGCGACACGCTGGATGCGCGCCTGAAGACCAAGGTGCACGTGAAGGCCGGACCGCATGCCGTAGCGGTGGCGTTCCTGCGCCGCGATTCGGCTGAGTCCGACGAGCCGCTTCAGCCCTTCACGCGCGATCTCGATTTGCAGAACATGAACGGGATCCCGCTCATCGATCATGTGCAGGTGACCGGTCCGATGAACGCAACCGGGCCGGGCGAAACGCCCAGCCGGCGCCGCATTTTTGTGTGCCATCCGGCCAACTCGAAAGAAGAGCTACCGTGTGCTCGCAAGATTCTCTCCACGCTCGCGCGTCGCGCCTACCGGCGTCCGGTGACCGACGCCGATATGGAGACGCTGCTGAGCTTCTATCAGTCCGGGCGCAATCATTCGAGCTTTGAGGCAGGCATCGAAAATGCGCTGCGGCTGGTTCTGGCGAGCCCTAAATTCCTGTTCCGAGCCGAGCCGGATGCGCCCGGCGTCGTGCCGGGGAGCATTTACCACATCGGCGATCTGGAGTTGGCATCGCGTTTATCGTTCTTCCTGTGGAGCAGCATTCCGGATGAACAGTTGCTGACCGTCGCGGCGCAGGGGAAGCTGAAGGATCCGGCTGTGCTGGAGCAGCAGGTGCGGCGCATGTTGGCGGATCGTCGCGCCGAATCGCTGGTGAACAACTTCGCCGAGCAGTGGCTGTTTCTGCGCAACGTGCAAAGCCTGGCGCCGGATCAAGCCACGTTCCCGAACTTCGACGACAACCTGCGGCAAGCCTTCCGGCGTGAGACCGAACTGCTGTTCGCCAGCGTCGCCAACGAGGATCGCAATGTGCTCGACCTGCTGACGGCCAACTACACTTTTGTAAATGACCGCCTGGCCAAGCAATATGGAATTCCGAATGTTTATGGCAGCCAGTTCCGGCGCGTGCCCATCGACAACGACGCCCGCCGCGGCCTGCTCGGCCAGGGAAGCATCCTGAGCGTAACGTCGTATCCCACGCGAACATCGCCCGTGCTGCGCGGCAAGTGGATCATGGAGAACATCATGGGTTCGCCGCCGCCGGCGCCGCCGCCGAACGTTCCCGCTTTGAAGGATCAGGCGCAGGGCGGCAAAGTGCTCTCGATCCGTCAATTGATGGAAGAGCACCGTAAGAATCCGCCGTGTTCCACCTGCCACAAGGTGATGGACCCGCTGGGATTCGCACTGGAGAGCTTCAACGCCGTGGGCGAATATCGCGTGAAGGACGCCTCCGGACCGATCGACGCCTCCGGACAACTCGCCGATGGAACCAAGATCAACGGCGTCGTGGATCTCCGCAACGCGTTGTTGAAGCACCCGGATTATTTTGTCGGCACGTTGACCGAGAAGCTGCTCACGTACGCGTTGGGCCGGCCGTTGGAGTACTACGACATGCCGGTGGTGCGCCAGATCGTGCGGGACGCTGCCCGCAACGATTACCGCTTTTCGGCATTGATTTTGAGGATCGCAAAGAGCACGCCGTTTGACATGAAGAAGGCGCTGGAACGGGAGAATAGCGGGGTGACGGGCACAGTGGCCCATCGCTAGGAGTACCATGGAGATAGGCATGTTCATCAGCAAGAAACATCTTCCGCGGCGCACGTTCCTGCGCGGAATGGGCGTAACGCTCGCGCTTCCTCTGCTCGACGCTATGCTGCCTGCACAGACGCTGCTGAAGAAGACGGCGGCAGCCGGCTCGCCTCGCTTGGGTTTTGTGTACGTGCCCCACGGCGCCATCATGAACGAGTGGACGCCCGCCGCCGACGGCAAGGATTTTGAATTCACTCGCATTCTGAAGCCGCTGGAACCGTTCCGCGATCGTGTCAACGTCGTCTCCGGGCTCGGCCATCGGGCCGCCGACAGCACGGCAGTTCACTCGCTCAGCCCTACCACGTGGCTGAGCGGCGTTCGCCCGAAACCGACGCAGGGCGTGGACGCTTATGCGGGAGTGACCATCGATCAGATCGCGGCGCAGCATATTGGGCAAGACACGCTGCTGCCATCCATTGAACTGGCTACAGAGGATCACGCGGCGCTGCTGGGCGCCTGCGACCGCGACTACGGCTGCATTTACATGAACACGCTGTCGTGGCGCACGCACACCACGCCCATGCCCATGGAGATCAACCCGCGCAAAGCGTTCGAGCGCATGTTCGGGCAGGGTGGGAGCCAGGCCGACCGCACGGCTCGCAATTCGCAGGACCGCAGCATTCTGGACGAAATTACGGCGGAAGCCACGGCGTTGAACCGCAGCCTGGGACAGCGCGACCGCGCGACGCTCAGCGATTACATGGACAGCGTGCGCGAGATCGAGCGTCGCATCCAGAAAGCCGGCGGGCTGCAGACTGATGCGGAACTGGATTTGCCCACGGAACCGGTCGGTATTCCGTACAACTTCGAAGAGCACATCAATCTGATGTACGATCTGTTGGTGCTCGGCTATCAGGCCAACGTGACGCGCGTGTTTACCTACATGGTGGCGCGGGAAGAGAGCAACAAGACCTACCCGCAAGTGGGCGTTCACGACGGGCACCACGCTACGTCGCATCACCAGAACCTGCCGGAGAAGATCGAAAAGCTGGTGAAGATCCAGAACTATCATGTAACGCTGTTGGCGCGATTCCTGGGCAAGCTGAAAAGCACGCCGGATGGCGATGGCAATCTGCTGGATCACTCCCTGATTCTGTTTGGCAGCAACATGAGCAACAGCAATTTGCACAATCATTTCCCGCTGCCCAACGTGATGGCGGGCGGCGCATGCGGCAAGCTGGAAGGCGGCCGCCACCTGCGCTATCCCGACCACACGCCCATGGCAAACCTGCTGCTCAGCATGCTGGACAAGACTGGGATTCCGCAGGACAACGTCGGCGATAGCACCGGCGAGTTGATTAACCTCTAATCGAGGGTCACATGTTTTCCAAGACGCTTTACGGGTTCTGCCTGGCCGCGCTTTTGTGCGCGAATGGACGGGCCGCTACCGGCAACGAATCGGCTCGCCTGGCCGATGCGGTGAAGGACGGCGACAAGGCTGCTGTCGCAGCGCTTCTCGAACAGCACGCCGACGTAAACATCGCGCAGGCCGATGGAACCACCGCGCTACACTGGGCCGCCCGGCAGGACGATCTGGAATTGGCAGCGCGTTTGATTCGTGCCGGAGCCAACGCGCAGGCAGCGAATCGCTACGGAGTTACCCCGCTGTATCTGGCCTGTGTGAATGGCAGCGCGCGCATGATCGAAGCACTGCTCAAAGCCGGGGCGGATGCCAATGCAACCGTAACCAAAGGCGAAACCGCGTTGATGACGGTGGCGCGAACGGGCAACGTGGAAGCCGCGAAGGTGCTTTTGGCCCATGGCGCAGACGTGAACGCCAAAGAAGAATGGCGTGGCCAGACCGCGCTGATGTGGGCCGTGGCCGAAAGCCATCCCGAGATGGCCCAGGAACTGATCGCGCACGGCGCCGACGTCAACGCGCGTCAAGACACGTGGCACTGGGAGCGTCAGGTAACATCCGAACCGCGCGAGAAATGGCTGCCGCTGGGAGGTCAGACACCGCTGCTATTCGCCGCCCGTCAGGGCTGCGTGGAATGTGGGCGAGTGCTGCTGAAGGCAGGCGCGGACATCAACACCACCGATCCGAACAACATCTCGCCGATGGTGATGGCGCTGATCAACGGGCACTACGATTTCGCGGCCTTTTTGATCGAGCAGGGCGCTGATGTCAACCTTGCCGACGAGACGGGCCGCACGCCGCTCTATGCCGCCGTCGACGACCACACCATGCCCGAGTCGAACCTCCCGGCGCCGCGTGAAATCGACAACAACCTCACGAGCATAGACGTGATTCGTATGCTTCTCGCTCACGGCGGGGACGTCAATGCGCGATTGAAGAAGCAAACTCCGTACCGCACCAAGGTCGACCGTGGCGCCGACACCATGCTCAACACGGGAACCACGCCGCTGCTACGCGCTGCGAAGGCCGGCGATGCCGAGGCGATGCAGGTGCTGTTGGCCAAGGGCGCTGACGCGAAGCTAACAACCCGGTTCGGCGTCACTCCGTTGATGGCTGCTGCAGGGCTCGGCGCCAAGGAAGAAGACACCACAGGACGGAAGAAGACCGAGGCCCAGGCCATCGAAGCCGTCAATCTTTGCCTGGATGCCGGCGCGGACATCAATGCGGTGGATAACCAAGGCGATACCGCCCTGCATGGTGCGGCACAAAAAGGCTACGACCAGGTGGTTCAGTTTCTGGCCGACCACGGCGCCAAGCTCGACATTAAGGACAAGAAAGGCCGCACCCCGCTCGACGCCGCGAATGGCCTGATGGGCAACGGCGGCTTTGACGGCTCGCGCCGCGACGTCCACGAAAGCACAGCGGCACTGCTTCGCAAGCTGATAGCGGTTCCAGAGGCCAAGGCAGCGCAGCCGGCTCAGTAAACTTGCTCGGGCTTCAAATCACCAAGCGCACCGACGGCGGAGGAGTGCTGCGATGTGTCCGCGACGACGGGTCGTACACCGGGCAGAAACAGACCAGCCGACAGGCGCCGTTTTTCGCTCTGCACGACCTGACGCACTTCGCCGTGGAAACGACGCTCGGATTCCAGCGCGGGTTCTTCGGGCTTGTTGCCGAAGGTTGGGATCTGGAAGACACAACCGGCAAGGGCTCACGGGGACCGTTACCCGAAGAAGCCGGAGTGGTCGAGCATATCGTTGGAATGCTGGACAACGAACCAGCCAGCGGTGCGATCTGGACGGCGGAAGAGTTCCATCAGCATTTCGCGCACCCGGCGGCGCCTCGCCTTACCGACGAGGATCTCGCCCGCGTCCGCGCCCGCCGCGCGGAGCTGTTCCGGCAATGGTCGGAGATCGCCCCCGGCGCCACGTTGGAGCTCCTGTTTGATCGAGAAGAATCACGTGTTGGCTGATTGGTATCAGGCCGAGTGGCTCGTCCTTTTCGCCGTGTGGCTCATCGGCGCCGCCGGCAGCAAACCAACCGTCCGCCGCGAGTCAGCCCTGCTGCGGATCCGCCACGTCGGACTGCTGGCGCTGGCGGCTTTGTTGCTGTTTCGCCCGGCGATATGGGGTCCGCTGGACGTCCGCTTCCTGCCGGAATCCTGGGCCGTCGGCATCTTCGGGCTGGTCCTCAGTTCCTTGGGCAGCGGCTTTGCCATTTGGGCCCGCCTGATCTTGGGCCGCAACTGGAGCGGAACTGTGACGGTCAAAGCAGATCACCAACTGATTTGCCGCGGCCCGTACCGGTTGGTCCGGCATCCGATTTACTCGGGTGTCCTGTTGGCGATGTTAGGTAACGCCATCGGGTATGGTAGACTGCCATGCCTGCTCAGCGTACCCATCGCTTTCCTGGCGCTTTGGGTCAAGTCGCGAACCGAGGAGCAGTTCATGCGGGAGCAATTCGGCGCGCAATACCAGCAATATCAGCAGACGGTAAACGCGATCATTCCTGGTCTACTGTGATCAGAACAGCTTCTTAAACGCCCGGCCGACGCCGTGCACTACTTTGGCGGTGCCTTTGGTGGTGCCCACCGTGACGTCCTTGCCCGCGACTACGGCGCCCTTGCCGACCGATTCGCCCGCCTTTATCGGGTGCAGTGTGACCAGATCGCCGGCGCCCTTGGCAGTTCCTTTGGCTGCGTTCCCGACGCCCTTCGCCGCGCCGGTCCCGATATCACCGGCCCCGCTGCCAATCTCTTTGCCCGGGCTGCGTTGCGTCTTTTCTTCACTCCGAACCGGTTGATCCTGGGGCTGCTGCGATTGCGCCCAGGCGGGAATCGCCAGCACCAACCCAAGAACCATAGCAACAGTTCGCATACTTTTTGGACGCGTGGGCCGCGGCAAAGGCTTCATCAACCCTTTTTCCCGGAGCTGTTTCCCGCTTGATACGCTAGACTTCTGGCTCACGAAAGGAGCAGACCATGCGACTCCACCCCATGCGACTCCCAGTTGTTTGCGCCGGCATTCTCGGTATTCTAGGCATTGTGAACGCACAAGCTCCCTCGCCCCGGGACATCCACCTGCGCGGCGACCGATTCGCCGGCCTGACCTACGACACCATGACGCCCGAGCAAAGGACCATGGTGGAACACGTCCTGGCCGGAGAGCGCACCTCGCTCGACGGACCGTTCAACGTACTGCTCCGCAGCCCTGAGATGGGCGACCTGGCGCAGAAGTTCGGCGCGCAGATGCGTTTTCATTCCTCGCTGCCGCGGCGCCTGAACGAGTTCGCTATTCTCATCACGGGCCGACATTGGACGGCGCAATATGAATGGTGGGCGCATCACCGCGCCGCGCTCACGGCTGGCTTGAATCCTGCGTTGATCGATGCACTGGCCGCCGGGCAGCGGCCCACGTCCATGCAGCCCGACGAAGAAGCAGTCTACAACTTCTGCACCGAACTGCTGAATACCAAGCAAGTCAGCGATGCATCGTTCCAGGCCGTCAAGGAAAAGTTCGGCGAGCGCGGCGTAGTGGACCTGACCGGCGTGGTCGGCTATTATCAGCTCGTTTCGATGTTGTTGAATGTCGATCGTTACCCGATGCCGGCCGGAGTCCAGCCGGAGTTGAAGCCGCTGCGATAGATCAGGATCAGGACGCCGGCGCGGCGGCTCCGCTGTCGACGTTCATTTGCAGACTTCGCATCCGTGCAAAGTCAACCACCTGCGTCACCATGATGGCCATTTGCTGCGCGGCATGCTCGTGAGACAGCGCTCCCCTCTCGTCGAACTTTTCTACGAGCGTGTTGAGCGCGACTCCCATCGGTGTCGGCCATCCACGCAAAGCATGCACGATGGAGCGGAACGCAGAAAGCGTCACGCCCGTCGACTGCCAGCCGTTCCCGCACACAATCAGGCCCACCGCGCGGCCGTCCAGGTAGGGATACGGATCGTGCGCCATATCCTCTGTGTAATCCAGAGCGTTCTTGATTAAGCCCGAGACGGAGCCGTGATAGCACGGCGTGGCCAGGATCACTCCATGGGCTCGGCGCAAAGCCGCCAGCATGTTCCGCGCATCATCGGTCCGGACCAGCGACTCCGGAGCGTACATCGGAAGATTGACGCTCGCGCCCACGAACAACCTTGTGTCGGCGCCCTGAGCATCGGCGAGCGATAGAGCGTAGCGCAGCGCCTTCTCGGACGATGAACCCGCTCTGGTCGTGCCACCGATCCCGACGATCAACGGACGAAAACTGCTACTCATCGTGATCCCGTTCGAGCATCCTAAGCTACAATGATACCTTTGGTTACACTGCGATGAAATTTGGCGGTTTCTACGAACATCAACTTCCACGGCCCTGGGTCGCGGAATCTGAGCACACCCTCATTAAGAACGCCCTGGAGCAGGCTGTGCTGTCCGACGAGTGCGGTTACGACTATGTTTGGGCTACCGAGCATCACTTTCTGGAAGAGTATGCTCATTCCTCCGCACCAGAGATCTTCCTGGCAGCCTGCAGCCAGCGCACCAGAAACATTCGAATCGGGCACGGTATAGTGCAGACGCCGCCGCACATCAATCATCCGGCCCGCGTGGCGGAGCGGATCGCCACACTCGACCTGATCAGCGACGGCCGGTGCGAGTTCGGCACCGGCGCCGGGGCCACCGAAACGGAACTGGGCGGATTTTACGTCCCTCAGGCCGAGAAGAAGGACATGCAACTGGAAGGCATGCGCGTCGCGCTGCGGTTGCTCGTCGAAGACCCGTTCACGGGATATGAAGGCAAATACGTCAAGGTGCCGCCGCGGAATCTGGTCCCCAAGCCTCTTCAGAAGCCCCATCCGCCCCTCTGGATGGCCTGTTCCAATCGCAACTCCATCCTGCAAGCCGCCAGGCTCGGCATGGGCGCGCTGACGTTTTCCTTCGTCAGCCCGGACGAGGCGCAACACTGGGTGAAGGACTATTACGAGATCATCGAGAACGAATGCGATCCGATCGGCTACGCCGTGAACCCCAACTTCGCGGTAGCCGCGCCGTTCCTGTGCGACCGCGACGAAAAGCGCGTGGGGCAGATCGGCATGGAGAGCTATGGCTTTTTCATCTACGGGCTCGGCCACTACAGTTTTTTTGGAGAGCACCGGCCGGGCCATACCGACATCTGGAATGAATATAAGACCAACCCGCATGAGTTTGCGCCGCCCGAGGGCCGCATTCAGGACTGCGTGGGTACGCCGGAAATGCTGCGCCAGCGCTTGCGCGACTTCGAGGCCGCGGGTATCGATCAGGTGCTGTGCATCTCACAGGCGGGAGCAATCTCGCACGATCTGTTGTGCTCCTCCATCCGGCTCTTCTCGAAAGAAGTTCTGCCCGAGTTCAAGGAACGCGATCTGGCGAACGCGCGCAAGAAGGCCGAGCAGCGCGCGCGCATCAACGAGCGGGCGCTGGCAAGGAAGCGGCCTGTTCAGCCCGCTGAAGGCGACATTGTCATTCGGGCCGCCGGCCACCATTAGACTAAATCACGGTGTAACTCGCGGCGAGCCCAAGCTGTATCTTGGAGTGTTCCTCATCGAAGGCGGCGCGTGTCTCCGGCTCCAGATAGTAACCCTCGTTGACCTTGCTTAGAACGAAGCGGCAAAACCGGTCGCATTCCAGATAGAAATGAACGTTGGTATGCGGATAGGAAAGCGAATACTCCGTCAACAGCGGGCCCAACCGCGTCCCGAGCAAAACGCAAAATTCGTGCAGGTTGAGCGCAATGGGAGCCAGGCGATTGGCGCGATATAACATGCAGTTCAACGCCATCGCCCGGTGGTTCACCATCTTCACCAAGCGTTCGTACTCACGCTCGGAGAGGTGATAGCGTTCCCGCAGAATGCCGGGGTCCATCCGGACCTGCCGGCATAATTCCGGCGAAGATACCAAGTCGGCCAGCGCCTGTTGAAATTCAACTAACATGGGCGGCCGCCGCGCTCTCTGAAACGCCGGAAGCGACATGCTCCGCTAAATCCCGGATACGTTCTAACTCACCCGCGATGCCTTGCAATCCGAGCTTCTCGAGATACGACTCGTGAAATTCGAAAACGATGGCGCGCAGATTCCGGAAACGAGGCCCGTAATGATACGCCCAACTCCACACTTCCTGGGGTGTGAGGTTGGAGTGTGAATCCGTGTAGAAACCGGCCAGCTCGTGGCCGCCCGCCAAGTGGATTTCCTGAACGCACTCGGGATTGAGCTGCTCCAGATACTCGACGGGCGACAGCACCCCATTGACCAGTCCGACGTAAAGGTTGTGAAGATCGAGAAGCGTTCCGCAGCCGGCTTCGGCATGCAGACGGTTTAAAAACTCCGGCTCGCTCATTTCGGTATCCGGAACCGGCGTGAAAACCGCTCCGTTTTCCAGCAGCAAGTCGCAGCCTAGTGCGTTTTTCAAGATGGCCAGCTTGGATTTAATGATCTGCAGAGTCTCTTCGTCGTAGGGCACAGGCAAGCCCAAGCCGGCCTGGCTGTTCGGCACGCTGCCATGAGAAACCAGAAACGTGCTGAGGTGTTCGCTAAACCATTGCAGATTGAGTTCGTGCGCGATCGAAGCCACCTCGGCAACCATCGCCATGTCGATGGG
>Ga0335071_10005814_pt1 | contig 12780 bp, 4 predicted proteins | sample Lox_Sample_15_FD_206724 | JGI IMG/M metagenome (GOLD analysis project Ga0335071, IMG submission 206724) | Soil microbial communities from Loxahatchee National Wildlife Refuge, Florida, United States - Lox_Sample_1.5 | ecosystem: Environmental > Terrestrial > Soil > Wetlands | place: USA: Florida...
CCGACCACATGATGGTGATCCGCACCGCCGGCCAGAGCCACATGGACGGCCTGCTCGAGGGCACGCCCGAGGGCGTCGGCGGCATCGCCGTCACCCGCAAGCAGGTGCGCGCCACGCGGCGCGCGCTCGACCTGATCGAGGACGAGGTCGGCCGGCCGATCAACTTCCACTCCTACGTGAGCGGCGTGGCCGGTCCCGAGATGGCGGTCATGTTCGCCGAGGAGGGCGTGAACGGCGCCCACCAGGACCCGCAGTACAACGTCCTGTACCGCAACATCAACATGTACCGCAGCTTCGTCGATGCCGCCGTGGCCAAGCACGTCATGGCGAGCGTGCGCATGGCCCAGATCGACGGCGCCCACAACGCCAACGCCACGGCCCGCGAGGCCTGGAAGGTCATGCCCGAGCTGCTCGTGCAGCACGCGATCAACTGCGCCTACTCGGTGGCCGCCGGCATGCCCAAGGCCGACATCTGCCTCTCGACGGTGCCGCCCGATGCGCCGCCGGCGCCCTGCATGCGCATGGACCTGCCCTACGCGGTCGCCCTGCGCGACCTGTTCGGCGAGTACAAGATGCGGGCCCAGCAGAACACGCGCTACATGGAGTCGTGCGGCCGCGAGGCCACCGTCAGCCATGTCATGAACCTCATGATCAGCCGCCTGACGAGCGCCGACATCCAGAGCACGATCACCCCCGACGAGGGCCGCAACGTGCCCTGGCACTACAACAACGTGCACGCCGTGAACACGGCGCGCCAGTCGCTCGTCGGCATGGACGGCCTGCGCGAGTTCGTGCGACTCGACCTCGACAACCCCGAGTTCAGGGACAAGGTGCGCGAGCTCAAGGAGCGCGCCGTGCTGTTCCTCGAGGGCATGCAGCGCGACGGCGGCTACTTCGCCGCCGTCGAGCAGGGCTACTTCGTCGACTCGGGTCTCTACCCGGAGACCAACGACGACGCCATCGTGCGCTACGCCGACGCCGGCGTGGCCGCCGGCACGATCGTCGAGCGGGCCGCCGACTACATGGCCCCGGTCTGCCACCACTTCGGCGACAACCACCTGCCGGCCGGCCTGGCCAGGCCCTGCGAGCCGATCGGCGGCTGCACCCTGTGCGAGCCCGCCAAGGTGCCTTTCATCGACGAGCTCGACCCCGAGGACAACGTCAACGCCCGTCTCGAGCGCACCTCCGAGCTGCGCGACAAGGGCCTGATCAAGCCCGAGGTCGAGTGGGCCGGTGACGGCATCGTCGTGGTCACGCTCTTCCTGCCGGCCTCCGAGCGGGTGGCCGAGTTCGCTGCCCTCGAGCTCGCCAAGGCGATGAACCTGCAGGATCCCGAGGTCATCCACAAGCAGGTCATGCACCCGGCCGAGGGCACCCTGCTCGAGGTCAAGGGGCGCCTCGAGGTGGCGGTCGACCCGGCCACGCTCTACATCCCGCCCGAGCCCGACGTGCTCACCGCCGACGAGGTCCGCGCGTTCGTCAAGGAGCACGGCCTCAAGGTCGTCGGCGCCACCGTGGGCGAAGACGAGCACTCGGTGGGCATGCGCGAGATCATCGACATCAAGCACGGCGGCCTCGAGGGCTACGGCGTGGCCTGCGAGTACCTGGGCACCTCGGTGCCGGTCGAGAAGGTGCTCGACGCCGCCATCGAGCACGCCGCCGATGCCGTCCTGATCTCGACCATCATCACCCACGGCGAGGTCCATCGCTTGAACATGCAGAAGCTGGCCGACCTGGCCGTCGAGAAGGGCGTGCGCGGCAAGCTGCTGCTCATCGCCGGCGGCACCCAGGTCACGCCCGAGCTCGCCCAGAGCTGGGGCATGGACGCCGGCTTCGGGCGCGGCACCCACGGCATCGACGTGGCCTCGTTCATGGTCAAGGCCCTGCGCGAGCGGGAGCGGTAGGCCGGGCCGCGTGACCGGACAGCACGCAGAGGGGACGGGCGGCGCCGCAGGCGCCGCTCGCCCCGACGTAACGCCCGCGGGCGGTGCCGCTCGTTCTGAGCGCTCATCGGCAGGCGCCGCCCGCCCCATCGACGCCCTCGTGGCCGAGATCGGTTCGACCACGACGGTGGTGTCAGCCTTCGACGGTCTGTCCGGCTACCCGGCAAGCGAGCCGCGGCTGCTCGGCCAGGGCGTGGCCGCGACCTCGGTCGCGGCCGGCGACGTCACCCTCGGGGTCGGCGCGGCGCGCGCGGCCCTCGAAGAGGCGACCGGTCCGCTCGCGCCGCGCCTCACTCTGGCCACGAGCTCGGCGGCCGGCGGCCTGCGCATGACCGTCCACGGCCTCACGCAGCGCATGACGGCCATGGCCGCCCGCGAAGCGGCCCTGGGCGCCGGCGCCGTCGTGACCTACCAGACCGCCGGCCTGCTGCGCGACCACGACCTGCGCGCGATCGAGGAGCTGCGCCCAGGGCTCATGCTGCTCGCCGGCGGCGTCGAGGGCGGCGACTACGAGACGGTCCTGCACAACGCAGGGCGCATCTGCGAGCTCACGGTGCGCCCCATCGTCGTCTACGGTGGCAACTCGGTGGTTGCCGGCGACGCCCGCACGCTGCTCGAGACGGCTGGCTTTCGCGTGCGCGTCACGAGCAACGTCTATCCGGCCGTCGACGAGCTCGACATCGTGCCGGCGCGCGCCGTCATCCACGACGCTTTCGAGGAGCACATCACCCACGCACCCGGCATGGAGCGCATCGGCGAGGTCGTGAGCGGCCGTATCCTGCCCACGCCCGGGGCGGTGCTGCTGGCGGCCGAACGGCTGGCCGACGACCTCGGCGACCTCGTCGTGGTCGATGTCGGCGGGGCCACGACCGACGTGCACTCGATCACCGACGGGAGCCCCGAGTTCAGCGCCATCCAGATCGAGCCGCAGGCGCACAGCCGGCGCACGGTCGAAGGCGATCTCGGCACCTTTGTGAGCGCGAGCCACGTGGCCGCCATGATGCCCGAAGAGGAGCGGCCGACGGAGCTGCCGCCCGCCCTGCCGCGCAACGCCGACGAGGTCGAGGCGGCCCGGCGGCTGGCCGCCTACTGCGCCCGCGCCGCCGTGCGGCGCCACGCCGGGCGCCTCTCGCACCTCTACACGCCGACCGGCCGCCAGACCGTCGCCCGCGGCCGCGACCTGACCGCCTGCCGGCTGCTGGTCGGCACCGGGGGCGCCCTCACACGCCTGCCCGGCGGCCGGGAGATGCTCGAAGCGACGCGCTCGACCGGCACGGGCGACCGTCTCTTGCCGCCGGCGACGGCGGGCTGCGCGCTCGATGCCGACTACATCCTGGCCGACTGCGGCGCCCTGCTGGCCCACTTCGACGGCGCCGCCGTGGTGGCCCTCATGGGTGCGAGCCTGAGTCTGTGAGGACGCTCGCGGGCCCGCCGCGAGGGGAGACCGGCCTCAGGCGTTGAGCGTGATCGCCGAGGCTGGACAGACCTGCACGCAGCGCCGGCAGAGGATGCAGCCGTCCGGCGACTCCGCCGTGGCGCGACCGGCGCTGCGCCTCCCTGCACGGATGTGCGTCCCTTCGCTCGTTTCGCGCCTCGAGGATACCCCGGCGACCATGGAAGTAGCCTGAGATGAGGCTGAGGATGCGCTGTGAATAGCGCGGCGCGTGAGGGCCGCCCGCCGGTCGGGCATGCAGAGGGCGAGATGAGCACATCGTCCGTCCACGCCGCGCTCGACAGCTTCACGCCGCGGGTGCGCGACTGGTTCGCGCGCACCTTCGGCGAGCCTACGCCGGCCCAGGAGCAGGCCTGGCCGGCGATCGCCGGCGGCCGTCACGCCCTGATCTCGGCCCCGACCGGCTCGGGCAAGACGCTCGCGGCGTTCCTCTGGGCGCTCGACCGCCTCGTCGCCGATCCGTCGCCGGCCGAGCCCGCCAAGCGGCATATCCGCCTGGTCTACGTCTCGCCGCTCAAGGCGCTCGGCTACGACGTCGAGCGCAACCTGCGGGCGCCGCTGCGCGGCATCGGAGCCGACGTGCGCGTGGCGGTGCGCACCGGCGACACGCCGCAGCGCGAGCGGCGCGAGATGCTACGCCGGCCACCCGACGTGCTCATCACGACGCCCGAGTCGCTCTACCTCATGCTCACCTCGCAGGCCCGCGAGCTCTTCGCGGGCACCGAGTGGGTGATCGTCGACGAGATCCATGCCGTGGCCCAGACCAAGCGCGGCGCCCACCTGGCGGTGACCCTCGAACGACTGGCGCAGGTTGCCGGCCGCGACCCGCAGCGCATCGGCCTGTCGGCCACGCAGCGGCCGCTCGACCTGGTCGCCCGCTTCCTGGTCGGGCCGACGCGCGACTGCGCCGTCGTCGATGCCGGCGTGGCCAAGCCGCTCGACCTGCGCATCGAGGTGCCCGTCGAGTCGATGGTCGACCCCGAGGCGCCGCTCGAGCTGCGCAGCGTGCCCGGCGGCGAATCGACGCGGCGCTCGATCTGGCCGGCGATCTACCCCGAGTTGCTGAAGCTGGTCCAGGCCCACCACACGACGCTCGTCTTCGTCAACAATCGGCGCACGGCCGAACGGATCGCCCTGCGCCTGAACGACCTGGCGGCTCAGCAGGCCGGCGAGGCGGGCGAGACCGTGCGCGAGATCGCCCGTGCCCATCACGGCTCGCTGGCCCGCGAGGAGCGTCTCGTGATCGAGGACGAGCTCAAGGCCGGCCGCCTGCCCTGCCTCGTGGCCACCTCGTCGCTCGAGCTCGGCATCGACATGGGGGCGATCGACCTGGTCGTGCAGGTCGAGTCGCCCAAATCGGTCACCCGCGGCCTGCAGCGCATCGGCCGCGCCGGTCACGGCGTGGGCGAGGTCTCGCGCGGACGCATCTTCCCCAAGTTTCGCGCCGACCTCGTCGAGTGCGCGGTCGTGGCCCGGCGCATGCGCGAGGGCCTGATCGAGCCCACGGTGGTGCCGCGCAACCCGCTCGACGTGCTCGCCCAGCAGATCGTCGCCGTGGCCGCGGCGGCCGGGGAAGAGGGGGTCGCGGTCGAGGCGCTGGACGACCTGCTGCGCCGTACCCTCACCTTCGCCGAGCTCGACCGCCGCCTGCTCGAGAACGTGCTCGACATGCTCGACGGCCGCTATCCCTCGCAGGAGTTCGCCGAGCTGCGGGCGCGGATCGTGTGGGACCGGGCCGCGGGCACGATCCGCGCCCGCAGCGGCGCCCGCGGCCTGGCCGTGGCCAACGCCGGCACCATCCCCGATCGTGGCCAGTTCAGCGTCAACCTGCCCGACGGCCGTCGCGTCGGCGAGCTCGACGAGGAGATGGTCTACGAGGCGCGGGTGGGGCAGAGCTTCCTGCTCGGGGCGACCTCGTGGCGCATCGAGGAGATCACGCGCGACCGCGTGGTCGTCACGCCGGCGCCGGGCGCGGCCGCCAGCGTGCCCTTCTGGCACGGCGACGGCGTGGGGCGGCCGCGCGAGCTCGGCGCCGCGATCGGCGCTTTCACGCGCTGGGCCGTCGACCAGGAGCCGGAGACCCTGGAGCGCGACTACGACCTGGACGAGCGCGCCGCCCGCAACCTACTGGAGTTCCTCGCCGAGCAGCGTGCCGCGACCGGCGTGCTGCCCTCGGACCGCATGGTCGTCGTCGAGCGCTTCCGCGACGAGATCGGCGACTGGCGGCTGTGCCTGCTCACGCCCTTCGGCGGCCGCGTGCACGCGGCCTGGGCGCTGGCACTGACGGCGCGGGTGCGGGCCGTCCTCGGCCTCGAGGCGGGTGCGATCTGGTCCGACGACGGCATCATCGTCCACCTGCCCGACTCAGACGAGCCGCCGGGCGCGGCGCTCGCCCTGATCGACCCCGACGAAGCCGAAGAGCTCGTCGTCGGCGAGCTCGGCGCGAGCGCCCTCTTCGGGGCGCGCTTTCGCGAGAATGCGGCGCGCGCCCTGCTCATCCCGCGCGCCTACCCCGGCCGTCGCACGCCCCTCTGGCAGCAGCGCCTCAAGGCGCAGTCGCTGCTCGAGGTCGCACGTCGTTACCCCGACTTTCCGATCGTCCTGGAGACCTACCGCGAGTGCCTGCGCGACGTGCTCGACCTGCCCGGCCTGAGTGAGGTGCTGCGCGGCCTGCAGACCCGCGAGCTCGCGGTCGTCGAGGTCGAGACGGCGACCGCCTCGCCGTTTGCCTCATCGCTGCTGTTCGACTACGTGGCGACCTACATGTACGAGGGCGACGCGCCGAGCGCCGAGCGCAGGGCGGCCGCCCTGGCCCTCGACCGCGAGCTGCTGCGCGAGCTGCTCGGCCAGGAGGCGCTGCGCGACCTGATCGACCCCGCCGCCCTGGACCAGGTCGAAGACGAGCTCCAGCGTCGCCGCCCCGAGCTGCGCGCCCACGACGGCGACGGCCTGCACGACCTGCTGCGTCGCCTCGGCGACCTGAGCGCCGACGAGGTCGCGCGGCGCGCGGCGCCCGGCCTCGCCGCGGAGGGGCTGGCCGCGCTCGAGGGCGACGGTCGCGCCGTGCGCGTGACCATCGCCGGCGAGGAGCGCTGGATCGCCGCCGACGACGCCGGGCTCTACCGCGACGCGCTGGGCGCGGCCGCGCCGGCCGGGCTACCCGAGAGCTTCCTCGTGCCGGTGCCCGACGCCCTCGAGCAGCTCCTGCGGCGCTACGCCCGCACCCACGGACCCTTCGAGGGCGAGGCGCCGCGGCGCCGCTACGGGCTCGATCCGGGCGACGCCCTGGCGACGCTCGAGCGCCGCGGCGAGCTCGTGCGCGGCGAGCTGCGGCCGCTGGGCACGCAGCGCGAGTGGTGCGACCCCGACGTGCTGCGCCGCCTGCGCCGCGCCTCGCTTGCCGTGTTGCGCCGCGAGATCGAGCCGGTCGACGCGGCGGCGCTGGCGCGCTTCGCGCCGGCCTGGCAGGGGGTCGACCGCCACGTCGCCCGGCAGGCTGGCGAGCGGCATCCGACCGGCCCGCCCGTCGAACGACACCAGAGCGCTCTGCCGGGCGACCGGCACGAGACCGGTCCGGCAGAGCACGGCGCGAGCTTGCAGGCCGGCCATCGTGCGCCCGGCGGCGGTGTCGCGCGCCTGCGCGACGTGCTTTCGTCGCTGCAAGGCCTGCCGCTCACGGTCGAGACCTGGGAGCGCGACGTGCTGCCGCGCCGCCTCGAGGGCTACTCGCCGGCCTGGCTCGACGAGCTGTGCGCGACCGGCGAGGTCGTCTGGGTGGGAGCCGGGGCGGGCGGCGGGCGCGGCGGCCGGGTCGCGCTGTACTTCAGGGACGACGCCGCGTTACTCGGCCCGCCCCCGGCCCACGATCAGCCGCAGGGACCGCTGCACGAGAGCGTGCGCGAGCGCCTGCGCGGCGGCGCCTGCTTCTTCACCGATCTGCTGCTCGACCACCCAGAGCTCGGCTCGGCGGAGCTGCGCGAGGCCCTCTGGGACCTCGTCTGGTCGGGTGAGGTCACCAACGACGCCTTCGCCCCGCTGCGCCTGCGCCGGGCCGCCTCGCGGGCGGTCGCTCCGGCGCCGGCGGCGCGCCGCGCCGCGCGCGGGCGTTTTCGCGGGCACGGCCGGCGCGCGCCGCAGATGCAGGGCCGCTGGTCGCTCACCGCCGCCGTCTTTGGCCGCGGCGAGACCGATGCCGGCGCCCGCGCCCGGGCGTGGGCCGAGTTGTTGCTCGAACGCCACGGCATCGTGACTCGCGAGATCGTGCGGGCCGAGGCCGTGGCCGGCGGCTTCGCCGCGCTCTACCCGGCCCTCGCCGCCCTCGAGACGCTGGGCGCCGCGCGCCGCGGTTACTTCGTCGAGGGGCTCGGCGCCGCCCAGTTCGCCCTGCCGGGGGCGGTCGATCGCCTGCGCCTGCCCGAGGAGCCGGGCGCCGGCGCCGTCGTGCTGGCCGTCGCCGATCCCGCCCAGCTCTACGGCGCCGGCCTCGCCTGGCCGTCCGGCGCTCAGGCGCCGGCCCGCCGCGCCGGCGCCTACGTGGCGCTGGTGGGAGGTCGTCCGGTCGTCACGGTCGAGGCCGGCGGTCGTTCGCTGCTCGTCCACGACGAGCGTGACGCGGCGCTGCTGACGGCGGCCTTCGGCGCGCTCGCCGCCGCGGTGCGCCGCGGTCTCGTGTCGCGCCTGGCCATCGAGCGCATCGCCGGCGCCCCGGCGCTCGAGTCGCCGCACCGCACGCTGCTCGAGGAGCTGGGCTTTCGCATCGGGCCACGCCACCTGATCCTCACGCGCGGCGACGCCTGACTCGAACGACGTCTCGCGACGGCGTGCGCCGCCCCCGGGCTCCGAGTATGCTCAGCACCAGTCGGGGGCGCCGCGCAGGGGCCGCAGCCGGCGGCCATCGGCTGCCGGCCACCGAAGTGACGATTGGAGGGGACCGTGCACAGGCGTCTCGTGGTGGTGCTCGCAGTGTCGATGCTGTGCGGCCTCGCCGTCGCCGGACGCGCGAGCGCGGTCATGGCGGCCGCCGGCAGCGTCGTGGCAGTGCCGGTCGCCGCGGCCCCGGGGACCGAGTACGTGCCCGGGGAGCTCCTCGTCGAGTTTCGCGCCCAGGAGGCCACGAGCGCCTTGCGCGCGGCGGTACGCACGCGCGGCGCCGACATGGTGCGCGCCCTGCCGGCCACCGGCGCCGATCCGGGCTGCCGGCTGGTCCTCGTGCGGTCCGCCACCCTCACGACCGGCGCCCTGGCCGCCTCGCTGGCTCGCGATCCCGCCGTCGTGCGGACCTGCCCCAACTACCTGCGGCGGATCGACGCCGCCGTGCCCGACGATCCCGGGCTGGTCGACCAGTGGGGCCTTCTGCAGGTGCGCGCACCGCAGGCGTGGCAGACGAGCACCGGGTCGTCCGACGTCGTCGTGGCCGACATCGACACCGGCGTCGACGTCCTGCATCCCGACCTGGCCGCCAACCTGTGGCGCAACCCGGGCGAGATCCCAGGGAACGGCATCGACGACGACCACAACGGCTACGTCGACGACGTCTACGGCATCGACGCCGTGAACCACACCAGCGCGCCCACCGACGACATGGGGCACGGCACCCACACGGCGGGGATCATGGCGGCCGTCGCCGGCAACGCGACCGGCGTCGCCGGTGTCGCCCCCGGTGTGCGCGTCATGGCGCTCAAGTTCATCAACGCCTACGGCTGGGGTACCGACGCCGAAGCCATCGCCTGTATCGACTACGCCGTGCGCGAGAAGCTCGACCACGGCGTCAACGTGGTCGCCATCAACGCGTCGTGGGGCTGGTTCAACCGCGATCTGTTCCTGCGCGACGCGATCAGCCGGGCGGGCGATGCCGGCATCGTGTTCTGCGCGTCGGCCGGCAACGACGCCATGAGCAACGACCGGCTGCCCCACTATCCCGCCTCGTACTCGTGCTCGAACATCATCGCGGTGGCCGCTACCGGTCCCGGCGACAGACTGGCCGGGTTCTCGGACTGGGGCGCACGCACCGTCGATCTCGGGGCGCCCGGCGAGTCGATCCTGAGCACGCTGCCGACCACCGCCCTGGGGTACGACGAAGAGGACGGTCCCATGTACGGCTCGTGGGACGGCACCTCCGTGGCGGCGCCCTTCGTGACCGGCGCCGTGGCGCTCCTCGCCGCCGCCCACCCTGGCGACACGATGAAGCGGCGCATCGCCCGCATCCTGTCGACCGTCCAGCGCGTGCCGGCACTGCGCGGCAGGTGCGTCACCGGCGGCCGGCTCGATATCGCGGCCGCGCTCGGCTCTGGCCCGACGACGGGCGACGTCACCCCGCCGCAGACCACCGTCCTGGGCTGCGACGATCTGTGGCACAGCCGGTCGGTCGAGCTGCGGTTCGTCGCCGTCGACGAGCATGGGGGCTCGGGCGTGGCCGCCACCGTGTGGCGCATCCACGGCGGCCCCTGGCAGGTGGGCACGAGCGCGATCGTGCCGGCCCCGTCCAGGACGAAGGCGGCGTACGTAGTCGACTATCGCTCGCGCGACAAGGCGGGCAACGTCGAGGCGACGAGGAGCTGCACGGTGCTCATCGACACCACGCAGCCGATCCACGCCAATGTCCCGGGCGTGCCGCTGCCGGCGTCGCCGGTCTTCGTCGATCTGCCTCGAGGGAGGGCCGATCACGATGTCTACCAGGTCGCGCTTCAGGCCGGCCAGTCGCTGCGCGTCGTGGCCGGCGGCCTGCCGGCCCGGGCGTTCGTCCTCTCGCTCTACCCTCCGCAGACGCAGTCCCTCGGATGGGTGCCACGCGTCGCGAGCTCGGTCGACGGCGACACGGGCGCCGTGCTCAGCTACTGCGCGCCGCAGAGCGGCACCTACTATCTCGACGTGCGGGTGTCGGGTCGGCCGAGCGCGTGCCGGCTCGACTGGGCGATCTTCGCGGCCGGGGTCGATGTCACGCCCCCGACGGTCAGCGCCGTCGGCGCCGGCGACGACGGGGAGTTCGAGTCGTGGTTCAACCGGCCCGTGCCGCTCTCGTTCCTCGCCGACGACGGGGCCATGGGATCGGGCGTGGCGGCCGTCCAGTGGAGCGACGACGGTGGCGTCACCTGGACCGTCGGCACGCACCTCACCGTGGACGCGCCGGGCGACCAGAGCAACGACGGGGTGCACGTCGTCCTCTACAGGGCGAGTGACCAGGCCGGCAACGTCTCTCAGCCGTCGTCGTGCGCCGTCGCTATCGACACCGCGGGCCCGGTCACGCAGGCCTGGGGCCCGGTGCGCCCCGTGCGGCGCGGCCGGGTGGCGACGATCGGCTTCAAGGTGCGCGACCTTTCGACCTACGTCTGGGCGCAGCTTGTCGTGCGCTCCGTGGCGACCGGTCGGACGGTGCGGACGATGAGCCTGGGCTGGTCGTGGGCGGGCGAGCCCGGGCCGGGATCCTCGGCCGATCGCGTCGCGTTGCGCTGCACGATGGCGCCCGGCAGCTACGAGGTGCTGATCGCGGGACTGACCCACGACGTCGCCGGGAACCTGCCGCGGAGCACGGTGTGCCGCCGGGTGCTGCGGGTGAGGTAGCCCGTCCGCCAAGGGCAAACGCGGGGGTTGCGTCGGCCGCGCCGTCCAGCATAAGCTGCTGTATCAAGAATATGCAGGGAGGTTCATTGACCGCACGCGCCACGCTCCGCATCGATCTCGAGAAGATCTCCGCCAACACGCGGCGCGTGGTGGCGGCGCTCGGCGCCCGGCACGTGGTCGGCGTCACCAAGGTCACCTGCGGCAGCCCCGAGGTCGGGCGCGCGTTGCTGGCCGGGGGCGCGCGGGCGCTCGGCGAGTCGCGGCTCGAGAACGCCGAGCGCCTGCGCGCCGCCGGCATCACGGCGCCCATCTGGCTGCTGCGCTCGCCGCCGCCCGGCCTGGCCGCCGAAGCGGTGCGCCTGACCGACGTCTCGCTCGAGAGCGAGCTCGAGACGGTCGCAGCTCTCGACCGCGCGGCCGCCGCGGCCAGCACGAGCCACGGCGTGATCGCCATGGTCGACCTGGGCGACCTGCGCGAGGGCATGCTGCCGGCCGACCTGCCGGCCTTCGCCGAGACCGTCGAGCGGCTCGCCCACGTCGAGCTCGCCGGCATCGGCGTCAACCTCACCTGTTACGGCGCCGTGTGCCCGACCCCCGCAAACCTCGGCGAGCTCGCCACGCTGGCCGAGCAGACCGAGCGCCGGCTGGGCCGTCCGCTGGCCTTCGTCTCGGGCGGCAACTCGGGCAGCATCGCGCTCACCGTCGCCGGGCAGATGCCTGGGGCCGTCACCAGCCTGCGCATCGGCGAGACCATCCTCCTGGGGGTCGACACGCTCACGCGCGAGCCCACGCTCGGCCTGCGCCTCGACGCCTTCGTCGTCGAGGCGCCGGTGATCGAGTGCAAGGTCAAGCCCAGCATGCCGGTCGGTGAGATCGCCCAGGACGCCTTCGGCAACCGCCCCAGCTTCGTCGATCGCGGGCAGCGGCGTCGCGCGATCTGCGCCCTGGGGCGCCAGGACGCGCCGCCCGAGGGCCTTGCGCCGGTCGATCCCCGCATCGAGGTGCTGGGCGCCTCGAGCGACCACCTCATCCTCGACGTCGAGGCGGTCGAGCCGCCGCCGCGCCTGGGCGAGGCGCTCGCCTTCGTGCCCGGCTACGGCGCGACGCTGCAGCTCTGCACGTCGCCCTACGTCGCCAAGCAGTTTGTTCACTCCGCCGGCCTGACGCACAAGATCGTGGCGCGGAGTACCCCTATCACCGAAGAGGAGTGAGCATGGCAGACAGAACCAAGGTCCTGATCATGGGAGCCGCGGGCCGCGACTTCCACAACTTCAACACGTACTTCCGCGACAACGAGCACTACGAAGTCGTGGCCTTCACGGCCACGCAGATCCCCTACATCAACGACCGCAAGTACCCGGCCGAGCTCGCCGGCAGGCTCTACCCGGACGGCATCCCGATCCACGACGAGTCCGAGCTCAGCGAGCTCGTCACGAAGCATCGCCCCGAGCAGGTCGTCTTCGCCTACTCCGACGTGCCCTACGAGTACCTCATGCACCGCAGCGCCCTGGTCAACGCCCTCGGCTGCGATTTCCGCCTGATGGGTCCCGACCACACCATGGTCAAGTCGACCAAGCCGGTCATCGCCGTCTGCGCGGTACGCACCGGCGCCGGCAAGAGCCAGACCACGCGCAAGATCCAGACCATGCTGCGCGAGGCCGGCAAGAAGGTCGTCTCCATCCGTCACCCCATGCCCTACGGCGACCTCGTCAAGCAGCGCGTGCAGCGCTACGCCACGATCGAGGACCTCGCCAAGTACGAGTGCACGATCGAGGAGATGGAGGAGTACGAGCCGCACGTCAAGGCCGGCAACGTGATCTACGCCGG
>Ga0335071_10005816_pt1 | contig 12778 bp, 11 predicted proteins | sample Lox_Sample_15_FD_206724 | JGI IMG/M metagenome (GOLD analysis project Ga0335071, IMG submission 206724) | Soil microbial communities from Loxahatchee National Wildlife Refuge, Florida, United States - Lox_Sample_1.5 | ecosystem: Environmental > Terrestrial > Soil > Wetlands | place: USA...
TGACCAGCCCCTCCACCTCGTAGCGCCGCACCTGCTCGTCGAGGGCGTAGAGGAGCTGCTGCCCGGTGGTGGCGCCGGCGAAGGCGGTGCGGTGGTGGAGCGTGCCGCCGAAGCGCCGGAAGTCGATGAACCCCTCCGGCGTCCGGTTGAAGGTCACGCCCATCCGGTCGAGCAGGTAGATGATCCCGGGCGCGGCGTAGCACATGCCCTTCACCGGCGCCTGCTCGGCCAGGAAGTCCCCGCCCTTGAGGGTGTCCTTGACGTGGATGTCGGGGTGATCGCCTTCGCCCTTGGTGTTGACGGCGCCGTTGATGCCGCCCTGGGCGCAGACCGAGTGCGAGCGCTTCACGGGGACGATGGAGAACACGTCCACGTGCTTGCCCGCCTCGGCCAGCTTCAAGACCGTCATGAGGCCGGCCAGCCCGCCGCCGACCACGATGTAGCGTCCTTCAGCCATGGGAGTCGATCCTGGGGTGTCGGGTTAGGGAGCTACCGGGAAGTGGATGCGGGCCACGGTGAAGAGGATCGCCGCGGACAGGGCCAGGAACACGAACCAGCCGGCCACCTCGACCCGGTCCTGGGCCTTGCGCCCCACCGCCAGCCCCCAGGAGTAGGCGAAGCCGAACAGGCCGTTGCCCAGGTGGAAGGCGGCGGAGATACCACCGACCAGGTAGACCACGGTCCAGCCCAGGGGCGTCACCGCCCGGGCCACCTGCGCGAAGGTGGTGAGGTCCTCGGGGCCGCGGGAGAGCGCCAGGTGCCCCTCGGGCATGATCCGCAGCTGCCAGACGTGGAGCGCCATGTAGGCGAAGGCGATGAGGCCGCTCCAGCGCTGGGCGGTGTAGAGCCAGTTGCGGCGGTAGGGGTAGGCGCCGGTGTTGGACTCGCCCGTGTACCAGATCCAGAACCCGTACAGCGCGTGGAAGAGGATGGGCACCCCCAGCACGCAGATCTCGATGAGGTAGAAGACCGGCCGCGGCGCCAGCCCCCACAGCTCGTGGATGGAGCGCTCGTAGTCCGCGGGGGAGAGCCCCACCTTCATGTTCTCGAAGAGGTGGAAGAGGAGAAACGCGCCGATGGGGAGGATCCCGCTCAGCGAGTGGAGCTTGTGCAGGGCGAAGGAGTAGTCCCTCGCGGGCGCGGCGACGGCCTCGGACATCTCGCCTCCCTACATGGTGAGGCCGGCCCCACCGCGGGGCCGGCCGACGAGCGGACGGATTCTACAGGCTACAGCCCCGTTTCGGCGACCGACTTGCGGACGCTCTCCACCGACCTCTTGAACATGGCGCGCTCGGCCTCGTCGAGCTCCACCTCCAGCACGCGCTCGACGCCGCCGGCGCCGATCACCACCGGCACGCCCACGAACAGCCCGCTCACCCCGTACTGGCCCTCCAGCAGGGCCGAGCAGGTGAGCACCCGCTTGCGGTCGGAGAGGTACGACTCGGCCATGGTGATGGCCGACACCGCCGGGGCGTAGAAGGCCGAGCCCGTCCCCAGCAGCTGCACGATCTCGCCCCCACCCTTGCGCGTCCGCTCCACGATGGCGTCGAGCTTCTGCCGCTCGAGCAGGGTGGTGAGGGGCACGCCCTTGACCGACGAGTAGCGGAGCAGCGGCACCATGTCGTCGCCGTGGCCGCCCAGGACCAGCGCCGAGACGTCCTGGGGCGACACCCCCGCCGCCGCCCCCACGAAGTACTGGAAGCGCGCGGTGTCCAGGACGCCGGCCATGCCCACCACCCGGTTCTTGGGGAACCCGGTGACCTTGTGCATGGCGTAGACCATGGAATCGAGCGGGTTGGTCACCACGATGACGAAGGCCTGGGGGGCGTGCTGCTTGATGCCCTGGGCCACCTTGGAGATGGCCTCCAGGTTCACCTTGAGCAGGTCCTCGCGGCTCATGCCCGGCTTGCGGGGCACGCCGGCGGTCACGATGCAGACGTCGGCGCCGGCCATGGCCGAGTAGTCGGTGGTCCCGGAGCCGGACAGCTCCACGTCGAACCCGAACACGCCCCGGGTCTGCTGGAGGTCGAGGGCCTTGCCCTTGGCCACGCCCTCCATGATGTCCACCAGCACCACGTCGCCCAGCGCGCGCTGGGAGGCCAGGAGCGCCAAGGTCCCGCCGATCTGCCCCGCGCCGATGAGCGCGATCTTCTTCCGGTTGCCCATATGTCTCGAATCCTCCCTGGTGCGCCTCGATCGGCGCTCAGCCCATGTGCTTCACGATCTCGGCGCCGAACTCCGAGCACTTCACCTCCACCGCGTCGGCCACGCCCTCGGCCTTCATCAGGCGGGCGAAGTCGTAGGTCACGCGGTGGCCGGCGATGGCACCGTCCATCCCCTTCACGATCAGGTCCGCGGCCTCCACCCAGCCCATGTGCCGCAGCATCATCTCGCCCGAGAGCACCACCGAGCCGGGGTTGACCCGGTCCAGGTCGGCGTACTTGGGAGCGGTGCCGTGGGTGGCCTCGAAGATGGCGTGGCCGGTGACGTAGTTGGCGTTGCCGCCCGGGGCGATGCCGATGCCCCCCACCTGCGCCGCCAGCGCGTCGGAGAGGTAGTCGCCGTTCAGGTTGAGGGTGGCGATGACGTCGAACTCGTCCGGCCGGGTGAGCACCTGCTGCAGGGTGATGTCGGCGATGGCGTCCTTGACCAGGAGCCGACCCGCCGAGAGCGCCGCCTTCTGCTCGGCGTTGGCCGCCTCCTCGCCCCTGGCCGCCTTGGCCTTCTCCCACTGCTCCCAGGTGTAGACCCTGTCCCCGAACTCGCGCTCCGCCAGGGCGTAGCCCCAGCTCCGGAAGGCGCCCTCGGTGAACTTCATGATGTTGCCCTTGTGCACCAGGGTGACGCTCTTGCGGCGGTTGGCCAGCGCGTACTCCAGGGCGGCGCGCACCAGCCGCTCGGTCCCCTCGCGCGAGACGGGCTTGAGCCCTATCCCGCTGGTGGCCGGGAAGCGGACCTTCTTGTACTCCTTGGGGAATTCCTTCTCCAGGAAGGCGAGCACCTTCCCCGCCGCCTCGCTGCCCGACTCCCACTCGATGCCGGCGTAGATGTCCTCGGTGTTCTCCCGGAAGATGACCATGTCCACCCGGTCCGGGCGCTTCACCGGCGAGGGCACGCCCCTGAACCAGCGGACCGGGCGCAGGCAGACGTAGAGATCGAGCAGCTGCCTGAGGGCCACGTTGAGGGAGCGGATCCCGCCGCCGATGGGCGTGGTCAGCGGCCCCTTGATGCCGATGACGTAGTCGCGAAAGGCCTGGATCGTCTCGTCGGGCAGCCAGTTGCTGAACTGCTTGAACGCCTTCTCGCCGGCGTAGACCTCGGTCCAGGCGATGCTGCGCCGGCCCCGGTAGGCCTTCTGCACCGCCGCGTCGAAGACCCGCACGCTGGCGCGCCAGATGTCGCGCCCGGTGCCGTCCCCCTCGATGAAGGGGATGACGGGGTGGTCCGGGACGAGGAGCCTCCCGCCGGCGAGGGTGATCTTCGCGCCCTGCGGCGGCACGACGGGCCTGGGATCAGCCATGTGCGAGCCTCACTGGGGACATTCCTGCGGTGACGTCATGGGGCGAAAGAGCGTGCACCGTTGGAGCCCCCCGGGGTGCCGGGGGTTCCTGGAGGGTCCGTGACCTACCGCATCCTGGCGCCCCGGGCAAGATGCCTGGGCCCGGCGGCCGGCAGCTGGGCCGGCCCGGGCCCTGCCCGCTTCCGCCGCGCGTCAAGACGGGGCGTGCCAGCGGGCGGCCTCGCCCCCATCACCCTCCGCCAGGGGTGCCTCCACCTCGGGCTCCCCGGCGAGGGCCGCCTCGGGGTGGCACGGCAGCCGGACGGTGAAGGTCGACCCTTCCCCCTCCACGCTGCGCAGCTCGATGGAGCCGCCGTGCGCCTCCACGATCTGCCGGGCCACGTACAGCCCCAGCCCGAGCCCGCCGAAGTTCTGGCCGGAGACGGCGCGCTGGAAGCGCTCGAAGACCCGCTCCTGGTGCTCGGGCGCGATGCCGATGCCCTGGTCGGCCACCACCACCACCGCGCTCTCCCCCTCCGGCCGGACCCGCAAGGTCACCGGCCTCCCCCGCCCGAACTTGGCCGCGTTGGCGAGGAGGTTGGCCACCACCTGCTCGACGCGGAGCCGGTCGAGCTGGGCGGGCGTCGGCGCCAGATCGAGGATCAGCTGCGAGCCGGCGCGGGACAGCTCGGCCTCTGCGTGAACAGCCACCTCGCGTGCCACCTCGGCCAGGTCCACCGCCTCCCGGCGCAGCGCCAGCCAGCCCAGCCGCAGCCGGGAGACGTCCAGGAGGTCGTTCACGAGCAGGGTCAGCCGCCGGGTCTGGCGCTCCAGGAGGCCGAGCTTCTGGCCCAGGTCTCGGGGCGGGCCTTCGACCGCCCGCCGAGCGGCGCGCTGGAGGAGCTGGAGCTGGAGCTGGAGCGCGGCGATGGGCGTGCGGAGCTCGTGCGAGGCGATGGAGAGGAACTCGTCGCGCTCCCGCAGCTCCTCCTGGGCCCGCTTCCACAGGCGCGCCTTCTCCTCCACCCGCCGCCGCTCGGTGACGTCCCGCACCGCCACGATGGTGCCCGGCTGGCCGTCGAGCTCGACCGGCGCGAGGCTGATCTCGGCGGGGAACTCGGTCCCGTCGCGCCGCAGGCCGGCCAGGTCCAGCCCCAGCCCCATGGGGCGCCGTCGCGGCGCGGTCTGGTAGCCGGCCCGGTGCACCCGGTGCATGGCCCGAAGGCGCTCGGGCAGCAGGGACTCCACCGGCGCGCCTCGGAGCTCGTCCAGGGGAGCGCCGAAGAGCTGCTCGGCGCTGCTGTTCAGGTAGACGATGGCGCCGACCCCGTCGACGATGACGAGCGCGTCCGGGACCGATTCGAGGATGGAGAGGTCCACCCCCCATCAGTGCTCGCCCCTGGCGCGCGGCGCCCGGCCCAGCGGGGAGCTGCCTCCCCGGCTCACCCCCGCGGGCCGGCCAGCCGCACCGCCTCGGGCGAGAAGTCGTAGATCGACTCCAGGCGAACGTTCCGGTAGCGCTCCAGCTTGAAGGCCATGCGAGAGAGCAGCGCCAGCAGCCCGACCACGTCGGGCGCGCCGCCGCGCCCGGCCGCCTTCCTGCGACGCTTCACCTCGGCCAGGATCGCCCGGCGCACCTCGCGCGGGTGGTAGAGGAAGGCGCCGGAGAAGTACAGGCAGCCCTCGAACGGCAGCAGCCGCGCCTCGAGCACGTCCTTCCTCTCCAGGCCCACAGGCTGGCGGCGCTCGGTGACCTCGTGGTCCTTTCCGCTGAAGACGTCGCGCAGCCGCATCGAGCCCTCGCGGATCTTCCGTACCTGGAAGAGGGTGTGCAGGTTGCCGGCCAGGGCCCGGTAGGCCTCGCGCTCCGCGGGCGGGAGCGACGGGCCCTCGGCCTCCAGGAACAGCTCGATGGTGGTGGGCGCGCCCGGCGCCGCGCGGAAGTCGTAGAGGTAGGAGTCCAGCATGCCGTTGAGGCGGACCTCGTAGGTGCGGTCCTCCTCGTGCGGCTCCCCGTAGGCGTCGAAATGCTGTCGCCGCGCGGCGAGCAGCCGCTCCTTCTGCGGCTCGGCCGTCGCCCAGGCCAGCAGCCGCTCGTGCAAGCCCTGCAGGGTCATCCCCGCCGCTCCATCATGGCCACGAAGCGGCCGAACAGGGCGCGCGCGTCGTGGGGGCCGGGCGAGGACTCCGGGTGGTACTGCACGCCGAAGGCCGGCGCGTCGAGCACCTCGATGCCCTCCACGGTGCCGTCGTTCAGGTTGCGGTGGGTGACGCGAGCCCGCCTCCCCAGGCTCTCCGCGTCGACGGCGAAGCCGTGGTTCTGGGCGGTGATGTCCACCTTGCCGGTCGCCTCCTCCCGCACCGGCTGGTTGGCGCCACGGTGCCCGAACTTGAGCTTGTAGGTGCGGGCCCCCACGGCCAGGGCCAGGATCTGGTGGCCCAGGCAGATGCCGAAGACCGGCACCTTGCCGAGCAGGGCCGCCACCGTCTCGCGCGCCCCCACCACCGCGTCCGGATCGCCCGGGCCGTTGGTCAGGAAGACGCCGTCGGGTCGCAGGGCCAGGGTCTCCTCGGCCGAGGTCTGCGAGGGCACCACCGTCACCCGGCAGCCGGAGGCCGCCAGCAGGCGGAGCATGGCCCGCTTGAGCCCCCAGTCGTAGGCCACCACGTGGAGGCGCGGCCCGGGCTCCTCGGTCCGCTCCGCGGCCTGGAAGGCGTCCGCCCCCCGCTCCCGCCACTCGTAGCGGACCGGGGTCGAGATCCGCGTGGCCAGGTCCTGCCCCTCCATCCCCGGCAGGCTCCGGGCGCGGTCCACCAGGGCCCGGGCGCTGCCCTCGGTGGAGACCACGCCCATCTGGGCGCCGGCGTCGCGGATGTGGCGGGTGAGCCGGCGGGTGTCGATCCCGGAGATGCCCACGATGCCGTGCCGCCGCAGGTAGGCGCCCAGCGAGGCCTGGGCCCGGAAGCTGGAGGGCTCGTCGGCGTGGTGGCGCACCACGAAGGCGGTGGCGTGGGGGTGGGCCGACTCGTCGTCCACCTCGTTGACGCCGTAGTTCCCCTGCTCCGGATAGGTCATGCACAGCACCTGGCCGGCGTAGGAAGGGTCGGTGAGGATCTCCTGGTACCCGGTCATGGAGGTGTTGAAGACCACCTCCCCCGCGGCCTCGCCGGTCGCGCCCAGCGACTGGCCCTCGAAGGTGGTCCCGTCCGCCAGCGCCAGGATGGCCCGCCTCATCGTTCCGCCCTGCTCTCCTCGTGGACGATGCGCCCGCCCACGATGGTGTGGGTGCTGCGCCCGGTGAGCCGCCGCCCCCTCCATGGGCTGTTCTTGCTCTTGGTCCTGAGCTTCTCCGGCTCGACCACCCACTCGGCGGCCGGGTCCACGATGGTGACGTCGGCCGGAGCGCCGGCGGCCAGGCGCCCGCCTGGCAGGGCGAAGCAGCGGGCCGGCGCGGCGGTGAGCGCCTCCACCAGCCGGCGCTCGGAGAGCAGACCCCGCCGGACCAGGTCCAGGCAGACCGGCAGCGCCGTCTCCAGCCCGACGATCCCGTTGGCGGCGGCCTCGAACTCCAGCTCCTTCTCCTGGAGCGCGTGGGGGGCGTGGTCGGTGGCCACGGCGTCGATGGTGCCGTCGGCCAACGCCTCGCGGCAGGCCTCCACGTCGGCCCTCTCCCGCAGCGGCGGGTTCATCTTGAAGTCGGTGGAGTAGTCGGAGGCGGCCAGGTCCTCGTCGGTGAGCGCCAGGTGGTGCGGCGTCACCTCGGCGGTCACCGCCAGCCCCCGCCGCTTGGCCTCGCGCAGCGCCCGCACCGCCCCGCGGGTCGAGACGTGGGCCAGGTGCAGGCGGCCGCCCGTCAGCTCCACCAGGGCCAGGTCTCGCAGCACCATCACCTCCTCGGCCTGCCCGGGGATGCCGTAGAGCCCCAGGCGCGTCGACACCGCGCCCTCGTGCATCACGCCCTTCCCGACCAGGCCCAGGTCCTCCTCGTGCACGGTGAGCGGCAGCCCGAAGGCCCGCGCGTACTCCAGCGCCCGGCGCATGAGCTTGGCCGAGGCGACCGGCTTGCCGTCGTCGGACAGGGCCACGCAGCCCGCCTGCTTGAGCTCGCCGTACTCGGCCAGCTCCTCGCCCCCCGAGCCCCGGGAGATGCAGCCCACCGGGTAGACCCGGGCCAGCCCGGCGGCGGCCGCCCGCGCCAGGATCAGCTCGGTGACCGAGGCGTTGTCGTTGACCGGCTTGGTGTTGGGCATGGCGCAGACGGCGGTGAAGCCGCCCGCCACCGCCGCGGCCGTGCCGCTGGCCACCGTCTCCTTGTACTCCTGGCCCGGCTCGCGCAGGTGCACGTGCAGGTCGATGAGGCCCGCGGTCACCCAGCGGCCCCGGGCGTCGATGGCCCGCGCCTCGCGGGGCCGCTCCACCCGCTCGGCCACCTCGGCGATCATCCCGTCGCGGATCACCACCGTGCGGACCCCGTCGACGCCGCCAGCCGGGTCGATGACCCGGCCTCCCTCGATGAAGAGCAGCTCGGACATGGTCACGCCCCTAGGACTTGGCCTCGATCGCGGCCTCGTGCCCCCCCGCCAGCAGGAAGAGGAGCGCCATCCGCACCGCCACCCCGTTCTCCACCTGATCGAGGATCACCGACCGGGGCCCGTCGGCCACGTCCGGCTCCAGCTCCACCCCCCGGTTGATGGGGCCGGGGTGCATGATCAGGCAGGCAGGCGTCAGCCACTCCGCCGCCTTTCGCGCGTTGAGCCCCCAGAACCTCGAGTACTCGCGGGTGCCGGGGATGAGCGGGTCGCCGATGCGCTCGTGCTGGATGCGCAGCATGATCACCGCGTCGACGCCGGCCACCGCCTCCCGCAGATCGTGGTGGACGGTGGTGCCCAGCGCCTCGATGCCGGGCGGGATCATGGTGGGCGGGCCACACACCCGCGTCCGCGCGCCCAGCCGGGCCAGGCCGTAGAGGTCCGACCGAGCCACCCGCGAGTGGGTGATGTCGCCCACGATGGCCACGGTTCTCCCCTCCAGGCCCCCCAGCTTCTCGCGCAGGGTGAAGACGTCGAGGAGCCCCTGGCTGGGGTGCTCATGGGCGCCGTCGCCGGCGGAGATCACCGAGCAGCCGACCCGCTGGGCCACCAGCGCCGGCGCGCCGCCCGCCTGGTGCCGGATGACGATCAGGTCCGGCCGCATCGCCTCCAGGTTCTTCACGGTGTCGATGAGGGTCTCGCCCTTGGTGACGGAGGAGGCACTGGCCGTCCAGTTCAGCGCGTCGGCCGAGAGGATCTTGGCGGCCACCTCGAAGGAGCTGCGGGTCCGGGTCGAGGCCTCGAAGAACAGGTTCACCACCGACTTGCCCCGCAGGCTGGGCACCTTCTTGATGGGGCGGCGGAGGACCTCCTTCATGGAGACGGCCAGGTCCAGGACCTCGAGGATCTCCTCCCGAGAGTAGTCCGCCAGCCCCAGGCAGTGCTTGTGCCGCCCGATCACGGCGACCTCCTCGTCACCACCACCGCGTCCGCGGGCATCCCCGCCTCCCGGAGCCGGACCTGGACGTCGTCCTGGGGCGCGACGGTGAGGCGCCGGCCCACGAAGTCGGCGGCGATGGGCAGCTCGCGTCCGTCCCGCTCCACCAGCACCAGCAGCCAGACCCGCCGCGGGCGGCCGAAGTCCACCAGCTCGTCCAGCGCGGCGCGCACCGTCCGGCCGGTGTAGAGCACGTCGTCGACGAGCAGGATGGTCTTGCCGTCCACCGAGAAGCGAACGTCGGTCGGCCCCACCACCGGCGTCGCCCCCTTCTCGTCCAGGTCGTCGCGATAGAGGGCGATGTCCAGGGTCCCCAGGGGCGGCTCGCGTCCCAAGAGCTCCTTGAGCCGCGACCGCAGCCGGCCTGCCAGGTGCACGCCACCGCGCCGGATGCCCACGATGGCCAGCGCGCTCTCGGCCCCCTCGGCGCGGGCGCGCGCCCCCACCTCGCCCGCCAGGCGCGCCACCAGCCCGTCCACGTCCAGGTCTTGCATCCGGCTCCTCCCTTTCCCTAGCGCGCAGGTCCCCAGTCCGGCCTGGAGAGATCGCTGGTCAGATCCACCCAGAGCGTCGCCGCGGTCCAGCGGCCGACGAGCGGGTAGGCGACGGGCCGGGTGTACCCGAAGGCCACGTGGAGCGAGGGCGGCGTGGCCGAGAGGTCTCGCTCCCAGGTGACGTCCTCGCGGGCCACCTGCACGGTCGGGAACCTGGCCGGGGCTCCGTCCTCGCCCGGCGCCTCCTGCTCGTCCAGCGTGCGGAGCTTGTGGAGCATGTCCTCCACCAGCTTGGCGTCGTCGAGCTCATGAACGGCGCGGTTCATGTAGTCGCGGACCACCGTCTTCACCTCGATGTGCACCAGGTAGACCGGCAACCACATCCAGGCCGCGTACCCTCCCCCGGCCAGGATGGCGAGGAGCGCCAGCGTCACCCACGAGACCCCTCCGCGCGCGGGGCGGGCGGAGGTGGACGGAGGCGGCGGCCGACGCATCGGGCTGGGTTCTAGCGCGAGGCGACGTCTTTGAAAAGCCGCTCGAGCCGGAGCCCGTCGGTGCCATGCGGCGCCCAGCCGCCCTCGCCCCAGCTGTAGAACACGCGGGTGACCTTGCCGCGGACGTTCCCCAGGGGCACCTGCCAGCCGCCCAGCCCGCGGCTGTCGGCGGACTGGTCGCGGTTGTCGCCCAGCACGAAGACGTGCCCGGGCTCGACCGCGTCGAAGGGTCCCTCCCGGGCGGCCAGGGACGCCCGCCGGCACTGCAGGACGTCGTAGGCGGCCACGCCCTCGGCGGCGCCGGCCTCCCATCGGGACTGGCCCTCCGCCCCGTCGTCCCCCTCCGGCGGGGCGAGGACCCCCTTGGCCAGCGCCTCGTGGTACCGGCGGCAGATCGACGCGCCCTCCCCGCCGCCCAGCTCGTCCCCGGCCACGGCGTAGTCCCCCGCGGCGGTGCGCGGCTGGGGAACGCCGTTCACCACCAGCACCTGCTCTCGCAGCTCGATCACGTCGCCGGGCACGCCCACCACCCGCTTCACGTAGTCGTTGGCCGGGTCGCGCGGGCCCTCGAAGACGATCAGGTCACCCCGGCGCGGGGTCCCCGCCAGCGGCAGCACCCGGTGGGTGAAGGGGATGCGCAGGCCGTAGGCGGTCCGCTGCACGAAGAGGACGTCGCCGGGGAGGAGCGTGGGCTCCATCGAGCCGGAGCGGACCCGGACGGTGTCGAGCACGAGCCCCCGCGTGAGCAGGGCCAGCACCGCGGCCAGGGCCATGGACTCAAGCAGCTGGCGCCACAGCGGCCGCCGCCGCGGGGCCAGGTGCTGGTCCCAGAGCCGGCCCAGCGCCTGGAGCGCGCCGGAGAGCTTCTCCGGGTCGCCCGCGGCTGCCGCCTCCTCCACCGCGGTGGCGCCGGCGTCGATCTCCGCCCGCGCCTCCCCCAGGGTCTTCCGATGCCGGCGGGCCAGCCCCCGCGCGTCGCGGGCGAAGCGCAGCGCCTCCCGGCGCGCGCGATCGATGCGCTCGCCCGGGGCGGCCACCGGCTAGTCCTCCACCTTGAGCACGGCCAGGAAGGCCTCCTGGGGGATCTCCACCGACCCCACCTGCTTCATGCGCTTCTTCCCCTCCTTCTGCTTCTCGAGGAGCTTGCGCTTGCGGGTGATGTCGCCGCCGTAGCACTTGGCCAGCACGTTCTTGCGGTAGGCCTTGACCGTCTCGCGGGCGATGACCTTGGCGCCGATGGCCGCCTGGATGGCCACCTCGTACATCTGCTTGGGGATCACCTCGCGCAGCTTCTGGCACAGGTCGCGGCCGCGCTGGTAGGCCCGGTCCCGGTGGACGATGATGGAGAGGGCGTCGACCGGCTCGCCGTTGATGAGGATGTCGAGCTTGACCAGGTCGGCCTCCTCGAATCCCTTGAGCTCGTAGTCGAGGGAGGCGTAGCCGCGGGACACGCTCTTCAGCTTGTCGAAGAAGTCGAAGACCACCTCGGCCAGCGGGATGTCGTAGGTGATCTGCACCCGCTTGGTGCCGACGTAGCGCAGGTCCTTCTGGATGCCGCGCCGGTCCTGGCAGAGCTTCAGGATGGCCCCCACGTCCTCGGTCCGGGCGTGCACGTGGCAGGTGAGGTGCGGCTCCTCGAAGAGGGCGATCCTCTGCGCCGGGGGCAGCTTGGCCGGGTTGTCGATCTCCTGGGCCTCGCCGGCGGTGTCGGTCACCCGGTAGACCACCGAGGGCGCGGTGGTGATGAGGGAGAGCTGGTACTCGCGCTCCAGCCGCTCCTGGACGATCTCCATGTGCAGGAGGCCGAGGTACCCGCAGCGGAATCCGAAGCCCAGCGCCTGCGAGGTCTCCGGCTCGTAGGTGAAGGCGGAATCGTTGAGCGAGAGCTTCTCCAGCGCGTCCCGCAGGGCGTCGTACTGCGCCGCCTCCACCGGGAAGACGCCCGAGAAGACCATGGGCTTCACCACCTTGAAGCCCGGGCAGGGCGCGGCGGTGGGTCGGTCGGCCTCGGTGATGGTGTCCCCCACCTTGGCGTCGTGGACGTCCTTCACGTTGGCCACCACGATGCCCACCTCGCCGGCGGAGAGCCCGTCGACACCGGTGGCGAAGGGCACGAACGCGCCCAGGTCCTGCACCTCGAGCTCCTTGCGATTGGACCAGAGCCTGATCCGCTGCTTGCGGCGCAGGGCGCCGTCGAAGACCCGCACCAGCATGACCACCCCGCGGTACGAGTCATACCATGAGTCGAACACGATGGCCTTGAGCGGCGCCTCCGGATCGCCCCGGGGCGGGGGCACCCGCTTCACGATCTGCTCCAGGATCTCCTCGATGCCGATGCCTTCCTTGGCCGAGGCCGGGACCGCGTCCTTGGCGTCGAGCCCGATGACGTCCTCGATCTCCTGGCGCACGGCGGCCACGTCGGCGCTGGGCAGGTCGATCTTGTTGATGACCGGCACGATCTCCAGGTCGTGATCGAGGGCCTGGTAGACGTTGGCCAGGGTCTGGGCCTCCACGCCCTGGGTGGCGTCCACCACCAGGATGGCGCCCTCGCAGGCGGCCAGGGACCGCGAGACCTCGTAGGCGAAGTCGACGTGGCCGGGGGTGTCGATGAGGTTGAGCTCGTACTCCTCGCCGTCCTTGGCGCGATAGCGCATGCGGACGGTCTGAGCCTTGATGGTGATCCCGCGCTCGCGCTCCAGCTCCATGTTGTCGAGGAACTGTGCCTGCGCGTCGCGCGCGCTCACCGTGCCGGTCCTCTCCAGCA
>Ga0335071_10005820_pt1 | contig 12775 bp, 27 predicted proteins | sample Lox_Sample_15_FD_206724 | JGI IMG/M metagenome (GOLD analysis project Ga0335071, IMG submission 206724) | Soil microbial communities from Loxahatchee National Wildlife Refuge, Florida, United States - Lox_Sample_1.5 | ecosystem: Environmental > Terrestrial > Soil > Wetlands | place: USA...
TCGATGTGCATGAACAACCAAGCCATCCAACGGGACATGTGGTTTCTCCGCCTGTCGTTGCCGTCATCCCACCAGAGCTAGCTGAATAATTTGAACTCCCACCAACTTGATCGGACTGTTGAGCTGTGAAACCTCCAGCGTTTTCGGAGGAACTAAAACTTCCCCCTCCGCAAGCAGTGGTTAAAAAACAACAAAACAAAAACTTCTTGATAATAGACTTTATATTAATCCTTCTCTCAACCAGATTGTCGAGTATGTTCAAAATATCATTCGCTTGACTGTTCACCATTGTAATTTAATTCTCCCAACTATGCTTCTTTTTCACCACTTGCGGCTTCAGAACCAAATTGGCACCCGATGCAATCGCATTGATACCAATTAGAATCGACAACCCAAGCAAACTTATCCAAGCGATGTGACTGAAAATCATACCAAGCTCAGTTAAAACCACAAATCCTAAAGCCTTGATTCCGCTCCGGAACGCCGACTTCGTCCAGAAGTAAACACTATTCGCTGAGAAAATTAGGCCACCCGCCACAAGCAGCGAATAAATTGACCAAAATTCTCGCCATTCATAGTGGGATATGAAATAGGTCGTAAGAGGCACACTTGCGCCCAAAACCACACCAATACATAACCCGATCGCACTCACGCTGAACGCAATCTTCACCTGATCAATTACCGAATCTGCGTGCGTGGGCAGAGCCTTCTTTTTCTTTGGCCGCTTAGCGCCTCCGGCGGCCCCGGTCAGACCGGGCTTTCGAATTTCCGAAGCCACTTCGGGCACGACTCTCGGAGCCGTCCGCGGTGGAGCAATTGCAACTCTCTTTACCGCTGAATTTGAACTTGCCATTATGTGTCTCCCATATCATCCATTGCGAAATGTAGCTTGAAGTAATGTTTCGTATTCCAAATGCGCTCGCGCAACTTGGAGCTCTTCAATCAATTTATCAATCTCTTCAATGGTGAGTTTGGTAGATACCGTACGTAGATGATTGTCTCTTACAGTAATCCCGGCTGAGCCTCGGCCATATCCGACGGTCGCTGTATTTCGCTGCGATTCAATCAGTTGAGTTTTGCTTTTCATTTTTGCCTTCAATTGTTTTCAGCGTATGCAAACGCCTCTCACAATTTTCCCATTTGGATTGAGGACAATCAAGCTCTCTACAGCTTTCACAGGCATCCAATTCTTTTGGCACCTCTGGAGCAATCCAATTCAAAAACCGTTTAAATATCTTCATTATCCCTATCCTTGTTCAGAATTTTGGCAGCTGCTATTGCCAGCTCTACTTCATCAGCGGGGTTATCCCTCAATAATATTTTACGCAGCTCATCTTCTGGAATTACCCCGAGAGCCAACGCAGCCTTGAGAATTAGAGATTCCATGATCCCTCACGTTGTGGTAAGCTGAGCTTTTTGAGCCGGTTCCGGCATTGTACGAATTCAAAACCTCCATTCGGTGCTTGAACACACTCGTGTAAATGGCATCGGATATCGGCTGCGAGGGAGTAAAGCTCCCAGCCGGCAAGGCTTTTTCTTGCAGCTTTCGCTTTCCCAATTCTTGCAAAGTCAGTGGGTTCGCTCGCAAGCATAACGCTAATGCGAGCTTGTTCTGAACCGCGACGATCTCTTCAACCGTCCAGGTAAGTAAAGAATCGGAACCAAGCACAGTCTCAAGCTCCGGACCAGGATTAATCTGGCCAATCCGGACAAGCTCTAAGTAAGCAATCGCCCGACCCAATTGAAGATCCGAACACCAATCAACCAGCTCGCGTGCAGACTGGTTGCCAGTTGCGGGAAGATCAACAGACATTCTCGACCCTTTCACATTAGCCGCACCCAGTGGTAATTCCATCAAAGCAATTCGCAAGCTCCCTGCCAACCTCAACTCGGATCGTCCATCCGCGAGGATCTCCCTGACGATACGCAACCAAACCCATCTCTTCGCCAATGTCCTTGACAATGCCGTCAAGCTGTTCATCGCGCCTTTCCTCTCGCTTGGTTAGTTCACGATTGCACATGGCCTCGGCTAGCCGCTGCGATTCTTTGCGAAATGACCAAAGCTGGTTGGCTAGTGTCCTTGCCTTTTTCTCAGGCACCTTGCCAATCTTGTTGCTCGCCGCTACAACGCGACGAACGAACTCTGCCTTTTGCTCTGCAACTGTTGGTTTTTTCATATACTCAACTCCTTTCTTTCGTGGCGTCGCAAACTTCCTTTGTCAACGCCTCATGAAAGACATCGTGAAGGTAACTCTTGATGTCGTTTCGATTGTGCCCACTAATTGAAATGGTAATGCCAAAAGCTAATGACGGATAAACCTTTACAGTATGATCCGTCCAGCCATCATACATTCCCACCTCGTTCATATGATGATAGCTGGTATGAAACACCAACTTCTCACCCAAACTCTCTTGTAGGCTAAGTTTGACACCATTGTCAATTCCGGCCCCGCTAGGCATGTGTTCGCTCACGAGAGCTTCTAATGCCCGTTGGTGTTTGTTTATCCACTCTGAGTTTTTGCTTTTCAGACAACTCTTGTAAGCCCGTAATGTCTGAGCCAACACAACGTATAGTTTCTTCATGATTCTTATCCAATCAATGGTATGCCTTCGAATTGTTCTTCAGTGTATTCCCACTCGCGAATCATCATTGCGCGATGCTCGCGATCATTGCACTTGCACGAGCCGTCCTCGCGGTAATGATCGGGATTCATAATAAAGAACTTGCACTTGCCAATATCTTCACGGCGAATGTTCCTAGCATTCGTTACACTTCCGTCTGGATGCAGTGTGCCGAACATGATGCTATCCGAAGGCTGCCCGCCATGAAGCTTCTGCATGAGCAGAGCATTGGCATTCCTGGCCGCAACACCACGTTCTATCGCGGATTGAATATCACCCGCCGCATATTCACGCGCGGTCGAACCAATCGCGTTCACCGGCCTTGACATGGCAGCCTCATAAGCATCCGGATCGTCCAGACTGCGTGATTCGCTGCGAGCTTCAGCAAGCAACTTCCTGGCATTGCCACCGTCCCATTGCCCAAATGGTGCCTTTGCGCCGTAGGATGCAAGCGCCTCCACCTTTACGAGTTCATTATCCTGAAGCTCTTCGTCATCGGGCCCGCAACTCTGCATCGCATCTTTCAATTGCGATGATGTAATGTCTACCTCTGACAACGAAACGTGATATTGTGGAATGGATTTATCTCCGGTCGCATCCCACATGTTGATAAGCTCGATCACATGATAGCGCGTGTTTGCCACCTTGCGATACCACTTGCCACCATAAGCGAGATAATTCATATCGCCTATGAGAAAACGAAACACACTACTAACTCCGTTTGACTTTATTTTTGACATCGCGTACACTCCGGTAAATCGCAGGGCACTCCAACCAGTATGCCCGTACGATAGTGATGACCATTCGTCCAGAACCCAGTACCATCGCCAGGACTGATCTCAAACAGATCACTTGCAAAGCTGTGCTCGGCCACTGGCTGCCCCTTGTCGTTCAGCTCGTGGTACATAACGGATCCATTCCTGAACTTGGATAAAACCATCTCGACAACTCTGTTGTCAACTTGAACGCGCATGACTTTGCTTCCTTTCATGATAGCGAATCAGCGTTCGCAGCGCACTCGCTATCGCTGTGAATTCTTCCCGCGAGATCTTCCGACCAATGTCAATGCTTGTCTCAAACGGCGGAATGTGCCGGAGATAGCGCTGATTAATAAGATCTTCAGAGAGCGGAACTCGCTTGTGATTGCCTAGGAATTCCGGATGACTCTGAAAATAAGCAATGTTCTCAACCAATGTACGTTGGTTCAGATCGTCGTCTGAAACGAACCCGCCGACAATAGACTTCAATGTTGGCTTCGGCTTGTCTGTGTCGCAAGACTCCGGCTCTGAATTGGAAGCGACTCTCCAACCCATTCGCTTGCTCAACGCTTCTATGTTCCTCTCGGCAGAAAGCCTCTGCCAATATGCACGGTTTGCCATGACACATCACCCAATCTCATTGCTTCGGAAACAAGATGCCAAGTTTGAAATGCCACTCGAAGACAGTCGCATCATCAGCTATGTCAACGACCCTGACATATCCAACGGAAACGCGCTCGGAGCATTCTTTAGCAAGGCGCATGGCCTGCTCTGCGTCCAAGGGTTCATTGTTCTCCCGAGTCATTGGCGTGCAGGCAAAGCCTGCCCTGCAAGCTTCGCTTGCTATTGGATAATCGTCAACCTTATCTTCGGGAGTAAAGAAGGTTGCGGTTATGTAAACATTGAACATGATACATTACCTGGGTTCAGGCAGAATGTCACTGGCCGCAAACGCAACCAGGAAACAATCCCTACAGAGCGATGCCCAGCGCCGATTGTAGGAACCTATTGGTGCACCACGATACCACTTTACGAATTGTACCGAGGTTGCCGGCTCGTGCCGGCAGCTCTGACAAGTCTTCGCAAGTCTAGGCTTGCGCTTCTGTGGCTCTTTGAATTGACGAATCACGTCTCACCCTCATACGCCTCGATGTAAGGATGTTGATCGTCCAATACGCCATCTTCGCATCGCCCCATTCCGCCACATGGTAGGTACTCATCCCTAGCGGTCAGGTAGACGGTAGCATCCAGATCCAGCTCTGATTCGGAGAGCGTAGATAACTATTGAAGTAACTTTCTAAATGTCATCATGACACACCTCAATTCCATGCTTCGCAAGCAACTCGCGAATCTTTGGTTCCGCCAATTCCTTGGCTTTCGTTTTGCGCTCGCCTGGGGTTGGTCCCCCAACCTCAACATTCACCCATAGCTCTGGACGCTTGTCGTCCTCGGGCCGGTGAACGCAGAAGGTTGTGATTGCTCTGCTGCCATACAAGCGCAGCGCGCGAACGCCGCCGTTGTATCGGCTCATTGATGTTGCCGTGAGTTTCATAGCTCAAAGTCCTTCCCTGCATCCACACCCTTGCGCGTGGCCGCCTGCGAGATGACAACATAACCTGAATAATAGTTTTTCAGCACAGTCCTCTGGTTCTTCTCCAGAAGCAACACACTGAAAACACATTGTTTCACAACGTCCTTGACCTTCAAGATCATAACGCGCATACCTGCTTTTTTGCACACCAATGGAGAGTGCAATTAACATCGCAAATGCAGTTTTCATGAAATTCCTCGTTGCAGCTGCAAGACTCCGTCTTGCCGGCGGGGAGCGAAGCTACCCTGCACATCGAAATGCACCCAATGCAGCGTCTGAGGAATCGACTCCCCCTTGCTGGAGGATGCCATTAGCAACAAAATTGTAAGAATTGCAGCTTTCATAACAACATCCTCCTTTCCTGGTAAAATTAACCTTCAATCTCCTTCGTCAGCGCCTCATGAAAGACATCATGGAGATAATTCTTGATGTCATTTCGATTGCGCCCAGTAATCCGAATGCTGATTCCGAAACACAATGACGCCGTGACAATCACTGTATGATCCGTCCAGCCATCATATACGCCGACTTCGGTCATATGATGATAACTAGTCTCGAATACCAACTTCTCGGCATTGCTCTTGTCCAGATTGAAACTCGTTCCCGAATCAATCCCCGCACCGCTAGGCATGTGTTCACGCACCAGCGCGCCTAGGCGTTCGGCATGCCTAAGTTTCCATTCCCGATTGTTGCTCTTGATACAGGCATGGTAAGCCTGAACCGTCTGAGCCAATATGATATAAAGCTTGTTCATAATCTGCCTCCTAAGCAGTCTTGCAAAGCGTCGGGAGATCTCTAGTAACGCCCGATGCGTCGATAATAGTGCCAGTATAGGTTCTGCCAGAGGATAACGCCTCGGTCACCTTATGATCCAAAAGGACACTATACACCGATGGAACATTAAACTCCGGCGGCATCATGCGCCTGTAAACAACAGTACCGGGCCCGAGATTGGTTATTACCCGATCGCCTTTATTGAACTCTTCCATGTTAGGCTTTTCCATATCAACCCGTTGCCTTCAAAGCCGGCAGGTCTGCATCAATCCAAGGAACCGAATTCGCCGTAACAAGTTGATGTGTATTGGACATGTATATCTCAAGATACATCTCAAACTCGTCTACCTCAAGTTCTTCCCAAGCCTTCGCCGAGGATGATTGAACCGTGCCGTCTTCGTTCAAGAGGTCAATCCAAACGCCAGCATGAGATATGATAATTCGCTCATCACCAACGGAGATTGTGACTTCTTCGGAATTGTTTTCGTAGTTCATCTTAACCTTCCTTGCAAAAGAGAGTTCCCCTTTAAACGCCGAAAGCTCGCACCCCAAAATACAAGGGTGCGAGCTTCTTCGGTGCGAGCAAAGCCCTGTCAATGCGGCGCGTTCATAACAACATACACCGCAAGTGCTGCCAAAAATCCGATGGCAGCAATGAATTGTTGAATGCTGCTGTTGCTACCTTGAACAGAGCGGACACGCTGGTTTGACGTAGCGAACATTGGGAGCCTTGTTGTGGTACTTGGCAGGATTATAGTCCCGCGCAGCCTGTGTTGAGAACAACCCTTCAATGTTGAGTTCGGCAGTATTATCCGCCGAATCCTGCGCCGTTCTCTGTACATGCGCCTGACCGGTTGCGTGAGAGTTGGTGTTCTGTCCACCGCCAACAATCCTTACCTCTCCAATCGTATAGATCGAATCCGAGGGGGTTGTCATGGCTTGAGTACTCGGCGCAATGAAATCGGCGATTCGTACTGCCGAGTCTTCCGTTGCGCGCAGAATTGGATTGGGCGTTGCCGCCGTGACTGCCGCAATGAATACGCCAATGCCGAGAACGAGACTCGCGCAAGCAAAGCTTGCGCGGCCAGCTTTGCTGGCAAAGAGAATTGCTGAGAACTTCTTCATGGTGTTTTTCTTCCTTTTGATGACTGAGTTCAATAAGTTAAGAAAGTCTAACTAACCGTTATTTTATACAGCTCAATCCTTCACTGACACGAATGTCATGATGAATCCAACTGCCATTGCGATGAGCAGCCAACCCACGCCAACCCAGGTCCAACCAAGGTTCCACGCGAGTATGCACAGTAGCTGCCGCAAAAGAATCGCATTGATTATTGCTGCAATAACCAACCCTACCTTGCCCAACAACCAGTGGAGTGGTACTCCAATAATCTGGAATGGTAGCTTGATGAGTGCGTCCATTGTTTTCTCCAATCTTCAGAGAGCGCCTCTCGCCCTTCTTAAACCCCTAATGCCCGCGTCCTTTCGAACGCAGGCCAGGGGTCATTGGTTGCTCAATTCGGAGCGAACTCCGACCTTGTGGCCCCACCCATCGGGGGCAATATGAGAAATGATGGTTCAACCTGCTGCTAGCCGCTAGCGTGCGAGCAAAGCTCGCCCTGCATCCTTCGGATGCTAGCCGCAGCACTTGATCAGAATCACGATCAGCACGATGAACCAGAACCAACCCCAAAAGCTTCCTCCTGAAGGTTGGATGTCTACTGTATAGCGCGCCATGACTAAGCTGCCTTAGTTTCTTGGCTTGATTCGGTTCCCTGCAGCGTGCCAGCTTTGCTGGCACTGCATCCTTCGGATGCCAGAGCTTCCGCCGCTTCGAGCATCTTCAGCTCGGCCAATTCGGCAGCTTCCACTTCAGCAGCTTGTGCTTCCAGAATTTGCTCGGCAATGCGAGCGTGCACGCCAACGAAGTACTCCACAACGTCACCAATCTTGCGATTCATGCCATCTCGACATTCGATCGTGATGCTCCCGAGAACGTGGCGATTGGCCTTGCGCGCCGCTTCGCGATTCTTCTTCAGCGTGTATAGGCAATTGCCAGCCTGCTTGGCAGCCTTCTCGTGAGCGCCCGTTGCGGCGATCTCGATGGCCTTTCGCAGGCCCTGTGCAATCGCTGCCGCAACTTGAAGGTCGGAACCCTTGAAGCCTTCGTGCTCGACCCATTGCAGACGAAGCGCTGCGCTCTCCAGATCTTCCTTGCCAACGTTACGACCTCTGAGGTCGATGATGACCGATTCGGGAAGCTCGGGGCGGGCGTTGTGTTTACGATTGTGCTTTGACATAATGTCCTCCATTCAATTGACGAATTCGTTTTACCAGAAGAGATGATAGAGGTTGTTTCTCTACCCTCCTTAAATGCCAAAACCCCGTACTCTCCATAAGCACAGGGTATTGGTCGAGTCTAGTTGAGTTGAAGTTGTTCGATTCTCTCGATCGCCGCTTGCAACCTGTCCATTGCTTTATCCGCTTCGGCACAGGCTGAAGCGCAAGCTTCCGCTTGTAGCAGCGCTTCCTGAGAGATTGGAGTGCCGAAGGCAGGACGAGCTACGCTCGTACCAGTGGTTTCGGGTTGATGTTGCAAGAGTTCCTTGGCTAGCGTGCCTGCTCTGCAAGCTTCGCTTGCTACCGCAAACCGGATCTGTTCTTCTGCTAATGCAGCTAAGAATTCTCGCTTGGCTGCAATGATGGTGTTGGACATGATTACCTCCAAAAGTTTCTATGTCGGAATCAGTAGCGCCAAACAAAAACAGGCGAATATGAATCCAACGCAAAATGCTGTGGTTAGTTCTTCTGTTGTTACATACATGCTTCACCTATCTCCGTTTAGCGTGCGAACGAAGTTTACCCTGCAAGCTTTGCTTGCTAGTTCTGCGCTTACTACTGCCATCCAAGGACACAACCCGGTGAAGGTTATGGTCCGGGGATTGTGCGTCTGCCCAGATGGCACGAGTAAGAACAGAACCGCGAAAGACGCAAAGCAAAAGGGCCTTAAGGAAAAAATTTTGGTGGTAAATGGCTGGAGTTTTTTGGCGAATTAATGGATGAAACCTTTAAGACTTGCGCACACTCACCTACATAGTGGTTAACCCTTAAGGGTTAGGGTGCCCGAGGGGGTACCTGGGGGATTTTACGGGTTTTAGAAAAAGTTTCTTTTCGTCAAACTACCATCCAGAGAGAAGGTTATCTCATCTCCGGCTCCTCGTTCAAAATGTAGGAATTAATTTTCTTTGCGCTTAACACCGCCATTCAAGACACAGACATTCGGGTTATGTGGAAATGTTCATGTGCGCAAACTTGAATAGCGCTATTAAGAGCAATGAATAATCATCTCTGGTAATGCCTAATGCCTAAGCATCCTCTCGGACACTTAGGCACAGGCGGTCACTTAACACTAGGGCTACACGATCGCTAATTCGGCAAGATAAGTTATCAAAAGAAGATTGTTTATGCGGCTTTCATTTCAGCCACAGTCGCGAGAATCTGTTCTTCGGTCACACCAGCATCAGCCAGTTGTCGCTCAAATTCTGCGTGAATCTCGCCAAGGAATCGAAGCACTGCGCAGTACGCCCACTTGTAATGAGCCTCTGCAATGTCGTCATCTTGCCCGGCTTCGTACGCCGCTTGCTTCGCAGCTAGACCAGCAGCATGTGCCTGGGCGCGTTTCTCATTGCGCGCATCCCTCGCGGCCACGGAACTCACAGAACCACGGGTGCCAACGAAACTGCGTGCAGCCCTACGCTCGCGCCATTGTCGTGCACTCTCGTGACGTTCAGGATTCACAGGCAATCCCGAGAGATTCGTCAAGTAAGCATCGCGCCGATCACCAGCACCAGCACGATAGGGCTTCGTTGTTGGGTCCGGCGTTCCTTGCAGCACGCGAACCCAAGGCATCGTGCGTTCACCGTTCGTGCCTTGAGCCCAGGGATTCACGGCGCGAGCAAGCACGCCCACACGGGCACCAGCATCGCCACTCATCATTATGGCCGCAATTGCCGCGCGCAGATTCGCGCACTCTCGTGGACTCAGCCCATGGAAATTATAAACCGAAAAACCAGTCACCAATTCCCACGCGGCCAGGTAGCAACGCTTCCAAGCAAGCGGGTCGGATAGCGGCGTGAGCCAGCCACCCTTGTCAAGCACGGGCGGTACAGCAACCAGCCCAAAGGCCGGATCTTCATGCTCGCCCGTTTCATCAAGCTCGGGCGGCTCATCGCCCGGAAACGCCGGCTCAATGGTCGGAGCGGGTTCGTCTTCCGGTTCATCAGCCGGAGCAACCACAGTCAGGTCTGTGAATGCGACCCACATAGGCTCAATGCCCATGCGTTGGAGTGTTTTCTGCAATACGTTGAAAGCTGTACTGCGTTTTCCTTGGGTAACGCTAATCGTACGGCCATTGACTTCAGTGCTTGCGATGAAACAGCGAGGAATAGGTCGGCTGTCCTGATTTGTTGCACGTGAAACTGTAAGTGCGAGTCTTACACAGGAGCGTTCTTGAGAAACTGCTAAAGCTGCGGATGAGTTTGCCATCGGAAGTTCCTTGTCCGGCCAACCTGAGTTGACATAATAGTTCTTATGCGAACTAATTTCACACGTAAGTATGTGAAATTACATGAGTGTTTACTGAACACCTGTCCGGACCTTCATCCAGGACAAATTAATACAGATACGTTAAACGCAAAAAGCCCCTGGCTTGTGACCAGAGGCTCGTTGCTCGATGATGACTCAGACGTAGTAGGCTGGGAGGCCAACGCTTGCCAGGCTCGCATTGTACGCCGCGGTGTAGGCCTTGCCCTTGCCAGCAGCGCGTCCCGCGAAGTGCGCGGTCTTCATTGCGGACCGAACGGCGGGATGGCTCTTGCTGTCGAACTTCGCGAGGTAGGTCCCGCTACGCGATGGGCCTTCAGGCTTCTTGGCCGGAGCTGCCGAGACAGCAAGCCTGCTGGTCGGAAGGGTCACGACTGGGGCCGGAACGGAAGCCTTGACCTTGGTGGCCGACTTGCTGGCCGGAGTCTTGCTACCGGCGAGCAGAGCTTGGAGCTCGGCATAGGTCATCGTGATCTGCGTATTGGGAGCAACGATCGGCGCTGCAACGACAGTGTTCTTGAAGGTTCGGCGGGCGGTATTGGTATTGTTTGCCATGGTGTTTTCTCCAGAAAGTAACGCGATCCGATTGATTGTGTTGAAGTATTCAACAAAAACGAATCAAACGAACCGTCGTCTCAACCCTTCAAATCCCTCGGAATCTCCGGCTCCAGTCTCAGTTCTGCTGTCTCCGGCCAGGGAGTCCGGCCGTAGGGGGTATACGGTGGCTGGGTCGGACGGCCGGCTGGGCCTCCCTAAAGGGTACATCTGGCACATTTATGCTCTGGCAATCCTCTGCTCTGGAACCTTCCCTAGGGATATTCTCTTGACCTATCCTTGCCCTCTAGCAGGTCTATTCTTAGTTCCCTTCTCCTGTTACACGCGGCTGCCGCAGAAGTTACCAGATTCGATATCCAGGTGATATTTGGGTGAAATGAATTTGATGATGGGGTGAATTCTCTCACCTATTTTTACCAAAGAGTATTTATTTTGGATTGGGCTGGGCGGTGATAAAGAATCTCAAGTGGAATGAAATGGGCCAAAGTGGAAGGAAGTGGAACGGAATTCCTGTCAAACTTGCTCTGATTCTCTTAAATACTGTCGGTATTTTAGACTGTACAATATATGTCAATAGTTATTTTGTTTGAGATAACTACGTTATGGAGTTGATCCCAGAATTCAGAACCGATCCTAAAAAGGTGAACAATTACGGGGAGTTAGATGTAGGTATTGACAAAATGGCGTGTTAGGTGTAGTGTGCGTTTTTCGAAAGGAGCCTGATATGTTGTGGTTGATCGTTGGATTGGTGCTTGGGATCTGGTTGGGGCGGAACTTGGGATATTGGTAGTAGTTGGGCGGTTATTATGTCCGACGCCATAGGCACTGGAATAATACTGTGGGCGATATTGGTATGTCTTGACTACTTATTGGAATTGATATCAGGGCGGTGATAACGGGATGAGCTCCGAAACAGAACAGCGCGAAGCTGAGAACGATCAACTTGCACTTGATGACAGGTGGATCAGACTTCGAATTGTCTTCTTGAAGAAACGCATCGAGAAGATCCAAAAGGCCCAACGCGAGGCCGCTCAGTTCAAAAGCTGGGAGGAGCGCGTCGCGGCCGGACAGAATTCTAGAAAATGAACGTGAATTCATAAAGCTGCATCTAGTTGAAATTGCTTACTAAACCAGGTGTTGATTCTGAATGAGCAAAGGGTGAATTGAATTGGAAACGATATCAGATAAAGAAGAGGGCGGCAAGAAATGGGCGACGGATCTGGATCGGGCGTTAGCGTTTGCGAAGGAGATGAGTGATCGGGCGCGAGAGATTTTCATGCAGGAAGGCACAGTTGAGCCGGTGAGTTTTTTGGTAATGCCGGTCAATCCGATGACTGGCGAACCGTTTGAAGACGGCCAGCAAGCAGCGATCTGCTGCTCGCCGGGTCAATTCGGAATTCCATCATTTGATCCAAACAGCAGAACTCTATATTGCGATCTATTGAGGGTTCTCGCGCAAAAGACGAAGGCGACGGCGGTAGTGATGATTCAGGAGATCTGGATCTGGAAGGCTGACAAGGAGAATGCTCAAATGCCGCACGGCTCATTGGAGTTTGTACCTGGGCGGCAGGAAGCGGTGAGCATGATGTTCGAGCATCAGCAACTTGGAGTAAAGTCCATGATGTGGCTTGCTGAGATTACTCGTGACAAAGATGGCAAGGGTACACTTGGTGAGTTCACTGAGATGCCAACTCCTGATAAGGCTGAGGGAAGGTTTGTTGGGATATTGCCCCGCAAAGAAGCATTCAAATGTTGAGGAATAAGTATGGCTGAACACCAGAACAAGATCTTCATAGATGCTGAAGAAGGCGATCGTAAAGAGATCGGGCCTGGGAGGTATAAGATTGCGCCTCAGCACATTGCCAACCTGCTC
>Ga0335071_10005823_pt1 | contig 12771 bp, 15 predicted proteins | sample Lox_Sample_15_FD_206724 | JGI IMG/M metagenome (GOLD analysis project Ga0335071, IMG submission 206724) | Soil microbial communities from Loxahatchee National Wildlife Refuge, Florida, United States - Lox_Sample_1.5 | ecosystem: Environmental > Terrestrial > Soil > Wetlands | place: USA...
GTACTCCAGACTTGGCCGATGAATATCCCCCCCGTGAGTTATGAACCGAATGTGATCGAGTTAACGGACCCTCAGGGACGGGACATCTTGATGGCTTACGCTTACTTCAACCGTGGTGATTTTGTTTTGATACTTTTGAAGCCCAGGGGAGAAGTGCTGCGGTCCTGGTATACTCTTAAGAGTGAGTTACTTATGGTTTTCTTGATCAGCGTCGCCATTATCGTGATAGTGGTGTTGCGTCTGACGGGTTTGCTCATAGATCGGATGAAACAGAGTGACGATAAACGAGAACTCGCTTTGAGAGAAATAGAACACTCACACAAGCTGTCCTCTATCGGACGGCTGGCCGCGGGGGTTGCCCATGAGGTTAATAATCCTCTCGCTATAATTAATGAAAAGGCCGGGCTCATGAAGGACCTAATTGAATTCGCCCCGGCGTTTCCTGACAAGGAAACTTTCCTCATGCCGATTCGATCTATAATTCAGTCGGTCGAACGCTGCCGCGCTGTAACTCATCGCCTTCTCGGCTTCGCGAGGAGGATGGATGTGGAGATCGAGATTCTCGATCTCAATGAGCTGATCAAGGAAGTACTAGGATTTCTTGAGAAGGAAGCCCTGTATAGAAACATCAAGCTGGGACTGCATCTGGTGCCGGACTTACCGCGAATAGCCTCTGATCGTGGACAGTTACAGCAGGTATTTCTCAACATTCTTAATAATGCCTTTGCTGCAGTACAGGACGGTGGAAACGTATCGGTGGCTACGTGGGAAAAAGATATTGATACCGTGGGAGTTACTTTTCAGGACAATGGTCAAGGCATGTCCGAAGAAACACTAAAACATATTTTTGAACCTTTTTTCACAACCAAAAAGGGGAGAGGAACGGGCCTGGGACTATCCATTACCTACGGAATCGTCAAGAGACTCGGTGGTGACATTGACGTTCAAAGTAGGATTGGAAAGGGGACCAGGTTTACGGTTTACTTGCCCAAGAAGGCCGGGGAGGATTCGGGGACGTAGATGAAAAGCTGGAAAGTGCTTCTGGTGGACGATGAGAAAGAGTTTGTCTCGACTCTTGCGGAAAGATTGCGTCTCAGAGGCATTCAAACCAACGAAGCCTACAACGGTGAAGAAGCTCTTCGTCTCGTTGCGGATGCCGAGCCGCAGGTGGTGGTCTTGGATGTGATGATGCCGGGGATGGGCGGCTTGCAAGTCCTCGAAAGGATTAAGCACGATTATCCTAACATAGAGGTAATTCTTCTTACGGGGATCGGCGGCACTAAAGAAGGAATCGAAGGCATGCGATTGGGCGCATTTGATTTCTTGGTCAAGCCGTTACAGATTGAAGAATTAATTCAGAAGATTGGGGCCGCGATCCAGAAAGCCGGTGGGGGCCAGCTTGATTGATACTGATTTAAGAGAAACGGCGTTCATGGGAAAAATAACCGCTGGAGTGACCCATGACATAAGAAATGTCTTGGCCGTCATCCGGGAATCAGCCGGCTTGTTGGAAGATTTGCTACTTGCCACAAACGATGGTTCCTTCCCACCTCGGGAGAAATTCCAGGCGGTTCTCGCCAGGATTGGGAAACAAGTCGCTCGCGGCGTGGATCTCATCAACGCGCTGAATCAATTCGCGCATAATCCGGATCAGCCCACGGCACAAATAGATATAAATCAAGCACTTGATCAACTTGTTGTCCTCAGTCAACGTTTTGCTTTATCAAAACGGGTTTCCCTCAAGGCCATCGCGTCGGATCGACCCATATTGCTCTCCTGTGATCCAGTCAAGCTGCAGATGATTGTTTTTCAGGGCATTGATCTACTTCTGCACGTCGTCTCTGCAGGCGCCGCCATCGAAATTCGACCTATAGCCGGCAGTTACGGCAATGTAAGGGTTGAATTCTCTAGTAAAGGAGCCGAAGAAGTTGAACCGCACCGACTGAACGACGCTGTCGCGTTACCATTATGGGAAGCTTTGATCGCATGCGCGGAAAATTTTGATGCAACTCTAGAACAAGGAGTTCCGCCGGTCTGGTTCGCTATTGTCCTCGGATGCCATGATAAGTAGACAAGCGGACTGGCGCAATCAAATGGGGCTGGTTAAGAAAATCGGTTAGGTGAGCACCTCAGCTAACGGTTGTGTTCCCGCTGATTATGTTACATAATACTTCAAGAGAGGGTTTGAACACTCTGATAGGGTCAAGAAATAACTGAACTTCGCAATCAATCGACGGAAACCGGAGGAAGCGGGCATGAGTATGTTGACGGACAAATTGGAAAATTGGCTTTCCGCTGTGGCCTTTGCCGAAGCCGGTGAACATGAGACAGCTATCGCGATGGTGGGTATAAGCCCTATGAAGGCTAAAAGCAGGGCTGGTTTGTTGGAAACCCTTAACAAATACTTTAGCGCAGGTGCTTTCGCTGAAGAGGACTGCCGAGAGACAGCATTGGAAATACTGGACGCCGGCGCCAAAAAGAACTCTTTTCTGGAAAAAGTTGGACTCACAAACGTGAAAGTCTGGTACGGGACTCTTCCCTCCGAGCAGGCATCCTTTCTTGAAGAAATCGGTCTCACCGGCGTGCGCGTTCGGTTCGCTACATTGACAGTCTAAACTCCCGGGTGTCTCTAACCTGGAGGGTCGAGCTTTCACTTTTACATAATTATTGACGGTGTCGTAACGCGTTTGTTACCCTGCACGCGGTTCCCGGCCGACCAATTCGGCCGATCAGCCTGTTTTCTAAATGCGCGGCTGTAAAATCGATTTCTCCTTCATGGAAAACAAGCGAGATCGGGGGACACCGTATTTTGGCAGAACATCGCGGGCTGGGGCGTTCCTCGGACGCCCATTCAGGATGAGGTCAATTGTCTGAGGCAATAATAGATAGTTCGAGAGGTCCAGGACTAGCCTATGGGCCGCTCTCAACGGAATCAAGTGGAGCAAGAGCATGAAAGAATTCAAAGTCCTAATGGTAGATGATGAGGAAGATTTCGTAAAAACACTCTCTGAACGCATGAAAATGCGTGACCTCGATTCCGATGTGGCCTTGGACGGTGAGCAAGCTCTGCAACGAGTGGAGGATGACATACCGGATGTCATGGTTCTCGATCTTAAAATGCCGGGTATCGACGGTTTGGAGGTCCTGCGGAGGGTCAGAAAAGCGTATCCTCAGATTCAGGTCATCATACTTACCGGCCATGGATCCGAAAAAGATGAGGCTGAGGCCCGCCGTTTGGGAGCTTTCGAATATTTGCAGAAGCCGGTGGATATTGAAAAACTCTTACACACTTTGAGGCAGGCGTACAAGAAAAAGCTTGAAAGTGCAATGGCTGCGGCTGCTTTCGCAGAAGAAGGGGAATTTCAGACCGCGAAGGAAATCTTCGACGAAGCAAAAAAAGGCAAATAATGCAGAAGGAAAGCCTTTGAATATAAAAGTGCTTTTGGTCGACGACGAAGAGGAATTCGTGGAGATACTGGCCGAACGTTTGGAGTTTCGGGGATTCAGTGTAAGTACGGCATTCAACGGAGACGATGCTGTTTCGTGCCTGAAAGAGCACGAACCCGACGTAGTAATACTTGACGTGCTTATGCCCGGCAAGGACGGCATACAGACATTAAAAGAAATCAAGCAAATTAATCCCCTTGTAGAGGTCATAATGCTCACTGGCCATGCCACGGTCGGAACGGCCATCGAGGGTATGAAACTGGGTGCGTACAATTATCTGATCAAGCCTTCAGATACGGAAGATCTGGTGGCCAAGATAATGAAGGCTTATAAACTAAAATCCGAGCACGAAGAACGAATCAGAAGCGCGGAACTTGAGAGCGTCGGGGAAATGTGAAACGTGTAAGCTCTATTGAAAGAACGTTTCCCAATAACTGATCCCGCAATAACTGATTCCCGCCGCTGGTTATTTGGCGCCCCCGCCGTGGACTCCGGCACCGGATCCGACCTCCAAGTCAAATGAGCTTGGACGCCAGTGCGTTTCTGCTAAATCTCTTGCCATGTTGCGGCAAATCTTCTAATTTTTTTGGTTGCCGAAGGACAAAGGGGTCGGAAAGTTCAATACTAGGTCGCGTTCGAACAGTGAACAATGTGTAAAATCGGGCACGGACCTGAGCGCGCTCAGGTCCGTGGCGCCGCGATGCCGATGCTAATTGATCACCCGAGTGCCACTGACCCCGCGAGACGCTGGGTCAGTGCTGATTTTTGACCGAAGTCATCTTCGCCGTTTGAAAGCGAACTCGTACAAGGCATGTTTCAATGCCGGCGGCCCAGCATTCCGCACTTGGCGAGCATGCCCATGAAGTGAGAGTCAGGAGCTTAGTATGGAGCGAATGGGGAAAGCGTGCTTGGTTGTAATTCTTTTGCTTATAATGGCGTACTTAATGGTAGGGCCCGCCACCGCTGAGGTGTCGTCAAATGTCGCTCCGGCAGCAGACTCCACTCCATGGTGGTTCTGGGCGCTGACGCTTCTGGTTGTATGTTTCATAATGGGAATAGCCGCGGTCCTGGGGGGCGTGGGCGGTGGCGTCCTTTTTGTTCCGATAATCAGCGGTTTCTTTCCGTTCCATCTCGATTTTGTCCGCGGCGCCGGTCTTCTGGTGGCTCTGGCTGGGGCCTTGGCAGCAGGTCCAGGCTTACTCAAGATGAACTTGGCCAGCTTGCGGCTTGCGATTCCCGTCGCTCTTATCGCATCAACGTTTTCCATAGTCGGAGCAATGATCGGTCTTGCTCTGCCTACGAACGTTGTTCAGATATCCCTCGGGGTGACAATCCTAGGGATCTGCGTACTGATGTTGACCGCAAAAAAATCCGAGCTGCCTGATGTTCCCCACGCTGACCGTTTGTCCTCGGCTTTGCGGATTTATGGCGTCTACCAGGAAGCGAGCACAGGACAGGTCATTGATTGGAAGATACATCGTACTCCACAGGGACTCATTTTATTCGTGGCCATCGGAATAATGGCGGGGATGTTCGGACTAGGCGCGGGCTGGGCAAACGTGCCCGTGTTGAACCTATTGATGGGTGCGCCGTTAAAGATCAGCGTAGCCACGAGTAAGTTCCTCCTTTCGATTACCGACACCTCCGCGGCATGGATCTACATGAACAATGGGTGCGTAATCCCAATGATAGTCGTGCCCTCTATCATTGGAATAATGTTGGGCTCATTTGTGGGCGTAGCGCTCTTGAGAGTGACAAAACCCGGTCTGGTGCGCTGGATTGTGATCGGTTTGTTGAGCTTCTCGGGATTAAGGGCCCTCATGAAGGGCCTCGGAATTTAGGCTGCGCGCAGACTGTCGCAAAATTTTGGTTCGGAGGCGCTCATGGACGATAAGACGCGAAGATCTCTGCAAGCAGGCCCGGAGCAACTGCTGTACGCGAGTATCCTGGAAAAAGGAATGCTCTTTGGCATGGTCCTGTTATTAATCACTTATATTATTTATGTTGTGGGCATCTTAAAACCTTATATTCCGCTGGCTGATATTCCGAGCTACTGGTCAACGGACGTCCATGATTACCTGCACCGTGCCGGTATAGAAAGCGGATGGTCTTGGGTGAAGATGCTTGGGTACGGAGATTTTCTTAATTTCACAGGGATTGCACTCCTGGCAGGTGTCAGCATTTTTTGCTTTCTATCCATCGTGCCCATGCTCTTGAAGCAGGGTGACAAGTTATATGCATTCTTCGCCATTTTGGAGGTTATCATTCTGGGCGTCGCGGCAAGCGGAGTGCTTGGAACAGGCGGTCACTAGAAAGTCTGCTTCGGTGTAAGCAGCTTGGGGCAAAGGGAAAAAAATCATGCCTATAAATATGAAGGTCAAAGACTTAATGGTACCTATTAGTGATTACGCCGTGACCGCAGCCGACAAGACTTTGGGTGACGCTGTTCCAACTCTCAGAAAACTCTACTGCGAGGTCGAATGGGGGAAATGTACCGAGGCCGGCCACAGAACGATCCTGGTGCTCGATGAGACTGGCGCCCTTGTGGGAATTCTGGATTTCAAGAGCATTTTGGCGGTCCTTATTCCCGAAATTGCAGGCGGATTGACCGCCAAGCTTGAGGCCCTTGGTGTGTCAATTGCTTTCGCTCAAGCGGATACGGCCAATCTGGATGAAGCAAAACTCAGCTTCAGGGCAAGGGTGATAAAAAACGCGGAAACCAAGGTCCGCGACGTGATGCTCAGGATAAGGGGAACCATAACAGCCGATGCGGACCTTCTGGAAGGACTGAAAACTATTTACAGAAATAGAATCACCGTCCTGCCGGTATACGACGGGGACCGACTTGTCGGCGTGTTACGAGATTCGGACCTTTTCCTTGCTGTGGCCGACGTTTTGATGGAGCAGCCGGGTCGTGATTAAACTTCCCAACGAGGATCCCGTTCCAGATGATTTACAATATAGTCACGAACTCCTTCTTCCAGCGTGTGGAATTGTTCGGTGAAACCCGCGGCCCGCAACTTGTCCGTCTGCGCACAAGTATAATATTGATAACGTTTCTCTAAGCCGTTCGGCATGTCAATGTACTCAACATTCCGCGACTTCCCCAGCGCCGAAAACGCTGCTGATGCCAAGTCATTGAAATTGCGTGGAATGCCCGTGCCCACATTGAATATGCCATTAGCCTCGGACTTCTCCAAAAAGAAAAGCGTTACGTTTACCGCGTCCTTGACGTATATGAAATCGCGACACTGTTCGCCGTCTTTATAATCCCCACGATAAGACTTGAAGAGCTTCACCTTGTCGGCGGTCTTGGCCTGAAAATAGGCCCGAATGGCTACGCTACGCATATCGCCTTTATGATATTCGTTGGGCCCGAAGACATTGAAGTATTTGAGACCCACCGCCCGGTCGATGAAGCCGGTCTTCAGCGCCCACAAGTCAAAGGCATGCTTGGAATATCCGTACATGTTGAGTGGCCGGAGCCGCGGAATTGATTTGTGCTCATCGGAATATCCTCGGGAGCCGTCACCGTAAGTGGCCGCGCTGGACGCGTAAATAAAACGAACCCCTGAATTGCCTGCATATCTTCTTGCAAGGGATCGTGAATATTCATAGTTGTTTGCCATCAAGTAATCCGCATCTTGCTCAGTAGTGGAGCTGCAAGCCCCCATGTGGATGACTGCACGGACCCCTTGATCGAAAAGTCCCCGCTCGAGCATGGTTAGGAAATCGTCCTTGTGCTCGTAATCGAGAAAATTCAACTCGATCAGATTTTTCCATTTTTCACCCTGCCCAAGGTGGTCCACAATCAGAATTTTGTCTTCCCCGACCTCATTCAATGCTTTTACAATATTGCTGCCTATGAATCCGGCCCCGCCTGTAACTATGATCAAAGGCTCACCTTTCTGCTGAATATTTGAGAACAGAGTCAAAGGATGGCACGCGCGTGCGTTCTTTTTGTCTTCAGTCGCGGAATTGTCTATCATAGTGGTCCGATGTAAGGCAAGCCGATCCCACGAGTAGCCCGTGTGCCAACACATGCAAGACAGGACAAATGCAATGATCATCCATAACGGCGAAATCAACATAAGCACCAATGGATTCGCGGACTGTGTAAACCTTACTGCTGACTTGGAACAATGTCTTGTGGATTCCAATGTCCGAGAGGGTCTGTTGACAGTAATGATAGCCGGCTCAACGGCCGCAATCACGACGATTGAGTACGAGCCCGGCGTAATCAGGGACTTGCAAAGCGCCCTTGGTCGAATTGCCCCCCAGGACATGGAATACGCACATAATCTTCGCTGGGGCGATGGCAACGGTTTCGCCCATGTTAGAGCTGCCTTGATGAAGCCTTCTCTCGCGATTCCGGTCATTCAAGGAAAGCTGTGTCTAGGGACCTGGCAGCAAGTGGTATTGTTGGACTTCGACAATCGACCTCGGAAAAGATCTGTGCTCGTGCAAATTATGGGGGTTTGATGGCGCGCAAATACATGTTGCAGAATGGATGGGACTTGTGAAGGCCCTGGTCTTTCGAGAAAAGTTAGCTCTTGAAGAGGTGCCCAAAGCCATCCCCGGTCCCGGGGAGGCATTGATAAAAGTGTCCATTGCAGGGATCTGCAAGACGGATGTCGAGATCAGTCGCGGGTACATGGATTTTCAAGGTATCCCCGGACATGAATTCGTGGGAATTGTCGAAAGCTCGCCCGACCCGCGACAAGTGGGGACTCGCGTCGTAGGCGAGATCAACGTCGGTTGCGGGAACTGCTCTCAGTGCCGGCAAGGCCTCGAGCGCCATTGCCTCAGCCGGACCGTGTTGGGCATACTAGGACGCAACGGCGCATTCGCTGAATACCTCACACTGCCCGCGTCGAACCTGGTCTGTGTGCCGGCATCCCTACCGGATGAAAAAGCCGTTTTCGTGGAACCTCTGGCCGCGGCCCTGGAGATCCTGGACCAGGTCGCTATTCGACCCACAGACAGGGTCCTGGTGATCGGAGATGGAAAACTTGGTTTGTTGGTGTCAATGGCGCTTAGGCCCACCGGATGTGACTTGCAGTTAGTGGGAAAGCACCCGAGGAAGCTCGATCTGTTCGCGCGCCTCGGCGGGTCTGTGCAAGTATTGGAACATTTTTCAGGCTCCGAACATGGTTTTGACGTCGTAGTTGAAGCTTCTGGCCATCCGTCCGGATGGGAGTTCGCGTTGAAAATGGTTAAACCGCGTGGAACCATAGTGCTAAAAAGTACATTTCACGGGAGCTTTAATTTTAATCCGGCGCCGCTGGTCATCAATGAGATCACCGTGGTCGGTTCAAGATGCGGCAAGTTTGCACCCGCGCTTCGATTGATGGAGAGCGGAATCATTGATCCCACCCCTTTGATATCAGGAAGTTTTCGGCTTGAAGATATTGAAGAAGCTTTCAAGCGATCAGTCGAAAAGGAATACATCAAGGTCCTGGTAAAAATGACTTAAATTTTGCCTTGTCGCAAGGCGTGTTCAGTCGGCCTTGAAGGGCTCTGCGCCTGGGCTGTCTCTTTTCAAGTTGCATTTTTTTTGCTCCAGCGTTAAAATTCCCGTCGAGGCACAAAATGAAGCCGTTTGTGAGGACATTTTCAGCCGCTCTGATAGTATGGTTTGCTTTGGTGTCCGCTGCAGCCGCCGACAACTTCCCGGACAGGAAAATGACGGCGCCACGGGGGCGAGGGCCTGCGGTCCAGCAGCAGATCTTCTATGGGTATGTGCCTCCTCCACCGATTCGGCACACGTGGCCCGGTGGTTATAAAGTCATCTTTCACGAACTTCTCAACACCCTCTCCGGGCACGTCCTTGGCCAATACTGAAATCCGCACCTTAGCAGTGGTGGAAGGGCTTGTTAAGCCCACAATGAGCTGACACGATCCACTTGCCGAGTTCTCTATAAACTCAATCCGCTTTGCCCTGATGGCCACTCCCGGACTTTACTGCCATCTATTCGTCACCTGTTTCACTAAAGCGGTTGTCAAAATTTTGTCCTATTCTTTTTAACCTTGTACCGTCATTCCAGCCTTCGCCGGGGCGACGATCATGAAAGGTCATTACTTTTGGCAATGGCTATGGACGACTTTTTTGCCTCCTAAAACCGGCCGCTCTTTGACTCTTAACAGGCTGATGATTAAAAAGTTGATTAGATCGCAAAGAGAGGAGGCATTCCAATGAATGGCAACACGCTTGATCCGGCAGGATGCGCATGCAACCCGTTCCCTGCCCCGGCGGCTGGTCAAGGTTGCGCAGCTTGTTCGCCCAACATGATTTTGACCTGCGAGGAGGAAGGCATCTTAGCGAAAATGCGCGAAATTAAAGAACAGGTGCAACCCATTGCCGCTAAGCTCAAGGACATTCAAAGAGAAATGGGCGAGTCCGTGAGCGAATTTGGCCCAGGCGACCTGCAATCCGACTGGCACGTACTTAACGAGCAATTGCTGGAACTGAGAAATCAGTGGAAAACCTGGCAAGAGCGATTGGAAGACGCAATCGAAAAGAAGCTCATTTTTCTCGGCCACCGGGAACCACGATAACTGGTACGTGAGCGCATCTCTCGGAAACCGAAACCTGAGCGCCGAAGGAAAGCCATTCTCCTTTCCCCGGTTGCATTAGCGCACATTAATCTCAAGGGGTCATTTGTCCGCATAGTCAGCTCACCGAAATGTTTAGCTGCCCCTGCTTTATGTTCAGGCCACGTCCCGTTCGTTGTCATCCTTTACTTGAGACAAACAGTGATAGACAATAAACCGGATGCCTCCTATAATAAATCGGCAATACACAGACGGAGAATTTGGTTGTGGAGGACACAATTAAGGAAATCGTCCGGCTGGAAGGCGTGGACGAACGAACTCTTCGAGAGAGCTTTGACAAGGGTACGGCCGCGATTTTCAAGCCGCCGCCCCATGGTCGAGCTGTTGCCGTGGGAGAAAACCTCCGGGTTAAAGTCAATGCCAATATCGGGACTTCCCCGGACCTGCATGATGAGGACCTCGAACTACGCAAGCTGGATGCAGCTATCAAGGCCGGTACCGACACGGTCATGGACCTTTCGACCGGGGGTGATCTGCGGTCCATCCGGCGCCGAATAGTGCGGCAGGCGCCGATTCCGGTTGGTTCTGTTCCCATTTACGAGGCCATAGTCGAGGCGATACGCAAAGGGGGCGGCCCAGAGGCAATGCAGTCGGACGAAATGCTGGACGCCATAAGACTGCATGGTGAAGACGGCATAAGCTTTGTCACGATACACTCCGGTGTGACCCTTGACGTCTTGAGTCACCTGGAAAATCACCCGCGGGTTTGCGGAATTGTGAGTCGCGGCGGCAGCTTCCTCGCCAGGTGGATGCGAGCCCACAAACAGGAGAATCCGCTTTACGAGCGATACGACGAAGTCCTTGAGATTTGCAGACAATACGGCATGGTCATAAGTCTTGGAGACGGGCTTCGACCGGGCGCCATTGCAGACGCAATGGACCCGGCGCAGGTCGAAGAACTGACTACCCTTGGCGAACTCTACCGCAGAGCACGGGTGAACGGGGTTCAGGCCATAATTGAAGGTCCCGGGCACGTTCCTCTCGACCAAATTCCCGCGCAGATGCTCCTGCAGAAGCGGCTATGCGATGATGCGCCCTTTTACGTGCTGGGACCGCTTGTGACTGACGTGGCTCCGGGGCTGGATCATATAACCTCTGCGATCGGCGGCGCCGTCGCTGCGATTTCTGGGGCGGATTTCCTGTGCTATGTCACCCCCACAGAGCATTTGGGACTGCCGGGTGTGGAGGATGTTCGTATGGGGGTTCTGGCCGCGCGAGTGGCTGCGCATGCGGCCGACATCGTGCGCCGACGACCGGGAGCATGGGAGTGGGACCGGATGATGAGCTGTGCTCGCAAGGACCGAAATTGGGCGGAACAGATTCGGTTGTCAATAGACCCGGAACTCGCGCGGGATATCAGAGCACGCACCTGTCCGGGTGATGATTATGAAACCTGCACCATGTGCGGGGACCTTTGCGCTTATAAGGCTGACTCGCCTTCGTGAGCTTCGGCAAGAAAATCTGCCGAGAGGCCGCTGCGTTCCCGTTGGATGTATTCTCTCTCACAAGCGAAGTGTGGAGGCTCAAGAATGGACAGACTGGATCTACTCAAGACATTGGCTGACGGATGTTTCGAGTACTTTCATTCAGCGGGGCTCTCTCCGATAAAATGCAGACAACTGGTAACCGAAAATATGAAGTCCTGGAAAATGTTACCAACTGAAAGACTCCAAGAACTCATAGAAAAAAAAGAATTCACGAATAGACCTTCCTAATCCAAGAACATCTTACGCATCTTATTGAAAAGCCATACCTATTGTGTTGCGCCCTGCGTGCGCAGCAGATTCACGACTTCCCTGTGTGCCCGTCGAGTTGCGGCCTTCAGAGGTGTATCGCCTTCATCGGTCTTGATGTTGGGATCAGCGCCTTGTGAAAGCAGGAGCTTGGCAGCATCCGGCAGTCCTTTGGATGCAGCCCACCACAAAGGTGTTCTGCCCTGTTTGTCCCTCGCGTCTACCTTTGCTCCGCGTTCGATCAAAAGAGTCATCGCGGCAAGGTCACCTGTCTCCGCTGCCAACATCAGGGCGGTCTCACCGTTATCATCGGCCAGGTTAACATCAGCGCCGTGGGCCAGGAAGAGCTTGACCAATTCAAGGTTACGACCGCGTTCCGTTGCAAGGGGAGTGGCCACCGCCGCCATCAACGGAGTGGTACCGTCTTTGCCTTTCGCATTGACGTCGGCGCCACGTTCCACCAGCAGTTGAGCCACGTCAAGCTGGCCCTGCATAGCGGCAAGCCACAGGGGTCCAGGGGAAAGCTGACTCTTGGCATTGGGATCAGCGCCCTTATCCAGAAGGACACACATCGTATCCACGTCGCCCGAGGCCGCGGCAGCCATGAGTCCGGTCAGCCCCTGCTGCGTCGAGTACTTGGCGTCTGCGCCCTCTTCTAAGAGCATGGCCACAATATTCACGTGCCCTGCTGCGGAAGCTGCAATCACGGCCTCGTTCAACTGTTCTTTACTGGGAGAGGGTGATTGAGACAGGGCCTTCTTCAGCCTCTCTATGCTGCCGGTCGATGCTATCGCAGGCAGGTTAAGGGAGGCTCCCCGCTCTGAAAGGAAGGCTATGATCTTTTGCCCCTCGCTTTTACGATCTTGGTTCTTGCTTTGGGTGCACTTCATTGCCTCGTCCATGGCCGTTTTGCCGTACGTGTCACGGAGATCCGAAGCTGCTCCTCGATCAAGCAACAGACGGACTACGCCTGATC
>Ga0335071_10005824_pt1 | contig 12770 bp, 10 predicted proteins | sample Lox_Sample_15_FD_206724 | JGI IMG/M metagenome (GOLD analysis project Ga0335071, IMG submission 206724) | Soil microbial communities from Loxahatchee National Wildlife Refuge, Florida, United States - Lox_Sample_1.5 | ecosystem: Environmental > Terrestrial > Soil > Wetlands | place: USA...
CGCAACCTGCGTGGCGTATTCGATCACCTTGCGGACTGGGAGCGCTCCGGCCTGAAGCCGCTGGCGCAGGCTTTCGCCTTCGAGCAATTCCGAGACGATGTAAGGGGACCCCTCGTGTTCGCCGACGTGGTAGATGGTCAGGATATTGGGATGATTCAGCGCTGCTGCGGCCTGCGCTTCCTGCTTAAAGCGTCGCAAGCGATCTGGATCGTCAGCAAAGCCCGCGGGCAAAAGCTTAAGCGCAACGTCGCGGCCGAGGGCAGCATCACGAGCCCGATACACTTCCCCCATGCCGCCGGCGCCGAGCAGCCCTATAACCTGATACGGACCGAGCGTTGTGCCTGAAGTAAGCACCATCCGCGCGGAATTATACGGTAGAGTCGTGAATCACGACGACAACTCGTTAGAAGTGGGACTACTCCCGACCTGGGTGATGAGCGATACTACACCTTCGGTAGAGAGGTTGAGCGGGACTATCCTCGCATGGAGAGGGCTCAGAAGCTCTCCGCCCAGATCTGCATTTCTCACCGCGGGATGCCCAGTCGCGTGCGCCGAGCATCCGGACCGGGAACATTTACGGGGAATCGCTACCGCTGTTTGGCGTTCAGGATTCCAATTTCTACCTCGGGGTGGATTCGACGGTCAGAACTTTCGCCATTGGGTCCCAGTGCATCGTCCCGCCTTTCACGGCTGCGGGGCTGCCGGCGCCGATCTGGGCCGCAGCGCCTCCGAGATGTGAAGCTTTTTTTTGTCACACAACATCCCCCGGCCGGGGTGAGGAATTGAAATAAGATGGATGAGCACCCCGGGGAAATATCTACGAGGAGGGTAGCGATGAACGATATACGAATTGCAATCATTCTGGTCGCAAGTCTTTGCTGTGCACAAGCGGGAAGCGAGTTTCAACCATCCTCCACCAACGTTTGGGCAGCGGATTATCCGCGAGTTGACAACTCGGGACGAGTGCAGATTCGCGTGAAGGCTCCCGACGCCAGTAAGGTCAGGGTAAATTTCTGGAGCGGGCCGAAGGTGGACATGGAGAAGCAGCAGGATGGATTCTGGACCATCACCACTCCGCCGGTCGTTCCCGGTTTTCACTATTACACGTTAATCATTGACGGCGCCGAGGTCAGCGATCCCAACACTCACGCTTTTTTCGGGGGAGGAAAGCCTGCAAGTGCGGTAGAAATTCCGGAGCCAGGCTCCACGTACTATTCACTTCAGGATGTCCCGCACGGCGCAGTTCGCGAGATTTGGTATGACTCGAAGGTGACAGGAACATGGCGGCATGCGCTCGTCTATTTGCCACCGAACTACGATGAGAACCCCGCAGTTCGCTATCCAGTCCTCTATTTGCAGCATGGTGCCGGCGAAGACGAGACTGGCTGGATTCGTCAGGGTGACGCGAATTTGATCCTCGATAACCTGCTCGCTGCGAAGACGTGCAAGCCGATGGTCGTAGTGATGGCTTACGGCTATGCACACCGTGCGGGCCAGGCGCCTGCCGATTTATTCGCAAAACCATTTGGTTCAGCGGAAATGCTAAAGGCAATGCAAGACATGGCAGGCACCTTTGAAGACGATGTTACACAGGCCCTCATTCCTTACATCGACAGCCACTTCCGCACCCTTACGGATCGCGATCATCGCGCCATGGCGGGGCTCTCGATGGGCGGTATGCAGACGTTCCAGATCACGCTCGATCACCTCGATCTTTTCTCTTACATCGGCGGCTTCAGCGGAGCGGGTGGCATGCTCGTGCTGGGTGACCGAAAACTGGATCCCAAGACTGACTACAAAGGTGTCTTCTCTGATCCCGCTGCATTCGCCAAGAAGGTACACCTGCTCTGGCTGGGTGTAGGGACCAATGAACCTGAAAGAATGCGCGCCGGACTCCTGAGACTGCACACGTCGCTTCTCGATTCCAAAATCCAACACGTCTTCTACGAATCACCAGGCACCGACCACGAATGGCAGACATGGCGCCGTGATCTAAAAGACTTCGCACCCAGGCTTTTTTGACCGACGTGTCACCTTTCCGTGCTGCCGCGCGTCGGATATCCGAGAAGCTAAGGAAGCTTCGCCCACAACGGGCGGGTCTCGTCCGTGTTCGATCTACCCGACGGGTTCTCCTGAACTCGTTGGGCAGGCATCGACAACTCAGGAATCAACTTTCGCAATGACCTTCTTGGGGCCTTCGCCATCTTTGCCCGCATTATGCCGAGACTCGGCACATCCAGATGTCCGTCAAGTGGGAACACCCAATTTAGGTAAAAGCCATTGGGTTAGAAACACGTACCCGACCAGAATTGCAACGATCCAAACCCACTCAGGCATGTTTCAGTTTCTCCTGGCTGCCAACGCCCAGTTTACGCAGAAACGTCATCATGGGACACCAGTTTGTGAACCCCGACTGAAACAGGTTAAGGCCCACGAAGGCGTTAAAGAGATACCAATATTCATTGACCCATCGGCCAAGAGCTAACGAAACGAGAACAAACAGTCCAGCAATCAAGCGGAGAGTACGTTCAATGGTCACGGAGTATGCTCCTTAGCGGAATCTACTGCACTGCTTCGACTGCGGCACCTCGCACTCGGCGATATTCTCCGGCGAGTGGGGATGAGGGTGGAATTTGTCGTCGTCTTTGCGACACGTAATAAAGAACGGGAACAGCCATGCGAGACAGCACGGTGGATGCAACCTCTCCCGCCATGAGAGAGAGAGCTAGTCCTTGAAAAATCGGGTCAAAGAGGATAACGCTCGCTCCAACGACGACCGCAGCCGCTGTTAACAGCATGGGGCGAAAGCGTACGGCTCCCGCGTCCACGACCGCGTTTTCCAACGACATCCCTTGGGAACGACGCAATTCAATGAAGTCGACGAGAATGATGGAATTGCGCACGATAATGCCGGCCCCTGCGATAAACCCAATCATTGATGTAGCAGTAAAGAAGGCTCCCATCATGGCGTGAGCTGGAAGGATGCCGACCAGAGTCAACGGAATCGGGGCCATGATCACCAGTGGCGTAAGGAATGACCGGAACCATCCGACAACCAGGACATAGATGAGAACGAGTACAGCGGCAAACGCAAGTCCGAGGTCGCGAAACACCTCAACGGTGATGTGCCACTCGCCATCCCACTTCATCGCATAGCGATCGGTACGTTCCGGCATTGCTGTGCCCTTGAATTGCCTGACCGAGTAGCCGTCCGGCAGCTTGATCTGCTCGATCGCTTCACTCATCTTGCCGATGGCATAAACCGGACTTTCTTCTTCTCCGGCGACATCCCCTGTCACGTACACCACTGGCTGAAGGTTCTTGCGGTAGATGCTGTTATCGATGGTGGTTTGATGGAGAGTGGTCACCTCCTGCAAGGCGATCTGGGCGCCAGATGGAGTTGGGAGTTTCAGATTGGATAAATCCTGAATTCCGGAACGATCGGCGCGGGACAAACGTACACGTATGGGGATGTCTTCGCGGGATTGGGGATCATGCAGCAGCCCCGCATCGGCTCCTCCAAGTCCGATCTGTACGGTTCGGGTCACATCCGCAGCTGAGATGCCATGGAGCGACGCTTTATCTAGGTCGACCTTGAGGTCGTACTTGGTTTGCGGGTCTTCGACGTACCAGTCCACGTCAACCACGCCCGGAGTCTGCTGGAAAACCTGCTTAATCTGTGACGCGAGCTGAATCTGCCTTTTGTAGTCAGGTCCGTAGACTTCCGCGACCAGCGTTTGCAGCACGGGAGGTCCCGGCGGAACTTCGGCTACCTTGATGCGGGCACCGAATGGCAGAGCAAGTTTGACAAGTTCCGGACGTAATCGTCGGGCAATCTCGTGGCTCTGCGCTTTACGCTCGTGGCGCGAAAGCAGGTTCACCTGGATGTCGGCTTGATTCGGCTGATGCCGCAGGAAATAATGCCGTACCAGCCCGTTGAAGTTGTATGGGCCGGACGTGCCAGAGTAAATCTGGTAGGTGGTTACCTCGGGTTGCTGAGCCAGGAAGTGTCCCAAGGTCTGCGTGACTCGTGTAGTTTGTTCCAGGGGCGTTCCGTCGGGCATGTCAATGATGACCTGGAACTCGCTCTTATTATCGAAGGGCAGCATCTTCACGCGCACCCATTTCATGGGTACAAACGCTACGGCGGCTAGCAGGAGGACGACCACGCCCGCCAAAAAAAGCCAGCGTCTTCGCGCATCGAGAATGAGGGGGGTCATCACCTTCCGGTAGACGCGCGTAGTCCAACCTTCTGCTTCGTGGTGCTCGTGCCCGCCAGGGCCAGAGTAGTGCCCCAACAGTCTGAGCGCAGCCCAAGGCGATACGACAAAAGCAATGATCAGGGAGAAGACCATTGCAGCCGACGCTCCGACCGGTATCGGCCGCATGTACGGCCCCATCAATCCGCGCACGAAGGCCATGGGGAGAATTGCCGCAATCACGGCAAAGGTCGCGAGAATCGTGGGATTGCCGACTTCATCGACGGCCTCGACAGCAACAGCGACGAGGGAGCGTCCACGGCCGCCCGGCAAGCGAAAATGACGGACAATATTTTCGACGACGACGATGGCGTCGTCGACGAGAATGCCAATCGAGAAGATCAGGGCGAAGAGGGTCACTCGATTCAGCGTGTAGCCAAAGAGGTAGAAGATTGCCAATGTCAAAGCCAGAGTGACAGGTACCGCGAGCAGAACTACTCCCGATTCCCGCCAACCCAGCGCCAAAGCAATCAGAATTGTCACGGAAATCGTCGCGATGAAGAGGTGCTTCAACAATTCGTCGGACTTGTCCTTTGCGGTCTGCCCGTAGTTTCGGGTGACAGTGACATTCAGGTCCTGCGGCAGCATAAACCCACGCAGGTCGGCCACCTTCCTTAAGACACTCTCAGCGATGACGCTTGCATTCGTGCCTTTGCGCTTCGCTAATGTGATGGTCACGGCGGGATATTCGGGATTGGCTGCTTCCCGCGTAGTTCCCCTGGCATTCGAAAAAAGAACGTAGTTATCAGGTTCGGCGTCGCCGTCTTCGATTCTCTCGACGGCATCTCGCAGGTATACGGGCCGCCCTGAGTGAACTCCCACGACGACCTGCTTGAGATCGTCGGCGTGAGTAAAGAACAGCCCTGCCTCTACCTGGAACTCGCGGTTATCGCGCGCAAAGCTACCGGCTTGGCCGCGATGATTCGCACTCTGTAACTGAGCCACGACGGCTCCCGGCGTCAGCCCGTAAGCCGCAAGACGTTGCGTATCAAGAACCACGCGTGCTTCCCGAGGTTGGCCCCCGATGATCGTAGTCTCGGAGATGTTGTCCAATTGCTTCAAAGAGTTTTCCAACTCTCCGGCAATGCGGCGTAATCGAGACGAGTTGTAGCTCTGGCCCCATAAGGTAAGCGCCATGATTGGGACATTGTCGATGGAGCGAACCTTGATCAGCGGCTGCGAAACACCAGGCGGAATCCGGTCTACGTTGGAGTAAAGCTTGTTATAAGTCTGGATAATCGCATCTTCTTCTTTAGTTCCGACGTAGAAGCGTACGATCACCATGCTCATGCCGGGATGACTGATTGAATAGATGTATTCGACTCCCGGCACTTCCCGGAGCAACTTCTCCATGGGCAAACTTACGCGTTGTGCAACCTCCTGCGACGAAGCGCCCGGCATCTGTACAAAGACGTCCAGCATGGGAACCACAATTTGTGGTTCCTCCTCGCGGGGAGTTTGCAGGATGGCGAAGGCCCCCAGCAGGAGAGCCCCCACAATCACCAGAGGCGTGAGTTTCGAATCGATGAAGCCGTGCGCAACCTTTCCCGCTAAGCGGAGAGCGGGACCTGCGTCATTCGCCGAGGTCGAGTTCTGATTGTCGACGGTCATTTCCGATTCCTAACGAGATCCGATCTTCTTCCCACTCAACTCGCGGCTGCCCGGATCGCCGATGACTGTTTCCCCGGGCTGTAAGCCTGCCAGCACCTCCACCTGCTGGGCTAACGGCCTACCCAGAGTGATGTAACGCAACCCAGCGATCCGGTTCTGATCCAGGACGTAAATGCCTTGCAGTTGCCCACGCTCGACGATTGCCGTACGCGGGACAAGCAGCGCGCTGCGTGTTCCGCGCGTGAATTGGGCGCGACCGAAAAGACCGGAATGGATCGCCGGATCAGCAGGGAGCCCGACTTTTACAAGAAAGCTGCGACTGCCGGGATCTGCGGCGGGAACGATCTCGATGACTTTGCCCTTAAACTCTCGATCGTCGAAGGCATCCATCGAAACTGGTACGTTTTGCCCCGGGTGCACGTATCGAAGGTCTGATTCATTGACCGTGGCCTCCAGCCAGTAGCGATGCGTATCCTCGATGGTGAAGATTGTCAGGCCAGGAGTGGCGAGCGTACCTACATCAGCCTTCTTATCCGTAACCAGGCCATCGAATGGGGCGACAATATGCGCGTAGCCCAATGCCGTACGTGCCTGCTGCGATGCGGCTTTCGCCTGAGCCTGCCCGGCCAGCGCCATTTCACGACGCGCTCGGGCAGCCTGGTAGCGGGCTTTCATCTCATCGAACTCTTGCGGGCTGACAGACTTCTTTTCGTACAGCGTTTGATAGCGTTTGAAGGTTGACTCCGCAAGGGAGAAGTCGGAGTCAGACGCTGAGATTTCCTGTTGAGCAGCCAGCTCCGCTGCGGTTGCGCGGTCGAGCGCAGCACGACGTTGTGCATCGTCCATCACGGCCAACACTTGCCCACGACGTACTCGGTCGCCTTCGCGCACGCGAATCTCTATGAGATTACCCATCATCTGCGCGGCAAGTTGGCTGGTCTGCGTCGCCCTGAGTGTTCCTACGGCTTCCACTACCTCCGGAACGTTTACTGTCTGGGCCGAAACAACCGAGATGTTGGCCACGGCATCGGGCGCTGCGCCCTCGCTTTGACGTTGACTGGAGCACCCGGCGACCATCAGGCTCAGAGCAGCGAAAGCCAAGGTTGCGATTTGCGCTGAGAACCTACAGCCTTTCAATTTCTTTGAGAAAGTAAGAGTCATGGCATAAACACCGGCGACTGTTGATTTAAGGTTCCAGTGGCCAATTCCAGGTTGGCCTCACTGATGCGCAACCGATAGACGGCCTGCCAGTAATCGGCCTGCGTGTGGCGCGCCGCTTCTTCCGTACCCAGAAGATCGGTCATGGTGAGCAGTCCGCCATCGTAGCGATCCTGACTGATGCGCAGGCTCTCTTCTGCCTGAGAAATAGCAGTGCGCGCAACCTTAATTTGCTGGCGGCTTGCATCCTGATCGTAGTAAGCCTGGCGGACTTCCAACCGAACCGCGTCACCCGCCGCCTGCTTCAATGCCGCGATCTTTTCTGCATTGGCCCGCTCGCGCGAAAGCGCGGCTCGTTTTGCTCCGCCCTGAAAGAGATCGATCTGCAGCTCGATTCCTCCGAGCCAGTTATTGCCACCACCTCCTGCCACGAACGTGGGATTATCTATCTCCCATCCGGCGAAGGCGTTCAGCCGGGGGCCAAACGACGATTTGGCGATCGCGACAGTCAACGCCTGCGCTGACTGCTGGGCCTCGATTCGCTTAAGGTCGGGACGACTCGTGAGGGCTCTCCGTTCCAATTCCGGCAGCGGGATCGCTAATGAATTCCGGTCTGAAAGTGCATCCGAGAGCTGATAAATGGTATCGGGAGACACGCCCATCGCCAGACCGAGTTGAGCTCGCGCCAGTTCGCAGCTATTTCGCGCGCGAACCAGATCCTCCTCGCGGCTGGCAAGGCGAACCTTCGCGCTGAGCAGATCGGATTCGACTACCAGTCCGGCATCGAACCTCTCCTGGCTACGTTCCACGATCGAGTTTGCGGTTTTCTCCGATTGCTCGGCGACTTCCAGCTGTTTGGCAGCCAAGAGAACTCCGTAGTACGACTGCACAATTCGAAACAGAATTTCCTGGTCCGTCCGTTCGAGCTGATGGCTGGCAGCAACATTTATCTCCTTCGCGCGATTGACGCTTCGCCACGACGCAAAAGAATCGAACAAGCTCCAGGTTCCCCCGAAATGAGACGCAAAGTTTCCGTAAGGCAGCGGAGTATCGAGCCTGTTCAACGAGAAATCATTGATTGTGAATCGCTGCTGTCGCAGCTTGCTTCCGAACACGTACACGGGATCATTGCCGCGTGTCACTTGTTCGGAGAACGTAAGGTGCGGCAGCAGGTATGACTGCGCTTCATGTACTCCCGCTGAAGCTGCCCGGGTATCAGCCAGAGCAGCCTTTCGAATAGGATTCTTTTCAAGCGCGATATTAGCGGCATCGCGCAGGGTGAGCGGCTCCGCGGAATTCTGCGCCCAGGCTCTCGTGACCAGCGCAATCGCTAGACCAACGGCAAGCGTGAGGTACCGACTGTCGCTCAACGCTCGACTCCCGCGGTCTCAACTGCCTGGAGCCATGAAGTGGTGTCTTCAACGACTTCGTGAGTCGTCTGGAAGGTGGCGGTCTTTTGAACCATCGCGCCTACCGAGCAATATTTTTCTTCAGAAAGCCGAATGGCTTCGACGAGAGCTGCCTCCTCGATTTCAATACCCGTGACGATGTGATGGATTCGAACCACCGTAAAGACCTGCGGCGGACGCTCTGCCTGGTCAGCTTCGACCCGCACCTGATATCCCGTGACCTTTTGGTGATATTTCTGGCGCAGTACCGTAATAACATCAAAGGCGGTACAACCAGCCAAGCCGACAGCCACCATTTCAATTGGTTTGGGCCCCGTGCCGCCCGCAGTATCGTCCAGTATCAAGTTGTGGCCGCTTCCTGTGCGGGCCGCAAACTGGCGTTGCTGTTTCAGTGCTTGTGTAAGCTCAACTTGAGCTGAAATCATGCGTACCTCCTGCATTCATCGGCAACGAACACGAATAAATGCAACAGGTCTCAATTTGTTACAGCGAATTTTCTGGGGTAGGTTCTTGCGCAGGAACAATCAAGGTTTGAGCCGGATTGCAGCATTTGCCCGATAGTACTTTTCCATTAGCTCGTGCCGCAGCCTGGCAGCTTCCCGCGGTGGGTGATCGTCACCGGAATTTCGGCATTGTTCGATGGTGACTCTCAAACTGGCGATGAAGGCCTGGCACGGTTCGCATCCGGCCAGGTGGCGTTCTAATTCCTCACAAAGAGAATCGTCCAATTTCTCATCCAGAAAATCCGATAACTCCGCAAACATCGCTTTGCAACTTGCTGGCCGGCTTTCCTGATGCGGATGAAGCTGCGGATGAGCTTTCTTATCGACTCTCGCGACCCATGTGCGCATCAATTCCTTCCGCACAAACAAGCGCGCGCGGTGCAGGCGGACGCGAACGGTCCCGGCGCGAAGACCAGTGATCTCGGCCACCTCATCGTCCGTAAGACCTTCCATGTCGCGAAGAACCAACACAATGCGATATTGCGGAGGCAACCTCTGAACGGCATTGCGAAGACGTGATGCCTCTTCGCTGCGAATGGCGAACGATTCCGGATTGATCTTCCCGTCTGACGAGAGGTGCTCGAGTTCCTCCCTATCAGGCATTAACTCTTCCAGAGACAGCTCATGGGCCGGTGCGAATTTACTCTTGCGACGATTCATCAGGCATCGGTTTTTTGCCACTTTGTACAACCAAACTACGAGAGCTTTGGGATTGTCGAACTTGGGCAAGTGAGGAACAGATTTGAGAAGGACTTCCTGCATTGTGTCCTCTGCATCTTCGCGATGTCCGCAAACACGCATACTGAACGAGAACACGGTGTTCTGCAGCAGAGCCAGTGCCTGCTCGAGGCCGTCTTCGTCGCCAGATCGCAGAAGCTCGACCGCTTTTTCAATTTCTGCACGCATGTCCCAAATCTAACACCCAAGCCGTCCGCCTGCGCTCTGATACTCCGTGCAAAAGAGGGGCCGGCCGAAGCCCGCCCCTATCCAACGGCACGCGTACGAACTCCCCTGCCTAAGTTTGACGCTCGGCTGGTGCAATCGAAATCTGGCCGTTCAGTGCCGCGGTTCAGAAGCAGTGCACTGTCGATCCAGAAGCGACTGGCGCAGTAAGAAGTGAAGCAATCGTCAGTACTCCAGCACCTCATAAAACTCAACCCAGCTCTGTTGATACATGGGATGCTGCTTCTTCGCCAGGATAGTATGTTCTTCGCTGGCCTCGATCTGCTTCAGAACCTTCTCGGCGGCAGCCAGCGACTCAAACCGGCACTGCCAGATAATCGTATTCGCGGGCTCTCGACCAGAGATTGGGACCAGCCGTTCTCCTTCAGGCAAGGTTCCTCGGTGCTCGAGTTCTGCAAACTGCTTCTCCAGGTCGTGAAACTCACGCTTGTGCGCAGGTTGGTATTGCTGAATGAGACGCAGAATAATCGCCACGATTTTCTCCTGAATACAACGGAATGAACTCAATCACCTCGAGCCTTCTCTTCTAGCCTGTTTGTTCCAGAGGCTCGCTACTATCGTCGGGGATGTCAAAGGAAACCAACTCTGCCTTGAAGCCGCGTGTCCGAACGGCTCCGTAACCGATCCCGAGGGCCATCCAGATAACGCCAGCGATCTTCGCGGGACGACTCAGATTCAGCCACAGCAGCAGGCAGACTATGAATCCCATAACCGGAACGATAAAATTGCTTACGCTTCTATTTTTCTCGCGCAGGAAGTACCTGGTGAATGAAGCAGCATTGACACCCATGAAGGCCAGCAATGCGCCGAAGTTCAGCAACTCTGCGGCTCGCTCAAAGGTGAGAAAAGTGGTGCCAATCAGCGCGAAGATTCCAACGAACAGAACATTGTTTCGGGGTATTCGCCGCTGGGGCTCAATCGCTCCAAAAAATGACCTCGGAATTGCATTGCCGCGGCCCATGCCATAGAGCAAACGAGCAGCTCCTAGTTGAGATCCCAGTCCAGATCCGACGGTTGCAACGAGCAGAGTCACATTGATCAAGCTGAATAGCCAATGGCCGGCCGCCCGGCCTGCAACCGAGACAAATGCCGTATCCACGTCAGGAAAATGTTCGGAACTCGGCCATACCAGTTGCGCTGCATATACCTCAACCGAAGCTAACAAGCCTGTGATCAGGCAGACGAGAACCGTGGCCAGGAGAATATTGCGCTTGGGATTTTCCGCTTCTTCCGAAAGGGTGGAAATGCCATCGAACCCGATATAGGTGAGCACCGCCAGCGAAGTACCTCCCAGGACTGCGGGAAGCCGGAAGGTCTGCGGATCATAAAAAGGCCTCGTAAAGAACGAGACACCATCGTGAGGCGTTCGAAGAATGTATCGCGTCGCAGCGGCCAGGAAAATGACAATCACGACTCCCATCGCGGCAGCCAGCGTGTCATTGATACGAGCCGACGTCCGGATCCCGAACAGGTTCAGGGCCGTGAATAAAGCAAGGAAGATCACTACAAACAGCGGATACGGGATGTCCGGAAAGAAGTTGAGCGCGAACTTGCTGCACAGGATCGTGCAGACGATGGGGTTCAGCATGTAATCCATCGCCATGCTCCACCCGGTGACAAATCCGAGGGCCGGATGAATCTCCGACCCGACATAGGTAAACGCCGAACCGGCACTCGGGTAGGCTCGGGCCATGCGCCCGTAGCTGATGGCTGTGAACAGCATGGCCACCATGGCGATCAGCACGGTAGTCGCTGCGTGACCGTGTGCCCGCTCACTCATGATGCCGTACACCGGCATCGGAGCGGTCGGCTGGATCACAATCATCCCGTAGAGGATCAGATCCCACAAGCCGAGAGTTCGGCGCAGACGGGGTTGATTCACAACTGACACGCTTTGTGCTTCTGCCATGGATCGGGCCCAATTGACCAAGGGGCGACTTCGATCTCACCCCTCCCTCTACCAAGAAACTAAGCAGCTAGAAATAGAATTTCAGAGCGAATTGGATCAGCCGGGGATCACGCGCCGCCTGCAGTTGCCCAAACTGCGGTGTTCCGAGTTCGATCGCAACGGGCTCAACCTGCCCCGCCGCTCCAATCGGCCCCCACAGCGGATTGACGTGGTTCCAGATGTTGAACAAATCTGCACGGAACTCAACGCGCATCTGCTCCTTGACCGAAAACGCCTTCAGCACCGATACATCCCACGTCTGGTATCCCGGTCCGTGAGTGATGTTCCGTCCTTCGTTCCCATAAGTGCCCGGAGTCAAATTGCTTTCGAAGGCGCAGGTGTTGAAGAAGGTGCCGGAGACGCAGGGCTTTCCATTAGGATTGCCCACAACGTTGGGCCTTGAGCAGTTATAGCCCACCGTGCCCCCACAATCGTTATTTGCACTGTTTACGTTGGGATCCGTCACGGTAAACCAGTTTCCGGTGGAAGCAGAGACGATACCGGCGATCTGCCAGTTGCCAATGATCTGATTCGTAACTCCGCCAGCTTTTCCCGCCAGGGCCTTCCCTCGCCCGATCGGCAGATCCCAGGCATAATTCACGACAAGATGGTGCCGGACATCGAAGTCAGAATTTCCGTACTCCAGCTGCGGGAAGCGTTGATCACGGAAGTCGCCATTGGCCAGCGAACCCAAGCTTGCGCTGGAAGCGTCGTCGAGGGAGTGGCTATACGTGTAAGACGCTTCAAACTGCAAGCCGTGCGATGCCCGCTTCTCAATTCGCGCCTGCAGCGAGTGGTAGTTCGATAGAGTATTCGAGCGAAACGCGTCGATGGTCCCGTCGACCGCGGGAAAAGGCCGTCGATCAGCAAGTGGCGCATTGGGATCTGGACTCGGAGTGGCCTGGTTGCCGTTGTAGAA
>Ga0335071_10005825_pt1 | contig 12770 bp, 5 predicted proteins | sample Lox_Sample_15_FD_206724 | JGI IMG/M metagenome (GOLD analysis project Ga0335071, IMG submission 206724) | Soil microbial communities from Loxahatchee National Wildlife Refuge, Florida, United States - Lox_Sample_1.5 | ecosystem: Environmental > Terrestrial > Soil > Wetlands | place: USA: Florida...
CCCCTCCTCCAAGCCGAACTCATTGCACCGCGACCTGCTGAGGGTGTTCTCAGACGATTCGTCCGTACGGCTCGTGACGACGAATTTTGACGACTATTTTGCCACTGCGGCACTTGAAGTGTTCTCCGGAAAATGCCCCGAGCTCTTCTACGCTCCTGCGTTGCCCGTCGGGAACAACTTCACCGGTATCGTCCACGCGCATGGGAGTGTGCGCAAAGATACGCGAAGGATGGTGCTCACCGATAAGGACTTTGGGAGGGCGTATCTCACTGAAGGCTGGGCCCGTCGATTCATACAAGACCTGTTTCTCAGCTTCACGGTCCTGTTTGTCGGATACAGCCACAATGACCCAGTAATGCACTATCTTGCACGCGGGCTCCCGCCTTCCGAATTTGGAAGGCGTCGATTTGCGCTAGCAAGCGAGGAGCCCGGATCGAGATCGTCTTGGGAAAACCGCGGAATTCACCAAATTTCCTATTCGGACACTGACAAGCACGTGCAGCTTCGCACGGCTTGCACGAAGTGGGCTGAGCTGGTGATAGCAACGCCGCTCGAAAAGCGGGAAAGGATTATTAGGATTGTCTCAAAGCCGCCACAACCCGCAGGCGAGGAGATCGATCTGATCGAGGCAGCGTTAACCGATATTGTTTTGCTTCGGTTTTTTACGGAGAATGCAACCTCGGTCGAATGGCTCGAATGGGCCTCGAACCGCGACGCCTTCAAGCGCCTCTTCGACCCGGATTTGCAGGTAACCAAATGCGATCAGGAACTCGCGTATTGGTTCGCGCAGAAATTCTGCGCTTCCCACGCAAGCATTGCTCTGGAGATCGTCCGAAGAAACCGATCCGCGCTGCACTGGCTCTTATGGAATGAGATCGCACGGCATGTGTGGATGGGAATGAAGGCTGGCGAGTCATTTGGCTGCCTAGCCAGGTGGGTGCCGCTCCTAATTGCCAGTCAACCTTCTCGGGGGCAAGACTTCCTTGAGTACCTCCTTTCTGGGTGCCGGCTCCCGGACGATTCAGCATCTGCGATTCTCCTATTTAGTCACCTCGTTAGACCAGTGGTTAGGCTTGAGAGCGGAATCCCTACTGAGAGCCTTGGTCCGGACGGCGTCACAACCGTGGAGGAGCCGCGGGTCGTCATCGAATGCGAGGCGCGAGGGGATCAAACCTTCTTGGAGACGGCGTGGCAAAGATTCCTCGATGATGACTTTTCGAAATATGTTCATCAGCTTATGTCTATCGCTGTGGCGCATCTTCAGGAGGCAACGCACCTCTTCGAGTGTTACGGAATGGTCCACGATTGGTGGGATCCGATTTCAATTCATCTCCCGGATCTAGAAACGCCAAGTATCGTTCTGGGCCACAGCGGCATGGCTGTTCTAGTGAGGGCAGCGCTCGACAGTTTGAAATGGATCATTGAGAATGAGCCGAAATGCGGGATCGGGCTGGTCCTAAGTTGGTCGAAAGGGCAAAGCATCACACTCAGACGTTTGGCGGTGCTAGGAGTGGCGCTAACGGACGAATGGACTGCGGACGCGAAGCTATCTTGGCTTTTGTCCGGTAACTACATTTACTTGCCTGGTTTTTCGGCGGAGGTGCTGCAGGTTTTGAAGGCTGCTTTCCCTCGGGGGTCACCGGAAGAACAAGAACGCATCGTCCGCTATGTCGCCGAGGGTCCTCCGCATGAATTGGGGGTTCTTCACAGAGAATATCGAATTTACTCGATTCTTTCGAAGCTGAACGCGTCATCCCCGGATCACCCGCGAGTCGCGGACGCCCTCGCTGGTCTCGTTGAGAAACATCCGGAATTCAAGCCGTGCGAAGAGCAGCCGGAACTAACAGGCGGCGCATATTCTCGCGGCGACCAGCCGTGGTTGGACTTGCCGTTCAACTCCTCCTCCTTATCGGTCCTCCCAGCCACTGAGGCCGTGGATAAGCTTCTGGCCTTCCGGCCCGCTGAGGCGAGCGGTATTGAAGAGGACGATATCGCATCAGTATTGCAAGGGGCGGTTGAAGCAAAGCCAAGTTGGGGTGTTGAAGTTGCCGACGCCTTGGAAAGTCGCGGCAACTTCGATACATATCTTTGGCGGGGAGCCGTCGTAGGTTTAGCGCGAGCGGAGCTCAGAACAGAAGACTGGTCCACCCTGCTAGGCCTCGTGGCGAATCATCCGAGGATCGCCGAGGTTGCTGCCGACGAGGTCGCCCTTCTTCTAGAGCAGGGCATTTCGAGGGAGAGCGGAGGAGTCCCCTCTGATTGTCTGGCGCTCGCAGTGGCTGTGAGCCGCCAGGTTCGGACGATCCTTATGGCCAGGGACTGGCGGAAAGAGCAATCCGAAGATTGGGTTTTCACAGCCATCAACGACTCGGCCGGACTTCTAATGCAGTTCGAGCTTCGCGCCCTTACACGTATGTGGAAGATCGCCGGCGATGCTTGGAACGGCATCCCGCAGGATTGGCAAGCGCATTGGGAAGCCGTGATCCGCGACGGCTCATGGGCCTCTGCAATGGGCCGCATTTTGCTTGCATCGCAGGTCCACGTCCTATTTGCGATGGACAGAAAGTGGGCAGAAGACGAAATGCCCCAAGTTTTCGCATGGGACGGTAGGCTGCTGGCAGCCAGTCAAGCTTGGCAAGGGTATTTGGTTTGGGGGCGTTGGACCGACGAATTCCTGGAGCGCTTTCTTAGCTGCTATACGGCGACGTTCCCTTATGTCCGCTCCAACCTCGGGAAACAACGTGCACGCTTCTGTGAACATGTTGCGTGGATTGCGGTATTCGGTGCCAAGAATCCGCTCGCAGATGGTTGGCTGACCGAGTTTATCAGAGCCGTCGACGAAGAGGATCGCGCTTCGTGGGCATCCTCGGTTGAAACAGCATTGAGAAAAGTTCCTACGGATAAGAAACAAATAGTTTGGGAAAGGTGGATCAAGGCCTATTGGGCAATGCGGAACCAGGGCCGACCGTCATTGCCTTCCGGCCTCGAAGTCTCGCTGATGGCCGGGTGGCTGCTTCATCTCGGCAGCGCAGTGCCAGAAGCCATGGGGTTTTTGCTCCAAGGGCCAAGGCCGGCTCCGCGAGATAACCATGCAAATTTATCGCTGTACATGCAACTAAATGATTCGCACATGGATGCCCAGTACCCGCAAGAAGTCGCCCTTTATCTGCGCTGGCTACTGGATTACGAGACGGGAGCTCCGTACCTCAGTCCAATCGATGCAGTTGTACGACGCTTAATCGCCGGTGCCGCCGAGCGTGCAGTCTTGATCCAAATCTGCGAGCGGCTTGGCGTACTTGGATATCCGTCCGAAGCCGCGGAGCTGAGGGGCCTAGTTGAGCAGCCCAGTTAAGCCGCGAACTTAGTATTGGTAACGGCAAGTCGGCTAGTGGGAAGGTACTTCCGTTTCACCGCTATGAATGTCAGAACCGCCAACTTGGGCCGCTGGTCGCAGAACTAAATTTGAGGGTGGTCACACCTGGCTAAGGGTTTCGGTAGTCGTCGAATGTACTTGATCCTTGGCTTTCAGTGCGTCTAAGTAATCCGCCCACTGTTGCATCATTTTTTGGCGTTCGGGCAAATGCGCCGTGCGGTTGTAGGCGCGCCCGTTCGGGTCGCGCACCGCGTGGGCAAGTTGGTGTTCGATGAAATCCGGGCGGACTCCGAGCTCTTCGTCAAGGATTGTCCTCGCAACTGCTCTGAAACCATGCCCACTCATTTCCTCTTTCTCGATTCCCATGCGCCGCATGGCGGCGAGAACTGCGTTGTCACTCATCGGTCGTCGATTGCTACGCGCCCCTGGGAATACAAAACGTCCGCGTCCCGTGAGGGGATGCAGCTCGCGAAGAATATCCACGGCCTGCTGAGAAAGAGGGACGATATGCGGGGTGTTCGTCTTGGTCACGGTGTAGCGCCACTCCGCTCTGTCGAGGTCAATATCCTCCCATAGGGCCTTGCGCAATTCGCCGGGGCGCACAAACACTAACGGTGCAAGACGCAGTGCGCATCGCACTGGAAGCGTTCCTTTATAACCATCCATCACTCGCAGGATTTCGACGAACCGATTCGGATCCGTAATGGCGGCAAAATGTTCGCCTTTCACCGGAGGCAAGGCTCCTCGGAGGTCGCTTGACGGATCACGCTCGGCGCGTCCGGTTGCCACACCGTACCGGAAAACCTGGCCGCAGTTGCCTAAGGCGCGATGCGCAGTCTCCAGTGCGCCGCGGCCTTCGATGCGGCGTACGACGGTCAGTACCTCAGGCGCGGTGATTTCAGCGATCGGCCGCCCTCCGAGCCACGGAAAGATGTCGCGCTCAAAGAGTCTAATGATTCGCTCGCTGTGCTTCGCAACCCAGTTTGCGGAGTATTTGGCAAACCACTCCCGCGCGACTACCTCAAAGCTATTGGCGGCTCGGTGGGCACGCGCTGATCTTTGCGCTTTCCGGTTTTCGCTTGGGTCGATTCCACCGGCCAAGAGTCTTCGCGCGACATCCCGGCGTTCGCGGGCATCTTTGAGACGCACGCTGGGATAAGTGCCCAATGACAGCCGTTTTTCCTTTCCATTGAACCTGTACTTGAAGCGCCACCACTTGCCGCCGGCCGGTGAAATCTCCAGATACAGGCCACGCTCATCGAAAAGTCGGACGGCCCCTTTCCGCGGTTTGGCGCTGCGAACAGCTGTGTCGGTCAACGGCATTGGGGGCAACTCCCTCGCAATGACTGCTAGTTGCCCCTAATGTTGCCCCCAATTCCTCCTTGATGTCAATGGAAGTCGCTACCCGTTCCCATACGAAGTATTGCTTTAACCTTAGATATTTGAAGAGATTCTGGCTCTCCCTGGACGTCCGTACACTTGGATATGGTAGGCGAGTCGGGACTCGAACCCGAAACCCTCAGCTTAGAAGGCTGATGCTCTATCCATTTGAGCTACTCGCCCACGATCCTCATTTTAACTGGGTTGATGCTGCTCCGGGTGTCGCGGCACCAGAGGAAGCGTTCGCGGCGACAGCCTGAAGAAAGCGAACCACCGCAGCTTCGGCCCAATGAATCTCGTCTCCTGGAGCGGCGGCAAGAAAGGCACAGTGGCCGCCGTGGCGTGCCTCGACAAACGTGATGTGACGGTTGGCAAGAATGCGCGCACGCGTCTCAGGAAAAAGACGGATGAAGGGGTCGTCCTGTGCGCAGAGGATGAGCGTGGGCACGGCAACGTGATCGATGACGCGGGCGCTGGCGGCTCGGAAATAGTAGTCGTCGGCCGAGCTGAAGCCGCAATGGGGCGCGACAATCTTGTGGTCGAACTCGCGGATGGAGCGGATGGGCCCGATTCCGGCCAGTTTGTAAACATCCGGATAGAGCGCGGCTTTGCGACGAATGCGGCGCCTCAGTCCGCGAAGAAAATGCCATTCGTAGACGCGATTAGCCGGCTCGTGGAGCGCATCGGCTCCCGCGGCCAGGTCGATGGCCGGGCAGACCGTCGCGACTGCGACAAGCGGCGGACGCGCACCCCACTCCCCGGCGAGCTTGAGAACCATATTGCCGCCCATGGAGTAGCCCACGAGGGCTACGCGGGTGAGGCCGAAGCGCCCGGCAAAATGGCGAATCACCGCGCCAACATCGGCCGATCGGCCGGAATGATAGAGCGTGGGAGTCAGCGCCTCTGACCCACCGCAGTTGCGCATGTTCATGCGCACCACGTTCATCCCCGCGGCCCAGGCGCGCGCGGCGATGCCCTGGATATATCGGGAATCAGAAGAGCCCTCGAGGCCGTGCAAGAGCACTGCGGTAAGACACGCAGCGCGATCCGGCTCCGGTTGCCAATGGCAATGGCAGAGCACGCGGCTCCCATCGGTGTCGTCGACCTCCACGGCTTCGGCGACTGTGGGTAGGTGAAGCGCCGGGCGGCGAAGGAAATTGCCGACGATGGTCTGCAGATGGCCGTTCGGCAGCCAGCGATGCGGCTCAAACTCGCCGGGCAGAAAGGGCAGCTTGGACGGCGAATCACTCGTTGTGCTGGGTGGATGAGTGGGTGCTGACCCGGCGGGTGGGAGGTTTGGACCCGCGGTGTCGCTTCGCATGCTCGGGGTCAATTTGCGGGCTCATTGGGGCGGCTAGTGGGGATCGAACCCACGACATCCTGAGCCACAGTCAGGCGTTCTGCCGCTGAACTATAGCCGCCATCTACCCTATCGATTGTAGCATCGTGGGTTTTTCTCGATGCTTCGGAAGAGCGGTCGCGTTTGGGCCGTCAGCCGTCTGCGTGTCGCACCAGAGAGCCCTCCAGTGGCCCGCTCAGCTGGAGTTTCGCCGGACGCCAGACTCCTGAAATCTGGACGAAGCCGTCAATGGGATCGCCGCGAAGGAACTCCAGAAGAGGCGAAGCGAACGGCTCGAGCCCTGTCGCTCCACGAAGGTATTTTCGGCGGCTTCTCTTCGCGAGCCAATGTCGCGGCAACGTTGCGCTTGCCGGCTGGGGAGATGGAGGGCAAGACCATCGCGGCGATCATCTGCGACTCCGGTCTGAAATGCCTCTCAACGGATCTATTGGGCGGTGGCCAGTAAGGATGACCATCACGGCTTGGCCGCTCCTGCGATGGGGCGATCTCCGGCAAGTCAATAATCGGAAGAAGATACGCCAATGTTTCTGGCCGGAACGAATATTTGTTTCACTGCAGTATTAACTATCCTTGACTTTCGAATTATTTGGTCTATATATTTCACAATAAGAATCAAAAGGGCGGCCGAATCGAGTCCAAATGACGTTCGCCGGCGCAGGCCTCCGGTTTCTTGCCGTTTCATCGATTGAGGATATGCGCTAGCGGATGCGGCTTGTTGTTGGCCGTCACAATCTGTCTGTGTTCGCTATTGTTTTTGCCGTACCGTTCTTAGAGGAGTTATCCATGCAAGACCAACCGAAGTTTGCGATCGAAGATTCCGCAGCCTCCATCCGTTTGGCGCTGGAAGGGGGAACGCCGGTGCGGACGTCGCCGTTGCCTTTGGAGTTTCCCGGGGTGCATCACATGGGGACGGAAGAGGTGGAAGCGGCCACACGGGTGGTGCGCAGCCGGTCGCTGTTTCGTTATTACGGCGTGGAACTGCAGCGCGAGGTGGAAGCCTTCGAGTCGGAGTTTGCGCGGTTTCTGGGCGTACGGCATGTGGTGGCCGTCAGCAGCGGCACCGCGGCACTGGGCGTGGCCCTGGCCGCGCTGGGCGTAGGGCCGGGACAGGAAGTGATTGTGCCCGCGTATCTGTGGGTTTCCGTGGCTGCGGCCGTGGTCAATCGCGGCGCCATCCCGGTGCTGGCCGACATCGACGATTCCTTCTGCATCGATCCCCAGGCCCTGGAACAGCGCATCAGCCCCCGGACCACGGGCATCATCGTGGTGCACATGAGCGGCGCGCCGGCCGACGTGCGGGCGATTCGCGCCGTGGCCGACCGGCACAAGCTGTTCCTCCTGGAAGACTGCGCGCAGTGCATCGGGGGCAGCGTCAGCGGCCAGCGCGTGGGAACCTTCGGCGATCTGGGCGTGTTCAGCTTTCAGATGAACAAGAATATGACTGCCGGCGAGGGCGGCGCCGTGGTGACCAACAACCGGCGGCTCTACGACCGCGCCTTCGCCTGCCACGACCTGGGCTACGCGCGCAACGAACAGGGCCGGCTGATCATGAACGATCCCGATTTATGCCTGTGGGGACAGGGCTGCCGGCTCGATGAGCTTCGCGCCGCCGTGCTCAGGGTGCAACTGTCCAAGCTGCCTGCCATCACCGGCAGCATGCACCGCAGCAAGTACCGCATCCGGGAGGCGCTCGGCAAGTTGCCCGGGATCGCTCTGCGCCGCATCATCGACGAAGCCGGAGACACCTCGCCGTTCCTGATCACCACCTACAAGGATGCGGAGACGGCGCGCACCGTCAACAAGGCGCTGCGCGCGGAAGGCATCGTCACTCATGCGCAGGGCATCTCCAACATCCTGATGACCGAGTGGGGATTCCACATCTACTACAACATCGCCAGCCTGGTGCAGATGACCAGCGTCGACCGGGCGGGATTCCCCTGGAACCTGAAAGAGAATCAAGGCCTGCGCATGCAGTATGCCAAGGGCACATGTCCCATAGCTGACAGCCTCTTCGAGCGCAGCATCCTGCTGGCGATTCCCTCCTCCCTTACTCAACGCGACGAGAGTGATATCATTCGCGCATTCGAAAAAGTCCACCACGCACTCCTCGGCAATATGGAGGGTTGACAAGGGTTCCCGCAGGAGGGCGATTTCATCTCGCGTGGAAAACGAAAGCTTGTCAATCAAGCGGCATCATTCATCCGGACAAATCACTGCGCCGCGTGCGCCCCTAGCTTTGCCACTTGCTCGCCCGCAAGAAGAAATCCCCCAACTCCGTAGTTGAAACTCGAACTGGGCAGGTAGTAGTTCGGCTGGCCGCCGGTCTGCTGGATATTCCCAAGACGCCCATCGGCATAAATCTGATCGATCAAGCCCCGCCACGCTTTGGCTACGACAGACTCGTAGGTGGCGCGATCCAGTACGCCATGATTCACTCCCCAGGCCAGACCAAGCGTGATCAACGACGAACCGGAAACTTCCGGCGCAGGATAGTCGTCGCCGTCCAGCAGGTCAGAATGCCACAATCCGTCTTTCGGATCCTGAATGGCCGCAAATTCAGCCGCCATTTCGCGCAGCTGAGTTTCATATCTTGCGCGGTCAGGGTAATCCTTCGGCATGTATTCGAGCGTACGCGCGAGCCCGCCCATCACCCAGCCGTTGCCTCGTGACCAGAAGATCGGCTTTCCGGATGGTCCCTTCCTGCCGATGAAGGTCTTGTCACGATAGAAGAGGTGATTCTGCGTGTCGTACAACGCGTTTGACGTTTCCCACCAGCGGTCGTCCAGATAGCGGAGATATTTCGGATCATGGGTCGCGGCCGCCATTTCCGCCCAGGCCGGCGGCCCCATGAACAGCGTGTCGCACCATTGCCACCAGATGGGGAACTGGCCCTCCGGGACCGGAGGCATGGTTGCGCCGAAGAGGCTGTCGAAACCCTTGCGGCTTGGTTCAATTTTTTCGGGCGATGGATTCAGGGAATAAAGCTCGAGATAAGTCTGGGCGAGGGCCTGATCGTTGTTATCGGGCCAGCCGCGGCCGGCAGGATCTTCGACGCCGAGTTGCCAATGAAATCTCTCCGCCATTGCCAGCATCGCGTCGCGGTATTTCGGATCGCCCACTTCCCGCGATGCTGCCATGAAGCCGGCATCGAGAACACTCCAGGTCCAGTTCTGGGTAAGATAGGGCAGCGCGTGAGGCAATTCCCAATCCGCCACCTTGCGCATCGCGGCGTTCACTGCCTCTGGACTCATCGAGGCGGAGAGATTCGCCTTCGGACCAGGATCGCCTGAAACATCGCCGAGGTGCCGCGAGATATCCTCGTCAATTCCTGCTTGCTCTTCTGCGCTGATGGTCGGACCGGTGGGAATGCCGTTCGGGGAAAGCGATCCATGCTGAATCGGACCCTTTTCGGGGGGAATCGCCGTCTGCTCCAGCGCAGCCATCAATTCGTCGCGCGCTTCAGGGGCCCAATCGTTTGCGTGCTGCACAAGGAACACCACGATCAAGCCGTGGCTCATATCGACCTTCATGTCGGTCTTATACGCTCCGCTGTGCTCGTAAAATCCGTAGCCCACGTTCCAGCCGAGCCCATACGGCTTGCTGACAGCGTCACCGGTTTCTTTGATTACGCTCATTCGTATGGATTGCTGCGACAGGTAGCGCCTGCCCTCGAAGACGCCTTCGTTCAGCATCATCTGGCAGAAGCGAACGACGTCGTGGGCGGTCGAGAACAATCCTCCGGCCGGAATGGGATAGCGGCGCGCGTGATCGCTCAGCGGGTAGGTCAGGTCTTGGATATGTACCTCACGAAGGCTTCCGCTTTCGTACGATTCCGCAATGCGCGTCAACTGTTCGTCGCTTGGCCAGAAGGTAGTGTCGTTCATCCCGAGCGGAACAAACAGCCGCTTCCGCATGAATTCTTCATACGGCATGTCGCTCACAATTTCAACAATGCGGCCGGCGGTATTGATGCCCTCATTGCTGTAGCTGTACTTCTCTCCCGGCTGTGATTGGAGCGGTTCGGCTGCATAACTCTCAACTGCGGTCTTGAGCGGAAGACCGTCGAGCACCGGCGTTTCACGCTTCGAACGGAACGGCAAACCGGCAGTGTGGCTCAGGAGTTCGCGTATGGTGATCGGGTGCTTGACCGGTTCGAGATTGGGTAGAGGGGTGACTCCCGCCCCCGGATTGGATGTCGTGGGGAGAGAAGCGGCTGCGGCCGCAGGCGGCGCAACCAGCACCATTTGATCCTTGAACTCCGGCAGATACTTTTCCACGGGATCGTCGAGCGACAGCTTGCCTTCGTCCACAAGCATCATCACGGCCGCAGCGGTCATCGCCTTGCTCATCGATGCAATCCAGAAGATGTCGTCATCTTTCATGGGTCTATGGGCAGCAATATCTGCGTAGCCTACAGCCTGGTGGTCGATGACCCGGTCTCGATCGGCGATGAGGGCGACTGCTCCGGCGATTTCGTGATTCTCGATGTACGGCGAGATCACGTCAGCCAGAGATCTCTTTTCGTCAGGGTTGGGCACCGCACTTTGTGCGAACGACAAAGGCGAAGCGGCAAGAACAAAGCAGAGTGTCGCCAAGATCAGCACCCGGCCGCGATTCGCAGGGCCAACAGGCGAGCCGTCGGGCGGCAGGCAGGACTTATTCGGACGGTTCAGAAAGTTCATCTTTCAGGTTCTCCGTTAAAAACGCGAATCGCCAAGTCATCTCTCAGGACTCGCTGAAGTCGATCAGCTTGGGTGCAAGGCGGAAGCCTCTTGTCGTGATGGCGATGTATGCGAGCCCGACGGCGAACCAGATTCCTCCCACCACCTTCGCGAGAGGGTTGAGATTCCACCAGATGAGCGCGCAGAAGACGAAACCGCCGATGGGCAACAGGATGTCGCCGAGAATGTGAGGACGCCGCTTGTGTCGGACCACGATGCCGAAGTGCCAGAAGGCGGACAGATTGACCCCCATGAAGGCGAGGAAGGCTCCGAAGTTCAGCAACTCGCCCGCATGCTCGTAAGCGTTGCCGATATAGTTCAAACCAATCGCGCCCAGGACCGTGATCAAGCCGATGAGCAGAATGTTGTAGGTGGGTGTACTGCTGCCTTTGCTGAGGTGGGCGAAGAATCGGCGTGGGAGCACGCCATCCCGGCCCATGCCAAAGAGCAGGCGCGCGGCGCCGAGTCCGCCGGTGAGGCCGCTGCCGATCGCGGCAAGGATCAGCACCAGGCCCATGGCCTGGAAGAGCGGCATTCCACCTACCCGCTGGCAGACGTCCATAAATGCGGTCTCGAGATTGACGAAGCTATGCCAGTCGGGCCAGACACGCTGGCCAAGGTAGACCTCGACACCGCTGAAGATCCCCGTGAAAAGACACACCAGCACCGTGGCCAGCAGAACGTTTCGCTTGGGATTCTTCACGTCCTCGGAAAGGGTGGTGATTCCGTCGAAGCCGATGTAGGTGAGCGCGGCGAATGAAGTCGCCATCCAGATCCGGCGACCGTTGAATGTGACTGGATCGTAGAACGGCTGGACAGAGAAAAGCGCCGACCAGCTGCCCAGGTGAAGAAGGTAGCGAATTGCAAGCCAAACGAACGCAACGATCACCACGCTCATCGCGACGAGGAGAATTTTGTTGGCGCCTGCCGAAGACTTGATTCCTCGCAGATTGAATAGAGTGATGAACGCTGCGACGACAATTGCAGCGACGGGGTAAGGAACTTGAGGCAGGTAGCGGCTGTGGATGGCGGCGGCAAGCCAGATGGTGTTGAGCAGAGGCTGCAATATGTAGTCGAGCAGCATGGCCCAGCCGATCAGGAATCCAAGGTGAGGACTGAGCGTTCTGCCAACATAGGTATATGCCGAGCCGGCCGACGGGTAGACGCTCGCCATGCGGCCATAACTGAACGCCGTGACCATCATGGCCAGCATGGCGACGAGGATCGTTGTGACGGTGTGTCCGTTTGACAGCTTCTGCGCCACGCCAAACAACGGGATCGGCGCCGTCGGCTGGATGAGGATCAGCCCGTAGAAGATCAGGTCCCACAGGGTGAGGACTCTGCGCAGATGCGGTGCAGATTCGGTGGCGGGATCAACTTCAATGGTCATAGGGTCAACTGAAGATGTCGTGGATGCAATGCACTGCAAGTCTAGTTGATCGATCGAGTCTTTGGCCCACTATGCCATCAGGAATCCGCCGTTGATTTCGATCACCTGGCCGTGAATGAAGCTGGCCTGGTCGCTGCAAAGAAATACAATCGCGTCCGCAATCTCATCGGGCGCGCCGAGGCGGCCGGCGGGCGTCGCGGCCCGCACCCCGTCGAGCCCTTCAGGCGTCGAGAAAGAGCGGTGGTAGTTCGTGTCTACTGTTCCTGGAGAGACCGCGTTCACCCGAATATTCATCGGCGCAAACTCCCGGGAGAGCCCTTTGGTCATTGTCGAGATCGCGCCCTTTGCAGTTGCATAGGCCAGCGCGCCCAGGCCGCCGCCGAACCGCGCCGCGACCGACGAAACATTCACGATGAAACCGCGCTTGCGCTGCACCATGCCTTTCAGCACGGCCTGAGACAGAAAGAAAGCACTCGTCAGGTTCAGCATCATCACTTTTTCCCAGAGCTCTGGCGTAAAGTCCAGCACTCGGGTTCGTGCAATCAG
>Ga0335071_10005826_pt1 | contig 12769 bp, 5 predicted proteins | sample Lox_Sample_15_FD_206724 | JGI IMG/M metagenome (GOLD analysis project Ga0335071, IMG submission 206724) | Soil microbial communities from Loxahatchee National Wildlife Refuge, Florida, United States - Lox_Sample_1.5 | ecosystem: Environmental > Terrestrial > Soil > Wetlands | place: USA: Florida...
CGTTGACTTGCGTCGTGCTGAGGACGGTGGAAACATCCGTGCGCTCCGTCTTCAGCAGCGGCACCTCGTCCACTACGTTGACCGTCTCCGAAACGGTACCTGGTTGGAGAGTGGCATCGAAGGTTGACACGCTGTCGACCGACACATCCAGCTGTGAGACGACTGTCTTAAACCCTTGCGCCTCAATCCTGACTGCGTAATGCCCGGCGATCAGGTGGCGCTCGTCGTAACGTCCGGAAACATCCGTTTGTGTAGTGAAAATAACCTGCCGAGCAGTGTCGGTGATCGTCACCTTAGCGTTTCCGACGGCGCTGCCGGAAGCATCTACCACCGTGCCGCCGATGCTGCCGTAAACCGCTTGTGCCCGGGCGGCCACCGGTGCGAGAACCGAGCACACGAGCGCCAGGCAGGCGAGCTTCAGGACGGCGTCAAAGCGCTTTGCGGATGTGCCGCGGACGATCCCATTTGAACCGCGTCTGGGAACACTCGTTACACTTGCGATACGACAAGTTGGCATGGCTTCCCCCTCGACGTAGAGCCAATTCACAATCAGGACTGCAGTTTTGTTTCAGATTCACAGCCTTCGGGATTCCAAGGATCCCGATATGGCGTGGTTGCAAGCACATCCACTGCAAGAAACCAATTCCGATTAAGGCGAGAGTCTATGAAAGTAGAGGAACCCCACATGGTTCCATGAACCGATTCACGTTCTTATAGCGACTGCAGCCGCATTGTCAAGCATATTCTTGAAAAGTACCCAAAAAGCCCAATTCTAGGCGCTTATTTTGCGGCTCGCAGAATGGTGCAGAACAGTAAGGAGAAGGGGAGCGGGACCGCAAATATTTCAAGAATCATGAAACGGTTCATTCGATGCGCCAGGCTGCTGGTCTTCCGGATCCAGCTTTTGCAGCGGAATGTGGTACTCGCCAAGCCGAACTGGGTCCTAACTTGCTGAAAAGACATAGCATCCGTGCCAGTCAAATTTCGGAGATATCCGCTGATCGATCGTAGTACCCGGCGTCGAGTCGTTCCGTGCCACTCAGCATCTTCCTGAGGCGAAGGCGGATGGTGAATCTGCCCGGCCTGCCCGGAACCCACTCCTTCCGCCAGAACGCCCAGCTGTCGCTTCCGGATGGTGGATGGTTTTCCACAGGCGCAAAGCCTTCGTCTGGACTGAACCGGATTTCCAACTCTGGCTTCGGAGGCAGATTCCCCCACTGCAGCCCGATGACTTGATACCGGATTCTGCCGCCTACCCGCCATTTTTCGATCCGAATCGGCAGCGCTGCGGCGCCGATCATCGCGGGTCGGTAATCCCGTGCCAGAGCAGGAACCACGTCCTGCATGGTGCGGCCGGCGTACTCCTGCATTTGAGACGTGGCTGGAGCATCATCCGGAACCCATTCGATTTGTTTGACCCACTTGATCGAAGCACATCCATACCATCCCGGCACCACCAAACGAACCGGTGCGCCGTGATCGGGGCTGAGCGCCTGCCCATTCATCCGAATTGCAAGAAATGCGTTCGCCGAGAAAAGTTGGTCCGGGCTGAAGATCCAACTCGCGCCTGCAATGGACGTCTCCGATTCGTCGCTGTATCGGTCGAAGCCCACGATGTGCACACGCGCGACGGGCTTCTGCGGCTTGAGCATCGCGATAATTTCTTGCAGCGGGACGCCCTCCCAGTCTGCAACGCTCATCATGCCGAAGTGTGCGGCACGCGTGTTTCCAGAGCATTCCATCAGGTGAACACCCATCGACCGGGATTTCTGCCTCAAAGACTCGAACGCAATGTTCTGGGGATTACTCGACGTGCTGCTCACCTGGACAGTCCAAGGTGCGAATGTATCGAGCAGCTTGGACGCACGCGTGCGGATGAAGAATTCCTGCGAGGGCGCGACCGGATGCTCTTCGTTCAGGCCAGACAAATCTGTGAATAGTCGTCCGTCCAATTCGGACCCGATCGGCTTTCCCATCGGAGGATGGCCTTCTTCGGAGAAAGGAACGACGCCCAGAAATGTGCCATCCCGGGGAGTCTGAGCGGATAGCGTCAAAGCGCTCAGCAGGCGAGCGTTGAAAAAGCTGGCGCCCCACAAACCGCCCGCCGCAAATGCTTGTCGAAGCAGATCTCTTCGAGAATGTCTTATGTCGCGTTCAGTAATCATTCATTCGAAGCCACGTTCATTGATCGAGGCGATGCAGTACGGTTGCAACTACGGCTTATGCCCAACAGAAACCGCTGAATTCGTTGGACGGATCGCGCTCGGGGGCACAACTCCCTGTCCTTCCAGAACGGAGTAGAAAGCATCAGCCTTCAACGTTTTGAGCGTTTCCAGTTTCCCCGATGGCCATCGGATTTCGACGCTATCGACCATCGATGCGTCACCCAGGCCAAAATGCACCCGCGTGTCGCTTTGAGAGAGATAACTGCCGCCGCTGTGAATTTCCTCCGTCTGAGTCACTCCGCCCGCGACCAATTTCACCTCAGCTCCCATTGCCATGCGATTGCTTTTCACGCCCGCCAGTTCAAAAGTTATCCAGTGCCGCCCCGGGATCCCGGGGTTACGGATCAGCATCGGTTTGCCCACCAGGTCTTCCACAACCAGATCCATGTTGCCGTCATTGAACAGGTCACCCACCGCCAGCCCGCGCGAAACCCGGGGCTCTTGAACCGCCGGGCCCGCCTGCTCGCTGGCATCGCAGAAGGTGCCATCTCCCTGGTTGATCTGCACCAGCTTCGGTTGGCGGTATTTCACGCCCGCCGGGAGTTGATCCGCCTGGGGATACACATGCCCGTTCACGGTGACCAGGTCTAGCCACCCGTCATTGTCGAGATCAACGAAAGCGGTGCCCCACTTCACCCAAGGCAACGATGGTAAGCCGAGCGCCGCCGAGTAGGAGACTTCCTGGAAATTCCAGTTTCCGTCATTCCGATACAAGGGGATATTGTCGAGCGCAAACGTTGAGACCGCCAGCGAAGGTCTCCCCGTATGCAGGTAATCGCCGACGGCAACGCCCATGCCCGCCTGTTCGTGCCCATCTTCGCCAAGGGCCGTGCCCGATTCCATTCCGACGTCGGTGAATTTCCCGTTCCCTTCGTTCCGGTACAGATAAGCGGCGCTGGAATCGTTGGCCACGTAGATGTCCGGACGTCCAGTGTGGTTGAAATCGGCCCAGACAACTCCGAGCCCGTAGTAACCGCTGGAATCATCCACTCCCGCTTTCCTGGAAACGTCGGTAAAAGTTCCGTCGCCGTTATTGTGAAACAGAGAGTCACCGGAACCCTTCAACCCGCGCGGGCCGCACTGCACATTCACTCCCATGAACCGGCACGTCATGGCGCTTCCAAAAGGAGGAAGGTGGTGCAGGTCGATATCGACATAGTTGGTGACCATCAGGTCCAGAAGGCCGTCGCCGTCATAGTCCCCGAAGGCCGCGCCGGTGGACCACCGCCCGTCCGCCACTCCGGCCTGTTTCGTCACGTCAGTGAATGTGCCGTCGCCATTGTTACGGTAGAGTACGTTTCCGCCGTAGCACGTGACGTAAACGTCAGGCCATCCGTCGTTGTTGTAGTCGCCGACCGCTCCTCCCATGGCGTAGCAGGGATGGCTGATTCCGGCTCGATCCGTGACATCGGTAAATGTCCCATCGTGATTGTTGTGATAGAGCGCGCTCCGCGCCTTTTTGCCTTGCAGCGCTTCGTCGACCGTGGGTGCGTTGGTGAAATAGATATCCAGCCACCCGTCTCGATCGTAGTCGAGCAGCAAGACGCCGCCCGCCATGGACTCCAGGATGAAGTGCGCTTCGGGAGAGAAGTTGTGAACGAAGCCGATTCCCGCGCGATCAGTAATGTCCTCAAGTTGCGGGACCGGACGGGCCTTGCACTTAATGCTCTTCGCCGTAGCCGGAGGCGGGGAACCTTGGGCGATTCCCTGGCTGAGAACTCGCTGAGCGAATCCCACGATTGTCAGCGCAGAAATCAGCCAGCGAAGCACAATTTTTGACAACGAATCCCCCAGAACCATGTTCGTTCTATCAGTCTTGATGTGGCGGCACCAGGCGTGAGTCCAGTTCGGATGCTTTCTGAAATTCCTTCCCAGACTCTTCTTTGTCACCCTTCTGTGCTAAAGCCGAAGCCAGTTGGTAATGGGCCATCGCATAACTCGGCACAGAGTTGATGGCGGCGCGAAACTGCGAGATGGCGCCGTCCAGGTCGCCGTGAGCGAGCAGTCGCTTTCCGGAATTGGTGGCGAAAGTGGCTGCCTGTAAGCTCGTCTTCTCCTGGCTTAGCTTCACACCAGCTTTCGCTTCACTCTCCGCTCCTGCGCTATCGCCCAGTTGACGCAATACCGACGCCAGGGTGGTATGGGCCCCGGCAAGGTCAGGTTCCAGTTCAATCGCCTTGCGCAACAAGTCGGCGGATTCCTGATACTTCTTCATCTGCTTATAGACTGTGCCGAGAGTGTAGTACGCCTCGGCGTAATCGGGTTGCGTGCGAATCACAGCCTGGAGTTCTTCCGCCGCGCCAGCGAAGTCGCCCGATTGCCAGAGCGTGACTCCCAGGCTGTAATGTGCGTCCGCCAGGTTCGGATCAATTCGTAAAGCTTCTTTCCACTCGGCAATCGCCGCGGGCAAATCATCCTTCAGCTTCAACGCAAGCGCCAGATCGTAGTGGACATCGGCGGTTTCGGGAGCGAGCGCCAGCGCGCTTCGAAATTGAGTGATCGCCGAATCGAAGTCGGCTTTCTGCAGATAAGCGGTGCCCAGATTTCCCTGGAACGATGGATCGTTCGGACGAAGTTGAATGGCCCGCTGGAATTCTTTGATCGCCGTGTCGCCGTCTCCCCGCTGGAGCAGCGTAAGCCCAAGGTCGTTGTGGATCTCCGGATCTCCCGGCGTTTGTTCCAGAGCTTTGTTGAACGCCGTTTCGGCGCAGTCGATATCCCCGATCCTCTGGCAGAGGATTCCGATTCGCCTGTGCAGGGTTGGCATCGCGGGCGAGATCTCGCCCGCCTGCTGGAATGAATGAAGCGCTTCCTGTCGTTGGCCGAGAGATTCCTCTGCGCTGCCACGATAGAACCACGCACTTGCGTCACGCGAGTTGAGTTGCGCGGCTTCGTCCAGTTCTTTCAGCGCCGCAGCCGTGTCTCCGCTCGCCAGGAGAGTAACCCCCAGATGCAGGTGCGCCGGTTCATATTTTGGATCCAGGCCGATCGCTTCTCGGAATTCGGCGCCGGCTCCCGTGAAGTCAGATTGCTGGGCCAGCAACGAGCCTAGCTCGTCATGCAATTCGGGTCGCTTCGGAGCCAGGCTCACAGCCGTCTTTAACTCGCCCGCTGCTTCTGCGGTCTCCTTCTGCAGCGAGAGAGCCCGCCCGAGTTCGCGGTGCGGTTCAGGATCATTCGGCGCCAGTTCCAGTGCACGATGCGTTTCCGCCACCGCGGAGCCCAGGTCGCCTTTCATCTCGTACGCTTGTCCGAGATAGATGTGCGCAGCTGCCACATCAGGACGAAGCTCCACCAGTTGCCGGAAGTGAAGAATCGCTTCATCAACCTCCCGCCGGCGAAGCAGTACCTGGGCGAGCATCATCTGCGCATCGAAGTTCTTTGGATTCGCGTGAACTGCCTTATCGAACGAGCTTCGCGCCGACGTCAGATCGCCTCGTTCCAGAGCGGCGACGCCGCGCTGATAATCAGAGTTGGTCGGGCGTTTTGCTTGCGCGGTCAGAAATGCGCAAACGGAGACGCAGCAAAGGGAAGTAGCAACCAACCGTGTGATCGGATTCATGGGGGCCAATGACGGATGCGATCTCAGTGCGGACGCATCTCCATCAGCAGGCGCCTATTTTACCTCCAGATGATATGTGCCGGAGCCGAGGCGCAGGGCAAGGCATCCTTCCTCATGGTGTGCATCGATGGCCTGATCATTCTCCGTCACTTTCGCGTTCGGGATTGCGGGTAAGCAGACATTCGCGTGCGTGTTGGCCGGGATCGTCAAGTTGATTGAGAACGACTCTCCCGGCTTTGAGTCCCAATCGCTGACAATGTGCCCGTACACGGAATCGTATTCGCCGCGGGCGTGGGTCATGCGCGCATCCAGGATCGGGTGCACGAGGATCTCACGATATCCGGCTCCGTCGGAACTTGTGTCGATGCCCGCTACAGACCGATAAACCCACGCCATCACCGACCCGAATGCATAGTGGTTGTAGGAATTCATGCCGGGGTCGCCAGTGTCTCCATTCCACCTTTCCCACCACGTGGTCGCTCCCTTCGACAGCATGTATCCCCAGGATGGATAGGTATCGTTCAAAAGCAACCGGTACGCGACATCAGCGCGTCCGTGATTTGCAAGTGTGAATAGAAGGAACGGAGTGCCTAGAAAACCGGTGGAGAGATGCCAATTTCGGGACTCGATGTCGGCGACCAATTTGTTCACCATGGCCGCTTCCAGCGCGGCAGGCGCCAGCTTCGTATACAGCGTTACGACGTAGGCGGTCTGTGTTCCTCCCAGGACTTCGCCGTTATCCTTTACGTAGGCTGCGTTATACGCTTTACGGATATTTCCGATGAGCGTTGCGTAGCGCTGCACCGCATCCTGGTTGCCGGTCGCATGAGCCATGTCCGCCATCATGCCGGCGATCAGGGCCCAATATGCCGTCGCCAACAGATCTTTGGGAGTGCGCTCATCGGGAGCAAGCCAGTCCGCATAGTTTGGCCCCACGGCGTTCTTTCTAAGAAAATCCGGATTCGCATGGGCGATGTAATTCATCCACCGCTCCATCGCAGCCCAGTTGTTCGTAATGGCCTGCCTGTCGCCATATTGCATCCACACCGTCCAGGGCACAATCACGCCCGCATCGCCCCAGCCCGGCGCACCTTCACTGCCGTCGGGCCGCAGTAAGTCGGGAGAAACATTGGTGAATGCGCCCTTTTCCGTCTGGGCGTCGGTAACATCGGCGAGAAATTTATGGGAGAAGGCCTGTATATCGAAGTTGTAGGTGCCTGTCCGCCAGAAAACGCCCGCATCTCCCATCCAACCCAGGCGCTCGTCGCGTTGCGGACAATCCGTGGGAATACTCAGGAAATTTCCCCGCTGTCCCCAGATTCCGATCTTCCACATCCGGTTCACCAGATCGCTGGATGTGACCAACGTTCCGCTCGGGCCGCCGTCCAAGCTGTTGAGCACCTCGCCCGTCAGATCAGCAGTCGTGGGAATCCCCGGATAACCAGTCACCTCGACGTAGCGGAATCCGTGAAAGGTGAAAAGTGGCGTGAAAGTTTCCTCGCCCTTTCCAGCGAGAACAAAAAAATCCTGGGCGTCCGCGTTTCGTAAGTTTTCCCGGTAGATCGAGCCATCTGGCTGAAGAATTTCTGCAAACCGCATCCGGATCTGCGTGCCCGCCGGACCGTGCGCTTTGAGCCTGGCCCAACCTACCATGTTCTGTCCCATGTCGAAGATGTACGTTCCGTTCGACAATGGCGTCACGGCAACGGGCGTGATCGTTTGGGTCACGTGAACTGGGGTGGAAACCTGGCCAACGACCGCAACCGATGGGACCCCAACGACGAGAGCCGGCGTCCAGGACGAATCGTTGAAACTTGGCTTTGCCCAATTCGCCTGTTCCATCCGCCCGTCCCGGAATTCTCCCGCGTATATCTCGGAACGGCGTATGGGTGACGCAGACGTCCGCCAGGAATCGTCCGTGGCAATGACGTCTCGAGTTCCATCCGTGTATTCGATTTCAAGTTGCGCCAGCAGGCGTGTGGGTGCGGGCAGGAAAGAGAAGGTGCGACCAGCCCACGTCAGCGCACTCCCAAACCATCCGTCTCCCAGGATCGCGCCGACGGCATTGCCACCATTTGCGAGCAAAGACGTCACATCGTATGTCTGATACAGGACGCGCTTTGTGTAGTCCGTGAAGTCGGGCGTCAAAAGATCCTCTCCCACACGCCGGTCGTTGATAAACATTCGATAGCTGCCGAGTGCGGTCGCGTACAGCCGCGCAGACTTCACGGATTTTGAAAGATCAAAGTGTTTGCGCAAAAGCGCTGCAGGCTGAGGAAGCGAGCCGGGGAGAAGTTTCCCAAACCGGCGGTCGTTCAGATCACCCGCGATCTTCGATGGTTGCCATGCGGAACTGTCTGCCATTCGCGCGGACCAGGTCTCGGCGATGGGCATGCGGATCACTTTGCCATCCATTTGCGTAATCTTCACCAACCCCGCCAGCGCGGTGACTACGCTGCTCGGCGCGGGTTCCGGTGCGTCAGGCTCCACGGCAGTAACCCTGACTTCGATCGAATTCTTTCCCACGACCAACTGCCGCATCAGATCTTCCCGGTCGAACTCATTCCAGCCGCCCTTGGCCCCAACTTCCTGGCCGTTGACTTTGGCGACGAAACTTCCGCGCGCCAGCAGGAACAATGCAGCCTCGCGCGGAAGTTTCGACAACTCGAAATCGAAGCGATATTCGGCCGCAGTTTTCGTCGGCACATGCAGCGCATCCTGGCCAGCGACCCAGGTCCACCGCACGCCCTGTAAGTCCAAGTCGGCTTCAGGATCTTTCCACGCAATCCATCTCGCTTTCCAGGGCTGACCGAGGAGGCCAGTCTCCCACCAGGCACTTTCGCTTGCCTCGGAAGATTCACCTTTCGCGTCCCAGACGCGTACCGACCAGTAGTACCTGGTTCGAGGTTGAAGCTGCGGTCCGCCGTAAGCAATCCCGACTGATTCCGCCGATTTCACTCTTCCGCTGTCCCAGACTCGTGAACTAGCGTCGGTCATTGCCGAAGGGCGGGTGGAAACGACAATTTGATACGCGGCCTGCTCCCAGTTCCGCTCCGGACTGTCGCTTTGCCATGACAAGTGCGGATTTGCGATATCAATTCCCAGAGGATTCGCCACGGCTTCACAACGGAGATTTACCGGCCGGGCCTGCGCAAGAGTCGTGAGGGTTATCAAGATCAGAACCGACGTCATGGTTCGGGTCGCCAGTAAACGCTTCTTCAAAATCCATGGATTAGGATGCAAGTCATAGTTTGCGTTCATAAGTGATGAGGAGCCTCGCTGAAAGCAAGTTTGAAACTCATAAGCATGGATACGAATGCACTCGTTGTGCCCGCCGGGCGAAAGAACTTGATCGTGCGTTCATCTCGTCCTTGTATCAGCGGATTCATGTGCTTCCGCCGGCTGGGGGCCCGGCCTACTCCGGCCAGATGTGCTCCTGCTGAATCACAAACGACGACTCAGAGCTCGACACGCCGGGCCCAGGTTGTTCGCCTCCGACGGTTACAAGATACTCTCCTGCCGCGGTAATCCGAACACCAGATTCATCCACCACGCTCATGTCCCGTGGTTTGATATCGAAAACAATGTGGCGCGTCTCTCCCTTCGGAATCGAAATCCGCGTGAACGCCACCAAGGCTCGGATCGGAGCACCCTGTAGCTTCGGGAATGAAAGATAAAGCTGCGGGACTTCCTCCCCATCTCGATCACCCACGTTGGAAACATCCGCCTCGACACGCAGTGGTTGGCCCTCTCGCAGTACTTTCGCAGACACCTTCAGGTCGTTGTATCGAAAGCGGGAGTAGCTGAGCCCATATCCGAAAGCATAGAGTGGCCGGCCGCGAAAATATCGGTAGGTGCGATTCTCCATCGAATAGTTGTCAAAGCCTGGCAGTTGGTCGGTGCCCTTGTAGAACGTGACCGGAAGGCGTCCCGCCGGATTGTTTACGCCGGCCAGCGTTTCTGCCACAGCGGTTCCACCTTCCTCGCCCGCGTACCAACTCTCGAGGATCGCGTCGGCATTCGCATCTGCCCAGTTCACGGATAATGCGCTGCCATTCATCAGCACAATGACGAGCGGCTTGCCCGTGCTCTTGAGCGCCTTCAACAGATCCTCCTCATCTTGCGGCAAGTCAAGGCTGGTGCGGTCGCCGCCATCGAATCCGGGCACTTTCACACTCAATTCCTCGCCTTCCAATTGGGACGTAATCCCGACAGCCGCGATGATGACGTCAGCCTGCGCAGCGTCTTTCATGGCCTTCGGAAGTGGATCGGAGATCAGAGGAAGCCAGGACAACTGCGCGCCGCCGTCATCCTGCACCACGGACTCGAGCCGCAAAGCATATCGCCGGCCTTTCTCCAGCAGCACGACTGGCTGTGACATCGATCCGTCTGCGACCGAATCGTCCAGTACCAGCTTGCCGTCAAGCCAAAGACGGTTGCTGTGACCGTTCGCAAAGAGGCGGTACGAGCCAGAGTCAGCCGGGCTCAGGAATCCGGTCCACCGTATCGAAAAATCGGTGAGACCCGGCGGCTGCGAAAGCGACGCCTCACTGTGCGGCAAACTCTCCAGGTTGATGTGCGCATCTCGTCGAGTTACCACCGGCTCGCCCTTGAACTCCTTATTTTCAAAGTACTCCCCCGTTAGTCCGGGCTCGCCGTCATTGCCGGAATAAACCGCTGCCGGGACGAGGCTCTCCTGCCGCAGAAAGTTCGTGCCTGCCGCATACGTGACTTGCGCATTTCCAAACTGCTTTTGGATCCCCTGCAGCACCGTAGTGGTGGAAGGCGGAGTGCCGCTGTAATTGCCGGCTAATGTGCGAGCCGATTCGGCCAACGGTCCAATGACGGCAATCTTCCGGATGCCTTCCCGAAGCGGCAACACCCCGTTGTTCTTCAACAGAACCATGGATTCGCGCGCCACTTTCAGGGCAAGTTCCCGGTGGGCATCGCTCGCAATCTCCGAATCGGAAACTTGTGTGTACTTGACGATTTCAGGCGGATCAAACATTCCAAGCCGGAAACGGGCTCGCAGTAACCGCTTCACGGCCGTGTCAATCTCCGTCTCGGTCAAGAGCCCTTGTGCGACTGCATCCAGATACTTTTTGTAATCGGCGTTGCCGGTCACCTTTGAATACGAATCAATGCACTCATTGTCGGTGCCGCGTTGCAACGAGAGCGCGGCGGTTTCTTCAATGGTCTTGGTGAAATGATGCTGGCTGAAAATTTCATCCACCGAGTCGCAGTCGCCCACCACATAGCCGTCGAAGTTCCAAGCCCCTCGCAGGTTATGTTCGAGCAGGAAACTATTGGCACACGCCGGTTCGCCATTCAAGCGGTTGTATGCGCACATGATGCTGCCCGCCTTGCCATCCACAACGGCTGCGCGGAACGCCGGCAGGTAGGTGTCCTCCATGTCGTGGTTCGACACTTCGACGTTCCGGACATGCCGCGATGGCTCTGGCCCGCTGTGTACGGCAAAGTGCTTCGGCGTGGAAATCACTCGCAGGTACTTCGGATCGTCCCCTTGCATCCCAGTGACGAACGCGACGGCCATCCTGGACGTGAGGAGCGGATCTTCTCCATACGTTTCCTGTCCGCGCCCCCAGCGCGGATCGCGGAAGATGTTGATGTTGGGGGACCAGAAATCGAGCCCCTCCAGAATGTCCCGCCGGCCCTCGCGAACGGCCTTATTGTGTTTGGCCCTTCCTTCCGTTCCTATGGCAGCGGCCATCTCGTGCACCAGAGCCGTGTCGAATGTCGCGGCCACACCGATTGGCTCAGGGAAAACCGTAGCCAGGCCGGCGCCTGCGACTCCGTGCAAAGCTTCACTTCTCCAGTCGTACTCCGGGACCTGCAAGCGCGGAATTGCTCGCGACTGGTTGACCAGTTGCGAGGCCTTCTCCTCGAGCGTCATTCTCGATACCAGATCATTCACGCGTGCCTCGATGGGCTGTGACGGATCGAGGTATATGCGCGCGCCGTCGGCCGATTTTGTAGATTGAGCCGGAGAAAGAAGTGCGCAGATAGTTACGATAGCCGTGATGAGCAAAAACGCGCCGGTTCTATGGGGGCCGCTCACAAATAGATATTCCTCCTTGGGTTTAGATCAATGATCATGAGCTAATTCTGCTTTTCTCGCACCGGGCGCAGGTTCCTGTTCACTTGACGGGGACTCCGGATCGGGATAGCATCCGGCATATTCTAAGCGATTAGACGATCGCACTGGGGAAGCCTTCCTGCCGATGAATGACGAACAGACGCTTGAGCGCTTTGGGTATCACCAGGAATTGAAGCGCTCACTGGGATACTTCTCCAGTTTCGCGCTCAGTTTTTCCGTAATCTGCATGACTTCTGGTCTGTTCGCAGACTACGGCGATGGATTGCGCGCCGGCGGTCCCGCCTTCGTCTGGAGTTGGCTCATTGTGGGCGCCGGACAGTTCCTCGTCGCCATGGTCTTCGCGCAGCTAGCACGCCAAATCCCGCTCTCGGGATACGCCTACCAGTGGACGCGCGCGCTCTCGGGAGACCGTCTGGCATTCTGGGCCGGATGGATCATGATCGTGCAATTTGTCACCGGAATGGCGGGTGTCGCCTATGCGCTGGCAAGCTATCTTGTACCATTTTTCGGTTTCTCCAACTCCAGCCAGAACGTCGTGATCGCCACCACGCTCACTTTGGTTACTGCCGCATTGATCAATCATTACGGCATCAAGCTGGCAAGCATGGTCAATGACGTTTCCGTAATTGCGGAGATTCTCGGCACCGTACTGATCGGATTTCTCCTGCTCGGCATCGCGCTGATCCGCAAAACCCACCCGGTTTCGTTTTTGTTCACCTATCCGCACCAGGCGAGTCTTGGAGCCTATGTGGGAGCGTTTCTAACCGCGTCGCTGATGAGTGTATGGACGCTGGGCGGATTCGAAGCCGCCGCCAATGTGGCCGAAGAAACGCAGCTGCCGCAGAAGCGCATTCCCACTGCGAT
>Ga0335071_10005827_pt1 | contig 12769 bp, 13 predicted proteins | sample Lox_Sample_15_FD_206724 | JGI IMG/M metagenome (GOLD analysis project Ga0335071, IMG submission 206724) | Soil microbial communities from Loxahatchee National Wildlife Refuge, Florida, United States - Lox_Sample_1.5 | ecosystem: Environmental > Terrestrial > Soil > Wetlands | place: USA...
TCTTGAGGAACACTGTACATGCCTGAGGTAGATCAAACTGCAAGCGCCTCGGCGTCCTTTTCGCCGGGAAACGGAAACTCTCTTCCCGCAGCCATCCTGGTCATTGACGACGAGGCCGGCATTCGCGAATCGCTGGAAGTCCTGCTTTCACTCGAAGGTTACTCCGTAGCCTCGGCCGTCGACGGCGAAGAAGGGCTGCGCAAGCTCGAAACCGAAAACTTCGATCTCGTGCTTCTGGACCTCGCACTGCCCGGCCAGACCGGCCTCGAACTGTTGCCGCAGATCCGCGAACGGCAGCCGGATATGCCGGTCATCATGATCACTGCCTACGGAACCGTGGAGAACGTGGTCGAGGCCATCCGCACCGGCGCAGAAAACTTCGTCCAGAAGCCGTGGGACAACGAGAAACTGCTGGCCGACATCCGATCCGCCGTCGCCCGCCGCCGCACCGAAGAAGAAAATCTGCAGCTCAAACGAGCTCTCAAGCAGCGCTACAACTTCTCGAACATCGTCGGCAAAAGCGACATTATGCTGCGCGTCTTTGATCTCGTGGCGCAGGTCGCGCCCAGCCGCGCCATCGTCCTCATTCAGGGCGAGAGCGGCACCGGCAAGGAGCTCATCGCCAAGGCCATCCACGCCAACTCCCCGCGCCGCGACAAGCCTTTTGTGCCCATCAACACCGGGGCCATGCCGCCGGAACTGCTCGAATCCACGCTCTTCGGCCACGTCAAAGGCGCTTTCACCTCGGCCATCGCCTCGAAAAAAGGCCTTTTCGAGGTGGCCAACGGCGGCACGCTCTTCCTCGACGAAATCGCCACCATGGGCATCGACATTCAGGCAAAAATCCTGCGCGTTCTCCAGGACCGCCGCTTCATGCAACTCGGCGGCGTCCACGAAATCCAGGTCGACGTCCGCATCCTCGCCGCCACCAACGTCGATCTCCGCAAAGAGGTCCGCGAAGGCCGCTTCCGCGAGGATCTTTTCTATCGCCTGAACGTCATCACCGTCGATCTGCCCCCGTTGCGCGCCCGCCGCGAGGATATTCCGCTGCTCGCCCAGCACTTTCTCGATTTTTACTCCGCCGAAAACGGTTTCGAGCCGCGCCGCCTCTCTGCCGACGCTCTGCGCGCGCTCATCGATTACGACTGGCCGGGCAACGTGCGCGAGCTCGAAAATGCCATCGAGCGCGGAGTCGTCCTCTCCTCCGGCCCCGTCATCGGCTCCGATCTTCTCCCCGGCCACATCACCGGCCGCAGCTTTCAGACCGCTCTGCTCGACGAGAATCCCAACTCATCGCTCTTCGACATCCTCGAAGTCATCGAGCGCCGTATCATCGTGGAAAAACTTGAGCGCTGCAACTGGAATCAGACCGAAGCCGCCGAGCAGTTCCGCATTCCGCTCTCCACCCTCAACCAGAAGATCAAGCGCCTGAACATCGAGATCCGCAAAAAGAGCCGGGAATAGGGAATAGGGAACACGGATCAGGGAACCCCATGCGCTATCCTGTTCTCGGCTGCAGCTTTACTCCGCATCCAGGCAGGCCACGATGGCGGCATTCACGATCGAACGCGTCACCAAATCGGTTCTGCTCACGGTGCAGGAGTACTCCATCTTTGCCTCGCGAGCCTTCCTCAATCTCTTCCGCCCGCCCATCTACTGGAACGATTTCCTCGTCCAGTCAGATATCATCGGCGTCGGCTCCATGGCCATCGTATTGCTCTCAGGCTTCTTTACCGGGGCGGTGCTGGCACTGCAGTCGTCGTTCACGCTGGCCCGCTTCGGGGCGACGGCGGTCACTGGCGAGTTCGTCGCCCTCACCATGATCCGCGAACTCGGACCGGTGCTCACCGGCGTGATGGTTTCCGGGCGCAATGCTTCCTCGATCGCCAGCGAGCTCGGGTCCATGGTCGTCACCGAACAGATCGACGCCATGCGCGCCCTGGGCGTCGATCCCATGCGCAAGCTGGTCACGCCCCGCATCTTCGCCAGCATTGCCATGCTTTTCTTCCTCACCATCGTGGCCGATGCCTGCGGCATTCTCGGTGGCGCCGCCGTTACGGTCTTTCTCAATCACCAGAACGCCACTCAATACTTCCATGCGGCTTACGATTACCTCGTTTTTTCCGACATTGTTCAAGGACTCGTCAAGCCGCTCTTCTTCGGCTATATTCTGGGTTCCATCGGCTGCTTCTACGGCATGAGAACCACCGGCGGCACCGAGGGCGTGGGGCGCTCTACCATCTCGGCCGTCGTCAACTCATCCGTTCTCATCATTGCCGTTGATTTCCTCATCACGCATGTGCTGCTCAATCTGCTTCCCTCATGAGTGCCCGCGCCGATTCACCTCTCCCGTCTCCGCCTTCGCAGCAGGATTCGAGCCCTGTGGTGGAGCTGCGCGATGTCTCAATTGCCTTCGACGGGCCACCGGTTCTCGACGGCGTCAGCTTCTCCGTTTCTCCCGTTGAGACTCGCATTCTGCTGGGCCCCGCAGGAGTCGGCAAGAGCGTGCTGCTCAAGCTCATTAACGGACTGCTCCGCCCCGACAAGGGCCAAGTCCTGCTCTTCGGCGAAGAGATCGAGCGCATGCCTGAGGAGGAACTCTTTCCGTTGCGCGCGCGTACGGGGATGGTTTTTCAGGAAAGCGCCCTCTTTGATTCGCTCACCGTCCGCGACAACATCGGCTATCTGCTGACCCAGCAGAACGTACCTGACGAGGAGATCGACCGCCGCGTCCGCGAGGTGCTCAGTTTTGTCGGCCTCGCGGAAACTTTCGATCTTTTCCCCTCGAGCCTGTCGGGCGGCATGAAGCGGCGCGTCGCCATCGCTCGCGCTCTCATCCACTCGCCCGAGTTGATTCTCTACGACTCTCCCACTGGAGGCCTCGACCCCGTCACCTCCGCCACCATTCTCGAGCTCATCGTCAAGCAGCGCGATGTCCGCCGCACTCCGGCCCTCCTCGTAACTCCCCGCCTGCAAGACGCCTTCATGCTCTGCACCCACCGCTTTGACCCCGAACGCGGCGAAATGGTCCCCATGCCCAATGGCGAAACCAACCCCGATACCACCTTCCTCATGCTCGAAGAGGGCCGCCTGATCTTCGATGGCTCCCTCCACGACCTCGTCCACTCCACAAATCCCTTCGTCCGCGAGTTCTTGGAATAGCAGGGTGCCGGGTGCCCCTCGTTCCCTCGTCCCCTTTTTCCTTTGTTCCCTTGTTCCCTCCCTTTCTGCTAGCCTTGCTTGTTCGCGGTCCCGCCGCAAATGGAAGGTGCCGGGGTGCCCCCGGTCCCTCGCACTCGGGGACCGGGGAAAGCAGGTGCCTCCATGGGCTTCAAGTTTCAGAGTCTCGATTTTTTGCTCCTCGACCGTTCCTTCACTGAAGAAGAGCTGCTCGTGCGCCAGACGGCCCGCGATTTCGTCGAGGAGAATATCGTCCCCATCATCAACGACTGCTTCCGCGACGGGCGTTTCCCCCACGAGCTGGTGCGCCCCATGGGCGAACTGGGCTTTTTCGGCGCGACCATCGAGGGCTACGGCTGCGCCGGCATGTCGAACGTCGAGTACGGCCTGGTCATGCAGGAACTGGAGCGCGGCGACAGCGGTCTGCGCAGCTTTGTCAGCGTGCAATCGGCCCTGGTGATGTATCCCATTCACGCCTTCGGTTCCGACGAGCAGAAAGAGCTCTGGCTCCCGGCGCTCGCCTCGGGCGAAAAGATCGGCTGCTTCGGGCTCACTGAGCCAGGCTTCGGGTCGAACCCCGGCGGGATGACCACCCGCGCCCGCCGCTCCGGCGACGAGTACATTCTCAACGGCGAAAAGATGTGGATCACCTCCGGCACCCTGGCCGACGTCGCCATCGTCTGGGCCAAAGTCGAAAACGAAGACAATCGCGTCCGCGGCTTCCTGGTGGAGACCGACCGCCCGGGCTTTTCGTCTTCTGAAATTCACGGCAAATGGAGCCTGCGCGCCTCGCGCACCAGCAGCCTCTCTCTCCAGGACGTTTGTATCCCGGCCTCGAACGCCCTGCCCGGTGCCACAGCTCTCAAGCACGCCCTCATGTGCCTCAACCAGGCACGCTACGGCATCAGTTGGGGCGCCATCGGCGCGGCCATGGACTGTTTTTCAACGGCACTGCAATATTCCAAAACCCGAAAGCAATTCCGCAACCAGCCCATCGCATCGCACCAGCTCATCCAGGAAAAGCTCGCCTGGATGGCGGCGGAAATCTCAAAAGCCCAGTTGCTCGCGCTGCAGGTCGGCCGCCTCAAGGATCAGGGCAAGGCGGGCCACCAGCACATCTCCATGGCCAAGCGGAACAATGTCTGGATGGCTCTGGAATGCGCCCGGCTGGCCCGCGACATCCTGGGCGCCAACGGCGTCACCGACGACTACCCCATCATGCGCCACTCCATGAACCTCGAATCGGTGAAGACCTACGAGGGCACGCAGGACATCCACACGCTGATCATTGGCGACTTTCTAACCGGGATTGCGGCGTATTAAAGCTAGGCAAACTGTCCGTGCCCCATCCATCGCGCGGCTCCATGCGCGATGGGTGGGAATCCACGAAAGTTTTTCTTCCTGTAAACACTCCAGCCGAAAACGCTCTAGCCAATGCCCGTCGCCGCCGCCTGCTCATGCGCATGGTAGCTTGACCGAACCAGAGGTCCGGACTCCACATGGCGGAAGCCCATGCCGAGGGCTTCGGCCTTGAGTTCGGCGAACTCCCGCGGCGTGTAGAGCCGCGCCATCGGCAAATGATCGCGCGACGGGCGCAGGTACTGGCCGATGGTGAGAATGTCGCAGCCGGCCGCCGCCAGGTCGCGGAAGACTTCGACGAGTTCCCGCGTCTCCTCGCCCAGACCGACCATCACGCCGGACTTCGTGAGGGCCTCCGGCCTCAACCCTTTGGAGTAATGCAGCAACTCAAGAGATCGTTCGTAGCGCGCGCCGGAGCGGGCCACGCGATAGAGGCGCGGCACGGTCTCGATGTTGTGATTCAGCACGTCCGGGCGCGCCTCGGCCACCGTGCGGATCGCCTCACGCTCTCCCTGAAAGTCAGGAATCAGCACTTCCACGCGGCAGCCGGGAGCCTGGCGGCGAATCTCCTCGATGACCATGGCGAAGGCGCGCGCGCCGCCCATCAGGTCGTCGTCGCGGTCGACGCTGGTGACCACAGCGTACTTGAGGCCGAGAGAGGCCACCGCCTGGGCCACGCGCAGCGGCTCGTCAAAGTCAATGGGCTCGGGCCGCCCTTTGGGCACCGCGCAGAACCCGCAGCGGCGCGTGCACTGGTTGCCTAGCATCATGAACGTGGCCGTGCGGTGGTGCCAGCACTCACCGATATTCGGGCAATGCGCGCTCTCACACACCGTGTGCAGGCCCAGTTGCCTCGCCAGCGACTTCAGGCTGTGGTAGTTCTCACCCACCGGGGCGCGCGCCTTCAGCCACTCCGGTTTGGGGGCGGGGGTGCGGCGCACAGGCTCGATCTGGACGAGATCCGGCATCGGGTCTATCACGGTTTCATTTTAGAGGCAAAGTGAATTTAGATGCAGCGAGGCGAGATCGGCCGAATACCCGGCAGGAGAGAACGCTCACCTCAGCCGCCCCCGTACCTCGGCGCGCACCAGGTAAAAGAAGAAAATCAGGTTCAGCAGCGCGAGCGGCAGAATCAGCGCGTTGTGTTGCGCCGCATATTGCCAGAAGAGAATGCCCGCCCGGAAGACAACCGCGGCCAGCGTCAGCGCCCACGCCCACCGCAGCAGGCGCAACAGGCCCAACGCTGCCGCGATCAAAGCCACAGAAAAGACGAGATCGATGTAATGCGACTGGCTCTGCACCACGCTCACAATGTTTTGCAAAGCGACCAGCAGAAGGTAAACGGCAATGGCAACCAGGCCGGGCAGCAGGCCTTTTTTTTGCGGCGCGCCGAGCGGGTCGAGTTTGTCTTCAGCCGTTGGTTCGATCGTCATAGCGTGCGCAGATAGGCGAGCAGGTCGGCCATCTCGATGTCATTGAGCGGCGTCGCGGGCATCATTCCGCGCCCAGCCAGGATCACGCTTGTCAGCCGCTCGTCGGTAGGCGGCGCACCCGAGGGCATTGCCTTGACCTTCGTGATCGCCTGCAACCCCGGACCGTGGAGCGAATGCGTGTTGTTCGCGTAATGGCAACGGGCGCACTTGGCCTGGTAGATTGCTGCGCCGCGCGCCTCCTGCGGCGTCCACTCAGACGAGGGCTTCGAGGGGGGCAGCGAGCGGCATCCCGCCATTAGCCCCGCGACCGCCGAGGCTGTAAGCAACAGAAAGAAAAGAACTCGATGGTTGTGCATCCCGATCCGATCATACAGCCTTCGAGCAGCGATTCCGTCCGCGCGGCACAGTTGTTTTGAAAGGGGACGAGTTTACCCGTGCCGAAAAAGCCGCTAAATGGATGGGATCAGTGTCAGCGTGAGAACTCGATCCGGCGCCAACTCGCTAACTGCTTTGCTCAATTCGCCGCGGCGATGGCCTCCACGATGCGGTCGATGGCGCGCGCTTCCATGTCGCTTCCCGGCCTGCGGCCGTTGAGCATCACCGCGAAGGCCAGGTTCCGGCCGCTCGCGGCCGTCAAGTAGCCGGCCATCGCGTTTACTTCGTTCAGGGTTCCCGTCTTGGCCCACATCTTCCCTTTGAGCGGAGTGTCTCGGAAGCGGTTCTCGAGCGTCCCGTCCACCCCGGCCACAGGCAGCGTTTGGCGCCAGGCCTCGCCCCACGACTGATGCGAGGCCCAGGCGAGTAGTTTTGTGTACGCTCGCGGAGCGATGCGGTCATCCGGGCTCATTCCCGAGCCGTCATAGAGGAAGAAGTCGGCGTCATTGACGCCCGCATCCACAAGGAACTGCCGCACCACGCGCGAGCCCTGCTCGAAGCTGCCGTCGGAGCCCTCGATCTTGCCCAGCAGGCGCAGCAGCAGCTCGGCATGCAGGTTCACGCTCGCCTTGTTCGCGACGGCAATGGCCTGGGCAACCGGGCCGGAGATGTGCGCGGCCAGCACGCGCTTCTCCTGAACGGGAGCGACGATTGTGCTCAGATCCGAGGGGTGAAGCTCTACCTTTTGCCCGCGCTCGGCGGCAAAGTCGCCGTCGCCCAAAACAAGCCGATGCGCCGAAACAGGCGAGCCGGTAACGTGGATGCCGCGCGCTTCGATCGCCTTTGCGAAAGCCGTGGCCGTGAACTGGGCGGGGTCCTCGACGGCCAGCGAAACTTGCAGCCCGTCTGCCGGAGCGGTTCCCCAGGCACGCACCATCAACGTGCCGGGCTGCCGCTCAACGCCCGGGTGGGCCTCCGCGCCCTGCGCCGCCACGGTCATTGAGTTGTCGAGCGTGTAGTAGTCCACGTCCGGCGTCCACTGCGCCGTGGTGGCCCCTGCGCCCCCCTTACCGGCAAATGAAAGCCCGATGCCGTTGTCGTTGAAGCTGAGCGCGGAGACTGCCGCGCCGTAGCTCCACTGGATGTCGTCCCATCCCCAGCCCTTGCCGAAGGGCTCGTAGAGGAAGTAACTGTCATCGCCCACCACGTTGCCGTCGATCTTGCGCACACCCGACTGCTCAACCTGCTCGGCAATCAGGTCCAGTACGTCCATCGCCTTCGGCGCAGGCTCAGCCGCCTTTGTCCCCGGCTCCGGGTAGGGGTAGCGGCGCCCGTCCAGGGTGGGATCACCCACTCCGAGCAGCAGCAGGTTCCCGTGCAGCGTGCCCGACGAGTCCACCTCCCCATCGGCCGTCACAAATGTCGTCCAGGTAAGGGTTGACACCGGCAGCAGCCCGAAAGCCGTCGCCGTAGTGGCAAGCTTGGCCGTCGAGGCCGGCGGGAAGAGCTGGGCGTCGTTCAGGCTGTAGACGTTATCTCCGTTCCGGCTCGTGACGCTGATTCCGACCTGGAGGTGGCTCAACTCCGGCTCGGCAAGGATCTTCCGGATGCGGTCGGCAAGCGACCCGGTCGCGCGGACCGGCTGTTGTGCCGCCGCCCGGCGCTGAGTTTGTGCCCGGACCTCAGCGGGAGCGATCGAGCAGCCCAAGGCAAGAATTAGCGCCAGAATTCGCCCGAGAATCCTCATGCACGCGAGTTTAGCAAAGGTCAGTCGCTTCAGAGCGGTACGATCAGAAGAAATGGCAAGGTCTCTCGCATCCTGGCGCCTGCGGAACCGCTCCATCGAACTCGGCCGGCGCACGCTGGTCATGGGCGTCGTCAACATCACGCCCGACTCGTTCAGCGACGGCGGCGTCTTTCTCGACCCCAACGCCGCTGTAGCCCACGCGCTGGCATTGCTCGATGAGGGAGCGGACATTCTCGACCTCGGCGCCGAGAGCACGCGTCCCGGGTCGCGAGCCGGAGACTCAGCCCCGCTCGTCAGCGCAGAAGAGGAGCAGACGCGCCTTCTGCCGGTCATCGAAGGAATTCTTCGGGCGCGCCTTGAGGCCCTTCTCTCCGTCGACACATACAAGGTCTCGACCGCCCGTGCCGCCCTTGCCGCCGGAGCGGAAATTGTCAACGACGTCAGCGGGTTCACATGGAACCCGGAGCTGGCCTCCGTCTGTGCTGAGTTCCAATCCGGCGTGGTGCTGATGCACACCCGCGGACGTCCCGACGAGTGGAGCGCGCAGCCCACGCTTGCCCCCGACGCGCTGCTGTCCGAAGTCCGTCGCGGTCTTTCGGCGAGCCTCTCCGCGGCGGCCGCCGCCGGAATCCCGCCCGAGGCTGTGGTTCTCGACCCCGGTTACGGCTTCGGCAAGCGCTTCGACGTGAACTACGCACTGCTCGCCCGCCAGCAGGAACTGCTCGCTCTCGGCCGTCCGCTGATCGCCGGCGTCAGCCGCAAATCCTTCCTGGGCCGCACTCTGGCGCCGCTTTACGGCGGCAGCGACGCCCCCGCGAGCGTCCGCGACAACGCTTCGCTCGCCGCTTTGACGGCGACGATCCTCTATGGCGCTTCCATCGTCCGCACGCACGCCGTCCGAGCAGCGGTAGAGGCGGCTCGCATCGCAGACGCGATCATGGCGGCAGGCCGGTGAGGCGGCAAGTCAGCCGGTCACTTCCCTTTCAACGGAATCGGCCTCGATCTGAAGATATGAGAGCCCCAACTTAATTTGCCGAATCCCGCAACGCAGATACTGGATTACGCCCGAGGGTTTATCATGAAGGTGGCGCAGGGGTCGTTGAACTGCGCCATCATTTTGCGCGCAATGCAGCCAACCGGATGACCCCCGGGGCGTCTGCGCGAGGTATCCCAAAGGGCCAACTCAAATTCCAGGAAAATTCATGCGAGCCAAGACAGCAGTGATAGTGGGCGCCCAATGGGGCGACGAGGGCAAAGGCAAGATTGTCGACGTGCTGAGCGAGCGTTTCAGCGCCGTGGCGCGATATGCCGGCGGGCACAACGCCGGGCACACAGTCATCGTTGGCGGCCAGAAGTTCGTGTTGCAACTCGTTCCCTGCGGAGTGCTCCGCCCGGGGTGCAAGGGCGTGATCGGCAACGGCGTCGTCCTGGACCCGATCGCCTTCTTGAAGGAAGTGGCCCGGCTGCGCGAACTGGGAGTCTGCGTCGACGGAAATCTCTTCGTCTCCAATCGCGCCCAGGTGATTTTGCCCTATCACCGCATGATCGAGCTGGCGGCCGAGAGCGCGCCTGGACGGAAGAAGATCGGCACCACAAGCCGCGGCATCGGCCCAGCCTATGAGGACAAGATGGCGCGCAGCGGCCTGCGCATGGTGGACCTGTTAAATCCGGCCCTGCTACGGACGCACATCGAAGCGGCTTGCGGAGAGAAGAACTCCATTGCCCATGCGTTGTTCGGAACCGATCCGCTGGATCCTGTAAAGATGTACGACGAATACGCCGAGGCCGCCGACGAAATCCGCCCCTTTGTGGCCGACACAGGCCGCCTGCTGAGCGGTGTTCTGGCCCAGGGGGGCAGCATCATGTTCGAGGGCGCGCAGGGCACCATGCTCGACATCGACCACGGCACCTATCCATTCGTCACTTCGTCCTCGGCCACAGCGGGCGGCGCGTGCACGGGAACCGGCCTCGGCCCCACTGCGATCGGCACGGTGATTTCCGTCACCAAAGCCTACGTAACTCGCGTCGGCGAAGGGCCCTTCACCACCGAAATCCACGAGCCTGCGGGCGATCATCTGCGCGCTCGCGGCAATGAGTATGGCGCCGTCACCGGACGTCCCCGCCGCTGCGGATGGCTGGACATTCCGCTCCTGCGCTACTCGAACCAGATCAATGGCGCCGAATGGCTGGTGGTTACCAAGCTCGATGTGCTCGACGAGCTCGATGAGATTCCTGTCTGCATCGGATATGAAATTAATGGCAAGGTGACCGACGAGATTCCCGCCGACGTGCAGGGCCTCGAGAGCATCCGGCCACGTTATACCAGCCTCAAAGGCTGGCGGCTGAGCACCGAGGGCATCACGAAGTTCGACAAGCTGCCCGAGGCAGCGCGCGCCTATCTGCGCTTTCAGGAGCGTGAAAGCGGGGCCCGCGTTGGCATGATCTCGACCGGCGCAGATCGCTCCCACACCATCCTCATGCCCGAATTTGCTCAGGCCCTGGAACAGCTTCACGGGTAGAATGAATCATTGCGGCTTCCCGTCCGCCAAAAAGGAAGTTTTCATGATCAGTTTCATAGTCAGGCTTAGATTTGCGCCGGAGGATCGCGCGCAGATGGCTGAAACAGTGCGTCAACTGGCGGCCGAATCCCGCCGCGAAGAGGGTTGCATCACCTACATTCCCCACCAGCAGCAAGACAATCCCGACGTGGTCGTCATTTATGAGCAATACTGCGACGAGCAGGCCCTGGCCGCCCACCGGGAATCGGAGCACTTCAAAAAGTACGCCGTGAGCGGGCTTTATCAAAAGATGCTTGAGCGCACGGTCGAAGCCTTGTCGGCTCTCATTTGAAAATTCCGCCAGTCCAAGTTACTGCCGGAGAAGGCGGCCTTTCCTTCAGAAGGCATTGACCGTCGGGCCATATTCGGGCTACGATGCGATACACGTTCATGACAAGCGGGATTAGGAAAGATTCAACGTGCATGCGGCAGCGTCGGGCAAGGGTTCGAACGCTCGTGGCGCTCTTGGTTCTATCTCTGGCCGGGACGGGACTCTCTGCCGTCGTACCTAAGCCCCAGCAACACGAGGCACGGCACGAGATCGAGCAGCTTGAGGAGACCTTTCGCGCCGCCATGCTCCATGGCGACGTCACGGCCCTGGGTTCCCTTCTCGCCGATGACTATATGGGCATCACAGCTTCGGGCACGCTGCAGACAAAAGACAATTTGCTCGCCGAACTTCGCTCCGGCAAGGTTCACTTCACGGTTCTCACGATTTCCGACCGCAAAATTCGTTTTTATGGCGCTACAGCCCTGGTAACCTGCCGGGCTGAGGTCAAAGGGACAACACCCGAGGGGGCGGTCTCGGGCAGTGACCGTTATACGCGGGTATATGTCCGCGATCCCAGCGGCGCATGGAAGATCGTCAGCTTCGAGGCCAGCCCTATCCAAAAGCCAGATGCGCACAAGTGACATGACAGCCGCCTTACTTTGTGGCGCGTAGCCGTCGAATCCCCACGCATAGAGCTACCTCGCTTCTAAAATAAGACTCATGCCTGAACTGCCAGAGGTGGAAACCATTGCCCGCGGCGTTGACGCACGCGTGAAGGGTCAGCGCATTCTGGATGCTTGGTTCAGCTCCCTCCCCCAAACCTTCAAGACCCCTCCTCGCCGCCAGGCCAAAGCTCTCGCCGGCCGGGAGATTCTGGCCGTTCGGCGCATGGGCAAGCACATCGTCTGCGACCTGGGCCCGAAGTCTCCTGAGGAGCGGGACCGGGTGATCTCTCGATCTGCCGGCGCCAAGGCCACCTTGCCTGATGCGCAATGGATTGTCCATCTGGGCATGACCGGCAGCCTGCTCGCTACCACTCCCAAGGCACCGGTCGCCCCCCATACGCACGCGCGCTTGCGGCTGACTTCGGGCATGGAACTTCGCTTCGTCGATCCCCGTCGCTTCGGACGGCTCGAGTTCCGAGCGCTTGACCGCTCGCCCGCCTTCGAGCCAAAGGGTGCCGAACCTCTCAAAATAAGCCCCGCGGCGTTCGTACAGCTTTTTCGCGGCCGGCAACTCTCAATCAAGGCCGCCCTGCTGAACCAGTGGCTTCTCTCCGGAATAGGCAATATTTATGCCGACGAGAGCCTCTTCCGCGCCGGCATCCGGCCTGACCGGCGGGCCGGACAGTTGACGCGGGCCGAGCTCGGACGGCTCCGCGAGGCCCTCCGGCAGGTTCTGCGGCAGGCCATTCGCCTCGGCGGCTCTTCGGTTTCCGACTACGTCGATGCAAATGGGGATGACGGCTTCTTCCAGTTCGAGCATCGCGTTTACCAGAGAACCGGCCAGCCCTGCGTCTCCTGCTCGACGCCCATTCGGCGGATAGAGCTTGCCGGACGGGGCACTCATTACTGTCCACGATGCCAGAAATGATGAATATTATGCTTTTTGGGATATCTTCCGCCCTGCTCTCCAGGATTGCAGAGGCGCGTGCAGGCGAATGCGAGGTAAGTATATGAATCAACATGATTTTTAGAAAGGAATCAGAATTGCAATTTCATAAGCGCCAGTGATGTTGGGCTGCGCAGGCCAAAGAAGATCAAAGATCTCGGAAAGGCGCCTGCAGATAGCCAAAGTAGTTCTGATTTGGAGGCCAGTGACTAAGCGGACCTTAAAGGCCACTCCC
>Ga0335071_10005828_pt1 | contig 12768 bp, 9 predicted proteins | sample Lox_Sample_15_FD_206724 | JGI IMG/M metagenome (GOLD analysis project Ga0335071, IMG submission 206724) | Soil microbial communities from Loxahatchee National Wildlife Refuge, Florida, United States - Lox_Sample_1.5 | ecosystem: Environmental > Terrestrial > Soil > Wetlands | place: USA: Florida...
AAACGTTGCCGGGTCGGCGGCGTGGACTCCGTATAGCATTCCCGTCATGAGCCGGGTGAGCCCCATCGAAGCCGCCAGTCCGATCGCCAAGCCGGACAAAACCGGAACCATGCCCTGCGCAACCACCACTTTCATCACCTCGGCCCGGCCCGCGCCCAGCGCGATGCGAATGCCGATCTCGCGCGTGCGCTGCGCTACGGCGTAACTGATCACCCCGTAGATCCCGACGGCGGCCAAGAGCAGCGCCAGCCCCGCGAAGATCCCCAGCAGCAACATCGACAGGCGCCGGTCCGCCATGGAATCCGAGACGATACGGTCCATGGCCCGCGCTCCGTAAACGGGCCGGTCCCCGCCGGTCTCCAGAACCGCCGAGCGCACCGCGGGCAATGCCGCCAGCGGATCGCTCGCCGTGCGCACCACGAAGATACTGGATTCGGCCATGCCCTTCATGAACTGATCCGGAATCTGGGAGAGCGGCAGGTAAAGCTGGCTGCGGACCCTGGCCGTGGCATCGCTGTCCAGTCCCCAGTGGCTCACGTGGCCGGCGATGCCCACGATCTCCATCGGCACGGAGGCCTCGGGCCCGAGAGCGCCGCTCAGGTCCGCGATCACGAGACTCCTCCCCAGCGGGTCCTCGCCCGGGAATATTGTGCGCGCCAGCACCTCGTCGATCACGGCCACGTGGGAGCCGCGGCGCATATCGCGCTCCTCGATGTAACGGCCGCGCAGGAGCGGGATGCCCATGGCCTTGAGGTAGCCGGGGCTCGTGGTGTACAACAACGCCCAGGACATGTCGCCCTGCGATGTCGGCCGCGGCCGTCCGTTCACGTAGAAGGGCATTTCGTTGTCGTTGCCGGCCAGCGGAATCAACGTGGACACTGCGGCGTGCGTCACCCCGGGCACACTCTGGATGCGGTCCACCGTCTGGCCGAGGGTCTGAAGGATGCGGGCGCTCGTGCTGGTATTGGCCGGCGACAGGCCTGCGGAAAAGGTCAGGACGTGGCCGGCGTCGAATCCCGGATTGGCGTGGGAGAGGCTCCACATGGTGCGCAGCATCAAGCCGGCTCCCGCCAGCAGCACCAGCGCGGCCGCCACTTCCGACGCCACCAGCAGGTCGCGCAGCCTTCGGTGCCCGGTCGACGAACCGCGGCTGCCCTCCTTCAAGGTCTCGTGCAGATCCGTGGCGGAGACGTGGAGCGCCGGCGCCAGTCCGAAAATGATGCCGGTCAGAAGCGAGACGCCCAGGGTGAAGGCGAGCACGCGCCCGTCGACCGCGATGTTCTCCATGCGCGGCAGTCCGCCCGGCACAGCCGCCAGCGCCGCCTGCGTGCCCCAGCGCGCCAGCGCCGCTCCGGCGACGCCGCCGGCGAGCGCCAGCGCCAGGCTCTCGGTGAGCAGTTGCCGGACCGTGCGCCCGCGTCCGGCGCCGATCGCCGAGCGGATGGCGATCTCCTTCTGGCGCGTGGTGAAGCGGGCCAATTGCAGGTTGGCCACGTTGGCACACGCGATCAGCAGCACGAATACCACCGCACCCAGCAGAACCAGCAGCGTGGGCCGGACGTTGCCGACGATTGTGTTTGCCAGCGGCGATATTTTGACGCCGTGCTTCGCGTTGGACTTGGGATAGGCTTCGGCCAGGCCGGCGGCGATGGCGGTCATTTCCGCTTGCGCCTGGTCTGGCGTCACGCCCGGTTTAAGACGGCCCACCACGTACATACCCGGGTGCATTTCGCGCGACCGGGCCAGCAGATCGTCCCACTGTTCCAGGAGCGTGTAAATGTCGGCCTTGCCTTCGAACTGAAAGCCCGCCGGGATCACGCCAGCGACGGTGTAGCTCCGGCCGCTGAGCCTCAGTTGCGTGCCGATCACCGCCGGGTTCGATCCAAACCTCCGGCTCCAGAGGCCGCCGCTGATCAGGATCACCGGTGCGGCGCCGAGGCGGTCCGCCTGGGGATCAAAATCCCTCCCCAGCGTGGGGTTGATTCCCAGCACGCGGAAGAAATTGGCCGACACCATCTTGCCGTTCAGGTGCTCGGGTTGGCCGCTTGCGGTGAGGTCGTAGTCTTCCCACCGGACCGAGGCCAGTCCGTCAAAGCTGCGGCCCTGGTCTTTCCAATCCAGGTAATTCGGATATGCCACGGACATAGTGCTGAAGTCCGGCGAGGTCTCGCTGAGCCGCACCAGGCGTTCGGGGTCATGGTAAGGCAGCGGCTCGAGAAGCACGCCGTTGACCACGCTGAAAATTGCCGTATTGGCGCCAATTCCGAGCGCCAGGGCAATCACCGCCACCGCGGTGAAGCCCGGATTCCTGGCCAGCATGCGCAGGCCGTAACGGAGGTCCTGAATCAGGAGCCACATGGCTGTCTCTTCTGATTCATACGCAGGCACAAGCGCGATGTTCCGGCAATCGCCAGGATCTTTCCTCAGCCCTTGCGAACCTCGGAATCCACACGATCCACGAACAGGTAGAGGCCAAAACACGCGAGGAACAGGATCCCCGAAAGGATCGCGCCTGGTATCGCCGCATCGAGATTTCCAGCCAGGTACGATTCCAGCGTTGCCGAGAGCAGCCAGATCTGTACAATCAGCAGCACCACAATCAGGGCCATGGCGCCGTCCAGGGCGGTGAGCCCGCGCTCCTGCGAAGGCTTCGTATTCATGCGCCTCCCTGTTCCACACGGACCGCCACCAGTTGGCCCTCTCTTCGCTCCAGCGCGATTCTCGGCAAGGGGCGCTGCGGCGGACCCTGGATGACGGAACCATCCTGGATTGAGAAAACACCCTGATGGCATGGGCACTCCAGCCGGTTGCGCTCCTTCGAGTAATAGACCACGCACGAAAGGTGGGGACAAACCTGGCTGTACGCCAGATACGACTCGGCTGCGGTCCGGACCAGAATGCACGGGTCTTTGGCGGTCGGATACGAGAAGAGCTTCACGCCGCCGACGGGAACCTCGGCAGTCGATGCCACTACCAGCGGCGCTTCACGATGCGAGCGGTACATCAGAGATCGCAGGAGAACCCAGAGATTCCCCACCAACATCGCGAAACTGGTGAGTGTCAGAAATTTAGTGAGCTGGCGCCGGTTCACGTATCGTTCGTCGGCAGTGAAAACCGGGAATTCGTCCTGCCACAACGGTGCGCTAGAGGGCTTGCGGAACAGCTTCATAGTCTCCCTCCCATGTATAATCGGCCACGTCGATGGAGACGGCGTCAGCCTCGGCCGGGGCCATCATGTACACCTTCGTCGTGATCTTCTGATTTCCGAACCAGAATGTGTTGACCGGCTTTTCACGGCGCGAGGCCGCGATGGTTTCGGGCGTGACGTAGGCCAAAGCCTGGCTGGGGCAGACCGTGGCGCACATCGGGCGCTTGCCCACCGAAGTCCGGTCGTAACACATGTCGCACTTCATCATCTGTTCGTATTCGGGAACGAGCTTGGGGATGCCGAAGGGGCAGGCCAGCACGCAGTTGGAGCACGCGATGCAGCGCGGCTTCAGCGACGAACCGACGATTCCGTCCTCGTACTTCTTGATGGCATCGGCCGGGCACACTTGTGCGCACGTCGGGTTGTCGCAGTGCCAGCAGACGTAGGCGGCCGTGGCAACGGTCTCCTGACGGTCCACGAAGTCGAAATTGATCATGGAGACGCCGCGGTGCGTTTCGCATTCCTCGCAGGCCTTCAGACAAGCCTGGCAGCCAATGCAACGCGACGGATCTACGTAGAATTCCATCCCGTGCATCAGCCGCGGCCTCCCTGGACCAACTCTGGCGCCCGGGTGCGCGCCCACTCGGGAGGCGCGGCTGCCTTCTCCACGCGGCATGCCGAGACTTTGAACTCGGGAATTTTGCTGCGCGGATCGAGCGTACGGTGTGTCAGGCGGTTGGCGCTTCGGTCGCGCGGCCAGTGATACGGGATGAAGACCGTATCCGGCCGGATGGTGCGGACCACCATCGCCTGGAGCGTGATTGTGTCCCTCCTGGTGGTGATCGTGACCCAATCGCCGCTCTTGATCCCATATTGCCCTGCCAGCCGCGGATGAATCTCCAGCTTGGGCTCCGGGTATTGGTCCACCAACGCCCCGATGCGCCGCGTCTGCGTGCCGGAAAGGTATTGGCTTACGACGCGGCCCGTCGTCAGATAGATCGGGAAGCCGCCATCCACGGGGTCGCCGGAGTCCCGCCATTCCAGGCTCATGAAGTGGGCTTTGCCATCGGTGTGAAAGAACCGCCCGCCCTCGAAAAGACGAGGTGTGCCGGGATGATCGGGCGACGGACACGGCCAGAATACGCCCTGGTTCTCGTCGATCTTCTGGTAGGTGATGCCGTAGTAATCGGCGATGCCGCCGCGTGAAGCCAACCGCAGCTCCTCAAAGATCTCGCGCGGCTCGCGATACGGAAAATACCGGCCGCGTCCGAGGCGCCGCGCCAGCTCGCAGATAATTTCGGAATCGGCGCGCGCGTTGCCAGGCGGATCCACGGCCTTCTGAATATGGATGACGCGCCCCTCGACGTTCGCGCCGACGCCCTCCTCTTCTTCCTGCAGGCTGCCCGCCAGCACGACATCCGCATGCATCGCGGTCTCTGAAAGAAAAAAATCGATCACGCCGAAAAACTCGAGGCGTTCCAGGGCGTCGCGCGTGAAGTTGGCGTCCGGCAGAGAGACCAGCGGGTTGAAACAGATGGAGAGCAGCCCTTTGATTTCGCCGCTGTGAATGGCGTTCATGATCTCCACCGCGGAGTAGCCTGGCTGCGGGAGATCTTCCGGCGCGATGCCCCAGACGCCTGCCACATGCTCCCGCGCCGCCGGGTCGGCCAGGCTTCGCTGGCCCGGCAGTTGGTCGCACTTCTGCCCGTGCTCGCGGCCGCCCTGCCCGTTACCCTGGCCGGTCACCATCACGCAGCCGGCGCCTTCGCGGCCGATATTGCCCGTCGCCATGGCGATCGCAACCACGGCTTCACAGTTCTCGACGCCTTTGGACTGGTGTTCCAATCCGCGCGCGTGCAGGATCATCACACGTCGGGACCCGCCGATCCAGTGCGCGGCCCGCTCGATCGCCTCGGGCGCGACACCGGCCACTTCCGCCGCACGCCGCGGATTCCACGGTTCGACCGACGCCGCGGTTTTTTCAAATCCGGCCGTGTGCTCCGCGATGAATGTCTGGTCGGTGAGGCCATCGCGAAGGATGACGTGCAGAATGGCCATCAGCAGAGCGAGGTCCGTGCCGGGACGCACAGGAAGGTACAGGTCGGCATTCCGCGCGATCGGCGTAAACCGGGGATCGGCCACGATCAGCTTCGCCCCGTTGTCGCGGGCGCGCCAGATGTAGTCGGTCGTGATGGGCGCGCATTCTCCGATATTCGCTCCCACAACCATGACCACTTCCGCCTTTGGGATGTCGCTCCAGGGATTCGGCGCGCGGTCCACGCCAAAGGCGCCTTTGTACGCGGTGCCGGCGGAAACCATGCATAACCGGCCGTTGTAGTCGATGTGGCGGGTTCCCAGCGCCACGCGGGCGAACTTGCCCAGCAGGTAGGATTTCTCGGTAGTCAGCGACGCGCCGCCATATACCGCTACGGCATCGCGGCCATAACGGTCTTGAAGCTCCCGCAGGCGCCGGGCGGTGAATTCCAGCGCCTCGTCCCATCCGGCCGGCTGAAACCCGTTCGCCGTCCGCATCAGCGGGTTCAGCAGGCGGTCCGGGTGGTTGCCCTGCAAGTACCTCTTTACACCCTTCGGGCACAGCATCCCGCGGTTGTAAGGGAAGTCTTCCCACGGCTCGAACCCGATGACCCGATTGTCGCGGACCTTCAGTTGAATCCCGCACTGCTGGCCGCAGAAGCAACAGTGTGTCTTGACCAGACGCTCGGCTGGATTCCGCGATTCATCCTGCCATCCTCCGTGCGGAACGTAGTTCAGATGAGGGCCGAAGCGGCGATTCAGGTCGTCCAGCGGAACCGGCGGCTTAGCCACGAGCCTCCTCCTTCAAGCGCATTTGTGCGACCGACAGTGTCTTGCGTTTGCAGGCCGGGCAGAGTTCCTGCCAATACCCGGCGGGTCCGGGGACCCGGTAGTCGAAACCGAGGCGCGGCAGGACCGCCCGCAGATCGTCAATATGCATTCGCGAGGCGAACCGCTCGCCGCACCGCGCACAGGCGGCGCCCTCCTCCCTCTGGCCGGCCTCCTGGTACAGCTTGACGCCGAGCTGCGCCGGCCGCTGAAAAATATGAAAGAACTTGCCGAACGGCAAATAGAGCAGCGCCCCGATAACCGTGATCGCGTGCAGAATCGCCAGAAAGCTATAGCCGGCGCCGCGCAGCCACTCTTCGGACACGGTGAGAGCAAGGCCTGTCACCGAGATCGCGAATAACAGGATCAGCGGCAGGAAATCCATTCCGAAGTGCTGGACGGTGCGAGCGCCCTCTTCCGTCATGCGCCGCCAAAGAGAAAGCGCGATGCCTGCCAGCACGAGCGCCGCGGAAACATCCAGGCCATGAAACAAGAGCCACGCGCCGACGGTTTTCAGGTGGAAGGCGCCGGCCGGAAATCCGAACAGGTAGATGACATACGTGAACTGGTCGTTGGGCGCGCTGCGAAAGTGAATCCACCCGAAGACCAGTGGAAACGTGATCGCCACCCCGGTCAGACAGCCCCAGAACAGGCACTGGTGCATCCACCAGCGGAGTCTGGAGCGGCGGGCGATGAACCGCTGCGCCGCCAGGTGCGTGAGCGCGAGCGATCCCACGCGGACGAGGCTACGCAGGACTCCCCGGCTCCGGAAAAGCTCCCAGCCTCGATCCCAGTAAACGCGCGTGGGCGGTTTTTCCAGCCAAACGTTGTAGTGGTACACCACGCCCCAAGTAGCGAACACGACCGCAAAAGTGTAGATGACCAGGGCCGGGTCGAAGTACGCCAGGTTGCGGGATCCCACCACGATGGCGGCAATCAGGAGGCCCGTCCAAAGCGTGGCCCAGGCCCCGGCCCGGAGGCGATCGGCGGTGCGCCGGAAATCCGGCGGCAGCGCCAATTCCATATTCTGCTGGCGGGGCACAAAGACGCGATGATTGGCCCACCATAAAACCAGTGAGCAAAAGGCAAGCAATAAGAACCCCGGCCAGAGGGCTCCCAGCCGATTGCGGAAGAAGGCAAGCAGGATGGGAGGGAAGAACCCGCCGAGCCCGCCCATGGCTCCCACCAATCCGGTTACCGTCGCGGTCTGGCCCGAGAAGTACTGCGGCACGAGCTTGAATACCGCGCCATTCCCCAGACCGAGCAATGCGGCACAGCCGAGCGCTCCCACACTGAACGGGAGGATTGCCGGCCAGGCCAACAGCATCGCAAACGGCGCCATGGCGGAGAAAACCGCTGCCAGGACGCGGGCACCGCCAATACGGTCCGATAGCCAGCCGCCGAGCGGACGTACCGCAGTGGCCAGCACCACGAAACCGGCGGCGCGGAAACCGGCATCGGCGGCGGCCAGGTGAAACTCGTCCCGGAGCAGGGTCGGCAAGTATATGGAGAAGGCCACGAAGCCGCCAAAGGTAAGAAAATAGAATGCGGCCAGAAGCCACGAGAGCTTCTCGTGTAAGAGCACTTCGAGCATTGCCCGCGCCCCGCCCGGCGCTGTTCGAAGCGGCGCATTCCGTGCGGTGAATGCGAACACCGCGGCCCAAAGCCAGAGCATCACGGCCACGCCGCGAAAAACCGCCGGCATTCCGATCCGGTCCGCCAGAACCGGCCCCAGAAATACGGCGAGAGATTGGCCGGCATTCCCCAAGCCGTAGATGCCGAGGGCGGCGCCCTGCCGTTCGGGAGCGCTCCACCGCGAGACATAGCCAACCCCAATGGCGAACGAAGAGCCGGCCATTCCGAGCATGAATGCTATTGCCACCAGGCCGGAATAAGTGGCCTGCGACGGCGCGAGCCACACCGGCACCGCGACGGCGATCATCAGGGCCGTGAATACGGCGCGCCCGCCAAAGCGGTCGGTCAGCATGCCCATGGGGATTCGTGCCAGAGCGCCGAGGATCACGGGGACCGCTACCAGAAACGCCGTTTCGGACTGGTTCAGGCGATACAGTTCGCGGAAACGGGTGGCAAACGCGCTGATCAGGCCCCACGCCATGAAACAGGCGGTGAACGAGATGGTGGCAAGCGCTACGTGACGCCGGATCTCCATACCCCTCCTCGTTCCAATCTAAACCCAGCGAGGCCAAAGTCCGTGACCGCCTGCGAGGTTCCTGTGTCTTTGGCGACGTATAATCGTGCTTACCATGCGCGAACTCGTCCTTATCTGCCTTGCGGCGGCTTCTGCTTCCGGCCAGGGAGCCCTCGGCGCCTTCACCAATTCCGGCGATGTCGGCGGCCCTGCCATCAAGGGCTCGACCGTGTTCGATGCCACCAAGGCTCAATACCGGATCACCGGCGCCGGCGCCAACATCTGGGCCAAGGAGGACCAGTTCCAGTACATCTGGCGCGAAATGTCTGGGAATTTCGTTGTCACGGCCACCATGCAATTTCTCGGCGAAGGCGTCGAGCACCGCAAGGCCGGCATTATGCTGCGCAAGACCCTCGACACGGACTCGCCGTATGTCGATATCGTCATCCACGGAAACGGCATGCCCGGCATTCAGTGGCGCAACACCAAGGGCGATATCACCAATGCCGTGGACTTCCCCTTCGACGGCCCGGCGAAATTCAAGTTGAAGCTGGTAAAGCAGGGCAGCTCGGTCACCGTCTCCATCGCCAAGGACGGTGCGGAGCTGAAAGAACTGGGACACACCCAGGTCCCGTTGGGCAACCCGGTGCTCGCCGGACTGGCCGTTTGCTCGCACAAGGCCGATGCGTCCGACACGGTGATCTTTTCCGATGTGTCCGTCGAGCAACTGCCGCCGCCGGCATCGAAAAAAGAGTAGTCCGCGGACCCCTCTAGTTCGCGATCCCCTGGACCTTCCCGATCCACAGCGTATTAGGCTGTCCTCCGCCCTCGGCTGCGGTGACATCGGTTAGCGCCATGGATTTCAACAGCGACGGATCGAGTTTCCCGTCGCCGGAAAAATCGCTGAATTTCAGGCTCACGTGAAACACCTCGCTATTGGGCGGCGGGTAGATGGTCTGATTGAAGCGGCGCCCGTTCTTGAGCTCGAGCGAGACGATCACGGTCGTGTCAACCTTGCTGGCGATATCGAACGCAACGCCGGTGGCCTTCGACAAATCAAGCTGGGCCAGCCTGCGCAGCAGCACTCCGTAGCGCCCTTGAGTCTGTTCGTAGGAGGCTTCCAGGGCGCTCTCGTTGAGCGGATTTCCCGCGGGCGCCAGCCGGAGTTTGACGGCCCCCAGCGTCACCCACTCCAGGTATCCGCGATCGAACCGGTCGATCGCCAGCGGCGGGCGCGCGGCCGGGGGAGTTCCGCCCAGCATCTCGAAATCCGCGATTTGCAGCGTGTGCGCGCCGCCCGCGCGGTCGATGGCGATCGGCGTCTCGGGATTCTCCGGCTGCGCAACGAAGAATTGCGCTACGTCGGTGATGCCGATTCCCTCCACCTGGTCGAGGTCCAGCCTGCCGTCAGCGTCCACCGGATCGTTCGCGCCATCCGACATCGAAAAATCGGCTGGCGTCAGCTCGATGGCCTGCCATGTTCCGGCGGGCGACCAGAACATCGCGATGTAATTTCCGCCGCCGGGTTTCCGTTCGCTCAGCAGTACCGCCAGCGCGGTGTCATGGTCGGTCTTGGCGCGAAAGCGCAGCCGTTTGAGCCGCACCGTATCCGGCGGAGCCGGCAGCACCGCCAGCGCGAAGTGCTTCGCCTTCACCTCGTAAGCGAATTCGAGCGCTCCCTCTGTGGCGCGCACGGTGCCGCCCTGTCCCAGCACGGTCCAGCCCGAGGTGCCGCCGCTGAAAGTGTGGTGCAGGAGGATCAGCGGATCGGGTTGAGCCAGCAGACCCTGAACCGCGAAGAGCAATACGGACGTGAGACGCATCGGGCCCCCTGCCTGGATCATACGCGAGAGCCGGGCGGGGAGTTCCGCTATTCGCCGGCGCCGCGGGTCCTGCCGTTGTTGCCTTCCAGGACTTCGCGCACCTTTTCGGCAAGCGCCGTGGGCGCAAATGGCTTTTGCAGAAAAGCCACTTCCTTGCGCAGGATGCCGTTGTTGACCACCGCGCCGTCGGTATAACCGGACATGAAGAGCACTTTGAGCTGCGGACGCCCCTTCATGAGCCGCGCGGCGAGATCGCGGCCGTTGATTTTGGGCATCACTACGTCCGTGATCAGCAGGTGAATATCGCCGTGATAGACATCGGAGATCTTCTGCGCGTCCGTCGCGCCCGATGCATCCAGCACGTTGTATCCGTGGCCTACCAGCGTTTCCTTCACAAGGCTGCGCACCATCTCATCGTCTTCGGCGACCAGAATCGTCTCGTCGCCTTTGAGCGCCCGGGTACGGCGCCTTTCGGCAGGCACCAGTGCCGCCTGATCGACACGGGGAAGGTATACTTTTGCCGACGTGCCCTTGCCGGGCGAGCTGTAGATATCCACCGACCCGCCGCTCTGACGCACGATTCCGAAGACCGTCGACAGCCCCAGGCCCGTGCCGCGGCCCGGCGCCTTGGTGGTGAAGAACGGTTCAAAGGCGTGGGCCCGGGTGCTTTCGTCCATCCCCGTTCCGGTGTCGCTCACCGCGATCAGAACATAACGCCCGGTCTTCACACCTACGTGGGCGACGGCATAATTGTCGTCCAGGTCGATATTGCTGGTCTCGATGGTCAGTGTGCCGCCGCCCGGCATGGCGTCGCGGGCGTTGACTACCAGGTTCATGAGCACTTGTTCAAGCTGGTTGGGGTCCGCATTCACCTGTCCCAGGTTTTCGCGGAGCCCAAGCTGCAAGTCGATGTCCTCGCCGATCAGGCGCCGCAACATCGTGGTGAGGGTACCGATCAGCCGGTTGACGTCCAGAATCCTCGGCTGCAACACCTGCCGCCGTGAAAAAGCGAGCAACTGGCCCGTCAGGGTGGCGGCGCGCTCGCCCGCTTTCATGATCTGCTCGGCCGATTGCCGGTTCGGATCATTACTCGGCAGATTGTTGACGATCAGTTGGCTGTAGCCGTTGATGATGGTGAGCAGGTTATTGAAATCGTGCGCCACCCCGCCGGCCAACATACCGACGGCTTCCATCTTCTGCGCCTGCCGCAACTGCTCCTCCAGCTTGTGATGCTCGGTCACGTCCATCAGCACCACCAGTTCCGCTGCCCGGTGCCCGTAATCGATGGCGTGCGCGTCGGTATCGACGTGAATCACCCGCCCGGAACCCGCGCGATAGCTCTGGGGCCCAGTCCGGATGACCTGGATCGGCATGCCGCGGAATTCCTCCCGTGTATAGCCGAACAGCGTGCATGCCGCCGCATTGGCTTCGAGGACCTTTTGTTCTGCCGGGTCGAACACCCACATCGGCTGGGGATGCTCCTCAAACAGGAGCTGGAACTTCCGATCTTTGTCTTTCAGCAACTGCTTTACCGGCATTTACGCCTCACACGACAGCATACTCACTTAAGGGACGCGCACTCAATGATTTCAGGTACCATACCTGTTCTAAAGGGCACATGTAATGGGTACCTACGGTCCGTAGAACGGCAGTCAGGGGTAATTGTCCCAGTTGGATATATTACAGCCTCCTGGCTAAAGATAGTGCTCCGTACAAAACGCTGTCGTCGGCAAGTTGCGCCGGCACACAGTCGATTCGGGCGGCCGACCAGCTTGTGATCTGCCGGCGGAGCTCCCGGCGAAGCGGAACGAACAGCCGGTCGCCAGCCTTGGCAATGCCGCCGCCGATCACGATTCGCTGCGGGTTGAGTAACATAATCGCCGCCTTCAGACCGAGCGTAAGATCAATCACATATCTATCTACAAAATCGGCATTCTGCATCAATTCTTTAGCCGGCCGCCCGTAATCCCGTTGCAGCCACAATCCGCAGCACAGCCGCTCGAAGCATCCACGCGCACCGCACAGGCACTCGGGACCATCCGGTCTGATCGTAAGATGGCCGATTTCGCCGCCATAGGAATCGGCGCCTCGCCACACCTGGCCCGCGTCATAAATGCCGCCGCCGATCCCCGTGGAAAGCGTCATATAGAAAAGCGGGGAGCAGCCCCGGCCGGCCCCGAATTCGGCTTCCCCGACCGCGCCGGCGTTGGCGTCGTTATCCATCACAGCGGGCGCCCCCGCCAGCTCGCTGATGAAACCGCAAAGATCGAAGTCACTCCAGCCGGAAACGTGTGTGGAGAGCACCACGCGCTGCGCCGCGAAGTTCACCGGTCCCCCGAAACCGATGCCGCAGCACTCGAATTGGAGTTCCTTCCGCCAGCGCCCGACGATCTCCGCGATCTGCTCGAGCATCCATGGGCGTCCGCCCGCGGCATCGGTCGCGCGGGATTCGCGGCACAACATGCGGCCGCCGTCGAATGCCGCCAGCGTGAACTTAGTACCGCCTATGTCGATTGCCAGGATCATGCCGGAAGCCTTAACAGGGTATCAGACGGCTCTTGGATCTGCTGAGCCGCATCCTGTTACTCTGGTTACAGTTCTATGCCATGGCTCTCAGGGGCACTGCGGAGGCCGCACATCGCCGGCCCCGTCGTTGCAATTGTCATTGTCATGGCGATTGGCGTATATACCTACTCGGAGGGTGAGGCCGACAAGTCGGAGGCCGCTCGCGCGGCCCAGACGCGCGTGGTAGTCGAGTGGGCGGAAGATCTTCTCTCGCTCTTGAA
>Ga0335071_10005830_pt1 | contig 12766 bp, 13 predicted proteins | sample Lox_Sample_15_FD_206724 | JGI IMG/M metagenome (GOLD analysis project Ga0335071, IMG submission 206724) | Soil microbial communities from Loxahatchee National Wildlife Refuge, Florida, United States - Lox_Sample_1.5 | ecosystem: Environmental > Terrestrial > Soil > Wetlands | place: USA...
GTCTTACTCCGGAAGCCCAAAGCATTATCGAGCAGGAATATGTCACCCTCCACGGCCCCGAGAGCGCTCGTCAGGCTGTCCGGCAAGCCCTTTATGACGGCGCCAACTGCATCAAAGTGATCGTCAACGGCTCGCCTGCCAATGTCACGCTCGACGAGATGAAAGCCATCGTCGACGAAGCCCATCTCAATGGTGTCAAAGTCGCCGCTCATGCCATCGGCGAACAAGCCACGAAAACTGCGGCTGAGGCCGGTGTGGATTCGATCGAGCACGCCTACGTCATTTCGGATGACACTTTGAAATTGATGGCGGAGAAGCACATCTACCTCGTTCCCACTGACGGCACGGTGGACGAATTCGTTCGCATGAGCCTGGGGAAGCGCAAAGCAACGCCGGAGGAACGAAAGGAGCAGGAAGCCATGGTGAAGCCTTATGTCGTCGGCAATCGCGACCGCCTGCAACGGGCCCTCAAGTTTGGTGTGCCCATCGCCGCAGGATCGGACATGTATCTCACCATGCCTGATGAAACTCGTGGCCAAGCCACCCTCGACATGATCGATGCCTATATTGACGAAGGTATGACGCCCCTGCAGATTTTCCACGCCATTACCAGTAGCGCCGCAGAACTTCTGGGACTTGAGAAAAAGATCGGCACGATCGAGAAAGACAAGTTTGCTGACATCCTCGCCGTCCCCGGCGATCCCACAAAGGACGCCGCGGTCCTAAAGCAAGCGCAATTCGTGATGAAGGGCGGCCAGGTCATCCGGCAACAGAAATGATCTTCAAGAGTCTGCGGAATGAGCACAGCCTCAGAATGCCCCACGTCTCACCGTTTTTGCGAGACACGGAATCCGGATGCTTGACTTGCAGAGGCGCTAAACAACCATGAAAGACCTCAAGACGCCCTCACGATTCACTCGGTCTCTCCCCATTCGCATCGGCATTACCGCTGCCGCCTTGGTGATCTGGTTCTGGACGCAATCGCTTATCGGTTCCCGTCCCGCGCCCGCGCAGGGCATCGGCGATCAGATCCACAACGTCACCGCCTCCGCCAATGCATACCTCCTAAACCATCCGGCGACGGCCAAAGACCTCCTCATCGTCAGCTCAGCCATCATCGATCTCCTCGGAATCTACTTGTTGGCACTCTGGATCTTTCGCGGCCAGGCTCGTCCATTCCTTGCCTTAGTCATCGTGCTCGGCCTGCGCCAGATCATGCAGGCCTGTGTCGCGCTGCCCGCGCCGCCCAATGCCATCTGGCACCCCCCCGGTTTCCCATCGCTGTTAGTCACCTACGGTGTCGCGAACGACTATTTCTTTTCCGGCCACACGGCCATCGCCGTGCTTGGAGCCGTCGAACTCGCCCGTTCACGACGCCGCTCCCTGATTATTCTCGGAGTTTGTATTGTGATTTTCGAAGCAACCACCGTCCTCATTCTCCGTGCTCACTACACGATGGACGTGTTTACCGGATTGATCACAGGACTATATGCATCCCAGTTAACAAACCGTGTGCTCAGTCCATTAGAAAAACGTAAACAGTCCACCCCGGCCGAGCTTGTCTTGAAGTCATAAGTCCCGAAAGCGAAGCTCGTACCCTGCCTTTCACGTCTTTTGCTTCTCCTTCGCGTTTGGAGGAGTCGTCCTCGTCACTCAAATTGGCTCCCCGCCAAGACAATCATCTCCAGTAATTACTTAAGTTTGCCCCGATTTCGGAAATCCGTGATTTCGATCACAAAGAAACGTGATGTACGCCCTTTGCCCTGCCGAGCGCTTGAACGAAGATGTGCTTGGAAATAGCGGAGATGCGGACAACTGACTGTCATCCCGCTGGCGAGCCCGGGCTGCAAATGCCCAGGCGGAGCAATCAGGGAGGCTCCGAATGAGCACCATTGAAATTCATGAACCAGAAGTTAAGGAAGCGAAGCCGGTAACTCCGGCCGCAGCGGTCTTGCCCCGCAAGCAATCGGAACTAGTCTGGGGTCCTCCGATCGCCCCGAAACCGATGTTTGCCGACAGCGTGCTGGATTTTGGCGTCCAGAGGAAGCGTAAATTCCTCGCCACCACCACATCCTTTACGGTAAATGTGCTGGCGGTTTGCATCATGTTGCTGATTCCATTGGCGTTCACGGACACGCTGCCCAGGGCTCAGCTGCTCACGTTCTTGACAGCACCTCCTCCCCCTCCCCCACCGCCTCCTCCGGCTGCGGAAGCCGTGCAGAAGATCGTGAAACAGATCCAGACCGATCTGCTCAACAGTGGCCAGCTGCGGACGCCGAGCAAAATTCCACAGAAGATCCAGATGATTAAGGAAGAAGAAGCTCCGCCGCCGATGCCGGCGACGGGTGGTGTAGTCGGTGGCGTACCGGGTGGTATTCCCGGCGGTCAGCTGGGCGGAGTCATCGGCGGCATCGTGGCCTCCACCTCGAATTTATCCGCCGTACCGAAGCTGGCGCCCGTTACTCCGCAGCGCGTGCGGATTTCTCAGGGCGTCACCAAGGGCCTGCTGGTTCACCGCGTCGAGCCGCAGTATCCCACACTGGCCAAGTCCGCCCGTGTGCAAGGCGACGTGGTTCTGAGCGCCGTCATCAGCACGAACGGTGACATTGAAAACCTGCAGCTGGTGAGCGGCCATCCGATGCTGGTGCCCGCGGCCATCGCTGCCGTGAAGCAGTGGAAGTACAAGCCGTACCTGTTGAATGGACAACCGGTCGAGGTTGAGACCACCATCACGGTGATCTTCGCCCTGACCTCGTAAGTGGGCTGGGCGCGCAGGGGAGCGCCGGGAGTTAGATAACGATGCCTTCTGAATATACCTATCGCGTCTCGGCCTGGTGGACTTCAGGCCGCACTGGACTGGCGAAATGCGAGTCCTCGCCCAACACGATCCACTTCTCCGAAGCCGCGGAACTCGGCGGCTTACAAGGACGCTGGACTCCCGAACAACTCCTGCTCTGCTCCCTCGCGGGCTGCTTTACAACCACGTTTCACGATGTGGCTCGCGCCGCCAAGTTCGAGTACACGGACCTGGAGGTCGAAGTCGAAGGATCGGTCCATCGCAGCCGCACCGCGGGCTGCACCTTCGAGGAAATATTCCTCCGTCCGCGGCTCACCGTGACTACAGAAGATCAGCGTGAAGTCGGAGTATCGCTTCTGCGCAAGGCGAAGGCGCAGTGCATGATCTCGCGCGCCATCACGGTTCCGCAGACTTTGGAAACTTGTGTCGAGACCGGCAAGCTTCCGGTCGAAGGTTGGACCAGTAATCAGGACGCAGACGTGAAGGTTGGTGTGTAAATCCACGTCTCAAGGAGGTACGAGATGATGTTCTCCTACAGGTTGGTGCGTCTGATTGAAACCCACGCCGATGCATTGGCGGCAGGCCTGGAAGAACGCGTTCAGACCAGTCCGCACGTCACACATTTTCGCGAGGTTCCCAAACACGAACTGAGGGAGCGGGTGTACGAAATTTACCGCCATCTCGGAGAATGGCTGCTGGGCAAGAACGAACTGGATATCGAGCACCGTTATCGTGAGATTGGCGCTCGTCGCGCACAGCAGAGAGTTCCGCTCAGCGAGGTCATTCAGGCTATCGTGCTCACCAAAGAAAATCTTTGGGAGTTCCTGAAGAGCGAGGCCGTGATGGACCGCGCCATCGAGATCATGGGGGAACTAGAGCTTCTGCAGATGCTCGAGATGTTTTTCGACCGGGCCATTTACTATGCCACTGTGGGGTATGAAGTGGAGGTTGCCCAAGCCACATCCGGAACGGAGGCGCTGCGGGCAAGCTAGGGGGAAATAAACGATGTCGATGTCCTGGGAGATGGAATACAAGAAACGCTTGAAGTGTGCCGATGACGCGCTCCAGTACGTCGAGTCCGGCATGCGCGTCTACATCCAGCCCGGTTGCGCCGAGCCCGAGACTCTGGTGGAAGCCCTGATGCGGCGCGGCCCGCAGTTGCGCGACGTGGAAATCGTCCACATGATGACTATGGGTTGCGCGCCCTATGTGGCTCCGGAAATGGCCGGCCACTTCCGCCACAACGCCATGTTCATCGGCGCGAACGTGCGCGATGCCATCAACGACGGCCGCGCCGACTATACCCCCATCTATCTCAGTGAAATTGAGCAGCTATTCGAAAGCGGGCAGATGCCGATCGATGTTGCCCTCATCGAAGTTTCCCCACCCGACTCGCACGGTTACTGCAGCTTTGGTGTCGGTGTCGACACCACGCTCACCGCCGCCCGGGTGGCGCGCTTCGTGGTCGCGCAGATCAACGACAACATGCCGCGCACCTACGGCGACAGTTTCATTCACGTCAACGATATCCACGCCTTCGTCGAATCCTCGCGCCCCCTGTGCGCCTTGAAGAAACCCGTCGTTACCGACTTGCAGGTCGCCATTGCGCGCAACGTTGCCAGCCTGATTGAAGACGGCTCGGTGATCCAGACCGGAATTGGCGGTATCCCCGACGCCATCCTGCCCATGCTGATGGACCGCAAGGACCTTGGCGTCCACAGCGAGATGATCTCCGACGGCGTGATCCCGCTGATCGAAGCTGGGGTGATCACCGGCGCTCGTAAGAACTTCAAGCCGCGCAAGATCATTCTTGGGTTTGCTCTCGGTAGCAAGCGTCTGTTCGAATTCGTGGACAACAATCCGATTTTCGAATTTCATCCCACCGCCTACACCAACGATCCCGGGTTAATCGCCCGCAACGACAATATGGTGGCGATCAACTCGGCTCTCCAGGTTGATCTCACTGGGCAAGTCTGCTCCGACTCCATCGGATTGCAGTTCTACAGCGGTATTGGCGGACAGGTGGATTTCCTTCGTGGCGCGACGCGCTCCAAAGGCGGTAAACCGATCATCGCCATTCCAGCTACGGCAAAGAATGGTGCGATCTCGCGAATCGTTCCCATGCTTGATCCCGGCGCAGGCGTCGTGACCTCGCGCGGCCTCGTCCGCTATGTCGTCACCGAATTCGGCGTCGCTTTCCTTCATGGCAAGTCCATTCGCGAACGGGCGAAAGCACTCATTGAGATTGCGCATCCCAAGTTCCGCGAAGAGCTTTACAGGTATTGCGAAAAGACAAAATGGTTGCAGGGTCCTCAGTTAAGCCAAATGGCAACTTCGAGGTGAAGCTATGGCTGGTCCAGCACGCGGCAATGTCACCGTCAACGTCGACGAGTGCAAAGGATGCGGGCTCTGTGTCGAGTCTTGTCCTCCCAAATGCCTCGAACTCGCCCCGGAACTGAGTCACTACGGAGTACATCCGGCGCGCTATACCGGGCACGATTGCACCGGATGCGGCATCTGCTTCTATTGCTGCCCGGAACCGGGAGCGATCATTGTCTACCGGCTGGCTTCGCCGCCTAAGGCCGCCGCTCCCGTGCACGCAGGAGGAGAACATGCGCCAACTCTGTAAAGGCAACGTCGCTGTCATTAAGGGCGCAGTTCTGGCGGGATGCCGCGCCTACTACGGATATCCCATCACCCCCGCCAGCGAAGTAGCGGAAGCCGCGGCGCTTTATCTTCCTGAAGTCGGCGGCACCTTCATCCAGGCCGAGAGCGAGACTGCTTCCATCAATATGGTCTACGGCGCAGCCTCGGCCGGAGTGCGCGTTATGACCGGCTCTTCCGGCCCTGGGGTCAGTCTGATGCAGGAAGGAATCTCGTATCTCTCCGGAGCGGAACTGCCGTGCGTTATCGTCGACGTTATGCGCGGAGGCCCCGGACTGGGCAACATCGCCCCCGAGCAGAGCGACTACAACGCCATGGTCAAAGGCGGAGGCCACGGCAACTACCGCAACATCGTGGTTGCGCCAGCCTCGGTGCAAGAAATGGCCGACCTTACCATTCTCGCCTTCGAACTCGCCGACACCTATCGCAATCCGGCCGTAGTCCTGACGGACGGCTTCGTCGGTCAAATGATGGAGCCTCTGGATCTCGAATACCGCGAGATCGTGCCTCCGCTGAAGCCTTGGGCGGTGCAGGGAACCGCCGGCACGCGCCACAACATGATCAGTTCCATCTTCCTCGAGTCCGACGAACTCGAAGAGCACCAACGCAAGATGGAAGCGAAGTACATTCGCTGCCAGCAGATAGAAACGCGGTGCGAGCAATACCGCACCGAAGACGCCGACCTGATCGTGATCGGCTATGGCATCGTGTCGCGCGTGTTGCGCTCGGCGGTCGATCTGGCCCGGCAGCAGGGAATCAAGGTCGGCTTGTTCCGTCCCATTACTCTCTGGCCGTACCCGACGCAGGAATTGATTCGCGCGACCGCGCGGGCCGATAAGGTTCTGGTGGTCGAACTCAGCAACGGACAGATGGTCGACGACGTGCGCCTCGCCCTCAACGGTACGAAGCCTATCGACTTCTATGCCCGGGTCGGGGGTAACGTCCCAACCGTTGAAGAACTTTTCAGCAGGATCGAATCGCAAGTGCCGGTAGCTGTGTAGGCAGCACCACTGAGGAGCCAACCATGGCGGAACGCATCGTAACCGAGATCGCCGAAGCGAAAGACGCACCGACCTACGAAGTCGTGCACCAAAAATCGGAAGTCTTCTATCCGGAATACGAACGCAAGTCCGACCTCAAGCACCAGACTCACTACTGCCCCGGATGTGGCCACGGCGTCGCCCACAAACTTATTGCGGAAGCTATTGAAGAACTGAAACTACAGGATTCGACCATCTTCGTGAGTCCGGTCGGCTGCTCCGTATTCGCCTACTACTATTTCGACGTGGGCAACGTGCAGGTTGCCCACGGACGCGCCCCCGCTGCCGCCACTGGTCTCAAGCGCGCCTGCCCTGACAAGATCGTTATCTCCTACCAGGGCGACGGCGATCTCGCAGCTATCGGAACCGCGGAAATCGTTCACGCCGCCAACCGCGGCGAAAAGATATCCGTATTCTTCGTCAACAACGCCATTTATGGCATGACCGGCGGCCAAATGGCGCCGACCACGCTCGTGGGACAGCGCTCTACTACCTCGCCTTGGGGACGCCGCCCCGTTAACGAAGGCTTCCCGCTGCACATGGCCGAGATGCTGTCTTCGCTTGAGGCCCCGGTCTATATCGAGCGCGTAGCACTTTCCGACAACAAGAACATCATGAAAGCCCGGCGCGCCGTGCGCAAAGCGCTGGAACTGCAACAGGCCGGCGCCGGATTCACCTTCGTCGAAATCCTCTCACCCTGCCCGACGATCTGGGGCAAAGATCCCGTTGAAGCGCGCAAGTGGATTGGGGAAAAAATGATCCCCAACTTCCCGCTGCAAGTTTTCCGCGACAAGAAAATCGAGGTCCCGAACAACAATATCCCGCCGCACAAGACGGTGGAAGAAATCGTGAGCGGGGAGCGCAAAGCCGCCGCTGAAAACATGGTTCCGGGACGCCGCCATCATTTCCGGGAACTCGGCATCAAGATCGCCGGATTCGGCGGACAAGGCGTCCTGCTCCTCGGCCAACTTCTGGCCGAGATGGGCATGCGTGAAGGACTGGAAGTGAGCTGGCTGCCTTCCTATGGCCCCGAGATGCGCTCGGGCAGCGCGCACTGCCATGTCTGCCTCTCGAAAGACCGCATCGGATCGCCGCTGCTCTCGCATCCGGACGTCCTCGTCGCGATGAACGAAATCTCGTTGCGCAAATTCGCCGCGCAAGTCGCGCCCGGCGGCACCATCATCTATGGCCGCGAACAAGTGCCCAGTGACCTTGAAATCCCGCAAGCGCAGGTCGTTTGCATCCCGGCCTCAGAGATCGCCGATAGACTGGGCAATGCGAAAGTCGCCAATGTGGTCCTGATGGGCGCTCTGCTGGAAGAAACCGAATGCCTCTCGCCCGCAACGGCCATGAGCGTACTCGAAACAAAAGTGAAAAATCCAGCGTTGCTGGAACTGGATCGCAAAGCGCTCGACGCCGGACGCGTCTACATCGATCACACAGTAGCCATCGGCGCGGTAACGCAAGCTGACGGCTACGCGCAGTAAAACGCTCCGAGAAATGAAGAATTCGGTAGCCCAGTTCAAGCTGAGCTCGAGCGGGGCTTTTGGTTTGTCCCACAACGGTACCATCTACTAGCCCATCGCCGATACAACGCCCTCCCGCGGTCAAAACGACAAACTCCTGCCTTTCGCCGGACAGAAGGTGACTGCGACCGGGAAACATTCGAATGAGGCGGGTTCATCGCGCTGGTGATCGACAAAATCGAAGCGCAAGAGTAGCGATTCGATAAATGTAGAGACGGAGCTATTCCTGCGCTCGAGCGGCGTACGGGCGAGTCCACACGGCGTCAATCATTCATCTGCCGCGACGTTCATTTCATAGGCCGATCATTCCGTGCGTACCGCTCCATCCGCTTCTTGTATAGCAGCAGCACGCTCGGCCCAAACGACAGCAGCATGATGGCGATCCCGCTGTAGATCCCGAAGCTGGTTACAATCGGCGCGCAGCAGTCATGCCTGCGCCGAACAATCACGTGGGCGGGCACGGCCACGAGCAGTTCCAGCACGCTGCCTCGAAATAACCACGCCACTGCCCTCGTCACAGGGTCGCTGGCATTCCGCCACATCCGGTAGAACACAACCGACCAGATCAGCCAGAGGACAAGCAACGCGCTCCAGATTGAGATCCCGTTGACTGAGTCAGGAATGCCCTTGTCGCCCCATCGGGCCAGCGCTACCGCAAGCACTACCACCACGCTTGTCAGTGCGAGAAACGCTCCGGTTGTCAGAGCCGAGATCGCGATATGAGTGCGCGGCTTCAGACGCTTCTTTGTGGTGTCCACGCTCAGCCAGAGCAGAAGAACTTCTCCCGCCACGGCGATCCCGACCATAACCCACGTGCCCGCCGAGCGGTAGGCGGTTGCCACCTGGGAAAGACTGAAGGGTTCGGATGAAACCAGCAGAACCGCTGCTGGTACCAGCAGAACAAGGACAATTAAGGCGTAGAAAAAGGTGACGACCAGGCCCCACTTCCTCATAGAGCCTCCGGCGTGCAGGAAGGAACGTGCGAGTATACTCCTGCGCCGCTACTGTCGCAGGACTCCCTTCTGCGTCATCCACGGATGCACCTCAGGCACCGCTTCTCCCGCGACAACAAAAGGGTCTCGCGCCACCGTCGCCGCCGCATCCTCCGCCGATCCGGTGAAGATCAGCAGGTGTGTGTATCCCGGCCCGCCATCGCGGAAGGGTCCCCCGATCACCATCTTTCCTGAGTCGCGCAGATCCTGCAGCCAGGCTGCATGATCCTTCATGATCGGATCCCATCCGTTGTGTGGTTTCGCATTCGGTCCCGGCCGATACAAAACAAGTGCGTAGTTCTCCATTGGATTCGATTCCGGCGGGTTGCTGAACGAGTTCTCGGGCTGAATCCAAGTATGAATTTCGGGCGCCAGGCGATTTGCCTTGATGGCCGGGTCAGTTCGCGCCCACTTTTCAGCCTCCACCGCGGACTGCGTCTTGAAGACAAAGATCCCCTTGAGCGGAGTGTCGTCCAGCATCGGCCCGGCCAACATCAGCTTGCCCTGCCTGTGCATGAGGTGAATGTTCCCCATGTGCTCTTCCTGCAGTTTCTCGAGGGCATCAGGACTCATCTGCGGCGCGTTCGCCGGGCGGGAGAGAAAGACCAATTGGAAGAAATAATAGTGTTCGGTCGTTTTCTCCTGCGGGGTCGCTGCCGAGACTGCTACGAGAACTACCACCGCCGCACCTGTCCACCAGTTGCGAAGTCTCATACTCCCCCCAACAATCTACGAATCGCTTCAAATTGTGCTCCAGCATGCTCCATTTGTCCCAGACCTGACGATAAGACGCTGCAGTCGCAATTCTGTGATCCTAATCACACCCTCCGGTGACATCTGCCATACCCGAAACCCTGTTCCCGCGCCATCCTACGTGCAGGGTTGGGGAGGTGTCCTATGGCGATTGTGCAAGAAGTCCGATCCGCATTAGCCGAGAAAACCGGAGCGTTCCAGGTCAAGAACGTTCTGTTTGCCACCGACTTCTCCGCCACTTCCGAAGCCGCCCTGCCATATGCCACGGCGATCTGCCGCCATTTCGGCGCGACGCTGCACGCCGTTCATGTCATGTCTGACACCAGCCTGCTGCTCATGACTGGCGGCGTCGACTACGTCAGCATGGGCACCTTGTACGAAGACGCGCACAACGAGGCTAAGCAAAAGCTCGAACAACTAGTTCCTGCTTTCGGCACTTTGCAGCATCGCACGTATGTCCGCCACGGCCAGGTCTGGAAGAATCTCGCGCTGATCGTCGACGAAACTGCGATCGATCTTATCGTCGTCGGCACCCATGGACGCACCGGCCTGGGCAAGTTGCTGCTGGGCTCGGTTGCGGAAGACATCCTGCGCCACGCGCCGTGCCCAGTGCTGACGGTGGGCCCAAAAATTTCCGGCCGCAACCGGCTGCCCGTGGTGAACGGCAAAGAGCGCGACCTCGCGCCCCCGGAACTCGAACTTCGCCAAATCTTGTTTGCCACGAACTTTGCTGAGAATTCCTCGCTCGTTGGCAGCACGGCCGTCTCGCTGGCGGAAGAATTTCATTCGAGACTAACCTTGTTGCACGTTCTGGAGGACTATACGCGACTGGGCACGCATCCGGGCCCGATTGAAGACAACATCCGGCGTCTGCGCGAGCTGATCCCGTTGAATGCGAATCTGCAATACACACCCGAGACCTTGCTCGAGTTCGGACCGGCTGCGGAGCGCATCCTGAAGATTGCCGCTGACCGCGAGGCCGATCTGATCGTCATCGGTACGCGCGCCGCCGAAGAGGTCGGAACTACGCATCTGCCCTGGACGACCACGCACCACGTGATCGCCAATGCGCAATGCGGTGTGTTGACGGTTCGCGGATAAGTTCGGTTAGTAAGTCTGTCGCGGCTGTTCGGTCAAGAGTGCGGCCAAAGCTTCGGCCGCATGAGGGGACTGTCCGTTGTACGGGGGAAGGTACCGGAGTATTCTTGCCCGAACTGGCAGTCTGGGGTTATCCAAAAGCTGCCGCAATATCTCCGCGACTCGGAATTGTCCAGTCGGGCACTAAGAAAGGTTGATTTCGTTTGCGCCCGCGATTAAGAAGCACGTCGTGTCTACCCGTTCGGACGCGACCGATGGAAGTTGGGGGTTCCTAACCCTGTGGAGATCACTCATGTGCCTCGCCGTTCCCGGCCGCATCGTCGCTATCGATGAGAGCGGTGACATCGCCTTCCGATTGGGTAAGGTCGACTTCGGGGGCATCCGCAAAGACGTCAACCTCGCTTACACTCCTGAAGCCGAAGTCGGCAAGTACGTCCTCGTCCACGTCGGATTCGCCATCAGCGTGATCGACGAGGCCGAAGCCAAGCGTGTCTTCCAGGTTCTCGAAGAGATGGGCGCAGTCCGGGAGGAACTCGGTGAAATTCCTCAGTGAATATCGCGACCAGAAGGCCGCCGAGCAGCTAGCCCAGGCGATCCAGAAAAAAGTCACCCGCCCCTGGATCATCATGGAGATCTGCGGCGGGCAGACGCATACCATCGTCAAAAGCGGCCTCGAAGACCTGCTTCCGAAAGAAATCACGCTCGTCCACGGTCCCGGATGCCCCGTCTGCGTTACGCCGATTGACTTGATCGACAAGGCTGTCGCGATCGCGCAGCGGCCGGAAGTTATCTTCTGTTCGTTCGGCGACATGCTCCGCGTTCCAGGGTCATCGAAGAGTCTCTTCGATGTGAAGGCTGAGGGTGGCGACGTGCGCATCGTCTATTCACCCCTCGACGCGCTGAAACTGGCGCGCTCAAATCCCGGGCGACAGGTCGTCTTCTTTGCCGTTGGATTTGAAACCACCGCGCCCGCCAATGCCATGGCGGCCTGGCAGGCTGATCACGGTGGCATCGAGAACTTCTCTCTGCTGGTCTCGCACGTGCTCGTGCCGCCAGCTATGGAGGCGTTGCTGTCGTCGTCCAACTGCGTGGTGCAGGGATTCCTCGCGGCCGGCCATGTCTGTACGATCATGGGGTTCGAGGAATATTTCCCCATCGCCTCGAAGTATCACGTCCCGATTGTTGTCACCGGATTCGAGCCCCTCGACATCCTCGAAGGCATTTACATGACGGTCTCGCAACTCGAAGAGAACCGTCATGAAGTCGAGAACCAGTACGCGCGCGCGGTTCGTCGGGAAGGGAATCGCCCTGCCCAGCAGACAATCTCCGAAGTCTTCGAAGTCAGTCCGCGGCAGTGGCGCGGGCTTGGCGAAATTCCAGCCAGCGGATTTCAGCTTCGCGGACGCTTCCAGAAATACGACGCCAACCGCCGCTATCCTTCGTCCACCGAACCGGTCCGCGAATCGCCGGAGTGCATCAGCGGACTGATTCTGCAAGGCATCAAGAAGCCGCACGAGTGTCCGGCCTTCGCCGTGAAGTGCACGCCCGAGAATCCACTCGGCGCGCCCATGGTATCGTCGGAGGGCGCCTGCGCGGCCTACTATCACTATGGCAGACGTCAAAACGAACTCGTTCAACCTGAGTTGCCCAGTCCCGCGGGTCGCTGACGACCGCATCGTTCTCGCGCATGGCGGGGGCGGACGCTTGACTCATCAGCTCATCGAGAAGATATTCATCCCCGCCTTCTCGAACGCCGCGCTCGAGCAGCGTCATGACGGCGCCATCATTTCCGTCAACGGATCGCGGCTCGCATTCACCACGGACTCGTTCGTCGTTCGTCCACTGATTTTTCCTGGCGGCAACCTCGGCGATCTTGCCATCAACGGCACCGTGAAT